>ERZ772993.780-NODE-780-length-13743-cov-13.586645_pt1 | contig 13743 bp, 11 predicted proteins | sample MGYA00580670_ERZ772993 | MGnify/ENA primary metagenome ERZ772993 (study PRJEB29015, sample SAMEA2737936) | human oral metagenome | biome: human oral; feature: human-associated habitat; material: dental | place: China | collected 2136 ... | reverse complement strand
CGACAACTCCCATCTCTCTGGAGGATCACATGCGTCTTGGACGCTCCATCGCCGCTCTCGGCGGCGCCCTCGCCCTCGTGGCGGCGGGCGCCGCCCTCGCCAGCCCCGTCGCCGCCGACGAATCAGGCCTCCATCTGGACAACGACATCATCCGCACTTCCCCCGACAAGCCGGTCACCGCCACCGGCACCGGCTGCGCCCCCGTCAACAACAAGCCCTCCACCGTCACCTGGGCCATCTTCACTCCCAAGGAGACGGCGGTCAATCCGACCGCGGAGGGCGCCGTCACCGCCAACGAGGACGGAACCTGGTCGGTCACCCTCGACATCCCCAGCATTGTGAAGGACGCCGGCCTGGGCGACCCCACCGCGGGCGTCGTGAACTTCGGCTGCGTGAGCTACGACGGCGAGACGACCAGCGGCGAGCAGGCCGACCTGGAGATCGACTCCACCGACGTGGACGGCAAGGCCGCGATCGTCTCCTCGGACGACGACGGCGACGGCAAATACGACCACCAGCGCTTCGACATCGACCTCACCGGCTTCACCCCCGGCGAGGAGGTGATCGGCTACCTGGTCAACGCCGACACCGAGAACCACGTCCGCAACCTCTTCACGGTCACCGCCGACGGCACCGGCCGCGTGACCTACGCCGGCGACGTCCCCAACGAGAACCTGCCCGACGGCAAGTACCTCATTGAGATCTGGGGCTCCACGTACGGCGAGGGCCTGGTGAGCAAGCCGATCGAGGTGGTCAACGGCTGGTGGAACATCCAGGACGAGGACATCCCGATCGACCCGAACCCCAACCCCAACCCGGACAACCCCAACCCCGACCCGGGCGTTAACCCGAACCCGGCCCCGGCCACGGCCGCCCCGACGACCGCCGCCGCCAAGCCCGCCAACGGCAAGTCCGGCCTGGCCAACACCGGCGCGGGCCTGGGCATCGCCGTCGTCGCCGGCGGCCTGCTCGCCGCCGGCGGCATCCTCGCCGCCCGCCGTCGGGCCGCCTGACGGGTCCCTCCCCCGGTGACCAGGGTGCGGGCGTCCGACCCGGAGCCCGCGCCCGAGCAGCCGGCCGCCCGGGTGCGCAGAGCCATCGCGCTCATGCGCGCCCGGGCGGCCGCCCTTCGCCGTCGGCGCCCCGTCCTGACCGTCCTCGTCCCGATCCTGGTCTGCGCCCTCGCCCTGGTCCTGGCCGACGTCACCGCCCTGTCGGCACGCCTGGAGCGCCTCGATCTGACCGCGCCCAGCCCCGCCCCGGGCCCGCAGACCCCCGGGGCGGGGGCGGCCCCGGCCGAGACCTGGCTCATCATCGGCACCGACTCGCGCGCCGACGCGCCCGCGGGGCCCGACCGCTACGGCGCCGCCACGGAGGCCGACGACGGCGAGCGCGCCGACGTCATCGCCCTCCTCCAGCCCCGGCCCGACGGGCTGACGGTGCTCGTCATCCCCCGGGACCTGACCATCGGGCCGAGCTTCTTCGAGCGGAGGCGCCTGGCCGTCTCCTACCTCTCCGGCCCCCAGAGCACCGTGGACCTGCTGTGCAGCGAGCTCGGGGTGACCACCACCCACCTCATCACGGTCGACATGGCCCAATTCGCCCGGATCGTCGACGCCGCCGGCGGCGTCGACGTCGAGGTCGACGAGCCCGTGCGCGACGAGTCCTCCGGCCTGGACCTGCCGCAGGCCGGCGCGCAGCACCTGAACGGCATCGACGCCCTCGCCCTCGTGCGCTCCCGGCACCCGCGGGTGCGGCGCGACGGCGACTGGGTCGCCCTGTCCGAGGAGGAGGGCGCGGCCCGCCGCAGCCACTACACCGGCGTCGTCATGCGGGCCGTCATGACCGGCCTGCGCGAGCGGGCCCGCAATCCCCTGGCCGCCCACTCCCTGGCCTGGACGCTGACCGGCAACCTCGGCGTCGACTCCTCCACGGGCCTGACCGGCCTGATCGGCCTGGCCCGCACCGCCCTGGGGGCCGGGGCCGACTCCGTCGAGGTCGTCGACGTGCCGGCCCCCGTCGTCAACAACACCTTCGTCGCCTACCCGACGCCGCAGACCTACGCCGTCCTGGCCCGCTACGGCTACGTCCCCGGCCGCTGCCGACCGGCCGGATGAGCCGGCGCGCGCCGGGCCGGGTGAGAGGATGGCGCCCGTTCGCCGACCCCACCCACGACAAGGAGCACTCATGCCCGGTCAGAACCTGACCCGCGAGGAGGCGGCCGCCCGCGCCGGCCTTCTCGCCGTCGACGCCTACGACGTCGCCCTCGACCTGTCCCGCGCCGCCGACGACGCCCAGGAGACCTTCCGCTCGACCACGACGGTGCGCTTCCGCGCCGCCGCCGGCGCCACCACCTTCATCGACCTGATCGCCCCGCGGGTGCGCTCCATCGTCCTCAACGGCCGCGAGCTCGACCCGGCCCAGGCCCACGTCGACTCGCGCATCGTGCTGGGCGACCTGGCGCCCGACAACGAGCTGACCGTCGTCGCCGACTGCGCCTACATGCGCACCGGCGAGGGCCTGCACCGCTTCACCGACCCGGCCGACGGCGAGACCTACCTCTACTCCCAGTTCGAGGTGCCCGACGCCCGGCGCGTCTTCGCCGTCTTCGAGCAGCCCGACCTCAAGGCCCCCTTCGCCTTCACGGTGACCGTGCCCGAGGGCTGGACGGTCCTGTCCAACTCGCCCACGCCCGCCCCCGCGCGCCGCGACGGGGCCGCCACCTTCGTCTTCGCCCCCACCGAGCCGATCAGCTCCTACATCACCGCCGTCGTCGCCGGCCCCTACCGGGGCGCCACCGGCGAGTACCGGGCCGACGACGGGCGCGTGGTGCCGCTGGGCGTGTACTGCCGCGCCTCCCTGGAGCAGCACCTGGACGCCGAGGAGATCCTGGAGATGACCCGCAGGGGGTTCGCCTACTACGAGGACCTGTTCGCCACCCCCTACGCCTTCGCCAAGTACGACCAGGTCTTCGTGCCCGAGTTCAACGCCGGGGCCATGGAGAACGCCGGGTGCGTCACCCACCGCGACGACTACGTCTTCCGCTCCCGGCCCGTCGAGGCGCGCGTGGAGCGGCGCGCCGTCACCGTCCTGCACGAGCTGGCCCACATGTGGTTCGGGGACCTGGTGACCATGAAGTGGTGGAACGACCTGTGGCTCAATGAGTCCTTCGCCGAGTACACCTCCACCCTGGCCACCGCCGAGACCACGCGCTTCACCGACGCCTGGACCACCTTCCAGACCATTGAGAAGGGCTGGGCCTACAACCAGGACCAGCTCAGCTCCACCCACCCGGTGTCCGCCGAGATCAACGACCTGCACGACGTCGAGGTCAACTTCGACGGCATCACCTACGCCAAGGGGGCCTCCGTGCTGGCGGCCCTCGTGGGCTACGTGGGCCGGGAGAGCTTCTTCGAGGGCATCAAGAACTACCTGGCCGCCCATGCCTACGGCAACGCCACGCTCACCGACCTGCTCGCCGAGCTGGAGAGGGTCTCGGGACGCGATCTGGGCGCGTGGACGCGGGTGTGGCTTCAGGAGGCGGGGGTCACCACCCTGCGCATGTCGCTCACCACCGACGACGACGGCGTCATCACCTCCGCCGAGGTCGTGCAGGAGATCCCGACGGACTCCCCCGCCTCGCTGCGCCCGCACCGGGTGGCGATCGGCTCCTACACGCTGACCGGCCGGGGCGACCAGGCCGTCCTGACCCGCACCGGACGCATCGAGCTCGACGTGGACGGGGAGCGCACTCCGGTTTCCGGGCTGGTCGGCACGCGCCGCGCCGACGTCCTCGTCCTCAACGACGACGATCTCACCTACGCCAAGGTGCGCCTAGACGAAGACTCCCTGGCCGCCGGTCTGGAGCACGTGGGCGCCTTCGCCGAATCCCTGCCGCGCTCCGTCGTCCTGGCCTCGGCCTGGGACATGGTGCGCGATGCCGAGCTGCCGTCCTCGCGCTACCTCGCCGCCGCCCTCGACGCGCTCGCCGTCGAGACGCACTCCTCGGTCATCCAGGGCCTCCTGGCGCGGATCACCACCTGCCTGTCCCTCTACCTGCCCCCGGACGACCGCCGAGCCGCCGCTCCCGGCTCCGCCGGCGCCCTGCTGGCCCTGGCCGGGAACGCCGAGCCCGGCAGCGACAAGCAGCTCCAGCTGGTGCGCGCCGTCGCAGCCCACGCGGTCACGGACGAGCAGACCGGCGTCGTCGCCGCCTGGCTCGCCGGCTCGGACGTCCCCGAGGGTCTCGTCGTCGACCAGGACCTGCGCTGGGAGCTGCTCATCGGGCTCGTGGCCGCGGGCCGCGCGGGCGAGACCGAGATCGCCGCCGAGGAGGCCCGCGACCTGACGACGACGGGACGCGAGCGCGCCGCGCAGGCGCGGGCCGCCGTGCCGACCGCCGAGGCCAAGTCCGAGACCTGGCGCACGCTCGTGGAGGACGCCTCCATGCCCAACGAGACCCAGGTCAAGACCCTGCGCGGTTTCAACGACGTCGAGCGCGATCCCGGGCTGCTCGTCCCCTTCATCGAGGAGTACGTCCGCCAGGCGGACGCCATCTGGGACACGCGCACCTTCCACATGGCCGAGAACCTTCTCACCGCCCTGTGGTCCCCCGCGACGGTGGGGCTCGACGGCGCGGACCCGATCGGCGCCCTGGAGGGCTGGCTGGCCTCCCACGAGGATGCGCCGGCGGCCTTCCGCCGGATCATCTCGGAGAACCTCGACGACACCCGCCGGGTGGCCGGCGCCCAGGCCCGCGAGGCCGCCGCGGGCTGACGGGAGGGGGGGCGCCGGCCGGGCGCCCCGGTCGCCTCGGCCCTGCGCCGCCGGACGTCGCCTGCCCGCGCCATCGCAGGAGCCGACCGGGCTCCGGCCCCCTCGATCGGGGCCGGCGCCCGGCTCAGGCGGTCACGACGCCCCTGCGCCGTTGCATCCGCAGGCGCGTACGCGCCGCCGTCGCCCGATCGGGCTCGTCCGCCGCCGCTGGCTCGAAGGCATCGAGGTCGGAGTCGTCGCGTCCGGGAGTCTTGAAGCCCATCAGGACGATGAGGAACCGGAACAGCAGGTAGTACACGACGCCGTACGCCAGGCCGATGGCGGCCAGAAGGATCGGGCCGGCCAGGTAGCCGCCCGAGAGCTCGGCGGACTTGCCGAGGTTGATGAGGTAGTCGATGCCCCCCGCGGAGAAGGCGAATCCGTCCTTGATGCCCAGGGCGTTGACCAGGGCCAGTGAGGTGCCGGTGAGGACCGCGTGAACCGCGTACAGGGGGAAGGCCACGTAGGCGAAGGCGTACTCCAGAGGCTCGGTGATGCCGGTGAGGAAGGCGGTCAGGGCGACGGAGATCATGAGGGCCCCGGTGGCCCTGCGCCTGGAGAGGCGGGCCGTGTGCCAGATGGCGAGGGCCGCGGCCGGCAGGGCGAACATCATGATCGGGAAGAACCCCGTCATGAAGGAACCGGTCCAGGCGTTGGTGCCGTCGACTCCGGAGAAGAAGCAGGTGAGGTCGCCGTGGAGGGTCTGCCCGTCGGCATCCGTGCACGTTCCGAGTTGGAACCACGGGATGGAGTTGAGCAGGTGATGCAGGCCGAAGGGGATGAGAAGGCGGTTGACGACGCCGAAGACGAAGGTCGCCAGGACCGCCGAGGCGCCGCCCTCAGCGCCCGCCCTCATGAGCCAGCCGCCGAGCTGGTCGTTGATGAGCCAGTTGAAGACCGGGTAGAGAGCGCCCATGACCAGCGCGACGCCGATCGCCGCCAGTGAGGTGACGATCAGCACGAAGCGGCGACCGCCGAAGAAGGCGAGCCAGTCGGGCAGCGCGACCCGATGGAACCGTTCCCACAGAACGGCGGCCATGATCCCGATGACGATGCCGCCGAGCACGCCGTAGTCGATGGTGTTGTGCTCCGGCGTCGCGCCGCCCGTCCCCCAGTGGGGGGCCATGGCGCCGAGGACGCCCTCGTACACGATGTAGCCGAACAGGCCGGCCATGCCCGTCGAGCCATCCGACCTCCTGGCGACCCCGACGGCGACCCCGACGGCGAAGATGAGGGGCAGGTGGGAGAAGACGGCGTTGCCGGAGGCGACGAGCACGTCGGCGACCGGTTGCATCCAGGGCACGTGCGAGGACAGACCCCCGCCGTGGGAGTCGGAGCCGAGCATGTCCGCCTGGCCCAGGCGCATGAGAAGGCCGGCGGCCGGCAGCGTCGCGATGGGGAGCATGAGCGAACGTCCGAGCCGCTGAGCGAGCGCGAAGGCGCCGCCCCTCTTCTTCTCGTCAGACACGATTCTCCTCTCTCCGGTTCCGGGATGGTGGGCCACGTCGCCGCACCGGGAGCGCATCGCTCTTGAGGGAGACGACGAGACGCGCGCCCGCCGCTGGGCTCGTCCGGACCAGCTCTCCCTGGCAAGTGAGGCGCTGTGCAGACTGTAAAGCACATCACGCCCCGACGAATCGTATGACTCATATCAATAAGGTAAAGGCAACGGGGTGCGACATCGCCCCCGCGAACCGGGCGCCGCCTCCCCGACCTCGTCGCCCGAAGGCCATAGCATTCTCCTCATCATTCACCGCGCCCGGCTGCGGCCGGCCGACACAGGAGGACATCGCGCCATGCCCCAGTCCCAGACCGATCAGGCACAGAGCATCGTCAAGGCCCTCGGGGGATTCGACAACATCATCGAGATCGAACCCTGCATCACCCGCCTGCGGTGCGAGCTGGAGAACGCCTCGCTCGTCGACGAGGCCGGGCTCAAGGCCGCGGGCGCGCACGGCGTGCTCATGGTCGGCGCCGTCGCCCAGGTCGTCGTCGGGCCCAATGCCGACACGATCGCGGAGGAGATCGAGGACCTGCGATGAGCCTGGTCGTCCGGGCCCCGCTGGCGGGAAGGGTCGTCGCCATCGAGGACGTCCCCGACCCCGTCTTCTCGGGCGGACTCGTCGGCCCCGGACTGGCCATCGATCCCGACCGCGACGGCGGTGCCGTCACCGCCGTCGCGCCGATCTCCGGCACCCTGTCCAAGGTCCACCCGCACGCCTACGTCGTCGTGTCCCCGGAGGGGCGCGGCGTGCTCGTCCATCTCGGCCTCGATACGGTCCGGCTGAGCGGAGAGGGCTTCGCGGTCCACGCCGCCGAGGGCAGCGCGGTCGCCGTCGGCGACCCGGTGGTGACCTGGTCCCCCACGAGGATCGAGGCACGCGGATACGACCCGATCGTTCCGGTGGTCGCGCTGGAGGCCGAGAAGGAGGCGCTGACGACCGCACGCGCGGGCGAGGCACTCGCCAGCGGGGCCGCGGCCTGCACCTGGGCCTGAACGAGAATCGCCGGACCGATCTCGGTGCGGAACCGGACCGATCTCGGCGAAAAGGGGCGGGGCGCCCCGGCTCAGCGGCGCCTCAGCGCTTCATCTCCTCGCGGACGGCGGCCAGCAGGCTGCTCAGCCTGACGTTGTCCGGCAGGTCCTCGACCAGGACGACGCTGCCCGAGCCGTCGGCGAGCGGGATCTTCCAGTTCGGGTACTCCTGATCGGTGCCCGGCTGGTTCTGGGTGCGCCGCTCGCCGACGCCATCGACGAGGGCCACGCCGACCAGCGCGGAGGGGGTGCGCATCACGTAGCGGTGCAGGGCCTCGACGATCTCCCGCTCCGAGGGGTCGTCGTCCAGCAGCCCGTGCTCGCGCAGCCGGGTGATCATCCGCTCGCGCTCCAGGCGGGCCTCGGCGCGAACCCGCTCGGCGGGCTCGGTGAGCAGCCCGAGCCGCTCGCGCAGGGCCACGTGCTCATCGGCGAGGTATCCGGCGGTGGGCGGCAGGTCGTGGGTGTTGACGGTGGACAGGGCCAGGCGCCGGTAGGCGGCGGGCTGCAGCGGCCAACCGTCGTGCTGCTTCTCGAACCACAGCACCGATGTGCCGAGCACGCCCCGGCTGGCGAGGTAGTCGCGCGCCCAGGGCTCGACGGTGCCCAGGTCCTCGCCGATGATGACGGCACCGGCGCGGTAGGCCTCCAGCAGGACCACGCCGACCATGGCCTCGTGGTCGTAGCGGACGTAGGCGCCCTGATCCGCACGCATGCCCCGGGGGATCCACCACAGGCGGAACAGCCCGACGATGTGATCCATGCGCAACGCGCCGGCGTGGCGCAGGACCGTGCGCACCATGTCGCGCAGGGGCGCGTAAGCCGTCTCCGCCAGGTGCACGGGGCTCCACGGGGGCTGGGACCAGTTCTGGCCGAGCTGGTTGTACATGTCCGGCGGGGCGCCGACCTCGATGCCCCGGGCGAAGGACTCCGGGTCGCTCCACACGTCGGCTCCGTGCGGGTGCACGCCGACGGCCAGATCGTCCATGACTCCCAGGCTCATGCCGGAGGCCTTGGCCTCCGCCTGCGCACGGCCCAGCTGCTCATCGACGATCCACTGCATCCAGGCGTAGAAGTCGATGCGCTCGGTCAGGGTTCGGGCCTCGTTGGCGACGAAGGCGCTCGAGGCGTCCTTGAGGGTATGGGGCCAGTCCACCAGCGCGCCGTACTTCTCGGTCAGGGCGCACCACAGGGCGTAGCGCTCCAGCCCCTCGCCCTGCTCGGCGCGGAAGCGCTCGAAGTCGCGCTGACGCGCCCGGGAGCGTCCGGCGGCGAAGATGACCTCGAGGGCCTCTCTCTTGGCCTTCCAGACGGCATCACGGTCGATGGGCTCCGCGCTGAGATCGGTCGCCGAGACCTCCTCGAAGGCCCACTGGACCAGGGAGCGGCGCGGCCCGGACAGGCGAGCGACCTCCCCGATCGCCTCGGGACGGATGTAGATGGGGTTGACGAAGCGCCTGGTCACCGGCAGATAGGGCGACGGAGTCATGCGACCGGCCGGCTCCGCGGCGTGCAGCGGGTTGATGAGGAGGAAGTCGGCGCCCTCGTCCCCCAGGAAGCTGACCAGCTCGGTGAGGTCGTCCGCGTCCCCGATGCCCCATGAGCCGTGCGAGCGCACGGAGTACAGCTGCGCCATCGCTCCCCAGCCCCGCAGTCCCAGGGCCGCCGGCAGCTCCAGTCGTTCCGGGGTGACGGCCAGCGGCGCGGTCGCCGAGAACGCCTCGCGCGCCGGGGAGGCGTCGATCTCGGCGACCAGGGTGTGCCATCCCAGGGGGAGATCGGCCGGTAGGGCGAAGCACGCCCGGCCGGTCAGGGCCCCGTCCACATCGTGCGGGAGCGTCCACTCATCGGTCTGGGACAGGTCCCACCTGCCGCCGCCCTCCAGCTCGACGCGCACCCGCACGGAGGCGCCGTCGGGCAGATGGACCGGCACGGAGCTCGAGGAGCCGGCCCGGGTGACGACGACGCGCGGCAACGTGAGCCGCCAGGGGTCGAGGTCGGCCTCCATCAGGGAGGCCTCGACCTCCTCGTCGGTGCCGGCATCGACGCCCAGCGCCGCCAGGACGGCGACGAGCGTGGCCCGGGACGGGGCGGCGAGGTTGCCGTGGTAGTCCCAGTACTCGGTGGAGACTCCGTGTGCTTCGGCGAGCCTCTTCAGGCGCTCGCCCGCGGGCTCGGATGCGGCGATGGACTCAGTCATGGCGTGGCTTCTCGTTGGTCGGTCGCGTGGGCGCGAGGGTGGTCCCTATGGGGATGGTGTGGTGAGCGACGGCTCGCCCGACCGTGCCAGCGCGACAATGCGACTGGACGATCGAGCGGCAGCCATCCGTTGCAGCAAGCGTTTCACACCTGGCGGCGCATTACTAGTCGCGACGCGCCTTTCCTACTCGCCTCCTCCTCGGCCGCCCGCCGTCCGCACCCACGGTCGAGCGGCGGACGGCGGGGCCACGAGCGCCGCGGTTCAGTCCAGGCCCGCGATCTCGCCCGCGAGGTCGTCCGCCGCCGGCCCGACGACGACCTGCACGACGCGGCCGGAGCGGACGACCCCGAAGGCGCCCGCGGCCCGCAGGGCCTCCTCATCGACCTTCTCCTGATCCACGACCTCGACGCGCAGACGCGTGATGCAGGGCTCGAGATCCGAGATGTTCTCGCGGCCCCCCAGGCCGGTGACGATCTGTTCAGCAGTGCTCATTCTGTGCTCCTCATGGCTCCTCGTGAGACTCGACCCGGTGGCGTCCGTGGGCATTCGAGGGCGCCCACGGACGCCGCGCGACGGCTCGTCATCTCCGTGCTCGGTATCACTTTATCCTAGGTGGAACGCCTCCCGTCGGACAGGCCCTCCGCCGAGGGCCGATCGGGGTCTCGTCGAGGCGCCCCGGTGTCAATCGTCATTCATCCGACGGCGGAAACGCTCCATCCACCGCTCCTCCGGGGCACAATGGAGCGTGATACTCGCCTCCATCGCTGTTGAGGAGCACCGCATGGCCCCGTCCGACGCAACACCCACGTCCCTGACCGGCATTGGCGTGAGCCCCGGGCTCATCGCCGGCCCCGTCGCCTGCATGGCACCGGGCATCACCGAACCCGAGATCGCCACGCTCGACTCCGATCGAGACCCCGAGAAGGAGTGCGACCGCATCGCCGAAGCCGCTCAGAGGGTCAAGAAGAACCTCGAGCTCTCCGCGGCCGAGGCCAAGGGCGATGGACGCACTCTGCTGGAGACCACGGCCCAGATGGCCGCCGACCCGACTCTGACCACGTCGGCCCAGGCCAAGGTCCGCGAGCGCAAGCTCGTCCCCGAGCGCGCCGTGTGGGAGGCCGCCGACACCCTCGCCGGTATGCTCGAGTCCCTGGGCGGCTACATGGCCGAGCGCACCCGCGACGTGGCGGACGTGCGCGACCGCATCGTCGCCGTCCTCACCGACTCCCCCATGCCGGGCATCCCGCACCTGCCCGAGCCCTTCGTCCTCGTCGCCGAGGATCTCGCGCCCGCCGACACGGCCCTGCTCGATCCCGAGAAGGTCGTCGCCTTCATCACCTCCGAGGGCGGCCCCACCTCGCACACCGCGATCCTGGCCCGCGCGCTCGGCATACCGGCGATCGTCGGCACCGGCACGGAGGTCATCGACCAGCTTCACGACGGCGACATCGTCCTCGTCGACGGCACCAAGGGCACCGTCACCCTCAACCCGACGGAGGAGGCCCTGCGCCGGGCCCGCGAGCTCGCCAGCCGGGTGCGCGTCTTCCACGGCGACGGCGCCACCAAGGACGGCCATGAGGTCCAGTTGCTGGCCAATGTCGGCGAGGCCGCGGGGGCCCGCAGCGCCGCGAAGGCGGGCGCCATGGGCGTGGGACTGTTCCGCACCGAGTTCTGCTTCCTCGACCAGCCCGAGGAGCCCACGATCGAGGCGCAGGTGGAGGCCTACCGCGGCGTGCTCGAGGCCTTCCCCGGCAAGAAGGTCGTCGTGCGCACCCTGGATGCCGGCGCCGACAAGCCGCTGCCCTTCCTCACGGACGCCACCGAGGCCAACCCGGCGCTCGGCGTGCGCGCCTACCGCACCACCCGGCGCGATCCGGAGGTCCTGGAGCACCAGCTGGAGGCCCTCGCCAAGGCAGAGGCCGACACCGAGGCGAAGGTGTGGGTCATGGCCCCCATGATCTCCACCGCGGAAGAGGCCAAGGCCTTCACCGACAAGGCCCGCTCCTACGGGCTCAAGACCGCCGGCATGATGATCGAGGTGCCCTCGGCCGCGCTCATGGCGGACAAGCTCTTCGAGCACGCCGACTTCGCCTCCATCGGCACCAACGACCTCACGCAGTACGTCATGGCGGCGGACCGGCTCCTGTCTTCCCTGGCGGATCTGTCGACCGGCTGGCAACCCGCGGTCCTGCGTCTGATCAAGGCCGCCTGCGACGGCGCCTCCCCCCACGACCGCCCGGTGGGCGTGTGCGGCGAGGCCGCCGCCGACCCGGCGCTCGCCGTCGTCCTGGTGGGTCTGGGCGTGGCGAGCCTGTCGATGACGGCCCGCGCCCTGCCCGACGTCGACGCCGTGCTCAAGTCCGTGGACCTCGCCGACTGCCAGCGCCTGGCCGAGCTGGCGATCAACGCCAGGACCGCTGACGACGCCCGGACCGCCGTGCGCGCCGAGCTGCCGATCCTGGAGGAACTCGGCCTGTGACGACGCCGTACCCGGTCCCCGTCGCCACCGAGGAGCCGTTGGGCTCAGTGACCCGGGTCCTGGCCCTGAGCGAGGAGGTCCACGACGGGGACGGGTGCGCGGCGGAGGACGCCTTCACGGGCGGGTCCCTGCCCCAGCTCTCCGGGCGCATCTACGGCGGTCAGGTAGTGGCGCAGGGGCTGCTCGCCGGGGCCGCCACTCTGGTGGACGACGGCGATGGCGAGCGCCTGCCCCACTCGGTGCACGCCTACTTCATGCGCGGGGGCAGGCCCGACATGCCGGTGCGCTTCGCCGTCGAGAGACTCCATGACGGCAGGTCCTTCTCGCAGCGGCGCACCACGGCCTCGCAGGACGGGGTGCCGATCCTGACCATGATCTCCTCATTCCAGGAGACTCAGGGCGGCGCCGATGTTCAGATCAGGGCGCCCGAGGTGCCGCGCCCCGAGGAGCTGACGAGTGCGCTGGAGCTCTTCAGGACCGTCAACCACCCGGTGGCGAAGTTCCTCGGACGCACGGCGGCCTTCGACCTGCGGCATGTCGAGGGCACTGTCTATCTGAGTCCCGACGAGGAGCGGAGCGGCGTCCAGCACCTGTGGGCGCGCTCGCGCGGGCGCGTCCCGGCCGGGGCCTCGCAGACGGTGCACAGGGCGCTGCTGACCTACATGTGCGACCAGGTGATGCTGGAGCCGGCGCTGCGCAGTCAGGGGCTCAGCTGGCGCAGCAAGGGGATGAGCCTGGCGACTCTCGACCACACCCAGTGGTTCCACCGGGACGTGGACGTGTGCGACTGGCTGCTCTTCGTCCAGGACTCGCCGAGCTCGCAGGGCGGGCGGGCGATGGTCCGGGCGGAGGTCTTCGACTCCTCCGGGCGACTCGTGTCCACCATCGCCCAGGAGGGCATGATCAGAGTGCCCACGCGGACTGCTCGCGGCAGCGGCCGGTGGGAGATCCGCATGGCGGAGGAGGACGACGGCAGGGCTCCCGGCTGAGCGGCTTTCCGAGGCGTCACGCCGCGGGGCAGTGTCCGCGGCGACCACAACGATCCCAACGACGAGGGCCGGGCTCGGCGCCGCGGGGGAGGCGCTCTCCGAAAACCCGTCCCGCCACTAAGGACAGTGATGATTCTGCTACCCGTCCTCAACGCCGTGGCCGCACTCGTGAGCACGGCTTCGGCGGCGCTCGTCCTCGTCCGGCCCGAGGCGATGAGCGGATCACGCAGCGTCAGCGCCGGAGAACGGTTCTTCGCCCGGATGTACGCCGCCCGCGCCATCCCGTTCGGACTCGTCACAGCGGTCATGCCGTTCCCGTTATTCACCGCCGCCTGCGATCCCATGGCCGTGCGACTGGTTCTGGTGGCCGCGACGGTGGTCCAGGCGGTCGACGTCGCCATCGGTCTGAGCAGAGGGAGATGGGCGATGGTCGCGGGCCCGTCAGTCGCGGCCCTCATCCACGCACTGACTGCCTGGTTCCTCCATTGAGGTTTTCTCGCCGGGTTCCTTTGCAGAGGGTGAGGATGATCGGGGTCGTGGCGGCGACGGCGCTACGAGCGCGCTCGGGCACCGGCGCGGCGGAGAAGCGAGGCTCGAGAGTGAGGGAGACCCTGCCGGTGGGACGCGCGGGGCTTCTGAGACGTAACAGGACTCGTTCGAGCGGGGGCGTGTCCAAATCTGCCACAAAGGGCTCGTTCTGTACCATGCGGCGCGCTGCAGATCG
>ERZ772993.779-NODE-779-length-13767-cov-14.583576_pt1 | contig 13767 bp, 14 predicted proteins | sample MGYA00580670_ERZ772993 | MGnify/ENA primary metagenome ERZ772993 (study PRJEB29015, sample SAMEA2737936) | human oral metagenome | biome: human oral; feature: human-associated habitat; material: dental | place: China | collected 2136 ... | reverse complement strand
GGCCGGCGGTCAGCACCCACTGGAGCACCTCGAGGCAGCCGCCCCAGGTGGGGCCGGTCACCGTGCGGGGCGGCCCCGCCCAGGTCCAGGGCCCGGTGGCCTCGCGCTCGCCGAACTCGGTCAGGGCGCGGGGGTCGAGCCAGTCGTGGCCCATGTCCTCGGACTCCCCCGGCTCGGTGATCTCCAGCTCGGCCCCGGTCAGCAGCGCCGCCCGCAGCGAGTCGAGGTGGATCGGGTCGCCGCCCGGGCGCCGGCCGGTAGACTCGCCGGCGACTCCCGGCGCCCACGACCAAGGAGGTCCCCGTGAACCGCTCCGCCCCCAGCGCCGTCGAGATCGCCCGCGCGGTCCGGCGGGGCCGGATGAGCGCCCGGCGGTCCGTGGAGGACGCGCTGGCGCGCATCGCCGCCATCGACCCGGACGTCAACGCGTTCACCGTCGTGCGCCGGCGGGCCGCACTGCGCGAGGCCGAGCAGATCGACCGGGCGGGAGCGGCCCTCGCCGGGCCCCTGGCCGGCGTGCCCGTGGCCGTCAAGGAGGAGTACGACGTCGCCGGCGAGGTGACGACCCTGGGCGGCAGGGGCAACACCGCCCCGGCGGACGCCGACTGCGCCGTCGTGCAGCGGCTGCGCGCCGCCGGGGCCGTCATAGTCGGACGCACGAACATGTCCGAGTTCGGCCAGTTCCCCGCGACGCAGTCCGCCCTGCACGGCGCGTGCCTCAACCCCTGGGACCCCTCGCGCTCCCCGGGCGGCTCGTCCGGCGGCTCCGCCGTCGCCGTGGCCACGGGCATGGTCCCCGTCGCCATGGGGTCCGACGGCGGAGGATCCCTGCGCATCCCGGCCTCCGCCTGCGGCGTCGTCGGGCTCAAGCCCGCGCGCGGCCGGGTGAGCTCCGCGCCGCTGGACGAGCACTGGCTGGGCCTGGCCGGATTCGGGGCGATCACCCGCGGCGCGCGGGATATGGCGCTGGTCATGGACGTCATCAGCGGGAACATGGCGGGCGACAGGTGGCGGACGGCCCCGCCGACGCGGCCCTTCGCCGAGTCGGCGGAGGGCGGGACGGGCGCCCTGCGCGTACTCGCGGCGAGCAATCCCGTCATGCCCGGCGCCGGGGTGGCCGCCCCGGTCGGCGCCGCGATGCGGGACTTCGCCCAGCGTCTGCGCGCCCTGGGCCACGACGTGCGCGGGGCGCGGGTCGCCTGGCCGACGCCCACCGCCGCCTTCCTCGCCCTGTACTTCGCGGGCGTCCACCGGGAGGCCGCGCAGGTCGCCCACCCGGAGCGGCTCGAGCCGCGCACGCGCGCGTCCGTGCGCATCGGCGCCGCCCTGCCCGCGCCCGTCGTGCGCGCCGCCCGGCGGCGCGCGCAGCGGATCCGCGCAGGCGTCGAGGCGGCCTTCCGGAGCGCGGATCTGCTCCTGCTGCCGACCATGATCGACGTTCCCGGCGGGGCCCACGACCTGCGCGGGAAGGGGTGGGCGGCGGCGATGCTCGCCTCGACGCCGGCCGTGTCCAACACGGCGATCTTCAACGTCTCCGGGCACCCGGCCATGTCCGTCCACGCCGGCTTCTCACCCGAGGGGCTGCCGATCGGCGCCCAGCTGGTGGCGCGCACGGGCCGCGAGGACCTGCTCCTGACCGTGGCCGGCCAGCTCGAGGACGACGGCGGGCTGTGCCCGCCCTGGCCGGGGCGCTGAGCGCAGGCGCCCTCCGCGTTCGAGCGCACTCGCCGCGTTCGACCCGCCGGCCCATCACCGCTCGTTGGCCGTCGTCGGCACCGCCCGACGGCCGCCGCCCCCGCCGGCCGCCGTCGGGCCCGGCGCCGCACCGCCCGGTGACGTGAGTCATGCCATTCGGGCCGGCGTCGCCCGGACCCCCCGCATTGGTTAGGCTGGCCTTACTCTTCTCCCTTCCCATATCCCGAAACGAGGCTCCCCCATGAGTCACCGCCACCCACTCGCCGCGCTCGCGGCCGCCGCGATCGCCGCCGGAGGCGTCCTGCTGCCCCCCGCCGCGCTCGCCGCCGACCAGCCGCCCCTGGAATGCACCGGCCCGGGATTCCAGTGCGGCGGCCCGGGCCGCTTCGGCACCCTCGTGGCCTCCTACACGCCCGACCAGCCCGCCCCCGAGGCGGTCTGGGGCGACCCGCAGGTCGACCTGCTGGACTCCCCGGCCGACGTCCTGGACGTGGAGCCGAGCAGCACGGTCACCAGGAACTACCGGATCACGATCCCCTCGCAGGCCTCCCCGGCCTCGCCGCACCGGGCCTCAGTGCTCATTGAGAACACCGACGGCGTGTTCGCCAGTTCCGCGGACATGCGCCTGCACATCACCGACGCCGCGGGGACCGAGCTGCCCGACGGGACGTGCGCCCCCGAGGAGCAGAAGCTGAACCCGGGCGAGGAGATGATCGTCACCTGCACGATCCCCGAGGGCGGTGCGCTGCTCACGGCCTTCCGCCGGGGGAACTTCGGCGGGGAGAACCTGGCCGCCTGGAGGCTCGACTCCCAGGCCCAGCCCGACCCGCAGGCCCCGGGGGCGCCCGACGTCGCACCCGTGGTCACCGTCGACGGCCAGGCCGTGACCGGGACGGTGGACGGCGACGGGATCTGGACGGCCGACGTCGTCGTCACCCGCCAGGCCCCCGACTCCAACGGCGCGCAGGCCGTCTACACCCCGGACATCACCGTGGACGGCGCGCCGGCGTCGGTGCCGTCCTTCCGCGTCATCACTAAGGCCGCCGCCGAGCCGACCCCCACGGCCACCGCGTCCGCCGAGCCGATTCCCACGGCGAGTGCGACGTCCGCCGCGCCCGCCGATCCGTCCGCGCCCGCGGCCTCGACCACGACGGCCGCATCCGCCGCGTCGGACCCCGGCCGGAAGGGGCCCGGTGCGGGCGGCTCGCACCTGGCCAACACCGGGGCGCAGACCGCCGGCGCGCTCGGGGCGGTCCTGGTACTCGCGGGCGCCGGAGCCGGCGCCCTCGCCCTCAGGCGCGCACGTCGGGCCTGACGCGCCCGGCCGCCGCTGCGTGCTCATACGTCGAGCGGCCCCGCACGCGTGTGCGGGGCCGCTCGGGTATTCCAACCGACTTGATGCGAGAACGCCGACGGCGGGGCGGCCGGCGGATCGCCGACGCCCGTGACGTCCCGGGCTCACATGACGCCGAGCTCACACGACGTCGGACTCACATGACGCCGAGGATCTCCGTGACGAAGACGAGGGTGTCGCCGCCCCTGATGCCGGCCTGCGGCACGCCCCGCTCGCCGTAGCCGAGCTCGGAGGGGATGGACAGCAGGACGCGGCTGCCCACGCGCTGACCGACGAGCCCGTCGTCCCAGCCGCGGATGACCGCGCCCACGCCGATCTGGAAGTCCAGGGGCCGGCCCCGGTCGTAGGAGTTGTCGAAGACGCGTCCGTTCCAGGTCTGGCCGAGGTAGTGGCAGACGATATGGTCGCCGGCCTCGACGACCGGGCCGTCGCCGGCGTCGAGGACCTGGACCTGCAGTCCCTCGGGGGCCCCGTCCTCGGGGAAGACGAGCACTGGCTTGGCGCCCTTGGCGCCCTCGACGGTGGGCATATGCGTGTTGATCATGGGGGCGAGCCTATCGTTCGCGCCCGGAGGCCGCCGAACCCGCGTGCCGGACTGTGGCGCTGGCACGTCGGCCCGTGGCACGGGCGGCGGCGCATCCGGCGACGGCTCGGGCCCAGCCGAGCCCCTCCCCGTCCCGCGGGCGGCGGGGCGGCGTCGATTTACACTCGTCACATGGAGACCATTGACGGCGTGCCCGTCACGGACGAGATGATCCAAGCCTGGGCCGATGAGGCGGAGCGCGGATACGACGTCGAGGTGCTGCGGGCGCACGGGATCACCGTCTCGTTCACCACGTCTGCCCCATTCGCCCCGTCCGTCTCACCGTGAGCGGGGGTGGTCCAGCGACGGGCGGTCCGGCACCTCAAAAAGGTGGCTGACGCGTATCTTTCACCCTCCGCCCCGCACCTCTCCCGTCACGAAGTGGCGCAATGACGCCATTCCTCATGAGCGCAGGAGCCGCCGCGCACCCGAAAGATATGCGCCGTCCACCTTTTTCCGCCCCGCCGACGCCCCGGGCCGCAACGGCGGGGCCGCCGGAGGCCTCCACCGCGCCCGGACCGTCATCGACACCGGCCCGGACCGCGACGGCGGGGGTCGCCAGCCGGTCGCCCCGCGGGAATCACCGCACCGCCCCGGGTCCGGCCCGCATCAGCCGGATCCGTCCCGCCCGCCCTCGTCCGTGAGGCCGGCGCGAACGAGCGCACCGACGCCGGGACGGGGACCCGCACGGACACGGCGACGGGTCGAGGGTGGCCGGGCGGCCGGCCCCGTTGGCGCGAGGACCCGCACGGGCACTGCGACGGGGCCCGGCCCTGACAGCGCGCCCGATCCGCGTCATCATGGCCGCACCGGGGAGCCGCCCGCCGCCGACTCCGGGCCTGCCCGGACCCGGCTGGCGGGACCCGAAGCCAGGTTGGGCCGGGGTTGGTTTGCGTAATTCCGATAGCCTCCTCAACGAGATCCCGGGCCCGGGGCCGGTTCGGACCGGTCCCAGCTTGCGTAATGCGAGCTCAGCGCGACGCAGTCCATCCCGCCTCGCGCCGTGCGAGCCCAGCGCGACACAATCCGCCTGCGCTCGATTCTTGCGAGCCCACCTGGCGCAATGCGATCTGAGGTGACATCACCAATTCGACTCCCCCGGGGGCGAAGGCTCGCACGGCGCCTGGGACGGCGTCCGGGACGGGGTCCCGGCGGAGCGTCTCGCCACCGGCCCGGGGTCGGCGGGGTGCGGCGGCGGGGCGGGGCGGCGCGCGTCTCAGCGGGGCGGCGTCTGGGCGGCCTGCTTGATGCGGCTGGTGAGCTCGGTGACCTCGTTGAAGGTGGAGCGGCGCTCGGCCATCTGCTTGCGGATCTTGCGGTTGGCGCTCATGACCGTGGTGTGGTCGCGCCCGCCGAACTCCCGGCCGATCTGGGGCAGGGAGAGGTCGGTCAGCTCGCGGCACAGGTACATGGCCACGTGGCGCACGTGCACGAAGGTCTTCTTGCGGCTCTCGTTGCACAGGTCGTCGATGGTCATGCCGAAGTAGTCGGCCGTCTGCGCCATGATGAGGGCCGAGGTGATCTCCTCCCCGGCGGGGTCGGAGATGATGTCCTTGAGGACCATCTCCGCCAGGGTCCGGTCGATGGGCTGCTTGTTGAGCGAGGCGAAGGCGCTGACGCGGATGAGGGCGCCCTCGAGCTCGCGGATGTTGGTGGTCACCCGGGTGGCGATGTACTCCAGGACGTCCATGGGCAGGTCCAGGCCGTCGGCGCGGGCCTTGCGGGACAGGATCGCGGTCCGGGTCTCCAGGTCCGGCGGCTGGACGTCGGTGGTCAGCCCGACGACGAAGCGCGAGATGAGGCGCTCCTCGAAGCCCTTGAGCTCGTGGGGCGGCTGGTCGGAGGTCAGGACGATCTGCTTGTCCTCCATGTACAGGGCGTTGAAGGTGTGGAAGAACTCCTCCAGGGTCTGCTCCTTGCCGCCCAGGAACTGGACGTCGTCGAGCAGGAGGATGTCGACCTTGCGGTAGCGGTCCTTGAAGCTGTCCATGTGGCCGTCGGCCACGGAGGCGATGAAGTCGGAGACGAACTCCTCGCTGGAGACGTACTTGACGCGGATGCCGGGGTAGAGCTTGCGCGCGTAGTTGCCGATGGCGTGCAGCAGGTGGGTCTTGCCCAGGCCCGACCCGCCGTAGATGAACAGGGGGTTGTAGGCGCGCTGGTTGTCGTCGACGGTCAGGTCGAGGGGGTTGAGGTTCGCCCGGGCCGGGGCCTCGGCGACGGCGAAGGCCGCGGCCCGGGCCAGGCGGTTGGAGGCGCCCTGGACGTAGGTGTCGAAGGTGTAGCGCGGGTTGAGGCGCGAGGCGTCGGGGTTGAGGCTCGTCCGGGACTCCGGCGCCGCCGTCGGCTGCGGGGTGGACAGGTAGCCGCCGTAGTCCGACGGCGGGACGGCGGTCAGCTGCTCGGCGCCCGGCACGGGGGGCGGGGTGACGGGCAGTGGGGTGATGGGCGTCACGGGGGTGACGGGCGTCATGGGCGAGGGCTGCTGCGGCAGGGGGGTCGGGGTCGGCACCGGGCCGGTCGGCCGCGCGAAGGACTGGCTCAGCGAGGGCCCGGGGCGGGAGCGGGAGGAGATGGGCTCCGCGGAGGTGTCGATCGTCACCTCGAAGGCGACGTCGCGCCCCCACACCTGGGCCAGGGCCCGGCTGATGGCGGGGCGGTTGAGGTCGATGATGTTGCGCGCGAAGGCGAATCCGACGACGAGCACGAGGACGCCGTCGACGTCGATGACGCGCGTCATGCGCAGCACGCTGACCTTGCCGGGGCCCAGCTCGCCCGAGGCCGCGAGCAGCTCGAGGGCGGCTTCCCACTTCATGGTGGCCTGGTCGGGCACGGCGCCCTCCTGATAACGGTTCGGACTGGTTCGGGGCGGTGGCGCAGGAGCACTCCTCAGTGCCGCCGGAAGGCCCATCATGGCGGTGATCCACAAGGTTGTCCACATGGGGTGGACAACCGGGTGAGATCATATGGCGCGCGCCGGTCGGTGCGCGGGAGGGCCGACGACGGCGCGCCCGCGCCCGCGACGTGGGCGGAACCTCACCGCTCGGGCGGCTCATCCGTTTGACCCCGCCCGAAGACGAACCGTATCGTGGTGCAGACGTTCGTGTGGAGTCACGTCCCGGTCCATGGGACAGCCAACGCGAGCGACGGCGCCGCGATCCTCGCGATGCGCCGTTCCGATCGTCGACTCAGGAGTACACCCGTGACCAAGCGGACCTTCCAGCCGAACAACCGTCATCGCGCCAAGGTGCATGGCTTCCGCAAGCGCATGTCCACCCGGGCCGGGCGCGCCGTGCTCGCCGCGCGGCGCCGCAAGGGCCGCGCGCGCCTCGCCGCCTGAGGTGCTTCCGGGGTGCTTCCGGCCGCCCATCGCATGCTGCGGAGCGAGGACTTCACGACCGCGGTGAGGTCGGGTGCGCGCAGCGGCAGCCGCAGACTCGTCATCCACTACCGCGCCGGCGGGGCCGGGGCCACGGCCCCGGCGCTCGTCGGCGTCGTCGTGCCCAAGAACCAGGTGGCCCGGGCGGCCCGCCGCAACCGGATCAAGCGCCGCGTGCGCGCCCTCATGGCGCAGCGCCTGACCTGTCTCGAGCCGGGCGCGCGCCTCGTCGTGCGCGCCCTGGCCGGGGCGGACGGGGCGACGAGCCGCGAGCTGGGCGCGGACATCGACCGGCTACTGGCCCGCAGCCGTGAGCCGGGGCGGAGGACGCGACGATGAGGGGGCGCCGGCTGCTCATAGCGCCGATCCGCTTCTACCAGGGGCGGATCTCCCCGGCCCTGCCCCGCTGCTGCCGCTACTACCCGAGCTGCTCGGCCTACGCCGTCGAGGCCCTGGCCGTCCACGGCGCCCTCAAGGGCCTCCTGCTCGCCGGCTGGAGGCTGCTGCGGTGCAACCCCCTCACTCCCGGCGGCGTCGACCACGTCCCCGAGCCGGGGGCGTGGCGCTACCGCCATCCCCACGACATCCCCCGACCCGAGTCCACCGGTACGTCGCCGTCCCGTTAGACCGACGCGCGGACCGACGGCGCGCCCAGGCCGGAGCCTCCGGCGGACGGCGCCCGCGGGAACGCCGATTCCCACAGCAAGGAGCGCAATGGACACGATTCTCTGGCCCCTCAAGGTGGCCGTCGCCTGGGTCATGGTCCGCATCCACGACGTCCTCGTCCTCATCGGCATGGGCAAGGGCCCCGGCGCCGCCTGGGTGCTGTCGATCGTGGGGCTGACGATCCTGATGCGCCTGCTCATCATGCCGCTGTTCGTGCGCCAGATCCGGGCCAGCCGCGGCATGCAGCTCATGCAGCCCGAGCTCAAGGCGATCCAGGACAAGTACAAGGGCAAGAAGGACCAGGCCTCCCGGCAGAGGATGCAGGAGGAGATGATGGCCCTGTACCGCAAGCACGGGACCAACCCCTTCTCCTCCTGCTTCCCCATCCTGCTGCAGATGCCGGTCTTCTTCGCGCTGTTCCGGGTGCTGGCCAACCTTCAGAGCGTGGCCGAGGGGACCTACGCGGTCCACACGGGCCACGACTCGATCGGCCTGCTCACGGCGGCGCTGGCCGACGAGGTCCAGCACTCCACGGTCTTCGGGGCGAGCCTGTCCTCGTCCTTCATGAACGCCTCCGACAGCGCGACCAAGATCGTCACGGTCGTCATGATCGTCATGATGAGCGTCACGCAGTGGTACACCATGGCGCAGCTGAGCACCAAGAACATGCCGGAGTCCGCCAAGACCTCCGACAACCCGATGATGCGCTCGCAGAAGATCATGATGACGGTCATGCCCATCTTCTTCGCCTTCACCGGGATCCAGTTCCAGATCGGCGTGCTCGTCTACTGGGTGACGACGAACCTGTGGACCATGGGCCAGCAGTTCTTCACCATTCGCAATATGCCGGCCCCCGGGTCGGAGGCGGAGAAGAAGTACCGCGCCCGGATCAACGCCAAGCGGGCCCGCAGGGGCCAGCCGAGCCTCGAGGAGGAGGAGGCCGCCCAGCGCGCCGCCGAGGCCGCCGAGCGGGGCCAGACCGGCGGGCAGCGCGTTCAGCCCGTGCGCAAGAGCCGGCAGAGGAGGGCCTCGTCCGCGCTCGCGAGCGCGGATGCGGGGCAGGACCTCGTGGACGACGGCGCGGACGCGGAGGAGTCGGCGCCGTCGCGCAGGGAGAATGCCGCCGGCCTGACGCCCGAGGAGATCTCCCGCCGTCGTTATGAGAGGCGGGCCCGTCAGCGCCAGCAGCGCAGGAATAAGAACCAGGGCGGCAAGAAGCGCCGGCGCTGACGGCGCGCCGCCACACATCGCGGATCCCACGGAGGGGAGTGCCATATGAGCGAGAGCAACGCCTCGTCGGCCATGATCAAGCGTCTGGAGGAGGAGGGGGAGGTCGGCGCCGACTACCTCGAGGACCTTCTGGACATCGTCGACCTGGGAGGCGATATCGATATCGATATCGATCACGGCCGCGCCTCCATCGCCGTAGTCGCCGCCGAGGCCGGGGACGAGCGCGACCTCGCCGATCTCGTCGGCCGTGACGGGGAGGTCCTCGAGGCCGTCCAGGAGTTGACCCGTCTGGCCGTCCAGGCTCGCACGGGCAACCGTTCGCGCCTCATGCTCGACATCAACGGCTACCGCGCGGCCCGTCGCGCCGAGCTGGCGAAGGTCGCGCAGGAGGCCGTCAGGAAGGTCCAGCTCACCGGCGAGCCGGTGTCGCTGTCGTCCATGAACCCCTTCGAGCGCAAGGTCTGCCACGACGTCGTGGCCGCGGCCGGGCTCGTGTCGGAGTCCGAGGGCGCCGAGCCGCACCGGCACGTCGTCGTCATGCCCGCCGAGGACGGGGCCGACGACGCCGATGAGGTCGAGGACGACGTCGAAGCCGGCGGGGCCGACGCCGCCCGGGCCGGCGGCGGCGATGATGGTGAGGCCGACGACGCCGATGACTCCGGCCGGACCGCTCCGGCCGGGGCCGATGCGGGCGGATCCGAGGGCGCCGAGCGGGACGGGGCCTGAGGGCCGTGGCGGGCGCCGAGGGCGGGGCCGCGAGAGCCGGCCGGTCCGCCGGCGACGGGCGATCGGCTGATGGCGGGCGAGTCGACGGTGCCGGCCCGCCCGCCGGTGCCGAGCGGGACGCCGACGGCGGGCGACCGGCGTCGGTCGGAGCCGAGGCGCCCGACGCGCGGATGCGCGAGCTCTTCGGCGCCGCCCTGCCCGGGGCCGAGCGCTTCGCGCGGATGCTGGCCGAGCAGGGCGAGCTGCGCGGGCTGGTCGGCCCGCGCGAGCTCCCCCGGCTCTGGACGCGCCACCTGGCCAACTCGGCCGCCGTCGTCGATTTCCTGCCCCGCCGCGGCGCCGTGGCCGACGTCGGGTCGGGGGCGGGCTTCCCCGGCGTCGTCATCGCCCTGCTGCGCCCCGATCTGGAGGTGACGCTCATTGAACCGATGGAGCGGCGGATCGACTGGCTGACCGACGTCGTCGCGGAGCTCGGCCTGGACAACGCGGTCCTGCGCCGGGCCCGGGCGCAGGAGGTCCGCGACCGCTTCGACGCGGTCACGGCGCGCGCCGTGGCCGGGCTGCCCAGGCTCGTGCGCATCACCGCGCCCCTGCTGCGTCCGGGCGGGCGCCTCCTCGCCCTCAAGGGGGCCCGGGCCCGGGACGAGGTCGATGAGGCGCGGCGCGTCATCAAGGGGGCGGGGCTCGAACCCGCTATCATCCACGACGTCGTCACCCCCGGCGGGGAGTCGACCAGGGTGGTCGAGATCCGCCGGCGCCGGAGCGGCTGAGCGGACGGGCACGATCGCGGCCGATCGGCGGCGGTGCATTCCCGACGGCGTCGTCGGACTCACGTAGACTGGGGCGGCCAGGCGGTGTGCGCCGTCGGGAAGCCGAACGAGGAGACCAGGGTTGTCAGGTTCATCCATCTTCGACCAGCTCCGGGCCGAGCACGCCGTCCTCGAGGACGTCTCAGCCGTCGGCTTTCCGCGCCCCGAGCAGACTCGGGTGATCGCCGTCGCGAACCAGAAGGGCGGTGTCGGCAAGACGTCGACGGCGGTCAATGTCGCCGCGGCGCTCGCCGAGGGCGGCCTCCATGTCCTCGTCATCGATGCGGACTCGCAGGGCAACGCCTCCACGGCTCTGGGCGTGGAGCACGGGGAGGAGCACACCTCGATCTACGACGTGCTGGTCGAGGGCGCGCGCATCCAGGACGTCGTCTCGCAGACGCGCTTCTCCCAGAACCTGTGGTGCCTGCCCGCGTCGATCGACGTCGCCGCCGTGGAGATCGAGCTCATCGACTCCACCGGACGCGAGTCCAAGCTCCGCCAGGCGCTTCGCGACTACCTGCTCAGCAGGAACGGGGAGGGCCTGCCCAGGTTGGACTACGTCCTCATCGACTGCCCGCCGAGTCTGGGGATTATGACGATCAACGCCTTCGTCGCCGCCGGGGAGGTGCTCATCCCCCTGCAGGCCGAGTACTACGCCCTGGAGGGTCTCGCCCTGCTCACGCGGTCGGTGCAGAGGGTCGCCGAGATCCACAATCCGGCCCTGTGCGTCTCGATGATCGCATTGACCATGTTCGACAAGCGGACGACGCTGGCTCGGGACGTCGAGTCAGAGGTGCGCACATACTTCCCCGCCGCAACCCTCAAGACGAAGATACCAAGATCCGTGCGCGTCGCGGAGGCGCCGTCCTTCGGGGCGCCGGTCGTCTTCTGGAACCCGAGGTCTTCCGGCGCGGTGGCGTACAAGGTCCTGGCTCAGGAAATCGCATTGCGGGGCACGGGCGTGGAGTTGCCCGAGATCAACGTGCCCGACGACGTTGAGGAGACGTAATGGCCCAGAAGAAGCGAGGTTTGGGGCGAGGCCTGCAGGCGCTCATCCCCGAGGCGCAGACGGAGATCCCGTCGCGGCGTCCGACGGACGTCTTCTTCCCCGAGTCGCGCTCGCCGGCTCGCTCGAAGACGACGGCGGACGAGGCCTCGGACGCGGCCTCGCGGCACGCCGCGGAGATCGCCTCGACTCTGCTCGCCCCCTCGAAGCGGACCCGCGGCAGGCGGTCGTCGCCCCCGGCCACCGCGACGAAGCCCTCGGCCGCCGCGACGAAGCCCTCGGCCGCCGCGGCCAAGCCCAAGTCCGGCAGGGCCAGGTCCGGATCCGAGTCCGCCGGGAGGTCCGAGGGGACGAGGACGGGGCGTCGGCGCAGTAGTCGTGTTTCACGTGAAACACTGATGGCGGACGCGTCCGAGCTCGCGCTCATCGGTCTGGGCGACCGTCCCGGGGATGAGACGTCGCCGCCGACGGGCCGGTCGGAGCCGGGGAGGCCGCCCGCGGCCGAGGCGAAGGGCGAGGCGAGGAGCGAGGGGAGGGGCCCCGACAACGAGGGGCTGGTCCCCGTGCCGGGGGCGACCTTCGCCGAGCTCCCGGTGAAGATCATCGTTCCCAATCCCCGCCAGCCGCGACAGGTCTTCGACGAGGACGACATCACCGAGCTCGCCGCCTCCATCAAGGAGGTGGGCCTGCTTCAGCCGATCGTGGTGCGCCGGGTCGACGACGAGGACGGCCGGGCCGAGAGCTATGAGCTCGTCATGGGCGAGCGGCGGCTCCGGGCCGCGAAGGAGGCCGGGCTCAAGACGATTCCGGCGGTGGTGCGCTACACGGAGGACCAGGACCTCCTGCGCGACGCCCTGCTGGAGAACCTCCACCGCGTTCAGCTCAATCCGCTGGAGGAGGCGGCCGCCTACCAGCAGCTGCTGGACGACTTCAGCTGCACCCACGCCGAGCTGTCGAAGCGGATCGCGCGGTCGCGGTCGCAGATCTCCAACACGCTGCGCCTCATGAAGCTTCCGCCCCTCGTCCAGCGGCGCCTGGCGGCGGGCGTGCTCTCCGCCGGTCACGCGCGGGCGCTCCTCGGCCTGCCGGACGTCGCGGCCATGGAGCGACTCGCGCAGCGGATTGTGGCCGAAGGGCTGTCCGTCCGGGCGACCGAGGAACTCGTGGCGCTGCACGACGAGCCACAGGCGCAGAACACGCGGCAGACGCGACGGACGGCGGGATCGCGCACCCGGCGCAGCGCCCCGCTGCCGGCGTTGTCGACGCAGCTGTCGGACGTCTTCGATACGAGGGTCAAGGTCACCCGGGGATCGAAGAAGGGGAGGATCACGATCGAGTTCGCGGGCGATGAGGACCTGGCGCGGATCGTCGAGACCCTGGTTCCGGGGACGACGCTCACGGAGAACTGAGACTGACATGGGAGGGCTCGGGATGGTTTCACGTGAAACATCCCGAGCCCTTGGGGTTCTCGGCAGAATCGCGAATCGCCGATCCGGATCCGTCCATCGGCCCCTCCTCAGGTGAGGGCGAAGCCCCTCTTCTTGAGGATCCTGCCGATCGTGGAATGATCCAGGTTCGGAATCCCGTCCGTTGACGCGATCCGCCGCTCCAGCAGCCGCAACGACCAGCGCCCGTACCCCTCCGGGGGCTGGGAGCAGGCCAGGGCGATCACCCTGGCCTCCACCCCGTCGGTCACCTTGGACTCCACCGGCGGCTTGAGTCGGGCCTTGCGGTCGATCGCCGCCCGAGCCCCGCCGCGCTGCGCATAGTCCTTGGCGACCCGCACCACCGTGGTCACGCTCACCCCCGACCGTTCGGCCGCCTCGCGCTGCGTCAGCAGCCCCTCGTCCCGGCCCTCATCCAGATCCAGCAGGATCCGGGCCCGGCGGATCCGTCTGGCCGCGCCCCGTCCCGAGCTCACCACTTCCTCCAGGAGGCTCCGCTCGTCGTCGCTCAGCACGACCCGCCACGATCTCGCCGTCATGAACCCAGTCCCCCTCGACCCGTGCGATGTGCGACGCCCCCGGTGCACCCCGACGAACAGTCACGACAGTCTACCGGCTCGCCGACGGGGACGACAACGACGGGGCCGATGACGGGCGTCGCGCCCGGGGCCGGACCGCCTCCGAGCGGAGACGACAACGACGGGGCCGGCGAGGATGTTTCACGTGAAACGCGCTTCGACCCCCGCCCCGTTCCACGGCGCGGATCAGGAGGGGGTCACCAGGGGGTGCCGGACGAGGGCGTCGTACAGTTCCGGGAGACCGCCCTCGGCCTCGGCGGCGAGGGGGAGGAGGGAGGTCTCGGTCATCCCCGGAA
>ERZ772993.776-NODE-776-length-13792-cov-6.926840_pt1 | contig 13792 bp, 16 predicted proteins | sample MGYA00580670_ERZ772993 | MGnify/ENA primary metagenome ERZ772993 (study PRJEB29015, sample SAMEA2737936) | human oral metagenome | biome: human oral; feature: human-associated habitat; material: dental | place: China | collected 2136 ... | reverse complement strand
ATTTTATTGCGCAATAAAAATAAATTCGTATCTTTGCAATGTCAAAATAAGAGAGTGTATAACAAATAAAATTCAAACAAAATGAGAACAGTAAAAATTGACACTTCAAACATAAGCCAATTTATAGGTAAAAGGCTTTATACTTCCTATTCTGGGTATGCAGGACAAGACGGAGATGATAATTTTGTATTAGGAGAGGTTATATCAAAATGGGATTTAGCAGGCAGAGAAATAATGACCGATGAAAAATGGAAAGGAAAAACCCGTCAAGATTATTGGCTTTCTTATATGTCTAAAGGTCAAATTGACGAGATGAAAAGAATATTGTTGCTTATCACTAATGAAGGTAGAAACACATATATATTCTGTGATACCCTCCTTGATACAGAGTTTTGCTGTTCAGATTTGGATAGATATGTAACATTCAAAGTTGAAGAGTAATAAAAGTAAAATGCTACTCGGTAAGGTTACAGAGCCTTACCGATTTTTCTGAAAAATGTTATAAAGCTGTTCTCGGACAGAGATTTCTCTGATTCTTGGGAAGTTAAATAGATAACAATTATGAATACAGACGACGTTTTTAATCAAAAATATGAGGTAGCCAACATGGTTATACCTAAGTTTTTATTAGCAGAAAATCCTATCGTACCAAATATAGACCTTACCTATATCTACTCTCCTCACTATATGAGCCTAATAATGATTATTGAGGAGAATAGCGAGATTGTACGGCTCAATGACATATATAGAGCCATGCCACAGCAACTATTCGTATATGATGAACTTGAACAATTTAGATTTGTGGTTATTCAGAATAACGTAATAAGCACGGGTGGTATATATGCCCCTATTATCTCTGTTGAACAATTCATTGAAGAAGCGTGGCAATGGTACAAGGCCTATCTTGATTGGGAGCTAACACAAATGCAAGGATTATGACAGCACAAGAAAAAGTACTTTATATCATTGAACTATTAGAGTTATCAGATAGGCAGGTTGCTGCTGCTATAGGCAAAGCCTTATCTACTACTACTCATAAAAGGTTACAATTAGGGCGCAACAAATTCACAGATGAAGATCTGCTAAACCTCAAGAATTATTACATAGAGAAGCTCAGGCAGATAGAGAATGTATAATAAAAAAGCCCTCACTACGAGGGCTTACTTATTTACCGAAATAACTTCAATCTCCACAAGAGCAAGGCAATCACCCCTATCAGCAAAGCGCCTATGATAAGGGCAAAGGGAATTGTTTTGATTTCTTTCTGCACCTGCTTAGTGGATTGTATATATTGGCTTTGTATCTCGGTTTTTTGGTTTATCTTATTATCTATATAAAGAGTAGTATCAGCTTGTTGCAAGCTCTTAGAAAGGTTATCTATTGTTCTAAGTGTTACCTTTCCGCCCTGTACTCTTATGGTCTCCTTGTCGCCGTCCCTGATACGATAATACACTACTTCCTTGGCGTTACCTACGCTGTCCTTATCACTCTCAAGGGTGATTTCATAGGATTGCGATTGCTGTAGGTCAAAAACGCTTACCTTTTGGACTTTTTCTACGTGTGTAGAGCTGTCTTTTACCTCCTTCCTTTCGCTCCGCTGCTCTTCTCTGTGCTCTGTTTTGTTTAATCTTTTGCCTTTGCAACCAGTCAGTAACAAAAGGGCTAATAGTAAATATAAAATCTTTCTCATACATAACTATTTTACTTTTTCAATTTCTTTAATTAGTGCTTTGAGGCTCTCTGCATAGTTCGGAGCAGTGGCATAACCTGCCTTTGCTACTTCCTCGGCAAACTTGTAAGGGTCTGCTTTGACATCTAACGCCTTGGTGTATCGTTTGTTCCTGAAAAAGAAATTAGCATGGTCTGTAAAACACTCTTCAGGGGTGGCATACTTCATAAACCAATCTCGTACGATATACAAATATTTGCCGTCTGTACGTTTGGTGATACTAATCACTTCAGGGAATTTGCTCTTTTCGTTAGGAGTAGTGAGTACCTCTGTAGTTCTTAAGAGTTGCTTTTTCTCATTGGAAGTGCTACTAATAAGGCTCTTAGGTACTTTTATACCAAAGAAATTATTCCCTATAGGACTTTTCCCCCATGCACTCTCCAAACCTGCCTGAGCAAGAATAAAGAGGTGAGAAATACCTGTTTTTCGCTCGCTTTCAAGGGCTACGGGCTTGTAGGTTTTGATAAAATTAAGCTGTGTTTGGTTCATGGTCTTCTGTTTTAGAATTATCACTTTCTTTCATATAATTAGAAATAGTCTTAGCTACTTCCTCTAAGTTATCACGATTGATAAATACCTGTTGAATGGCTTGTCCTGCACGGTCTAATCGAACTTTGTCTTCAGCTTTCTCACGTATCGATTTGATTTCGATAAGACATAAGACTACGGCTATAAAGAATGTACAGAACGGGAATAACCAAATCGAATATTGATAATAGGTTTCTAAAAACCAAGAAAGCATTCCATACATACTATCCACAATGGTACAAGCAATCAGTATATTGTAGTATTGTGCCATTTTGCTAATGGTACGCCTATAGCCGTAGGAGTTACGCGCAATACCCAAACGTTTAGCCTTACGAACACCACTCCAAAGGTCGGCAAATATCATAAGGAGTACAAGAATATAGATACAGAGTAGTATCCAAAGAATTACAAAGATTTTTTCCATTTATTTTTTTGTTATTGACTATTATTTTTAAAATAAGCGGTGAACCACCATATACCCCTTACCTTGAGGTAGTCGAGGTTGCTTTGGTTAGCATAGGCTTCCCTTTCAAAAATGATATTGCGGTAAGCCTTATCCCAATTGCGATAGCGTATCAGCTTGATAAGAAAATCAAGAAAATACCAAATGGCAAAGAGGAGTATCAGGGTCTCTACCTGCTGTCGCAAGTGGATACGTTCGTGATTGATAAGCTCTTTATCGTACTTATCACTATCGTTACGAACGAAGATGAAAGGATATAGGGTGATTGCCCTATACCCTTTTGGCACGAGAAACCTATTTTTCCTTACCATTGGCTTTTGATTTTTCAGTGCTTTCTCCTTTGATAAGAGCCGAGCAAGTCTCGTGTATATGCTTAATCAAGTCAATATCCGAGGGTTGGAAATTGGTGTTTTGCATATTGAAATCGTGCTCGGTTACCGTTCCTGACAAATAGGAAGCGTAGCCCATTGGGTTTTGAATGTTTTTCTGTACAGAGAAAGCCACAGCACGAGGTGTTTGGTCTTTCTCAAATTCGTAGGAGTACATCACGATTGTGCCTTGTACTTCTTCTTGCGCATTGATACGCGTTGTTTGTTGAATGATTTGCATTATTTTAAAGTTTTAGAGTTTTTTTTAATCATTGTTGGGGGGTATATCCTTCTATTTCAAAGTTTGTTATTATTCCATTGGTTATAGTCATTTTAAATGTGTCATACATTCCAAAATTAAAAATACCACTAATTCCTTTTTGTCCTTTGACAACTATGTCTCCGTTTACAATATTAATAGCTGTGTTTTTCATGCGACTTCCTGTTGCATTTATCTGCAACCCTACATTGTCATTAAAGCTCATATTATCCCCTATGCTCTCTACTAATATCATAGCTCCCTTTTGTCCTGTCTCTACCGCAATAGATTGCCCCATTATCACTTGTCTATATACACCATTTCTATCTTCATTGTCTCTGTAAGTAATATATGCAGGCGTAATTGCGGCAAATTGTGTTCCTCTTTTCTGTGGGTTTATTTGATTAACAGGAGTATTCACATCAGATGAATATACAATTCTATTGTTTGCTAAGTTAAAACCTCCTATATTCCCACTGGTCGCATTAACTTGCCCCGTAAAACTCCCACTGGTCGCGTTAATTTCTCCTGATATATTAGCCTTTGTAGCGTATATACTTCCGTCCTCTGTTACAAAAAAAGGCGCTTGTTTTCTTTTATCATACGTCTCTCCTGCCCAAAAGCGCACCTCATTATTAGCATTACCTACCCCTGTGATGCCTGCTTTTGCACCGAGTGTATTTCCAACAATCATCGTACCAGTGGCTACCACGTTGCCCTTTGTTTGGGTTTGATTAAGAAATCCTGTTAGTTGGTCAATTTCTCCTAAACGCTTGTCGGTATTAGCCTTATTCTGATTTTCTAAATCTTCTATTCTTTTGGCGTTTCTTCGGATAATCTCTAAATCGGAGTTGATATTAGCGATTTGGTTTTCTACATCTTCAGGAGCAGGAGACCAATCAGTGGCTTTGTTGCCACGTTCAAGTTTAAGCAACTCTATAGACGATATAGGAGGAGGTATAATATCTTTAACCTCGTGAAAAATAGTTATACCCCTCCATGCTCTATTAGGTGTTACCAATGAAATGGTTTTCCCCCATTGAATGTTTGTATTGATGTACTGTCGTTCCCCTCCTAACACATCAGAAAAATAAGCTACAATGAGGCCATTTATTTCCCCTACGCAAGAAAAGACATATTGCTCATTAGGTTTTACTGGTTCAGAAAGCAAATAAAAGGTGCTATCATATCCGTATATAGAACGCTTATTTTTGGAATTTAGTACTAAATTACGTCCTCCAATATTCAATTCATTCACCTTTTGTTCGGCAAATGTTTTAGCCTGTTGCAAATTCTGCTGAAGTTGTAAGATACGTGCTTGCTGCTCAGCTGTTATCGCTATACCGGCTCGCTTATTAGCTTCGGCTATGGCTTGTGCTTTGGTTAATTCCGCTTGTGATAGTGCATAGGCCTCAGTAGCGGCTTTAGCTGCTGCTATAGATTGCTCACGGGCTTGCTTTTCGTCATTTGCTTTTTGTTCGGCAAAGGTTTTAGCTTCCTGAAATTTAGCAAAAGCGTTTGCGTTTGCTTCATTGATGGATTGTAATCGTGTTTGTTGCTCTGTTTGTATTTGTGCTTCGATATCTTCAGGGGCGGGTGTCCAATCAGTTGGTTTGTTGCCTTTTTCAAGTTTAACAAGCTCAATAGATGATATTGGAGGGGGAATAATGCCTTTGACTTCATGAAATATAGTTATACCTTTCCATGCTCTATTAGGTGTTACTAATATATTGTTTTTGCCATTTTGTAAAACATTATTTATGTATTGCCTTACACCACCATATGTGTCAGAAAAATAAGCCACCATACCTCCGTTTACTTGAGTATTACAAGAGAAAATATATTGTTCATTAGGATCAACTGGTTCTGAAAGTAAATAGAATGTACCTGTATAACCATTCATAGAACGTTTTTCTTTTGAACCCAATACAATATTTCTCCCACCCACTTGTATATTGCCCAACTGCTCATTAGAGTACTGCTTTAATCTATTCTCCAATGACTGCAAATCAGGATTAACAAGTTGCTTGAACTCTAATTTGTTTTCATCAGTGATACGTAGGTTGGCTTTGATGATGATTTCTTTGTCTAATAGCTGGATAAACTGCTCACCATTCCCTGAGCTGATTTTATTGGTTACCATTTGTCCGCCTGTAATCTCGGTAAAGCCGTTGAGTTGGGCTATTCCTCGCTCTCCGTCGTACTCTGAATTGACTGTGGCATATAGAAAGTGGTAAAATCCCGCTTCTTGCTCCATGTCTATTTTGGTTTCGGATAGGACAAACTCGGCTGTCTCTACTGCCTTATTGGCCTTGATGTAGAGGTAATAGCTCTTTGCTTTATCATCTAATCTACCTGACACAAATTGAGAAACATACCAATACTTATAATCAGCCGCGGAGTGGCTTGGTTTAATGTCAGTGGTTCCAAGGGTGTAATGCTTGATCCAACCACTGCCAGCATTGATTTGCTTGTTGTTCCTATCAAAGTACAAGGTGTGAGGCACAGTGATAGGGTTGGTCTTATTGGCCACAAAAGCAAATTGTCCTGCCTTGTTACCCACCAAGGCCATCATTGTTTGTACAGTGGCAGGAATGATACTCTTGGTGTATTCAGGAAAGGCTTCTTCTACCTGCTTGATGGTCTCCAAGGCGTTGCGCCAACTGCGTTTGGTTAGTGATTGTGTCTGTTTGTTCATTTCTCCAAAATATACCTCTTGATTTTGGAGTTTGCGTATTTCAGAGGAAAAGGATTGCCCTTGTACCTTGTTGGATAGTTCTATCTGAGGACTGTAAGGATTATTAACGTACTCTTTAAGCCCTACGATACGAATAGCTATGGGGGTGCGCTGAAACTCATTGTCTGAAAAGTGGATATAAGCCCCCATCTTAAGGCGACCTCCTACATTTGCCCAATGTTTTTTTGCCCATATGCCGTCTAAATCTCCAGTGAATGTAAATAAGTCTGCTTTATTTTCGTATAGGTATTTACACGCTTCTTTCATCATCTCCCAACTGGCGCCCATTTTGGTGTCATTGTCGCAAATATAGGCAGCAGGTAAGTGCATGTTATATACAGAATATTGGTCTCCTATAGCAGGTTTAAATATATCATTAGGCATAGTCGTGCCGTCCTCTTCCTTGGGGACAAGCTGAAAGCGTTTTTGTGCGTGGTCGTACTTTGATACTTCAAACTCACGCCCTGATAACATACCACTCTCAAAGTATATCACCATCTTTTCCCCTTTGATTTGGAGGTCGGCAAAGTTCAACGCTTCAGGTATGGTTGTGTCGGCAAAGTCGTAGAAGTGTTTATCTCTATCCACTTCAAACACGGCCGATATAGTCCCTTTGCGACTTGGGTATATATGGGAAAGGTCAAGGCTTTGTTCGTTGATAAAGCTGTTGTTTTGCGCATTCTTGATAGTTATGGACAAGCCCTTGTCGTCTGAAACAAAGGTTACCCCTTCATATACATACTCTTGTGATTTGGGTAGCAATAATTCCTTGTTACCATACTTAGAGCGGTCAATATTGCGTTCCCCTCCTTGTACATAGAGGCGAGTAATACGACTTTGCTCAGTGGTACGGCTTACACCTGTCTTAAAGCCCTTGCCCTTTCCATATTGGAGCGGCAGTGGATTGTCTTTGAAATATTCTACCTTGTGGAGGTGTATGGTCTTACCTATGATCTCGTATTCTGTCTCAAAAGCCTTAGCGATCATGTCTAAGGCTTCCAAGCAGTTATTATGGTTATAGCTGATGAGCTTTTCATTGGCTTCAATAGTAGTTCCTACCTGCCAACCGCTATCTATTATATTAAGGCAATCTACTAATATCTGAATATGGTAGCGAGGAGAGGCTGTAAAAGGAAACTTGAGGGTCTTATCGTTGGGGTTGCGAAACTTGTAATTCTTCAGGTTTGCCCCCTCACTGTCCATGGTAAGGGTATATTCAAAGTGTCGGCTGTTATGCTTCACTACTTTAGCAGGCTGATTAAGGGTATAACGTTCCCCCTGAAACTCACACCATGCCCCAGTAGGTATATCTGTGTAAGTAGATAGGGCAAAGTATAGGTTCAGCGTATGCTCTCCCATAATGGAGCGGTATCGGTAGCTCTCATCTGTGGGGAGGACATCTATATAGGTGCTGTTAAAGTGTAATTGCATAGTTATCAGATTTCAAGGCAAAGGTACGTTTTGGAGTAAAAATACACTCTATTACAGTTTGTTTATTCTTTGTATTTTCTTTGTGTATTTTTTATATTTCCACAAAGTAAAGGGTAAATTCTACCCTCAAAGTGTCTTTTGTGAGTAACACCTCTTTTACATTGGCCTTTTGATAGATAGCCTTAAAGGTACTACCAAAAGCATTAACAGCACGTTCTCCACTTTGAGAGAGGTTGTATAATAGTGCTTCGTACAATTCCCAAAAGCGATTAATCGGCTGTTTGATATAGCAGAGAAGCTCAAGGGTGCGTTCCTTAAACACATTAGGATATTCAGTATATTGTACCCCCGCAATGGTGCTGCTGGTAGTGGTTAGGTGCTCTTTTACCTCATAATTCTTTAGTAGATTGCTTTCGTTCTCCTCCAATAGGTAAATACCATACTTGGATAGGTCTATGGTGTCAATCGTAAAACCTGAAGGGGGCAAGGTGTCATTAGGGGCAATATAGGTATAACCTTGCAAGGGATTATCATTGGCAAAAGTAGCCTCGTAAGTGATGTAGCCTTGTTCTTTCTTTGCTTTTCTGACCCCAACGAATCGTAATCGGAAAGACTTGCCCAGCTCCTCAAAGTGAAAATCATTATAGGTTTGAGCAGATAGAAAGGTTATAAAGGTATCGTATTGGTCGCTTTTGGTAACAAAAGACAAGGATATAGAGAGGTTGTCCAATTGAGGATCGTCTGTGTCGTACTCTTTGCCGTAATACTCTGCCCAGTCATTAGAGGGTAGTTTCTTGAGAGGAGGAAAGCAAAGGAGGTCTTTGTAGTTACCCTCTAAGAGATAGGTTTGATAATTGGCTTGTATGTCAATAGTGTTAATTTTCATTTCTTTATTGCTTTTTTATTTTCCTCGATAAAATAAGGCTTTGTTTTCCAATTCTTAAACCTATCTTTGTTATCTGTTACCCATTGCTTATAGTTGTTAGGCACATCACCTACGTAATTAGACGAACTCTCAGGGGGTAGGGTTTCATCAGCTTTTAATTCTTTGATAAGTTCTTCGTCAGTCTTAAGAATAGTAACAATATGACATTTACAACCTACATGCCAGCCGTGAAACTTGAATGATTTAGGATATTTACCTTTCAGCTCATCGCACATGTCGTACACTTTGTGCTGTGGGGATAGGCGTACTTCAAAACCTACTACATCAGGGTTTTGCTGTATGCGTAACCAATCAGCGGACTTATAGGCTACATTGATCTCATTACTGGCAAGGCGTAAGGCGTTTTTGTAGGCACTTCGGTACACCCCTTGCCCAGGGTGATAGTTTTGGGCGTTCTTGCTTAATACAAGATTGCCGTATTTGTTCCTTACCCTGCGAAATAGTGCCGTGGGGTTATTCAAAAGGTTGCGTACCTCACGGCTTAGCTGGACTGCACTCTTGCCCTCCTCCAAGGAAACAGATAAGGCAAGTTCTATTTCACTTTGTGCTTTTTTAGAAATATCCCATACACGATTGGAGACCGTAAAATCTTTAATCTTACGTTTTTTAAATGTTTCAAGAGCTTCTAAGTTTTGATACTTGGTTAGCCCTTCCCTTAGTAGCTTATCCTGTTTAAGATTGGCAAACGCCCATTCTTTGGTAATACCTTGCTTTATAATTTGGTCTAATTGGTTGCTGAAACGAGCTAACTCCTTGTCAAAGGCTTTTCCTTTCTTAGTAGTCGCAAAGGCAAATAGGGTACTTGTTACAAGCTCTTGGAAATCTGTCTTGAGAGCTAAGGACACAGAAAAGCCTACCCACTCATAGAATAATCGTTCTATCTGTTGTAGGTAAGCGAGTAGGTGTTTTCTATGTTCGTTATCGTAGTTCATTAGATACTTGCTTCATTGAGGTTGTTATTTTCCTCGTCTTTGATTTGTTGTAGTTGGGCTTCAGGGTCTGTAATACCAAAACGCTGCATAGCTTCTCTTTGAGATAACAAAGGCTTACCACCATTAGCCTCCATAAGAGTACGTATCATCTCGGTATCGTCGTCAATATCAAATGGGGTGATGATAGGGGTGATGTCTATGGTTTTGAGTTCTTTCTCAAAGGGAATATACATCTTAGAGAGGAAAGCCAAAATGATATTGATACGCCTTTGTAGAGCAGGAATAAATATAGCTTCATTATCTTTTACCTTGAGGTGAGCAGGTAGCCATGCGAGTTTGCGCCCTACGCCTGAGAGCATATTCCCTTTGCCTGCATAGAACTCATCGGAAAGGTCGGGGGTGTGGGTGAACTCGTGTATATCACGCCTATTCATACTCATTTCACGGTCAAAATTTTCATTAGCATTAGGTGGTACCACGAATTGCACATTACCTCCGTCCTTAACCTCATAGACCTTGCCCCCTGTATTATTGACAGCCATTTTACCCTCTACCTTTCCTGCGATCATTAGGATAGGCTCTCCGAACTTCTTATTACTTTCAGAAAAATAGGTGCGCTGTACCTCGGCTATCTCTATGAGGTGCTGTACAGCATTCCATTCTGTTTCTTCTTGATGATAGAGTACTACTGGTATTTTGCCAATTATATTAGGTTTTATCTCTGTGGTAGTGGTGCCATTCTCTGTGGTAAAAGTGTATATCTCATCAGCGGTAAAGCCTTGGAATATGGTCTTTTTATTATCCTTGGTAGTGCTTTCAATAGCGAAAGAGATAAGATTGTCATTATCATCAAAGCGTGGATATAGCTTGTACTTGAGCGGAGATAGCACCTTGTGTCGCAATAAGTATTGAGTAGGTACGCCATATTGTTCGTTAGGATGCTCCTCCAAGTACCAAAGCTCGGCTACAAGGGTGTAGCGCTTGACCTCTGTACAAATAGCACTATCAGAGAAGCTCATTTTGTTGGCTTTGATTACCTCCTGAAAGGCAGCAAAGAGCGGACTATCCTCTGCGGTATATTTGTAAGGGATAGCTGTTTGAAACATCGTAGCTATTTCAACGATACGCTTTTGATAGGGTAAGCCTATACGATTGAGGGAACGAGTACGCTTTTCAAATCGTGGTTTGTTCTGACTATCTAATAAGGGATTACCTACCTCGTCCGTAAGAGGTATTACGATTTCAGGATCTGGGAACTTATGCTTATTGGTGAATATCTCATGCTTTTTAACATCATACTGCCTTTGATAGGTAGTGGTGTCAATCAGAGATACATCTTGTTTAAATTCTTCTTGGGTCATCGTTTCTAAGTTTTGAGTTTTTAATTTTGAGTTGCCCGCGGAGGCTCTCCGCTAAATCATAGACGCTAATTGATATAGGTTGTTATTGGTGCCACTTAGTAGCTTCATAGTGATATAACGAATAGCATCTATACTGTGGTTGTGGTTGTCTATGGGGATACCTGCTTTCTTGTCATTCCAAGCGTAATTCTTTAGCTCCTTCATCACGTTGAAACTCTCAGGCGTTACCACTAACTTATAATTGAGCATTGTTGTTATACCTGCTGATACGCTGCCTGCTCCTTTCTCGCAAGGCTCTATATTTAGCCCTTTGTCTCTTAAGTCTGCAATTAGGCGAGGTTCGGCACTATCGGCAACGATAAGGTCATCAGGGTGATCTATCAAAGTGCTATTGAGCTGATAAAGTCCGTCAGAGGATAATTGCTTGTTGTTATAATACTTTTCATCTATGTAAATGATTTTGCTGCGATTATCCACTGCTACTTTGATGAGTGTGTCAGGGTCAATAGAAAAGCCGTAATCTTGTCCGTACCCATAAGGTAGCGATGTATCAAAATAGCCAATCTCCCAATCTGTAAATATTACCCCTTCTGATACATCAGCCCATCGTCCTATGATTTTTTGAGCATATTTGGTTTTGTTGAACAAAGATTGAGAAAAATTGCCTTGCTCATCAGTAGCTTGTGCGAGGCTTTGGGCTTTTATCTCCTCAATCTGCTTAAAAAACTGCTCATTGAGGTTTTCTATGTTATCAAAGTAGGTAGTATGAATATGCAATACATCGGGATGGGTAGATATTTGCACCTCTACTCCGTCAATCTTTACCACCTTATGCGTTTTTTCAATGTACTTCTTATAAATGAAATGCTCGGCATTGGAGGGGTTTAGAATGAGAATAACCCGCAACTGCACCCCCTTTTGACGAATAGAAAGGATTAGTTTCTCGTAATCCTCCTCTGATAGCCATTCCTCCATTTCATCACCTACGAAAGTAGTAATACCGTGTAATGATTTAAGGTTAGCGGTTTGGTTTCCTGATGAGGTCTTAATCCCTTTGAATAGGATTTCAGAGCCTGAAAAGGTATTTTTGATAGCTGTTTTGGTGATACTGAAATATGCTTGTGTCCCTTCTGCTTCTATCTTTTCCTCAAACTCAGGAATAATAGAACTATGAGCTGATACCATGGTATAGCGGCTGAAAAGGATCTTATGCCCAGCTTCAAAAGATAAGCGTTCTAAGAAGGTAGAGGCGTTGTACGACTTACCCGACCCCCTTCCTCCTGAAAGGATGATAATAAACTTATCTTTGTTCAAGTACAAAGGATCATATACAGGTTGGGTCTTAATCATTGTTCTTGTTGTTCTTGAGCCATTGGGCAATGTCTATGCTGCCTGATAATTCTACTTGATTTACATTGATATAATCCCCTTCCATTTTGGATATTTCAGACTGCAACTCACGAATGGTACGGTTATAGGCTGTTATCTCTGAGGGAGTGAGAGTTCGTTCGTATCTTTGTATTTGTCCTTCATGGGATCGTATCTCTTGTGGGTGAGTACCTTTTTCCAATCGCTCTAAAAGGTTGTCAATCTGATTTTGCAAAATAGTGATACGGTCTATTTTGGTTTTAAGCCCCTTTTTTACCGCTTCTTTTTCAGTAGCAAGGGATTGCTTTAACTTGACCTGCTGGGCTTGTTTTTGATATTCTTGATGCTGTCTTTGAGCTTGTTTCCAGTCTTTATCAAAGGTAGTTTTACCCTTACCCCACTTTACCTCATATTTACCCCACACTTCCGAATATGACAAACTCGGCTCGCTTTTCAGAGAGTCAAGTATCCATGTTTGTCTATTTTTCGGAGTGTTTGTCATTATTCGTCTGTTTCTTCTTCTAATTCGTTTTTATAGTCAATACCTGCTGATAGTTGTTCTTGTTCCTTTTCAGAATAGACGTGAGAGATGAAAAGCCCTTGTTCGTTTTCTTCCTCCTCTGCCTGAATGATGTTAAGGCCTGCTACTACTAATTTCGCAAATGCTTCTACAGATTTTGCTTTTCCTCCCATTTGGGTATGTCTTTGATAGGCTCTGTTTAAGATGTCTTTTTTTAATATCATTGTTTGTTCTATTTAAGGGATTACATATAGCGAATGTATTACAACTTATACTTTTTGGTGATTTCCAATAGTTTTTTAGAGTAAGGGTCTTTTTTGCCTAATATTGCTTTGCTCATTCCCTCGGCATAAAACTCATTGACATTTTGGCGTGCATACCCTCCTAATACATTAGATTTTGTTTTAGTGTATTGTTTATATAGAGCTTTTATCTCCTTACCCGCTTTCTTGTGTTTGTCTCCTGTATGTCGATTTGTCCAAGTGGTATGAGCCAGTTCGTGTATAGTGGTATGCTGAATGGCTTTGTTGGTTTTAACCTTTAGCCCTGCTTTGTATTCTTCCTTCTTGGATTTTACCATGGCTTTGCTGTTGTTGAATGATTTACGATTGAGGTACACCGTACCTGAATTATTGGATATAACAGCGATCCCATAAGCATTTTTTAGGTCTGCCAGTTTGACTTCACGAGTATTAAGCCCTATTCGTGAGTGATACTTTGATATAGCACGCTTTACCTCACGATTAGCTTTTTTGTCGGTAATATCTTTGATACTACCTATATTCTTAACACTGGAGGGCGTACCTCCTCCTTTTTGCATTATGATGTCGTTACGGCTATCATTTCTTATGCCTCCTGATGATTTTCCCATTTTATTTAAAAAAATATTTGTGGTTAGAAAAATATTTTGTATCTTTGCGGAGCGTAGCAAATGAATTTGTTACTGCCGGGTAGCGAGGAGTTCAACTTGTCAATACCCACCTCTTGTAAGGGCTTAATACTTAAACAATGAGTATTAAGCTCTTACTTGTTTAAGGAAAGTATTTTTTCAAAAAATCCAGTTCTACAATAATTGCTTTTACGGTTGGTGAAAATTTTGATGCGAGAAAAGGGTTTAAGATATTTGGGGCACATACTGATTCTCCTTGTT
>ERZ772993.771-NODE-771-length-13856-cov-4.556192_pt1 | contig 13856 bp, 9 predicted proteins | sample MGYA00580670_ERZ772993 | MGnify/ENA primary metagenome ERZ772993 (study PRJEB29015, sample SAMEA2737936) | human oral metagenome | biome: human oral; feature: human-associated habitat; material: dental | place: China | collected 2136 ... | reverse complement strand
ATGTACTCCACGACCAGGGCGAGATCCCGGCCCGCGGAGGGCCTCGGGCGCGGGTAGGCCCGGGACCGCAGCCCCGATGAGCCCGCGGCCCCGCCCGTGAGCGCGAGGTCCTGCGCGCGCGCCGGACGCGCGCAGAACTCGAGGAGCGGGGCGAGCACGCTCCGCCAGCGGAACCGCTCGGCGAAGGCGCGAACGCGCTCGCGGGCCGCGGCCGCGGCGGCCTCGTCGTACAGCATCTCCTCCAGGGCCCGCTCGAGCGCGTCGACGTCCTCCGGGGGGACGCCCCGGCCCAGGCCCTCGGCGTCGAGGCAGTCGCCGAAGGAGTCGCCGACGGTCGCCACGACGGGCAGTCCGGCCCACAGGTAGTCGAGGATGCGGGTGCGGAAGGAGAAGGCCGTCTCGACGTGCTCGAAGTGCGTCGAGACCCCGATGTCCGCGTCGAGCAGCACGTCGGCCCGTTCGGCGTAGGGCACCCAGCCGGTGTTGAAGAACACGTGGGCGCCGGTCAGCCCCAGCTCCTCGCTCAGCTGCTGCGTCTCCCACGCGATCCGCATGTCCGGGACGCCCGGGTTGGGGTGCTTGAGCCCCATGAAGTACAGGCGCACGTCCGGGTGGCGCCGGGAGAGCCCGCCGACCGCCCGCACCAGGGTGAGCGGGTCGAACCAGTTGTAGACGCCCCCGCCCCAGACGATGACCTTGTCGTCCATCCCGATGCCGGGCACGCGCCCGCGGATGCCGTGGCGCCTCTGGCGGGGGTCCTCGTCCTGGATGCCGAAGGGCACCACCGAGACGAGCTCGTCGACGGGGCGCCCCTCGGGCAGGGTGAGCGGGTTGACGCGGCCGTTGACGGCGAGCTGCCCGAGCCAGAAGTCCCGCTGCTTGTCCGAGGCGCACAGGAAGCGGTCCGCCCGCGCCAGCTGCCTGTTGAGCACGTCGGTCACCGCGTGGATCGTCTCGCGGCGCCGCCGGGGGCCGAGGTCCTTGGCCTGCTCGAGCTGCTCGAGGTGCATGGGGTCGTAGATGTCGGCGACGACGATCTTGTCGGAGTCGACGAGCCAGGGGGCGCCCTCGAGGAGGAAGCCCTGGAAGACGATGACGTCGGCCCAGTCGGTGTGCTCGCGCAGGCCGGGGCCGGCGGCGGAGACGACCTCGAAGCCGTCGGGCACGACGTCGTCGGCGACGCCGGCGGTCGACAGGAGCCGGGTCGGCTGGCGGGCGCCGAGCGCGCGGGCCATCTCCCAGGCGCGGATCGCGGGGCCGGCGAGCCTGGCCGCGAGGGGTTCGCCCGTGACGACGAGTGCGCGGGGCGCGGCGACGAAGCGCTCGTCCAGGCCGAAGACTCCGACGGCCGCCGTGTGCGCCTCGACGTAGCGGGCTCCGAGGAAGGCCGACTCGATGGGGTGGCGGAAGAGCGAGAACAGCTCCTCGTCGCTGCGCCGGCGCCGCGCCTGGAGGTCCGCGCGCGTGGCCGCGACGGTCTCCAGCTGCTCGACGAGGTAGTCGACGGCGTAGGCGCCGGTGAGCGCCATCTTCGCGACCGGCGTCCGGGAGCCGGCCTCCGCCCCCTGCGGGAGGGCGAGGGGCTGCTGGGCGAGTCCGCTCGTGCGGGTCACGGCGAGGTCGAGCGCGGCGGGCAGGGCCCGGGCGAGGGACTCGTCGTCGTAGTTCTTGTACATCGACAGGAGCGCGTTGCGCTCGAGGAGGTACTGCTCGCGGAAGTTCCCGAACTTCTTCATGGTGACGTGGTGCCTGTGGAAGGCCAACGAGCCGGGGACGTACCGCACGCGGTGCCCCAGGAGGTTGAGGCGCCACCCCAGGTCGACGTCCTCGTAGAACATGAAGAAGCGCTCGTCGAAGCCGCCGACCCGACGGAAGAGGTCGGCCCGTACGAACAGGGCGGCCCCCGTGCCGAACAGGACGTCCCTGGGCGCGTCGAAGGCGCCGTCGTCGACCTTGTCCGCCTCGCGCTTGTAGCCCATCCCGAACCAGGTGAGCGAGCCGTCGACGTAGTCGATGCGGGAGCCCTCCCAGTCGAGCACCTTCGAGGCGACGGCGCCGATCGCCGGGTCGGCCTCCATGGCCGCGACCGCCGCGCGCACCCACCCGGCGTCGGGCCGGGCGTCGTTGTTGAGGAAGGCGACGTACTCGCCGGTGGCGAGGTCGACGCCGAGGTTGCAGCCCCCGGCGAAGCCGAGGTTCGCCCCGGAGGGGATCACCCGGGCCCCGGGGCGGGCCTCGGCGATGGCCCGGGCGGAGCCGTCCCGCGAATCGTTCTCGATGACGATGAGCTCGAGGCGCTCCTCGGGCCAGTCGACCTCGTCGAAGTGGCGCAGGCAGGCGATGGTGTCCTCCGCCCCCTTGTAGTTGACGAGGATCACCGAGACGACCCCCGGCCGCGACTCGTGCGGCCCCGGGTTGAGGTGGGGGCAGGCCGCGGGCCCGCCGGCGACAATGGTCGGGGTCTCCAGCATGAGTCAGCGCTCCTCGTCGTTCGCGGTGCCGTGTCCGACGGCCATCAGGCGGCGCGAGGCCGCGACGAGGCGGCGCGCCGCGGCGCGGGCCCCGCCGCCCAAGGGCCGGTCCGCGCCGGCGGGCCCGTCCGGTCCGGCGTCGAGGACGCGGTCGGCGGCGCGCACCGGCCTGCGGCAGAAGGCCAGGACCGCGGCGCCGGCCGGGTCGACGGCGACGAGCTCGGACAGCGAGGGATCGGAGTCGTAGACGGCGTCGTTGACCCGGTGGGCGCCGGCCAGCGCGCCGAGGAGGATGTCGCGGGACCGGTCGTCGTCGACCACGACCGCGTCCGCCCGTTCGCACAGGTCGGCGAGCGCCGCCCCCGGCCCGTCGGTCCGGGCGGCATTGCGCATGAGCGCGAGGAGGTCGGTCCCCCGCAGGTCCACCAGCAGGGGGAGGCGCGTGAAGGCGAGTCCCGGGACGTCGAGGAGCGTTACGCCCCGCAGGACGACGGCGTCGGCGCGGGCGAGCGCCGCGTCGAGGGCCGTGCCGTCGTCGGCGCGCTGGGCGCGGGTGTCGAAGCGGCGCAGCCGCGGGCCGCCGTCGCCGAGGCCGGCGGCCAGTCCCCCGGTCGACGGGTCCCCCGGCTCCGCGACGAGCAGCCCCGGGGGCGCCTCCAGGAGCCGGTCGACCCCCAGGAGCCCGCGCAGTCTCGCGACGCGGGCCCGCTCGGCGTCGTCGCGCCCGTCGGTCAGGACGGGCAGCGCGTCCCGAACCAGACTCGCCAGGACCGGGTCGGGCAGTCTGCGCATGGCCTGGACAGCGTCCCTCCGGGGCGCGTCCTCGGGCAGGGCCGCCCCGGCGGCGTCCAGGGCCAGGGCTCCGGTGAGGGCGCCGGCCGGGAGCGCGAGGGTCCCGTCGCCGTCGCCGCCGGGCGAGCGCTGGAGGTCCAGGGCGCTCGTGTCCGCGCCCGCCGAGGCGAGGGCCCCCGAGACCATTGCGAGCTGGGCCAGGGGCAGGAGCGTCCCGAGCCAGCGGGAGGACAGGTTGACCGTCAGCATGCGCAGGAGGTCGCGGCGCCTGCGGGCGAGGGCCCCCGGACTCTCATCGACGGCGGCCGCGGGCCCGTCGAGGGCGATGACGGTTCCGGCGAGCAGGTTGACCTGCCACTGGAGGTCGAGGAGCACGACGGCCGGGTCCCGGCCGGGGGCGCCGCGGGGCCGTCCGGCGAGCTCCGGGACGGCGCGGCCCAGGGCGGGCAGCAGGTCCGCGCGGAGAAGCACGACGTCCGTCGGGGCGAGCAGGACCGGGGAGCCGTCGCCGCCCGGGGTGTAGACGACGGCGTCGGCCGCCCCCCGGCGGATGCGGCCCGCGTCCGCGCGCAGTCGGCCGATGGGCAGTGCGGAGGGCCGCGTCGGCGTTCCCATTGCGACGACGCCCGCCGAGACCTCGTGGACGGCGTCCGTGCGCGGTAGTGGGACCATATGGGATTCTCCTCGTCGTCATCCTTCGGGGGCGCGGGGCGCATCGGACTCCGGGGCCTCGCGATCGGCCATGAGCCGGGGCGCGGCCGCCCGGACCTGGTTCCACAGGCTGAACTCGTCGATGCGCGAGCCCATGAGCATGGAGGTGCTCGTCTGCCGGTACCAGGACAGCGCCTGGGGGACGAAGGCGGCGTGTCCGCCGCTCTCAGCGACGCGGGCCCACAGCTCGAAGTCCTCCCAGCCGAAGAGCATCGCCGTGTTCCAGCCCCCGAGGGCCTCGACGGCCTCCTTGCGCAGCATCGCCATCGCGTCGATGTAATTGCCCCGTCGCAGGCGGGCCGGGTCCCAGTTGAGCACGGAGGACAGGGAGACGCACCGGCCCTCGTGGCGGTTGGCGATGAGGCTGTAGGCGAAGGCGGCCGCGGGGTCGGCGTCGAGCGCCCCGGCCAGGCGCGCCAGGCAGGAGGGGAAGATGCCGTTGTCCGCGTCGAGGCTGAACAGGTAGGGGGCCCGCGCCCTCGCGGCGAGGTCGTTGCGCGTGGCCGGCAGGCCCTGGTTGAGCTCGCGGCGGACCAGGAGGACCGGCACGTCCGGGTGCGCGTCGGCCCACTGCCGGACGACCTCGAAGGAGCCGTCGGTCGAGCCGTCGTCCTGCACGAGGATCTCGTAGGCGATGCCGACGGACCGCGTCACGGAGTCGAGCGCCTCGCGCACGACGTCCCCGTAGTTGTACAGGCTGACGATCACCGACACGCGGGGCGAGGCGCCGGCGTAGGAGGGGGTCTGCGCCGTCGTGACGGGGGACGGGTCGTCGATGCCCAGGCCCCGCTGCAGCCGGTCGAGAGTCCGGGTGATGGCCAGCAGCCGCCCCTCGATGCGGCGCGTGGCGGCGCCGGAGAGCTCGTCCGCGCCGATCCGGGCGCTCCAGCCCCCGGGGACGCCCTCCTCCTCGCGCGCGGCCGCGGGCACGTCGGAGACCTCGACGGGCCGCGGGTCGTCGAGCGCGTCGGCGGCGAGGCGGATCAGGCCCCGGACGCCCTCGGAGAAGGGGTGGGACATGACGAGTTCGCGCGCCGCCCGCCGCATGGGCCCGAGCTCCTCGGCGTTGACGAGGCCGGCGAGGAGCTCGGCGGTGTCGCCCTCGGCCAGGCCGAGCCAGTGCTCGCCGTCCTGTGCCCATCTGGGCCCGTGGCGCCGCTCGGAGACGATGACCGCGCCGTTGGTCATGGCCATGACCGCCGTGCACGGGTCGATGGAGTCGGACGGGGAGTCGTCGAGGTCGACGAGCACGCGGGAGCGGGCGAGCGCCTCGGCGAGCGCCGCGCCCTCGAGGGCGTGGACGCGGCGGCTGCGGAGCGTGTCATCGGGCACGAAGTGGGCCCGCCACCGCTCCGCCCACGTGTAGGGCGCCACCCGTGCGAGGGCCTCCCCCGCCCTCGCCGACAGCGGCCCGGCGAGCAGGAAGGAGGTCTCCCGCTCACTCTCCGCACCGCCCCACGCGTCCCAGGTCGGGGTGTAGCCGAGCTCGAGGAGCCGCGCATCGGGGTGCCGTTCCGACAGCGCGGCCACGTCCTTCTCCCGCAGGGCGAGCACGCTGCGGCAGAAGGCGGCCTGGGCAGCCGCGGCCTCGAAGCCCGGGGTGCCGCCGGGCGCCAGGACCAGCCCGACGATGCGCGTCGAGCGCTCGAGGATCGCGTCGACGGGGCGGCGGGTGCGGGCGAAGAATTCCTCGGGGACCACGAGGTAGGCCTCGTCGCCGTCGTCGGTCCCGGGCACGTCGTCGATCACGGCGGCGTCCGCCCCCAGGCGCCGGGCCTCGTCGATCACGGCGGCCTGCACCGCCTCGATGCGCGCGTCGGGGCGCTCCGGCGCGATAACGCGCAGCCTGACTGCCGTCATGTCCTCACCTCCCGGCCGCGCGACGGGCCGCCGCGCCCGCCCGGCGCAGCACCGCGGTGGCCCGCCAGGAGGTCGAGCCGAGCAGTTCCGCGATCTGCTTCCTGAGGGCGGAGGCCTCGGCGCGGAGATCGCCGATCTCGGTCCGCAGTCCCGCGTTCTCCATCATGAGGGCGTCGCGCTCGGCCTGAATCGGGTGGAAGCGGCTCACCATCGCCGCGTGCTCCTTGAGGGCCTGGTCGCGCTCCTCGACGAGACGGGCCGAGTCCGCGTCCGCCCGCGCCAGCTTCCACGCCAGTTCGGCGGCGAGCCGCTTCTGCGTCTGGAGCTCGCGCTGCAGCGTCTGCGGGTCCTCGGGCGCCTCGTCGCGCTCGTCGTCGTTGGTCATCCGGTTCTCCTTGCGGTCTGGTGTTGCTGGGCTGGAGGACTGGGGGAACGCCGCTTCAGGCCCGGGGCCGCCCGTTGCGGCCGAACAGGACGAGGGTGACCGCCCGCTTGACCGGGCGGGGCAGCGCCTTGGCGGTCCGGGAGGCGGCCTTCCGCGCGACGAGCCGGGGGCCGCCCTGGCGGAGGTACTGGCGGGCGAGCCCGACGTCGGTCAGCAGCCCGCGCCGCTGCGCCGGCGCGGGCAGGACGAGCGGGTCGAAGCGGTCGGGGGCGTGGTGCGGGGCCCGGCAGAAGTCGAGCAGGGGGCGCAGGACCACAGACCAGCGGTAGCGCTCGCGCACCCGCAGGACATTGTCGCGCATGGTTTTCGCGGCCGCCGCGTCGGTCAGGACCTCGACCAGGGCGTCGGCGAGCGCCTGCGGATCCTGGGCGGGGACCGTGCGGCCCAGTCCCTCGTTCTCGACGAGGCCGGCGAAGGAGTCGCCGCCGGTGCACACGATGGGCAGGCCCGACCAGAGGTAGTCGAGGATGCGGGTGCGGAAGGAGAAGGCGGTCTCGACGTGGTCGAGGTGGCAGGAGACGCCGATGTCGGACTCCAGGAGGAAATTGACCCGCTCGGCGTAGGGCACCCACTCCTCGTGGAAGACGACGTGGGTGCCGATCAGGTCGAGCTTCTGCGCCAGTGCGCGGGCCTCGACCGCCATCTGCATCTCGGGCACCGCCGGGTTGGGGTGCTTGACGCCCATGAAGAGCAGCTTGATCTCGGGGACCCGGTGACGCGCGATGTCGATGGCGCGGATGAGGGTGAGCGGGTCGAACCAGTTGTAGATGCCGCCGCCCCACAGGACGACCTTCGAGTTCTCGTCGATGCCGTCGATGACGCCCCGCACCATGGGGCGGGTCGCCTCGGGCTCGGAGTCCTCCGTGCCGAAGGGGACGACGTCGATGAGCTCCCGCAGCTGGGGGTCCGCATCGTAATTCTGCGGGTTGATGCGATCCATGGCGCCCAGGGCCCCGAGCCAGAAGTCCCGCTGCTTCTCCGAGGCGCACATGAAGAAGTCCCCGCGGCGGATCTGCTGGTTGAACACCGCGCTGCTCGCGTGGACGACCTCGCGCCGCGTCTGCTCGCCCAGGTCGCGGGCCTGCTCGAGCTGCTCGAGGTGGACGGGGTCGTAGATGTCCACGACGACGATCTTCGACGACAGGTCGAGGACCGGGAACTCGTACATGAGGAAGCCCTGGAAGATGATGACATCGGCCCAGGCCTCGATCGCGTCGACGCCCTCGGCGTCGACGTGGGCGATCGAGAAGCGCTCATCCGCGAGGGAGCAGGGGCCCGTCGTGGCCAGCCGCACCTCGTGCTCCGCGCTGAGCGCCTCGGCGATGTGCCGGGCGCGGATCGCGGGCCCCGCCATCGACGGCGCCAGGGCGTCCGCCGTGAGGACGGCTATGCGCCGTCGGACGGTGGCCGCCTGCTCCGTCGTAGTGTCCGTCATGATCGCTTCCGCCTCTCAGATAGTCCGCGCCCAGGTGCCGCCCAGGCTGAAGTAACCGTATCGCTCGGTCGGGGTGCCCGACTGCACCGTGAAGCGGAGGATCCCCGGCTTGTGGTCGTAGTGGTTGGCGCGCGAGGGGTCCGTCATGGCGGCGCCGGCCTCGTAGACGCCGGGCAGCAGCATGAGGCGCGGGACCGTGAGCTCGACCTGCCCGCGGCCCCTCGATACGCGCAGCGGGAGCCCCCCGTCATCCGTGTTCGGCCCGGTGAGGTTGGATCCGTCCGCGGAGCCGTGGATCCACATGGCGACGACGACGTCGTCGCGGATGTCCTCCTTGGCCTCGAAGTCGAAGCGGATGCGCACCTCGTCGCCGGTGCGCACCGTCGTCGTCGGCTCGCCGTCGGGTCCGATGAGCTCGACGCCGTCGAGGGTGAGCAGGCCGGGGGTGCGCTGGCGGTCCGCGGAGTCGTCGTCGTGCTGGTGGGCCTCGGCGACCTTCTCCACCTGGACGTCGGTGTACTTGTCGATGATGGTGTTCGGGTCGCCGGTCTCGACGAGGCGGCCGTGGTCGAGCCAGGCCACCTCGTCGCACATGGTGCGGACGGTGCCCAGCGCGTGGGAGACGACGATGATCGTCTTGCCGTCGTCCTTGAAGTCCTTGAACTTCTCCATGCAGCGCCGCTGGAACTCCTCGTCCCCGACGGCCAGGATCTCGTCGACCATGAGGATCTCGGGGTCCACATTGATGGCGATGGAGAAGCCCAGTCGCACGTACATGCCGGAGGAGTAGTTCTTCACCGGCTGGTCGACGAAGTCCTCGAGCCCCGCGAAGCCGACGATGTCATCGAACTTGGCGTCTATCTCGCGCTTGGACAGCCCCAGGATGGAGCCGTTGAGGTACACGTTGTCCCGCCCCGACAGCTCGGGGTGGAATCCGGCGCCGAGCTCGAGCAGCGCGGAGACCTTGCCGTTGGTCTCGACGGCGCCGGAGTCCGGGCGCAGGATCTTCGCCATGGTCTTGAGGAGGGTGGACTTGCCCGACCCGTTGTGCCCGACCAGTCCGTAGGTCTGCCCCGAGGCGATCTCCAGGCTGACGTCCTTGAGCGCCCAGAACTCGTCGTACTTGGCGCGGCGACCGCGCATGAGGGCGGCCTTGAGGCTCTGGTTGCGCTCGTGGTAGATGCGGAACATCTTGGAGACGTCGTCGACGACGACTGCGGGCTTGTTCATCACAGCTCCTCCGCGAGACGGCCCTCGAGCCTGCCGAAGACGGCGTTGCCGATCCACAGGGTGGCGAGGGCGATGACGACGGCGTAGACGAAGTGGGTCCATGCGGGCATGGCGCCCGTGTAGAGCATGTCCTTGATCGTCTCGATGAAGTAGAGGGCGGGGTTGGCCTGGTAGATGTCCAGGACGTGCCAGCGGTGCACCCAGGAGGTCGGATCCCTGCCCTGCGTCACCAGGGTGATGGGGTAGATGACCGGCGTGGCGTAGAACCACAGCTGGATGAAGATCCCCACGAAGTGCGTGGTGTCGCGGAAGTAGACGTTGATGACGCTCAGCATGAGGGCCAGGCCGAGGCCGAAGACCGCCAGGAGCAGCTCGATGAGCAGGATCGGGACGATCCAGGGCAGGACGTTGACCCTCCAGATGAGGAGCAGCACGGCCAGGACGAGCATCTCGATGAGGTGGTTGACCAGGGCGGCGCCGGTGTTCGACACGAGGAGCAGACGGCGGGGGAAGTAGGTCTTCTTGATGAGGTTCGCGTTGCCCACCAGCGCCCCCATGCCGCCGGTGATGCAGGTGGTCATGAAGGTCCACGGGAGCAGGCCGCACAGCAGGAAGAGGGTGTAGTTGGAGCTCCCGTTGGCCGCTGTGGGCGGGGCCACCTTCATAATGGTGGAGAAGACGAGGGTGTAGATCGCCGCGGTCATGAGGGGGTTGACGAGGGACCACCCCCACCCGAGCGCGGTGCCCTTGTACTTGCCCCGGAGCTCTCTCATGGTGAGGTTGTAGAGGAGCTCGCGAGACTCCCACACCTCACGGGTGTCGCGGATCAAGGACACGAAGGCCTCCCTTGTCGAGTCGCTGAGAGCGTCCGGCACGTGGATGGGACGGGGAAGCATCGTACAACGCGCGGGGCGCGGCCCGTCATGTGAGGTTCGGATCGTTGTGCCGGGCGAGCCGGTTCTCGGCGCGCTCCTCCAGGAGCTCGGCGCGCAGCTGGGCGAGCTCCCCGGTGAGCCGCAGCGCCGGCAGGCCCCGACGGCGCAGTCCCGCCAGGAGCGGCGGCGCCGGGAGGGGACGGGGCCTGCAGAGCCACGGCAGCGGGACGGCGAGCGCGGCGTCCGCGGCGAGCCTCGCCGCCAGGGCGTCCCACCACTGCTCGTGGAAGGCGCGCAGGTCCGGGGCGGCGGCGCGGATGTGCGCGACGTAGGCGCCGCGCTCCTCCCACACGGCCAGGGCGGCGGCCGTGATCTCCCCCTCGTCGAGCGTGCGCACGGGCACGCCGCGGCCGGCCAGGCCCCAGCGGTCGAGGACGCCGTCGATGCGGGCGTCGGCGTAGTCGTCCTCGATGAGCGGGAGCACGGGCACGCCCCGGGCGAGGGCGAAGACCACCGGGTGGTAGCGGTTGGTGATGACGAGGTCCGCCTCGCCGACGGCCTCGGCCGCTCTGCGGGCGCTCGTCACCGGCTCGACGCTGATCATCGGGCAGCGCGCCCGGCGCTGGATGTCCTCGGCGACGGCCTCGTCCTCTCCCCCGGCGCCGGGGATGCGGCCCTTGTGGGGGACGAGGAGGATGCGGCAGCCGGTGCGCTCGTGGAGCGCGACGAGATCGCGGGCGAAGCGCTCGGCCTGCTCACCGGGGTGGACGTGGGGGCCGGGCGGGGCGACGGTCGCCACGACGGTGCGGGGGGCGCCCCCCGCGGCGAGGACGCCCGCCCCGGGCTCGTCCGCCCCGAAGGGGCCGAAGAATTGGGCGTCGTCGAGGCAGTCGGCGGTGACGTCGCGGGGCTGGATCCTGCGGCCGAGCTCGCTGGAGCGGCGCTCGCGCAGGCCGATCGTCCGGGCCGCGCCCATGACCGGGGCCAGCTCGGCGATGTCCGCGTCCACGAGCACCGGCCCCAGCGTCTGCCCGCTCACCGCGGTGGGCAGGCCGCGCCGCTGGGCGAGCAGCAGGTGGGCGATGCGCTGGTAGAGGAGCCAGTCGAAGGCGGAGGCGAGGTTGCCTCCCCCGGCGACGAGCACGGCGTCGACGGCGCCGACGTTGCGGGCGATGGCCTCGAGGGCGGGGCCGTGGCGCCCCCGCTCGGCGGCCGCGGGATCGGCGGCGAGGGCGCGGTGGGCGCCGACGAGCTCGACCCGGTCCAAGGGCAGGGGCGGTCCGGTGACGACCTCCAGGCCCTCGTAGTCGGCGGCGAGGTGCCGGCCGTTGCTCACGACGACGGGGGTCAGCCCCCGCTCGGCGAGCCGGGCGGCGGCGGCCTGGCCGACGGCCTCGTCCCCCACGTGGTAGGAGGGGCTGCCGACGTCGGCGAGGACGAGGACGCGCGGCCGGTGGGTTCCCATCAGCACTCCTTACTGGTTCGATCGGCCGTGAGGGCCGGGGCGCCGGGGCGGATGCGGGACCGCGGGCCGGCCTCGTCAACGCGGGGTCCCATGATCATGGAGGCGTCGCTCATGCGGCGCCAGGCGAGAACCTGGGGGACGAAGACGGCGCGCCCCCCCGCCTCGGCCGGGCGCGCCCGCAGGTCGGAGTCCTCCTCTCCGAAGGCCATGGAGGCGGCCGGGCCGCAGACCCGCTCCAGAGCGCTCCTGCGCAGCATCGCCATGGCGTCGATGCAATTCCCCTCCCGGAATCGCCCGGGGCCCCAGCCCTCGAAAGCCGTCGTCCAGACGATCTCGCCATCGCGGCGGTCCGCGACGATGCAATGGGCCAAGGCGGCGTCGGGGTCGGCGTCGAGGGCCCCGGCCAGGCGCGCCAGGCAGGCGGGGTAGACGCCGGCGTCGGCGTCGAGGCCGAAGAGGTAGTCGGCGCGGGCGCGCTCGACGAGATCGCTGCGCGTGGCGGACGGGCCCTGGTTGAGCTCGCGGCGGACGGCGATCATGGGCAGGTCGGGGTGCTCGTCCATGAAGCGCCGGACGGCGTCGAAGGAGCCGTCGGTGGAGCCGTCGTCCTGAAGGACGATCTCGAAGGGCGCGCCGATCGAGTCCGCGGCGGAGCCCAGGGCCTCGGTCACGAGATCGCGGCGATCGCAGAGGCCGATAATGACGGAGACCCTCGGCCGCGCCGATTCGTAGGCGGGGGTGGTCACGACGGCGGTGGGCGAGGGATCGGACGGGCCCAGGCCGAGCCGGAGGCGCTGGACCGAGCGGGTCAGGGCGAGCACGCGCCCCTCCAGGCGCCGCAGCGAGGCGCCGACGACCTCGGCCTCCCCGACGGCGGCCGGCCGTCCGGGCGCGGCCTCGTGGCGCTCGCCCTCCGCGGGCGGAACGGGCCCGGGGTCGTAGTCGATCCGCTCGCGCAGGTTCTCGGCGGCGACGTCGAGGAGCCCCCGGACCGCCTCGGCGAAGGGGCGGCGCAGCATGGTCTCGCGGGCGGCCGCGCGCAGGTCGGCCAGCTCCTCATCCATGCGCACCAGGCCGGGCAGGAGGTCGGCCCCGCTGCCGGGCGGCAGGGCGAGGCAGTTCTCGCCGGGCACGGCCCAGTCGGGCGGAATCCTGCGGTCGGTGACGAGAACGGCCCCGTTGATGGCGCCCATGACCGCCTGGAGGTGGGCGGTCGGGGCCTGGTCGGGGGCGCTGGTGAGGTCCAGGAGCAGCCGGGAGTCCGCCAGGGCGGCGCACAGCTCGTCCCCCTCCAGGGCGAGGAGCGCGCGGGCCGCGGCGTCGTCGGTGCGCACGAAGTGGGCGCGGGCGCGCTCGCGCCACAGGTACCGGCCGGCGCGGGCGACGGCGGCGACGATCGGGGCCTCGGGCGGGCCGCAGTACACGAAGGCGGTGTCGCGGGGGGCGGCGTCGTCGTAGCGGTCCCAGGCGCGGCTGTAGCCGAGGCGGAGCCGGCGGGCGTCGGGGTGGAAGGACGAGAGGAGGGCGGTCTCCGCCTCGCCGAGGGCGTAGGCGGTGGCGCAGCGGGAGGCCTGGCGGACGGCGGCGGGGGGACGGGGCGACAGGTGCGGCGTGACGACGAGCCCGACGAGGCGTCCGGCTCGCGCATTGAGCGCGGGCACGGTCAGGGCCGTGCGGGGGAAGAGCTCCTCGGGGACGAGGAGGTAGACCTCGTCGCCCTCGTCATCGGGCGGGACATCGGGGACGGCGGCGACGTCGGCGCCGATGAGGCGGGCCTCGTGCTCAATGGCGCCCAGAAGACTCGCAATGCGCCGATCGGTCCGGGCGGGGACGACGATGCGGAGCTTGAGCGGCGTCATATCAGCCTCGCCGCAGCCGTCGGGCGGTGGAGACCGCGGCGCGCAACGGCGAGGTGACGTGCCAGGAGGTGGATGCGCGCATCTCCTGGAGAGCGAGCTGGAACTCGTGCACCCGCGCGCGCAGCTCCTCGTTCTCCCGGCGCAGCGCGTCCGCCCGCGCCGACTCGGACGACTCCAGGCGCGCGGCGAGGTCGTCGCGCTCGGCTCGGAGGCGCTCGCGGTCCCGGGTGACGACGTCGAGTCGGGTGCGGGTCTGGAGGAGCTTGGAGGCGAGGTCGGCGGTGAGCCGGCGCTGCGTCTCCAGCTCGAGAGCGAGGGCGCGGGTGTCATCCGGTCCGGGCATGCCGTCTCCTTCCGGGGTCTGCGGGCACAGCGCCGTCACTGCCCCCGGGCGGCGTAGCCGGCCTCGACCCCGGCCTTGAGCGGTCGCCACCAGGCCTCGTTGTCGCGGTACCAGTCGATGGTGGCCTGCAGGCCGGAGCGGAAGTCGGTGAACTTCGGCTCCCAGCCGAGCTCGGCGACGAGCTTGGAGTTGTCGATGGCGTAGCGCATGTCGTGGCCGGGGCGGTCGGCCACGTGGTCGTAGTCGTGCGGGTCGCGGCCCATGAGCTCGAGGATCAGTTCGACGACCTCCTTGTTGTTCTTCTCCCCGTCGGCCCCGATGAGGTAGGTCTCGCCGATGCGGCCCTTCTCGATGATGTCCCACACGGCGT
>ERZ772993.770-NODE-770-length-13860-cov-4.062296_pt1 | contig 13860 bp, 12 predicted proteins | sample MGYA00580670_ERZ772993 | MGnify/ENA primary metagenome ERZ772993 (study PRJEB29015, sample SAMEA2737936) | human oral metagenome | biome: human oral; feature: human-associated habitat; material: dental | place: China | collected 2136 ... | reverse complement strand
TTCTTCGGCAATGCGGGCGAGGTTTCGGCACTTCTTGTCTGGGGGGCGGCGATGAGCTTCTTCAACCTCGGTGCGTGGGGCGTGATCTACACCTATACGCCGGAGCAGTATCCGACGTCGATGCGGGCGCTTGGCAGCGGCTGGGCAGCGGGCTTTGGGCGAATCGGCGGCATGATCGCACCGATGCTTGTCGGTGTGATGCTCGCGCATGCGTTCCCGATGAGTGGTATCTTTATGATGTTTGCGGCGGTCTTTGCAGTGATTTCGGGGACGGTGATTCTCCTCGGCCGCGAGAGCAAGCAGCAGACGCTTGAGGAGCTGGAGCACTCACTCGGAGAGACGTGACGATAAGAAAAAGGGGGCTGCTGCACGAAGTTTTCGCTTCGTGCAGCAGCCCCCTTTTTGTGTTTCTACGATTAGTACGAGCCGGTTTCCTCGTAGGTGCTGCCGTCTGCACCCTCTGCAACAACGGCATAGTTGCCGTCCTCGTCCGCCACAGCGACGGCGACGTTGCCCTGTTCGTCCGTGACTGCGTAGACGTAGTTCCCATTCTCGTCATAGCCCTCGTATTCATCTGCCGAGGCAACGCTCATCGTACCCAGCATGAATGCGCATGCGCCCATGACCGCGAATGCCTTATACCATTTTTTCATGATGATCTCTCCTTTGTCAATGACTGTGATTGCCTTTCGAGGTCATTATTGCAAAGAAACAGAAATATTGCAATAGAATTTGGAAAAGTGATGAAATCATACATGAAAGTGATATGTTTTAGGATTGATTCTTGAAATTTCGACCGAGTGGAACCTGCATGAAAAAGCGGAAGTATCCGTCCGTCTGCTCGGTGAAAAATTCAGCATCGTATTTCTCCGCAAAGAGCTCAACGGAGCGTGTTCCGTATCCATGTCCGGCGTCAATCCTGCGTGTCGGGAGCCCGTTCGGGGAGAGTTTGAGGGGGATGGAGCAGCGGTTCTCGACGGAGAGGAAGATGCTGTCCCCCGCGGTACGCGCACGGACACGGATGCCACGCGCCCCCTCTGCTTCGCGTTCCTCCGCATGTATGGCATTCTCAAGCAGGTTGGAGAGGAGGAGGGCGAAGTCGACCTCTGCGGCGAATGAGGAGGGGGTGTCAATCTTTACATCGATGGCAATGTTTTTTTCACGCGCTTGCTGCACGTAGACAGCGAGTGCGGAATCGACCATTGCGTTCTCCGCAAAGTGTTCGACGCTTGTTGCGTCAATCTGATAGTTGAGACTTTGGATGAGCTGGATTGCCGCCTCGTCCTCACCGCGTGCGATGAGGTCGGCGAGCATTTTCGCGTTGTGCCGGAGGTCGTGGCGGACGATGGCGAGGCGCGCCTGTTTGTCCTGCAGAGAACGCGTATAGGCTCTGAAGGAGTTCATACGGCGCAGGAGCGTAAGGCTGCGTTCGGTCATCGCTGCCTGCTGAAGGATGTGTTCGAGTCCACGCCATGCGACCAGCGCAATGAAGATGGCGGCACCAGCGAGGATCAGGCGCGAGATAAAGAAGTCGAGCGCGACCATCTTATCTCCAACCGAATGAAAGATCTCATGAAAAAACACGAGGAAGGGCAGCGGGGCAATATAGAGCCAGAACCGCTCCGTACTGATGGAGGAAAAGCGCAGGAAGATCTGGCGGAAGAAGGGCAGAACGAGAGGAAAGCTCAAAAGATAGAGGGCGAGATAGATCAGAAAGAACAGATAAACATAATCAAAAAAATAGTCGACATCGACAAAGAGGAGTGTCAGGATGGCGGCACATGAGGCGATTGTAGTGGCAAGGATCTGCTGGATACCGAGGATAAACGCGTGCTGCGCCCAATAGGGGCGGATGAGGATGAGGTTGAGAGCGAAGTATGGTGCATAACCGGCGAAGAAATAGATGTGCTTGTAGGTTTCCAAGGTGTATGGAAGAATGTTTGAAAAGATGAGCAATAGAATCAGGGCATTCTCACAGAAAAAGATTGCCGCATACCCCTGCAGCAGATTTTTTCGCACTTCGTCGCTCAGGACAGAGCGGAATGGGAGGTAGCGCAGATAGACGGATGGCAGCATCGTCATTGTAAACAAAAATGTTGTGATGACGATCGTCAAGTTATGCTCGATCATGGCGAATCCTCCCCCTGTTTGCATTCACATTATTTTGTGGTATTATACGATGTGATATAAGATTCGTCAAATCTATGTGAGCTGTATGATGGAGGGAGGGATACACGGTGCGGATCGCCATTGTGGACGATGAGCCGGAGGTATGCGCGGCTGTACGCGACTATCTCATACACATCCTTGAGAAATACTGGGAAAAGAAGGGATCTCTGGTGGAGATCGATCTGTTTGGCACAGCGGAAGCCGTATTGGATGCGTTCGAACACGGCCCCTACGATCTCCTCCTCCTCGATATTCGTATGCCGGGCATCGGCGGGATGGAAGCTGCGCGGCGCATCCGCGCAAAGAATCAAGATGTCGGCATCATCTTTCTCACGAGCAGTGAGGAGTATCTGATGGAGGGCTACCGTGTCTTTGCCGACGGCTATTTCCTGAAGCCGGTGAGCATGGATGAGGAGGCATTTCGTACAGCACTCACGCGCGTGTTTGAACGCCGGTTGAAGGCGGCGCGTGTAATCCAAGTTCACTACAATGGACAGCCGTTTGAGATCCTCCTGCATAAGATTTACTATGTCGACCTCGAGGGCGGACGGCTGCACATTGCGCTTGCAAAGCAGGGACTCTGTCTTACACGTCCCTATACGTATGAGTGGGCGGTAGAACAGCTCGGACGTGACCCACGATTTCTTGAGTGCTATCACCGCATTCTGGTAAATATGGACAAAATCGACCGTATGGACAAGGAGGCATTTGTGCTCACGAATGGTGCGGAATTGCCGATCAGTCAGCGGCGGCGCAGCAGTGTGCGGGCTTCGTATATGCAGTATCTGCTGAATAAATAGAGACAGAAGTCCTGTGCGACTTCTGTTTCCTAATAAATAACGACATTTTACGGCAAAAAGCATCACTTTCATGTAAGAATACGTCACTTTCTGCAATTATATTGCAGAAAGTTCTTTTTTTTGTAATAATCAGAACTAGATGAGGGCGGAGATGCATCCGGTCAGAAATGACCGCCGCCTTTTCCGAATGATTCCTCTGTTGTAAAGGAGAAGTAGGGTTATGAAAATGGTTTCGCTTACAAAAAGGCTGCTCCTTCCGCTGATTGCGGTTTTGACACTCATGCTCGCTGCGGGCTGCGGCGACGATAAGCCGAAGGAATCGGCGGACAAGGCGGTGCTTGCCTATGCCGAGCTGTATGCGTATGCGGATACGGACAAGCTCTCTGCGACGGGTATGACCGAGGCACAGAAGAAGCAGATCACGGATGCGCTCATGACGGAGTCGGATCAGATGTTCCAGAGCTTCATGCTTTCGGAGTCCAATGCGATGGAGATTACGGACTACTACCTCGCAGACCGCAAGGCGAACATGGAACTCAAGGCAAAGGTCAAGAAGGACGATGCCAAGAACCCTGTGGTCGAGCTGACGGCGACGCCGATTGACACGCGGGGGGCAAAGAAGCAGATGGATGCGAATCAGGATCTTGTCGCGATGGGCGTCTACATCGGTCTGGCGCAGCAGCAGGGTGTGGATGTGCGCACGGATCCGACCTATCAGCAGGGCGCAGTGGCGTCGCTGAAGGGCGTCATCGACGATATGCCGTATGACAGCGAAAAAACGCTGGATGTGACCTGCGAACTCGTTAAGAGTGATGACGGCAAGACGCTTCACTGGGCGCCGAAGGATCCGCAGGCGATCCGCAAGTTCCTCGATGGGGAGTGATATGTCCTGTTTCGTGTGAATGTCCTGCCGCGTGCAGGGCGTTCCGGGGGAGGTATCGTTGATGAAGCCGAACTGCCGTGCACTGCACGCTGTCCTCCTGCTGCTCACGTTGACACTCGTTTTTGTCGGCTGCGGCGAGGAAGATGTGACGAAGGCACACGCACAGTTTCCAGATGCCTACAGCAAGGATGATACATGGCTCGTCTCGTGGTATATCTGCGGCTCGGATCTCGAGTCGGAGCATGGCGCGGCGAGTGCGGATCTTGAGGAGCTGATGGAAACGGAGCTGCCGCCGAATGTGCGCGTGCTGATTCTCGCGGGCGGCACACAGGCATGGCAGAATGATGTGTTTGAGCATCCACTGAATCTCTATCTCTACGATGCGGACGGTCTGCATGAACTGAAGAACTTGCCGGATGCCGACATGGGACGTGCCGAAACGCTCACAGACTTCCTGCACTATGGCGAGGAGAATTATCCTGCCGACCACCGTGTCTTTGTTTTCTGGGATCATGGCGGTGGGAGTGCTGCGGGGGTCTGCTGTGATGAGCGCACGGAGAATATGCTGTGCCTTAATGATATACGGCAGGCATTCTCAAATGTCTATGGGGAGCACCCCGCAGAGCCGCCGTATGAAGTCGTCGGCTTTGATGCCTGTCTGATGGCAAGCTATGAGACGGCGGCGACGCTTGCGGGCTACACGCGCTATATGGTCGCCTCGGAGGAGATGGAGCCGGGCAACGGGTGGAACTATGATGCGTGGGTCGGCGCACTTGCCGACAATCCGGCGATGGGCGGCGCACGGCTGGGCGAGGTGATCTGCGACTCCTACCTTGCGGGCTGCAGGGAGGAGGATACGGAGGAGGAGGCAACGCTCTCTGTGATCGATCTCGCCCGTCTGCCGGCACTGACCTCTGCCTACGAGACATACAGCCGCGACGTGCTTGCCCGTGCGTCGCATCTGTCTCCGGCGTTCTTTGCGGCACTTGACCGTGCGGCGCAGCGTGCCGAGAACTACGGCGGCAATACGCGCGAGATGGGCTATGCAAATATGGTCGATCTGGCGGGGCTGGCACAGGAGACGGCGCGGGAGTTCCCAAGCGCCGCTGCCCTTGTACGAGCGGTGGAGGATGCGTGTATCTACAAGGTGCATGGCGACTACCGCCGGCGGGGCGGCGGGATCTCCTCCTACTATTCCTACGATGGCGATGAGGACGGCTTTTCGGCGTATGTCGATCAGGATGCAGCGCTGATGGAGCAGAAATGTCTGCTCTACACCATGCTTTATGGGGAGCTGCCCGATGAGGCAGAGGAGGTGCTCGCGGGGCGCAGCACTACGGGGCGGCTCAACGCGCTGCCCACGCAGAGGCAGCAGATCTTCAATACCGCCGCATTGGAGGATCGTGTACTCGATGTTGATCGTGACGGCAGTGCATTTGTGCGGCTCAGTGCGGCTGAGATGGACATGCTCTCGTCGGTTCGCTGCAATCTGCTCTATCTCGGCACGGAGGAGGATGTGATTCTCTACCTCGGCAGTGATGCGAATGTCGATGCGGACTGGGAGCGCGGTATTTTTAAGGACAATTTTGACGGCACATGGCCAATGCTGGACGGGCATCCCGTCTACATCGAGATCGTGGAGGAGGGGGACGACTACAATCTCTACTCCATCCCGATCAAGCTGAACGGCAGGGAGTGCAATCTGCAGGTCGCATACAGCTATGCGGATGAGAGATATCGCATTCTCGGCGCGCGTCGAGGTCTTGAGGCGAACGGCATGAGTGACCGCAATCTGATCCGACTGAGACCCGGGGATATGGTGACGACGATTCACTATGCAATGAGTACCTCGGGGGATGATGAGGATTTTACACCCGTGGAGGTCGATACGTTCCGTCTCGGCGCTCATCCCGAGGTGCGGGATGAGGAGGTCGGCGACGGAAAATATGGCTATCTCTTCGAGTTTATCGCACCGGCGGGCGAGAGTGCGCTCTCTGATGTTGCCGTCTTTGAAATCGAGAACGGCGATATTACGACTTCGGTCGAGTGAGAAGTGCGGTGAAAGGAGGAAATTTATGGAAGGAATTCAAGCAGGGGACGGTGCGTGCGGAGATCTCACGGGAAGATCTGCGGATGCCGTTCCGTCACAGTCGACGCGCTTTATTGCCGCTGTCGTGCAGGGCGCATTTTTCATCGGTGGGATTGGGTTTGTCCTTCTCCCGTTTGTTGTCTGGATCGTCACGCGGGGCAGAAATGTATTTGTCGCATATCACGCAAAGCAGGCGTTTCTCTCGCAGTTCTTTGTGCTCGTTCTTTTTATCCTTGCCTGCGCGCTCGGTGCGGCGCTTGATGACAGCAATATTGCTGTCGGTCTGTGCTTTGCCGTCGGGATTCCTTGGTGTCTCGCCTCTGTCTATGCCGTGGTCAAGGCGCTGTCGGGCGAGCGTTGGCATTATCCCGGACTCGGTTGGGCTGCATAAATGAAATTTATTTGTCATTGGGAGGTCTTATTATGAGTAAGAAAAGTCCTGTCCTTGGGGCAATCCTTGGTTTTTTCATTCTCGGTTTATTTTATAGCACGGGGTTCAACAAGAAGGGCGTGATCGCTGTCATTGCTCTCGGGTTCATCAGTTGGGGCGTAGGGCTGGCAAGCGTGGAGCTGTCCACCATCGTCGCTATTGTCGGCGCATTCCTCGGTCACAAGTGGACAAAGGAGCACAATGCGATGGTGGAAGGCGAAGCACCTGCAGTATAAGAAACTTCTCGTCGTGCGTGCTTTCTAGGGATGCGGCGAAAAAACTAGCGTAATCTTCCCGTGTGTGCTACAATAGAGCGGATAGACTCTATTGTAGCACATTTTTATTTCAACATTTTTTGAGGTGACATTTTGCGATATTCTTTGAAACGCCTTGCAGCGGCGTCTCTTTTTGCGTTGACGATAAATTTTTACACACCGGACATTCATGCGATGCCTCCGATTCTCCCGTACAGCGAGATCACACCAGGGCTGCAGGGGACGGCCTATACGGTGCTTGACACGTCGGGCGAGATCCGCAGTTTTCCCGTGGAGATCATCGGGCGCATGGAGGGGGGCAAGGGCGATCAGCGCATGATTATGGCGCGCACGAGCGGAGACTTCATCGAGCAGGTCGGCGGTGTGCTCCAGGGGATGAGCGGCAGCCCCATCTATGTGGACGGACGCCTGGTCGGCGCACTTTCTGCGGGGCTGAAGGATCTCAGTCCCTATACGTTCTTCATCACGCCGATCGAGGATATGACACCCCTCTGGTCCATGCCCGACACGAAGAATCAGACAAGCATTGCGACGATTGATCTGGTGAAGGAGTTGGAAGAGCGCAAGAAGACGGAGGAGAAACGCCGCCTGCGGGCACGCGAGAAGGCATTTGCGAAGATGTCGAGTGAGGAACGCGAGGCAGAGTGGCGCGACATGATCGCGGCGCTGAACGGTGAAAAGGCAGAGGATACCGCGCCGGCGTCCGACGAGCCTGCAGCAGAGGAGGTTTCTGGCGCAGAGAATGCCGATACACACGCTGATGCAGCAGAGGAGAAGGCGTATTTTTTCACGCGCGGGTTCAATGCGGCGGGGCTGCGCTATCTGCAGGACAAGCTTCCGATGAATGGCATCTCGCTGCTGCCGCTTGGCGGCTCCGGTACAAGCGCGAAGCTTCACACGCGCTATGATGCGACGCTCACAGGCGGGCAGCCGGTCGGCGTGGCGCTTGTCTACGGCGATTTCAGCATCGGCGCGACGGGAACGGTGACGGCGGCTGACGGCAAGAATGTCTTGGCATTCGGACATTCCTTCATGCACAAGGGAAATGTCAACTACTTCATGACGGATGCGGATGTCATCGGGACGATTGCAGGGCAGAGCAACGGGGTGAAGATTGCGAACATCGGCAGTGTGATCGGACGTGTCAATCAGGATCGTGAGACGGGAATTGCCGGTATTCTCGGGACGCTTCCGACATCGGTGCCCGTGCAGATCCATGTAAGGGACAGTGCGCTTGGTCGGGAAGAGACGTTCGGTGCACAGATTGCGTACGATGAGGACTTTCTGCCGCTCCTCTCGGGCAGTGTTGCCTATGCGGCGATGAGCCGTGTTTCGGATGCACTTGGCAGCAGCACGGCGCGTGTGCGCTTTGCGATTCGGACGAACGCATACGAGGGCGGTACGTTCGAGCGCCGCAATATGTACTACAGCGCGGCGGATGTCGGACAGGTCGCCGTAACGGAACTGCTGCAGGCGATGAATCTGATCGTGACCAATGCGGAGAAGGAATCCGATCTCATTGATGTCAAGGTCGATGTGGAACTGACGGGGGATCGACAGACGGCAGTGCTGGTCTCCGCGACACCGAATAAGATGACGGTAAAGCCGGGGGATACGGTGACGTTCCAGACGAAGATCCGCCCCTATCGGAGGGCGGAGGAGACGCTCTCCATTCCCTACAAGGTGCCCAAGACGCAGCCAGCAGGAACGCTGAACCTCGATATCCGCGGCGGCGGGTTCGTACCCGTCAATCCTCTGATGCTGCTGGCACAGGCAGGGCTTGAGGTTCCCGATGACGAAGAAAAATTCAAATCAACGGGGGATCGTCTGCGCGAGCTGGCGGAACAGGGACAGAACAACGAGATCATCATTGCGCCGGGGGCTGCGCCGGCACCGACCTCCGAAAAGGAGATGAAAAGGCGCATGAAGGCGGCGGAAAAAGCGTCGGCACGCGCAGCGAAGGCGGAGCCGGAAAAACGTGTAACACTCCTTGCCGATCCGAATAAGAGGGAAGAGAAGGAGAAATTCTTCGCACCCTATGTGATCGAGAACGTAATACACACGACACTCAAGGTAGAGGGATAGGGGAACGGCGAATGGAACAACTGGTGATTCACGGGGGGAATCCCCTGCGCGGGCGCGTGAAGATCGGTGGGGCAAAGAATGCGGTGCTGCCGATCATCGCAGCGGCTCTTCTCGGCAGCCGCGGTGTGAGCGTGCTCGATGATGTGCCGGCACTTGAGGATGTCTATACGATCTCCTCGGTGCTGCGCTCGCTTGGTGTGAAGGCGGACTACTCTGCCGCAGAGCATCGGCTGCGCATTGATGCGTCGGAGATCAAGACGGTGTCGGCACCCTATGAACTGGTACGCAAGATGCGTGCGTCTTTTCTCATCATGGGACCGCTGCTCGCACGTGAGGGGTGCGCGGAGATCTCGCTGCCGGGGGGCTGCGCGATCGGGACACGCCCCATCGATCTGCATCTCAAGGGCTTTGAGGCACTCGGCGCAAAGATCGATATCACGCAGGGAGCGATTCATGCCTCTGCGCCTGAGGGGCTAAGGGGGGCGCGGATCTATTTCGACTTCCCGAGCGTTGGTGCCACGGAGAATGTGATGATGGCGGCGTCCTGCGCCGAGGGGCAGACGATCCTTGAGAACCCGGCACTTGAGCCGGAGATTGTCGATCTTGCAAACTATCTGAACGTCATGGGGGCGCACATTCGCGGTGCGGGCACGAACCGCATCAAGATCGACGGTGTTCCGGAACTCATGGCGGCGGACTACACGATTATCCCCGACCGCATTGAGGCAGGGACGTACATGGTCGCGGCGGCGATGACGCGCGGCGATGTCTTTATCGAGAACGCCATCTGTGAACACTTGAAGCCCGTTGTGGCAAAGCTCAAGGAGGCGGGGGCGCAGATCGAGGAGGATATCGCGGGCATTCGTGTGCGTGCGGACGAGCCGATGCGGGCGATTGACCTCAAAACGCTGCCCTATCCCGGCTTTCCAACGGATATGCAGGCGCAGTTCATGGCGATGCTTGCCGTTGCAGAGGGGACGAGCGTCGTGACGGAGACGGTGTTTGAGAACCGCTTTATGCACGTCGAGGAACTCGTGCGCATGGGCGCACAGATCCGCGTGGACGGGCGCATGGCGACGGTTGAGGGCGGCCGGTCGCTCAAGGGTGCCGCTGTGCGCGCAACCGATCTGCGTGCGGGTGCGGCAATGGTGCTTGCAGGGCTCGTGGCGGACGGCGAGACACGCGTCGGCTACATTCACCACATCGACCGCGGCTACGATGATCTCGTGGCGAAACTGGTCGCTCTCGGCGCGGACATCAGTCGTGTGGACGGGGATTGGGACGAGGGTGAAAAACCACTTGCATAAATGGAATTTATGCGATAGAATGAAAGCACATCGACCGATTGAGGAGGAATGAGTCATGAAGCACATCAAGACGGTCAACAAGCCGACGATGCAGTCCACGCTCTATACGGGCGGCTGCGGTGAATGTCAGGCATCCTGCCAGTCTGCCTGCAAGACTTCCTGCACGGTGGGCAACCAGCCCTGCGCGAAGTAAGACGGGGGAATCGGCACAGCCCTTCTCGCATGCGAGAGGGGCTTTTTCTGTGTATTTTTCGGGAACAAAGGAGAAGGAATGAAGACCCTCACGCATAAGTTCAAGCAGAACGGTATGCACATTCTTGTCGATATCAACAGCGGAGCCGTCCATGTGATCGACGATATGATCTATGATATGATGGACGATTTCGACGGGACGAATGACGCGGCAGTTGTTGCGCGCCTTGCGGGGCGCTATCCCGAGGAGGAGCTGCGCGAGGCGTGCGGCGAACTCCACGAACTGATGGCAGCAGGTGCGCTCTTCGCGCCGGACATCAACGTGCCGCCGACGTTCAAGTCGCGCGGGCTCGTGAAGTCGCTGTGCCTGATGGTGGCGCAGGACTGCAATCTACGCTGTAAGTACTGCTTTGGCGACGGCGGCAGCTACGGCGGGCATCGCGCCGTCATGAGTCCCGAGGTCGGACGCGCGGCGGTGGACTTCATCATCAATGGCTGCGGCCCTAGGAAGCACTGCGAGATCGACTTCTTTGGCGGTGAGCCGCTCATGAATCTCGGCACGGTGAAGGAGGTCACGGAGTACGTCCGCAAACGCGAGCAGGAGATGGGCAAGGAGTTCAAGCTGACGCTCACGACGAACGGCATGCTGCTCTCGGATAAAAACATCGCGTGGCTGAACGACAACAACATCTCGGTTGTCCTCTCATCGGACGGGCGGCGCGAGGTGCACGATGCCATGCGTCCCGATGTGCGCGGCAACGGCTCCTATGATGTCGTGATGAAGAACTTCAAGAAGCTCGTGGACGCACGTCATGGGAACGACTACTACCTGCGCGGGACGTACACGCGTGAGAATCTGGACTTTACGAAGGATGTGCTCGCGATGAACGAGGCGGGGTTTGACATCCTGTCGATGGAGCCAGTCGTGCTGAAGGACAGCCCGCTCGGCTTTACGGAGGCGGATCTGCCGCGCATCTTCGCCGAGTACGATCACCTGACGGAGACGTACCTCAGCCGCGTGCGCGCGGGGAAGGGGTTCTTCTTCTTCCACTTCAATATGGATCTGAATCATGGGCCGTGCGTGGCGAAGCGGCTTGCGGGCTGCGGCGCAGGGCACGAGTACTACGCCGTCGCGGAGAACGGCGATCTCTATCCGTGCCACCAGTTCGTCGGGCGCGAGGGGTACCGCCTTGGCTCGGTCTTTACAGGCGTGGAGAGCATGGAGCTGCCGACGTATTTCCGTAACTCGCACGTATTGAACAAGCCGCTCTGCCGTGACTGCTGGGCGCGGTTTTACTGCAGCGGCGGCTGTCATGCGAATGCCGATCTCTTTCACGGGGACATTCGCCATCCCTACGAGCTCGGCTGTGAGATCCAGAAGAAGCGCCTTGAGTGCGCCATCCTCGTACAGGCGGTGCTCGCACTGGAGCAGGAGGAAGTGCAGGAGGACGTACGGAAAAGAGCATAAGAACGCAAAAGCGGCATCACCAACACGGTGATGCCGCTTTTGCATATCCCTATAGGATCAGAGCTTGAACTTCTGAACGTCCTTTTTGAGTTCTTGTGCGAGCGTGGAGAGTGTTCCGGTGGCGGCTGCGATTTCGGTGTTCGCGGCCGCCTGCTCCTCGGCAAGCGCGGAGACGTCGGTCGCCTCCTGATGGATGAGATGCGAGACCTTGTGCAAGCGGTGAATTGCGTCCATTGTGCTCTCTGCGCCCGTGCGTGTCTGCTGGCTCGCGACGGCGATCTTTTCGATCTCGGCTGTGAGGGTCTGGATGAGGGCGGCGATGGTGTCGAACTTGCCGCCTGCCTGTTTGACCTGTTCGACGTTTTCTTTGACTTCTGCCTGCTGTTCCTTCGTGAGGTCAAATGCCGTCTGGATCTGCGCGGAGTTGTTGCTGATGATGCCGTTGATCTGCTGGGCAGCAGACTCGGACTCCTCCGCGAGCTTTCTGACTTCCTCCGCGACGATGGCAAAGCCGCGTCCCTGCTCACCCGCGCGTGCCGCCTCGATTGCGGCGTTGAGCGCGAGCAGCTTTGTCTGTCCCGCGATGTCTGTGATGACCTCGTTGATGTCGGCAATGCTCTTGGAGCCGTCGTAGAGCTGCTGTACAGCGTCGCCAACCTGCTTTGCACCTGCGGCGATGCGCTCGACGCCGCGCACGAGGTCGTTCAGCATCTCGCGGCCTTCCTGTGTCTCGGTGTGCGTGGATGAGGCGACCGCGGTCACGTCGTCGACGGACTGCGCGACGATCTCCATCTGCCCTGTCGTCTCCTGTGCCTTTGCCGTGGCATCCTCGACGATGCGGCTCTGCTCTGCGGTCTGCTCGGCGATGTTGATGACGGCGGCTGCGGTCGACTGGGATGCCGCAGCGGTGGTTGAGGTGCTCGAGGAGAGATCGTTCGATGCCGTTGACACCTGCTCGGAGGCGCGTGCGGTTCCCGTGACCATGTCGCGCAGGAAGCGCACCATCTTGGCGCAGTTGTTCTGGAGCGAGCCGATCTCGTCCGTGCGGTCGCTCTCTGCGAGGCGGTGCGAGAGGTCGCCGCCCGCGATTTCCCCGATCGTGGCATCGAGCGCGGACATCGGGGTCGTGATGTCGCGGATGAAGAGTATGACAATGCCCCCGAGAATGAGGAAGGCGATCAGGCTGACGAGTGCAATGACGAGAGAGACGTGCGTGACGGCAGCAAATGCCTCGTCGTGCGGGACGTTTACAACGACCGTCCAGCCCGTTGTACCGACCGGTTTGGAGGCGAAATACATATTCGTTCCGTCGAACTCGGCTTCAAACACTTCGTCCTTGCCGGACATCAGGCGTGTACCGAGCTCCTTGTATTTGCCGCCGTCCATCTCCATGATGGTCGGATCTTTGAACTGATGGTTGTGATGGTAGACGAACTCGCCCTTCGGACCAAGCACGAACACGGCTCCATTTTCGCCGATTTGGACCTTGTCGAAGAGGTTCATGACCTCGGCGAGTGAGACGTCCAAGCCAATGACAGAGATAAGAGAGCCGTTCTGCATCATCGGTTTGCCGAGTGTAACGGTGATGCCCGTGCCGCCGACGGTCGACCAATACGGCTCGGTCATGAAGACCTTGCCCGTTGCGACCGCACCCTTGAACCACGGACGCGTGCTCGCGTCGAATCCCTCGGCAATGCCGTCCTTCGTGGTCATGACACCCTTCGGATCGGAGTAGAGGAGAATCGAGGCATGGTCTGCCTTTGAGATCGCTTGGCAGGCTGCGTTCATGTCCTCGGCGGACGGTGCTTTGTTGTTCCATGCAATGCCGACGGAGTCGAGCACTGCCGCGCGCTGCTTGATGAAGTCATCGAGTGCCATCTCGCAGCGCGTGGCCGTCTCGCGCATGATCGTTGCAGTTGAGGTCTCGATGGAGTTGATCGCAATTGCGCGGATGACGAGTCCGAGGACGAGAAATGCGAGAAGCAGAGGGACTCCAATCCCAATCATAAGTTTTGGACGTAGTTTCATAAGATTTTCCCCATTCGTGGTCGTGATGTATTCGTTCGACTTGCATTCGATGTGATTGGACTACATGGGACGATACTCCTTTCAAGTTCTTTTGGATTGATTATATCACTTGTCTTCCGCTATTTCTATTACTT
>ERZ772993.769-NODE-769-length-13863-cov-13.212848_pt1 | contig 13863 bp, 13 predicted proteins | sample MGYA00580670_ERZ772993 | MGnify/ENA primary metagenome ERZ772993 (study PRJEB29015, sample SAMEA2737936) | human oral metagenome | biome: human oral; feature: human-associated habitat; material: dental | place: China | collected 2136 ... | reverse complement strand
GGTCGCCGGGCTCGAGCCCGAGCTGCTTGCGGGCCTGCGCCGGCAGGGCCACCTGCCCGCGCTGACCAACGGTGACGGTCCCGAAGAACCCCCTGCCGTCGGGGCCGATATGGGCGGGGTTGCGCGGGGTCACGAGTCACTCCTCCATCAAGTTGACATGTATAGCATGTATGGCATGTAAAACATGCACGAGAGAATGATGCACCCTCTCGCCGTCGCGCGCAAGGGGAAGCGGGCCGCACCGGGGCTGCACCGGGGTCGGTCCGGTCGGGCCGGTCGGGCCGCATCGGGACGATCGGACGTGCCGCATCGGGGTGGGCCCGGGTGGTGTTGCACATTCGATCGGGACCCACTACCGGAGGATCGGCGGAATCATGCGGAAACTCCCCGGCGTTCAACGCCGTTGAAATCCTCCCATGTGCAGAGCGGGCCCCTCTGCACATGGGAGCTCGTCCACTGAAAACAGAGGTTCTAGGGAGAGTCCCGGAATCATGCGGAAAACACGGAATCCGCCCGTGGGGGCGCCCCTCTCCAATGTGCAACATCTCCGCGCGGACCAGGAGGAGCCTGAATGGGCCGTCGGTGTCATCCTCGTCCCCGCAACATCTTCGCGCGGACCGGGAGGACCCCGACCCGCCCGGGAGCGGCCCTTAGCCAAGACCTCCACCGGGAACCCGGGTCCCGCCCGAACCCCCGCAGGAGACTGCTCCCATCACACCGTCCCCCACACCGTCCCCGGCCTCTGGGCCGCTGCTCCCGGTGAGAAAAGCTCGTTGGGTCGACATGGTGGTGCGGTAGAATGACGAGCATATGGGGCGGGTGCGCACGGCTCCTGCGTGCACAATCCCGGCATGTGCCGCGTTTCCGCGCTGTCACGCCGGTCTCGGTCCGTCTTTGGATCTCTCCGGTGAGAAATACTCATTTTTGAAATGGCTCAGAACTGGATTCATCCGAACTTCTAGTACGGGGACCCGAACGAGTCCTACGTGCTTGACATCATCACCACTACATATGCCCTCGACCTTGAGATGGGGATCGTTATGCAGGAGAATGCCCGTAGCATCATCCGTCTCACCCGAAGGGCGCATACAGTCCCGTTCGGACGGCGCTCAGATCTCCGAACATGAGAGAAATGCGTTGAAGGGCGGGCTCGCCTCCAATCCGGGAAGCAGACCCGGAATACGGCTACGACCATTGAGGAACTCTCTGGGCGGCGGCAGTTGCTTGCCGGCGGGAGGATTCGGGATCATCAACGTGCTATCCGGTTTTCCGCGCCTCGATCACCATTGCGCATGAACGTCGAGTCGACCGCGAGAAGCGATTGTTCGTGGGCGCGATTGCGGGCGCTGGGCGATCAGGGCGGCCTGCCGGACACGGTCCGGCGGATGCTGGGGGGCGGTCGATGAAGAGTCGGCGCGGGAGGCCTCCGAGCGGATCGAGCCGAATGTGCGCCCGGTCCGGATGCTCCACGGGGCCGCCGAGGCCGTGTCCGCGGACATCGTGTCGGCGCTGGGCTCGGACAGGGTCACGCCCGCTGGGCTCCCGGCCGCGCTGGACCTGCTGGTGGAGATCTCCTACGGGCAGTCCTCGGTGGTCGCGCGGATCGAGGGCGATGAGTCTCGCCCGCTGGGCCAGTCCCTGGCGCGGCTGGAGGCGGGCGGCGAGGGGGCGAGGGGACGACCGCTGTTCGTGGGCTGAGGCCGGCCCTGCACGGCGTCGGGCGAGGACGCGGTCCGACTGCCATACGCAGGCGCACGTCCTGGGCGAAACTTCAAGGACCGCCCGAGCAGCGCGATCAGAAGCGCCATGGATCTCTCCGGCGCCTCGATCGCGCCGTGGCCACTCGCCGAAGAATGCATCCCCGAGTTCGCACGCAATGGTGAATGACCCGACGAGACCGGGCGGGAAGAATTCTAATCGTTGAATATCGCCCAGATGCAGGGTATGGGAGTAGTCCGCCCTGAACGCGCGTCCCGCAAGCGGCCTGCTAATAGTAAATATCGAGGGGCTTCCGGATGCCACAACTTTCCGGTACGATGGCGTGCGATGAGTGATTCGGTTATTGATCTGTCCCCGGTGGCGGGCGTCGAGGCGCTCGATGCGCTCGTGCCGGGTCGTTCGCTCCCGCTGGGGCTCCTCGAGCCGCCGGACATGTGGCTGGACTTCGCCGACGGCGCCGTCGTGCTGAGGCTGACGGCGTGGGTGGAGCCCGCGACCGCGTCCGCCTATAAGGTCGAGCCGCCCAACGGCGTGTACGTCACCCTGGCCCTGGGTGGTGTCCGCTTCGAGCCCCTGTCCGGGAGTTGCGGGGACATGCCGTCCCTGACGGCGGCCCCGGGCGGGGGCGTCGAGGTGCGCCTGGCCCTGGGCGAGGGCGGGACGCGCCTGGTCTGCCGGCAGTGCGCCCTCGCCTCGTGCGAGCCCGCGCTGCTGACGCACAGGTGGTGAGCATGAGGAGGCGGGAGGTGGTGCTGCCCCGGGACTGGTGGGCGACGGGCCTGGATGGGGCCCGGGGCCTGTGGGAGCTGTTCGGCCGCCGGCCCGCGAGCCTGGACGGGGCCGTGTGCACGCGCCTGGCCCTCCACTCGCCCTTGGGCGTGCGCGCGATCGTGCTCCTGGCCGACGCCCCCGACCCGCTGCCCCGGCGCTGGCGGACCCGCGGCCACGACGCCCTGAGCCTCAAGCTGAGCATCGTCGGCTGCTCGCTCATCCGCCTGTCGGGCCCCATGCCCGCGCACGGCTGCGCCGTGGACATCCGCCCCCAGGCGGGCGGCGTGCGCATGCGCCTGCACACCCAGGACTTCGACGCGCTCATCACCGCGCCCATAAAGGGCTGTATCGCCCACATGGAGGCCCACCGCCGCGCCGACGGACCAGAACCCTGGCCACTCCTCTACCTGTGAATACGCATGTCGTCTGCGGCATTCTTGAGAAGCACCGTCAAACCTGGAGAAGATGATCACATAGCGGGAGGTCGAACCTATTATGGTCGGGATAACTGATCCGGCGCCCGAGGGCGTCATTGATATTTCCAGAGTTGTGGGGGTTGCGGAGCTGGACCCGGTGTTTCCGGGGCGGAGGGTGGACTGGTCCCGCGTCCTGTCCGTGTCGTTGACCCTCGACTGCATGAGGGCGTCCGCCTCATTGAGGATGTCCGTACTGGTCGATCCCGGGGAGCGCCCGTCGTGGTGGAAGAACGAGATCCACGACGGGGTGAACATGTCCCTGGAGTGGCGGGGAGGAGTCCGGTTGAGCGCGGGTCCCGCCGGGGCCGGGAACGGGCTGACCATCCGCGCCCCGGGTCCGGACGGGAACGGGATCGAGGCGGTGCTCATGCGCGAGAGCAGAGTGATGCGCGTCCGCGCCGACGAGTGCTCCCTGGGGAATTTCGGGTCGATGTGGTTCTGGGGCGGTCATGCGTACTGATCCTGTTGTCCCGGACGGCTGGTGGGCCACCGGAATTGACGGTGCGAGGGGCCTGTACGAGGTGTTCGGCAGACGCCCGGCCTCACTCGAGGGGGCCGTGTGCACCCTGATGCAGTTCGACCCGTTCCCGCTCAACCTGTCGGTCGTAGTGGAGTTGGCGGACGCCCCCGACCCGCTGCCCGAGCGCTGGCGCCGCAAGGGGTACGACGCGGCGAGCATATGCCTCCAGTTCCTGGAGTGCCGGGACGTCCGCTCGAGCGGGGCCCTGCCGACCGGGGGCTGCTCGATCGACGTCGAGCCGGTCGGCGACGATACGCGCGCCCGCCTGTGCGCGGAGGACTTCGAACTGGAGCTGACCAGCAGGTTCGCCTCGGTGCGGGTGGATCCATTCCGCAGAGGAGACCCGGACTCCGTCACAATACTGTTCTGATTCGAACAGGGCTCGGACGCCCCTGGTGCACTCCATGATGATGGTCCGCTCTTCGCGAGCTCGCACAATTGTGACAATTATGAACGGTGGGGGTGTCGTCCCATGAATACTGGTCATCGCCATATCGCATCTAGGAAATTGAGGACGGACGCCCTTAGAGTGATATTCAACGCGCCGATCGTCGGTTGTGGCCATCGGGACGCGAGTATATAATACTTGTCGCCGACAGAGACTGGAAGTCAGGAGAATGGGTGTGGAGGAGATACGGCTGGGTCCGATCGAGTGGGGCGTCGTGACGGTTCATAATCCCTGGGGTCTGGGTGTGCGTCTGGAGGAGTCCGGCGATGAGGGCGTCATCGTCCTGAGCTCCATTCACGACGACCCGCGACGTCACGACTCGGAGTACTGGCCCGACATCGGCGAGCGCATCCGGGTGCGCAGGTACCTTTACGGGTCTCCCGATGACGAGGTGCGCCTGACCAGTTGCGAGAGCGCCATGGAGGGCCTGGTGAACGGGTACGACCCGCCGCGCCAGTACCCGCCCCCGGAGGGGTCCGGGCCGGCCCAGGAGGGGACGGTCATCGCCCACTGCGACTGGGGCGTGGAGGTGCTCCTGAACTCCGGGCAGGTCGGACAATTGCGGGCCACACTTATGCAGGAGGGTTTCGATCCCGTTCCAGAGGAGCGCTGGCCCGGGATCGGCGAGCGGGTCCGCATCCGGCCCGTGGGCATCTGGCCGGACGGAAACCTGCGACTGAGCAGCAGACCCCGCTTCGTCGACGGGATGCTGGTGATCGAGGAACTGATTCCCCTCGGAGTCAGAGCCAGGAGGATGCCCCGTAGTCAAAAGGAGCGCGATGCGATCGCGCCGCTGCTGAGATGGGCCAAAATCTGCAGACGTGCGAAGAAGTTGCGTCCCAAACACTTGGAAGCTCTATTCGGAGAGCCTCAACGGACCGCCGCCGCATCGCGCCCCGAAGACTCCTTCAATGCCGGGCGAAGCGGTCTCACGGGCCCGCGCGGTTGATGAGGAGATGGTGAGCGTGAAGCGGGAGGTGGCGATGCCCCGGGACTGGTGGGCGACGGGCCTGGAGGGGACCCGGGGTCTGTGGGAGCTGTTCGGCCGCCCGCCCGCGCACGGCTGCGCCCCTCTCCTCCACCTGTGAATACGCATGCCCCCTCGCCGCCGATGATCCATGATGGATAACGACCATCGGCTCGGGCCGCCCGCGGCGCCGCGCCGCGATCACGACGCGAAGGACCCCGTCATGCCGGCCGCACCCTCCACATCCTCCACCTCCGACGCACCCTCCCGCTCCGACGCGCCCTCCGCCCCCTCCGATCCCGCCCACTGCGCCGAGCCCGTCGTCACCCTCCACACCCAGCCGCACGGGCCCACCCTGGGCACGACGAGCGCCCCCGTCATCGAGGTCGACGGGCTGCTGTTCAAGGACCTGGCCCGCACCGGCCGGCTCCTGCCCTACGAGGACTGGCGCCTGCCCGCCGCCGAGCGGGCCGCCGACCTGGCCGGGCGGCTGAGCATCGAGCAGATCGCCGGCCTCATGCTCTACTCGCCCCACCAGGCCGTCCCCAACCCCGGCGTCGGCCCCTTCCCGGGCACCTACGACGGCGGCCGGACCCGCGAGGAGGCCGGCGCCCCCGCCTGGGCGCCGACCGACCAGCAGCGCGCCATGCTCGCCGACGACCACCTCCGCCACGTCCTGGCCATCACCCTCCAGTCGGCCGACACGGCCGCCCGGTGGAACAACGCCCTCCAGGCCCTGGCCGAGTCCGAGGCGCCGGGCGTGCCCGTCAACATCTCCACAGACCCGCGCAACGGCGCCGGGCAGGCCTCCGGGGCCGAGTTCGCCACCGCCGCCGTCGACGTCTCCCGCTGGCCCGAGGGCCTGGGCATGGCCGCCCTGTTCGACCCCGAGCGGGTGCGCGAGTGCGCCGCCATCATCTCGCGCGAGTACCGGGCCCTGGGCATCACCACCGCGCTGGGCCCCCAGATCGACCTGGCCACCGACCCGCGCTGGATGCGCCTCCAGGACACCTGGGGGCCCCACCGCGGGCTCGTGTCCGACTACGCCCGCGCCTACTGCGACGCCATGCAGACCACCGAGCCCGACGGCGCCCAGCCCGGCGCGGCCTTCGGGATCCGCGCGGGCGAGCCCTCGGCCGCGGACCCCGGCTGGGGGTCGGCCTCGGTGGTGACCATGGTCAAGCACTGGCCCGGCGGCGGCACCGGCGAGGGCGGGCGCGACGCCCACTACGGCTTCGGCAAGTTCGCCGTCTACCCGGGGCGCAACGAGGCCGAGCACCTGGCGCCCTTCACCGAGGCCGCCTTCCGCCTCGACGGCCCCACCGGCTGCGCCGGCGCCGTCATGCCCTACTACACGATCTCCTGGGGCTACCGCACCCCGGACGGGGCCGTCCTCAACGACGGGTCCGACGGCGCCGTCCCGCGCGCCAACTCCTACAACCGGGTCATCATCGACGACATGCTGCGGCGCCGCTACGGCTTCGACGGCGTCGTGTGCACCGACTGGGGCATCACCGCCGACCCGGATCCGCAGATGAGCAATTTCGGGCAGCGCTGCTACGGGGTGGAGGACCTCGGCGTCGCCGAGCGCCACCGCCTGGCCATCGACAACGGCGTCGACCAGTTCGGCGGCAACAGCGAGGCCGCCCCCATCATCGAGGCCCACCGCCTCATCGCCGAGCGCGACGGCGAGGCGGCGGCCCGGGCGCGCTTCGAGGCCTCGGCCGCCCGGCTGCTGCGCGCCTTCTTCCGCGCCGGCCTGTTCGAGAACCCCTACCTCGACCCCGCCGCCTCCGCCGCCACGGTGGGCTGCGAGCCCTTCGCCGAGGCGGGGCGCGCCGCCCAGCGCGACAGCCTCGTCCTGCTCAAGAACGCGCCCGGGTCCGACGGCGCCCCCGCGCTGCCGCTGGGCGGGCGCGCCCAGCGGGTGTGGGTGCCCGCCCGGCGCATCGAGGAGCGGCTGGGCTTCATGCGCCTGACCGAGCCGGCCCACGACGTCGACCCCTTCGTACCGGCCGCCTGCCCGTACGAGCGGGCCGCCGACCCGCGCGACGCCGACGCCGCCGTCGTCTTCATCGAGTCGCCCCTGTGCGAGTCCTACTCGGCGGCCGACCGCGAGGCCGGGGGCAACGGCTACCTGCCCATCAGCCTGACCTGGGCCCCCTACACGGCCGACGCCGCCCGCGAGCGCTCCATCGCCTCCGGGGACTTCCGCGAGCGGGACCGCCCGGACCGCTCCGTGAGGGGCAAGCGGGCGCGGGTCGCCAACGCGGGCGACCTGGAGCTCGTGGCCCGGGCGCGCCGGGCCATGGGGGACCGGCCCGTCGTCGTGGTCGTCCGCATGCACAACCCGGCGGTCCTGACCGAACTCGAGCCGCTGGCCGACGCCGTCGTCGTCGACTTCGGCGTGTCCCAGGAGGCCGTGTGGGACCTCGTGCGCGGCGCCTTCGAGCCCAGCGGGCTCCTGCCGGTGAGGCTGCCGGCCTCCATGGAGGCCGTCGAGCGCCACTGCGAGGACCTGCCCTTCGACTACGAGCCCTACACCGACTCCGCGGGGCGCCGCTACGACTTCGGCTACGGCCTGAGCTGGGCCGGGGTCATCGAGGACGAGCGCACGAGGCGGTACACGGCGCCGGGCGGGGCCTGAGCCGGGCGCGGGGCGCGCACGGCGGCGGCCCCGCCCCGGCCCGGCGCTCCACCCGATACGACCCGGCGTTCTGCATGGTTCGAGCCCGGCGTTCTGTCTGCTTCGAAGCCGGCGTTCTGTATGGTTCGAACCAGGCGTTTTGTATGATAGGGCGGTGAAGTACCTTCGGAGAAGACTTGACGACTACCTCGACGAGGTCTTCCCGGCCCTGCCCGCGATCGCCATTGACGGCGCCAGGGGAGTCGGCAAGACCGAAACGGCTCGGCGCCGGGTCGCCGCGGTCTTCCGGCTCGACGAGGCCGAGAGCGCGCGGCTGCTGGCCGCCGGCGGCAGGAGCGTGCTCGAGTCCGAGCCGAGCGTTCTGCTCGACGAGTGGCAGAAGTACCCGGTCGTGTGGGACTGGACGCGCCGAATGGTCGACGACCACGCCCCCACCGCCATTTTGCTGACCGGCAGCGCAACGCCCCGCGTCGGCGCCGCCTCCCACTCCGGCGCCGGCCGGATCGTGTCCGTGCTCATGCGGCCCATGTCCCTGACCGAGCGCGGTGCGGCGCCGGGCGGACTGCGACTGATGGACCTCTTCGCGGGAGCATCCGGATACACCGCTGAGAGCCCGCTCGGCCTGACCGACTACGTCGAGGAGATCACCGCCTCCGGCCTGCCGGGGATCCGCGGCCTTCCGCCGCGCCTGCGGAGGATACAGCTGGACTCGTACATCACCAGGATCGTCGATCGCGACCTGGAGGAGCAGGGGGCGCTGCTCCGCCGGGCCCAGACGCTCCGCAACTGGATGCGGGCCTATGCCGCGGCGTCGTCGACGACGGCCTCCTACACGGCGATACTGAATGCGGCCACGGCGGGAGTGACCGATAAGCCGGCGCGATCGACCACCGAGAACTACCGGGACCTCCTGTCGCAGATCCGGGTCCTCGACCCGGTCCCGGCGTGGACTGCGGCGCTCACGCCCATGCCCCGCCTCAAGGTCGCTCCCAAGCACCAGCTCGTCGACCCGGCGATCGCGGCGCGCCTGCTCGGGCTCAATGCGCACGGCCTGCTCGGGGGGATCCCCGGCGCCGGGGAGTCGCTCGGCCAATTGTTCGAGTCCTTGGCGACGCTGTGCGTCAGGGCGGATGCGATATCCGTCGACGCGGCGGTCGGCCACCTGCGCACCCGCAACGGCGACCACGAGGTCGACCTGGTGGTCGAGGACCCCGAGGCGCGGGTGGTCGGCATCGAGGTCAAACTGGCGCGCGAGGTCGAGGACCGGGACGTCCAGCACCTGTGCTGGCTCCGCGACCGGATCGGCGAGCGCTTCGCCGCCGGCGTCGTCCTCACCACCGGTCCGTACGCCTACCAGCGCCCCGACGGCATCTGGGTGGTCCCCCTGGCGCTCTTCGGCTGAGGGCCGCGGCGCCGGGCGGGGCCCGGGTCGGGCCGCCCGCCGCCCGACGGTAGGGTGGGGGCATGCTCACCCGCATCGACCTGCGCGACACCGACCCGGACGCCCGCGACCTCGCCGCGATCCTGCCCCGCGCCGACCTCGACGTGGCCGCCGCCCTGGAGGCGGTCGCCCCCCTCATCGAGGACGTGCGCGCCCGCGGGGCCGCCGCCCTGCGCGACGCCGCCGAGCGCTTCGACCACGTGCGCCCCGAGCACCTGCGGGTGCCCGCGAGCGCGATCGAGCGCGCGCTGGCGGACCTCGACCCGGCCGTGCGCGAGGGCCTGGAGCTGTCCATCGCCCACAACCGCGCCGGTCACGCCGCCCAGCTGCCCGTCGAGCGCGTCACCGAGGTCGTCCCGGGCGGGCGGGTCGTCCAGCGCTGGATCCCGGTGCGCCGCGTGGGCCTGTACGCGCCGGGGGGCCTGGCCGTCTACCCCAGCTCGGTGGTCATGAACGTCGTCCCCGCCCAGGTCGCCGGCGTGGAGCGGATCGCGCTGGCCTCCCCGCCGCAGGCGGCCTTCGGCGGCCTGCCCCACCCCACCATCCTGGCGGCCTGCGGCCTGCTGGGGGTGGAGGAGGTCTACGCCGTCGGCGGGGCCCAGGCCATCGCCATGTTCGCCTACGGGGCGGCCGACGACGACGGCGCCCCGACCGCCGGCCGCCTGGCCGACGCCGCCGGCCCGACCCGCCCTGCCGGCCCGGCTCCCGCCGGCGCCGGCGGGGGCGTCCTGTGCGAGCGGGTCGACGTCGTCGCCGGGCCCGGCAACGTCTACGTGGCCGCCGCCAAGCGGGCGGTGCGGGGCGCGGTCGGCATCGACGCCGAGGCCGGCCCCACCGAGATCGCCGTCCTGGCCGACGCCGGGGCCGATCCCGAGCTGGTGGCCGCCGACCTGCTGTCCCAGGCCGAGCACGACCCCAACGCCGGGAGCGTGCTCATCACCGACTCCCCGGCCCTGGCCGACGCCGTCGACGCCGCCCTGGAGCGCCGGGCCGGGGCCACCCGGCACGCCGGGCGGGTCCGCGCGGCCCTGACCGGCCCGCAGTCGGGCGCCGTCCTGGTGCGCGATACGGACCAGGGCCTGGCCGTCGCCGACGCCTACGCCGCCGAGCACCTGGAGATCCACACCGTCGACGCCCCCGCCCTGGCCCGGCGCGTGCGCAACGCCGGGGCCGTCTTCGTGGGCCCCTGCTCGCCGGTGCCGCTGGGCGACTACCTGGCCGGCTCCAACCACGTCCTGCCCACCGGGGGCACCGCGCGCTTCGCCTCGGGCCTGAGCGTCATGGCCTACCTCAAGGCCGTCCAGCTCATCGAGTACGACGCCGCCGCCCTGGAGGCCCTGGCCGGTCCGCTGACCGCCCTGGCCGAGGCCGAGGACCTGCCCGCCCACGGCGAGGCCGTCCGGGCCCGGCTCGGCTGAGGGGCGCGCGTGCGCCTCGGCCCCGGGCGGGCATCGGGCGGTCCCGGGTGGGTGCGCGGGCGCGCCGGCGGGGACCGGACGCACGGCGGCCGGGCATCGAGCCCCGGCCGTGCGCCGGTGGCCCGCAGGGACGCGCTGCGACTGGGCGGGCTCGCGCTGGGCGGACTCGCCCTGGCCGGCTGCTCCGACGGGCCGGATCCCTCCCCCCGGGAGGGGGATCTGGTCCTCCTCGACGTCGCCGACGACGACGGCGCCCCGCTCGATCTGGAGGGGCTGCGGCAGATCCAGTCCAACGGGGCCGGGGAGGACGGGTGGGACGACCAGCTGCTCGACGCCGACACCCTGCGGGTGGTGACCCACGCCCCCCTGGAGGAGTCGGAGGAGGCCACCTGCCAACTGCGGGTGCCCGCCGGGCGCGCCTGCGCCCTGACCCTGTCGTGGCCCACCTCCCACGGCTACTCCGCACTGGTCGCCGACATCCCCGGGCCGGGCCGTCACGCCCTGGCCGAGCTGGCCGCCCGCTCCCTCCACGAGCGCCAGGACCGGCGCCTGGGCCCGCTGGAGGCGGCCGACCCGGACGCCGCCGCGGCGGTGCGCGACCTGCGCCAGAAGACCGGGGCGGCGCTGGAGGCCTGCGGGGCCGAGGCGGCCGGACCGGCCCGGGCGCGCGCCGGGGCGCTCGCCCTGGAGGCCGCCGCCACCGCCCAGCTCGCCCTGGACCGGGCGTGCGCCGCGCTGGCGCCCTCCGACGCCCTCATCGGCGTGACCCTCACCCGGCCCCCCGATGATGCGCAGGTGGAGCGGATCGCCGCCCTGGCGGGGCCGGGCGGGGCGGGGGCGCGCCTGGTCGTCGAGGACCCGCTGGACGACGGGCTCATGCGGGACTGGCGGGGGGCCCTGGACCGCCTGCGGGGGGCCGGCGTGCTCGCCGTCGTCCAGGTCTGCGACTCCCAGGCGCTGGACGAGGGCTCCGACGACGACTTCGACGCGCGCCTGGCCGCCCTGATCGCCGGGCTCGGCGGGGCCGGGGCCTGGGAGACGGGCAATGAGCTCGGCGGGTCGTGGACCGGGGACCGGGCCGTGGAGCGGACCGCGCGGGCCGCCCGCGCCCTGCGCGACGACCCCGCCACCGCCGGCGCCCCGCGGCTGCTCACGCTGTACTACCAGTTGGGCCAGGACGACGCCGAGCACTCCCTGCTGACCTGGGTGGGGGACAATCTGAGCGAGGAGCTGGTGGGGCTGACCGACGTCGTCGGACTGTCCGTCTACCCGCAGTGGCATCCGCTGGGGACCGCCGCCGACCGGGTGCTCGAGGCCCTCGGCGCCGCCCTGCCCGGACGGCGCCTGGCGGTCAGCGAGCTCGGCTACGGGGCGGAGGACCTGGACGACGGGCCCTGGTGGTTCGGTTCGGCCCAGGACGCGGCGGCGGCGCGCACCGCCGTCGCCGAGCACGTCACCGCCGCGGCGCTGGGGCGCGAGGGGGCCTGGGGCGCCCCCTTCTGGTGGTACTACCTCCAGGACGAGGCGCCGGGGGCCCGGGGCGGCCCCGTCTCCACTACCCTGGCCGAGGTGGCCGCCCGCGCGCGCGGGAGCGGGTGACGCGGCGAAAGATCTTGTGGGAAGGGGAGTCGTCATGAGGACCGAGGCGCCCGTCGTCGTCGAGGGGCCGCCCGACGGGGACGTCGATGCGATCGTCGCGGCGGTGCACGAGGCCCTCGGCGCCGGGGGGATGATCCGGGTGCCCAACCCCCATGCGCCCGCCGTCCTCAGCAGGTTCGACGAGGAGATCAACCGGCGGGCGCGGGCCGAGTGCACCACCGCCGACGTCATTATCGAGCGGGCGCTCATCCACTACCTGCGCTCGGCGTGACGGCGCGGCGCCGCGCAGAGCCGGCCCCGGCCCGCCTCAGATCCAGTCGTTGCGGCGCATGATGATGTAGACGATGACGGTCGGCACGGCCACCATGACCGCGGCGGAGATCAGCCCCGAGGGCTGGCCTGCGCCCGGGTAGGGCACGTTGATGCCGAACCATCCCGTCACCAGCGTGGGCACCGAGATGACCGCCGCCCACCCGGCGAGCTTCTTCATGACGTTGTTGAGGCGCTGGTCCTGGAGGGACAGGTGGGTCTCGAAGACCGTGCCGATCATGTCCCGCAGGGACTCGGTCCACTCCGCGGCCCGCAGCACGTGGTCGGTCAGGTCGGCGTAGAAGGCGTCGAGTTCGCGGATCGCGTCCTCGCGGTGGCGCCACACCACGGAGACGACCTCCCGCATGGGCAGCACGATGCGCCGCAGCGTCACCAGCTTGGTGCGCACGTCGTAGGCGCGGCGCTGGAACTCCTGGGAGTGGGAGGCGGGGGAGGAGAACAGGTCGTCCTCCAGCTCCTCGATGGCGTCGTCGAGCTCCTGGACGGTCTCGAAGTAGCCGTCGACGACGACGTCGAGCAGGCCGTGGACGAGGGCCGGGGCGCCCAGGCGCAGGAGCCGGCGGTCGTTGTGCCACCGGCGCACGACGGGCTCCATGTCGAGGGCGCCGGTCCGCCTGACCGTGATGAGGCCGCCGGGGAAGGCGAAGCCCGCCACGCGGCTGAGCTGGTCGTCCTCGTCGTCCGCGGTGGAGGCGAAGCCGGGCAGCGTGGCGTAGGTGACGAAGTACTGGTAGCCGTCCTCCTGGGAGGCCTTGGGCCTCTCGTAGGGGGCGACGGCGTCCTCCAGGGCGTTGCGGCCCACCCCCAGCTCCTCGGCCAGCAGGATCAGGTCCTGGCGGGTCGGTTTGACGATGTCCGCCCACAGGAGCAGGTCGGGGTCGGCCAGGGCGTCCTTGATGCCGTGGATGTCGGCGGGGGCGTCGGCGGGGACGCCGTCGCGCCAGGCGAGGGTGCGGAAGGAGACGGCCATGACCAGCATCCTCCCACGCGGGATCGGCCCGGCGGCGGGACTTTGGAGAACCGGGGGCCGCGCCGGGACGCCGTACGCGGGGGCGTCGGCGGGGACGCCGGCGGGCGGGCCCGCAGGGCTCGGTCGGGGCGGTCCGGGCGCGCGCCGGGCCTCAGCGCTGGGCCAGGACGAAGGGGCGCACGTCCGCGGCCCCCGCCCGCAGCAGGAGCCTGCCGGCCACCGCCAGGGTCCAGCCCGAGTCCGTCCAGTCGTCGACGAGCACCACCCGCGCGCCCCGCAGGCGCGCCAGGGCGTCCGGCGACCAGGACTCCAGCGTCAGGGACCGGGCGACCTCCGCCAGGCGGAAGGCGGAGCCCACGTCGTGGCGCCCCGGCTCGCCCCGCGCCCCGACGATCCCCAGCGGCGCGGCCGACAGGGTGCGGGCGACGGCGCGGCCCAGCTGGCGCACCAGCCGCGGACGCCGGCGCGATTCGATAATGACGACGGCGAGCCCGCCCGCCCCGCCGTCGGTCCCGGACCCGGCTCCGGCGGACGCCCCGGATCCAATGCCGCCGCCC
>ERZ772993.766-NODE-766-length-13869-cov-15.292457_pt1 | contig 13869 bp, 7 predicted proteins | sample MGYA00580670_ERZ772993 | MGnify/ENA primary metagenome ERZ772993 (study PRJEB29015, sample SAMEA2737936) | human oral metagenome | biome: human oral; feature: human-associated habitat; material: dental | place: China | collected 2136 ... | reverse complement strand
ACGCCCTGATCGCCTCGATGGCGGCGAGCACCCCGGTCATGGTCTTCGCGACCGGATACAGCTCCCGGGAGAAGACGGCGAGCGCCTTGATCTGCGCGGCCGCCTCGCCGATGGCGGGCATCTCCAAGGAGGCGCTCAGCCCGGTCAGGGACAACCTCAGCTTCGCCGAGAGGTCGGCGCTGCCCACCGCGTCCGCCGCCCGGACCATGGCGGTGATATCCGCGTCGAGTCCGCGCCACGCGTCCGAGAAGGACGACGTCGCCTTCTCCAGCGCGCGTCGCCTCGGTTCGAGGCCCTCCGCAATCCGCTTGATCTGGGTGGGCGTGGGCACCGATCCTTGCGGAACGAGCGCGAACTCCCTCCTCATGACGGTGTTGAAGGCGTCCATGGCCTCGCCGAAGGCGTTGGCGCGCTGTTCGAGGGCGGGCAGGTGCTCCGACTCGATCGTATGGGTCAGTTCGATGAGACCCGGGGCCTGTTCCTCCTCGTCCTCCCACTCGTCCCCGGCATCGCCTGAGCCCCCGGGCGCGGCCGAATCCGCCGATGCGGCCGAGTTCGCGGGCGCGGAGTCCGCCTCCCTTCGGTCGATCCGCCGAATGAGCTCGTCGGCGACCTTCCGGGCGACCCGCTTGAACCGACGGCCGCCCGGCTCCAGGTCCTCGAAGGGCGTCTCGGGCTCAAGCCACTGGTACTGGTTGATCGTGTCGCGGATCAGCCGCGCCGTCGGATCCGTGCGCAGATCCATCCGGTTCCAGTTCGGCGCATCGACGAGGAGGGTGAGAAGGCCGTTGTAGCCCGCGGCCTGCGTCTTGGTCCGGAACTGGATGAACTCCTCGCGGCACGCCCGGGAGGCCACGTACCGGTTGGTGACCATGGCGAGGAGGAAGGTGGTGCGCTCGACCTCCTGCTGCAGGCGATCGCTCCAGTCGTCGCCCCAGTGGAGGGCGTCCTTGTCGAGAATGAGTTCGATGGGGACGCCCTTGTAGTCGCAGGCCTCCTCCACGGCCCGAGCGAACGCGGTCAGCATGCCGTCGTGGTAGGCGTCGTCGGCGTGGACGTAGCTGAGGAAGACGGAGGGCCTGGGCAGGACGGCGGGCGCGGACGAGTTCGTGGGCGGGGCGGACGGGGAGTCGGACATGGCTGTTGTCTCCTGACTGGGGTCGGCGCTTCGGATGGAGGGAGGAGGAGCGGTGCCGGGCGAGGGGCGGCCGACGCCGTCGGGATGGATCGCGCTCAGCGCCTCGCGGGAGGTCAGGCACGACAGCGGGAGCGCCCACACGTCGTCGGCGACCTCCTCGAACCCGGCGCCCGTGTACGCCACGAAGCCCCGGTGCAGGCCGCCGAGCTCGCGCATCGCCCGCAGGCCCCTCAGATCGCGCGGGCCGATGCTGGAGGCGAGCTTGACCTCGACTCCCAGGCGCCGGCCCCGGCCGTCGACCAGAACGAGATCGACCTCCCGACCGGTTCGGCTGTCCCTCCAGTAGAACGCCTCGGTGGTGAGCGCGGCCCAGCCCTGCGCGGCGAGGAACTGGTTGACGACCCAGGTCTCGAGGGTCTGCCCCAGCAGCTCCGGGGAGTCGGCGATGTCATGGCCCGCGCGGATGAGGCTCTCGCACGTGCTCGCGGTGTCGACCGCGTGCCCCTTGGGGGCGCTTCTGCTCGCCCGGGTGATCCCCCCGTGCAGATTGGGCAGCAGGGTGATGAGGAACCTGCGCTCCAGGATGCCGAGGTAGCGGCCGACGGTCCGCGGGTCGAGATCGAGCTCCTGCGCGATCCGGGTTCGATTGATCTGGCCCCCGGGCGTATGAAGGACCGAGTCGAGGACCCTGCGGGCGATGCCCGTGTTCAGGTCCTCCGTGGGCAGCACCCGGTCTCCGAGAATGGCCAGGGTGTCCGCCTGCACCCGGTTCTGCCAGGCGGCGCGCGAGAGGGGCAGGAGGGGGAGTGCGAGGGCGGGAAGCCCCCCGGTCTGGAGCCTGGCCCGCAGGTCGTCGGTCCCGGTCGACGGCGCCCCGGCGGTGGTGAGGTCGGCGTCGAAGAGGATGTCGATGAGGCTCGGTGTCTCGGAGTCGGATGGTCCCTGCGCCTCCAGGCCGGTGAACGGGTGCAGGGCGAGCCGCGTCGCCCGCCCGGCCAGGGGATCGGTTCCGGCCATCGTCCCGCGTCCCACCGAGGCCGAGCCCGTCAGCAGGAAGTGGTGCCCGGGCGGGAGCCCGTCGACGATCTCCTTGACGGCCACGCTGACGGCGGGCACCATCTGGGCCTCGTCGATGACGGCCGGACGCCTGAGCGAGCGCACCCATCGGAACGCGTCCTCCTGGGCGCGCCCCGCCGCGGCGGGGTCGGTGAGCGACTGGTAGGAGGCGTAGACGCCCGACTCCACGAGGTGGCGGGCCAGGCTCGACTTCCCGACGGCCCGCCTCCCCTCCAGGATCGCGACCCGGTGCGAGGCGCGCTCCGCGAAGGTCGCTTCGATGGCTCGACGGCGGTAGTGAGGCACGGGGAATCATACATTGAGCCTGCGGATCCGACATTCGATGCAGGAATTTTCCGACATCGGATGCATGATTTTCAGGGCACCAGCCTGCGGCGGACCGCGGGCCGGAGCCCGGACCGCTCCGGCCTGCGCTGCGCTCCGCCCGGTGCGGCGCGGCGAAGGTCGGATCCGGCCCGGCGCGAGGAGCGCGCACCTGAGCCCGGACCGCACCCCCGAACCCGGACCGGCGTCTACACTGGTTCCACTACGACAGGGGAGCGCCCCGTCGCCGCGGGCCCGGCCCGTCGTCGGCACCGGCGCTGAGAGTGCGGGCGACCGCAGACCCTCGAACCTGCTCCGGTTCGCACCGGCGAAGGAAGTCGAGATCTCCCCGGGCGCCCGGCCGCCGGCCGCCGCGCCCGGGCCCTCCTGCACACCCGTCCAGGAGAAGCATGAACATCCACCTCACCCGCCGGGCCCTCCTCGGCTCCACCGCCCTGAGCGCCGTCGGCCTCGCCCTGGCCGCCTGCGGCTCGGGCGGCAAGAACTCCTCCGGCTCGAGCGGCCCCACCGTCACCGTCATCACCCACGACTCCTTCTCCGTGCCCGACGACCTCATCGCCGCCTTCCAGAAGGACACGGGCTACACCCTCCAGATCACGCCCTCCGGGGACGGCGGCGAGCTCGTCAACAAGCTGGTGCTGACCAAGGACGCCCCGCTCGGCGACGCCGTCTTCGGCGTCGACAACTCCTTCGCCTCCCGCGTCCTGACCGAGAAGGTCATCGACACCACCGCCGCCGTCGACCTGCCCCAGGGCGCCGACCAGTACGTCGTCGACAACACCCCGGCCCTGGCCCCCATCGACTTCGGGGAGGTCTGCGTCAACGTCGACACCGCCTGGTTCACCGAGCACGGCCAGACCCCTCCGGCCGCCTTCGAGGACCTGACCAAGCCCGAGTACAAGAACCTCTTCGTCGCCATCAACCCCTCGACGTCGTCGACCGGGCTGGCCTTCCTCCTGGCCACCGTCGGCCACTTCGGCGCCGACGGCTTCGTCCAGTACTGGAAGGACCTGGCGGCCAACGGCGCCAAGATCGACGCGGGCTGGTCCGACGCCTACCAGACCGACTTCTCCGGCGGCGGCGAGGGCGGCGCCTACCCGATCGTCGTGTCCTACGCCTCCTCCCCGGCCGCCACTCTCACCGCGGACGGCTCCGCCTCCACCACCGCCGCCCTCCTGACGACCTCCACGCGCCAGGTCGAGTACGCCGGGGTGCTGGCCGGCGCCGCCAACCCCGAGGGCGCCAGGGCCTTCATCACCTGGATGCTCTCGGCGGCGGTGCAGACCTCCATCCCGGAGAACATGTACATGTACCCCGTCAACCCCGAGGCGACCCTGAGCGAGGCGATGCAGAAGTTCGGCGCGGTGAGCGACGATCCGATCGTCGTGCCGGCCGACCAGATCGCCGCCAACCGCGAGGCCTGGCTGGCGGTCTGGTCCGAGGCCGTCGGCGCGTGAGGCGCAACGGGCGCGGGCCGCGCACGGGCCGGGCCGAGCGGCTGGGCTGGGCCCTGGCCGTCGCGGTGCCCCTCGCCTTCCTCGGCCTCTTCTTCGCCTGGCCGGTGGCCACCCTCATCGGCCGGGGCCTGGCGCCCGACGGCGCCCTGGACCCGAGCGGCTTCGCCGAGGTCCTCGCCCGCCCGCGCACCTGGCGGATCATCCGCGCCACCCTCGTCCAGGCCGGGCTCGCCACGGTGATCTGCGTGGCGGCGGGCGTGCCCGGAGCGCACGTGCTCTACCGGCGCCGCTTCCCCGGGCGCGACCTGCTGCGCGGCCTCGTGCTGGTGCCCTTCGTCCTGCCCAGCGTCGTCGTCGGCGTCGCCTTCCACGCCCTGGTCACCACCGGCGGCCCGCTGGGCGGCGGGGTGCTGGGCCGCAGCCTGGACGGGACGACGGCGATCGTGGTGGCGGCCCTCGTCTTCTTCAACTACGGGCTCGTGGTGCGCACGGTGGGGACCATGTGGTCGCGGCTCGACCCGCGCGCCGTCGAGGCGGCCCGCGCGCTGGGGGCGAGCCCGTGGCGGGCCTGGCGCACCGTCACCCTGCCCAGCCTGGCCCCGGCGATCGCCTCGGCGGCCTCGCTGACCTTCCTGTTCTGCGCCACCGCCTACGGGGTGGTCCTGGTCCTGGGCGGGCCGGGCATCGGCACCATCGAGACCGAGATCTACGTCCTGACCGCCCAGTACCTGGACCTGCGGGCCGCCGCCGTCCTGTCCGTCCTCCAGCTGGCGGTCATCGCCGCGGCCCTGTGGGTGAGCGAACGGGCGCGGGCCGCCTCGCAGGCGGCGCTGCGCCTGCGCCTGGACGTGCCGGCCCCCCGCCTGCGCGCGGGCGATCTGCCCGCGCTGGCCCTCACCCTCGCGGTCGCCCTGGGGCTGCTCGTGGGGCCCGTCGCGGTCCTCGTGGCGCGCTCGCTGCGCCGGGCGGGCCGGTGGACCCTGGCCAACTACGCGGACCTGGGCACCACCGGCGGGCGCAACGCCCTGCTGGTCACCGTGTGGGAGGCGGCCGGCAACTCGCTGCGGGTGGCCGTGGTGGCGGCGGGCCTGGCCCTGGTGATCGGGACCGCGGTCTCCCTCGTGGTCTCGCGGCGCCCCCGCTCGCGCCGCCTGCGCTGGGGCGTGGCGGCCCTCGACTCGGTCTTCATGCTGCCGCTGGGGGTGAGCGCGGTGACGGTCGGCTTCGGCTTCCTCATCACCCTCGCCCGACCGCCCCTGGCCCTGACCCGCAGCTGGTGGATCCTGCCCCTGGCCCAGGCGGTGGTGGCGGTGCCGCTGGTGGTGCGCACGCTCCTGCCGGCGCTGCGGGCCATCGACCCGCGCCAGCGGGAGGCGGCCGCGGCGCTCGGAGCCGGTCCGGGGCGCGTCCTGGCCACGGTGGACGGCCCGCACCTGCTGCGCGCGGGCGGCCTGGCGGCGGGGTTCGCCCTGGCCACGAGCCTGGGGGAGTTCGGGGCGACCTCCTTCCTGGCCCGACCCCGCACCCCCACGCTGCCGGTGGTCCTCTACCGGCTCATCGGCTCCCCCGGGGCCCAGAACCAGGGGATGGGCCTGGCCGCCGGCGTCGTCCTGGCGGCGGGGACGGCCGCCCTCATGCTGGTGTGCGAATGGGCCCAGACCGCCCGCCTGCGCCGTCGGAGAAAGGACTCCCATGCCTGAGCCCGTCGTGGACGATCCCGGTCCCGGGCCCGCCACCCCGCCCGACGCCGCTCCCGAGCCCGACGCCGCCGGATCGGGCGGGCTGCGGGTGGAGGGCCTGAGCGTCGTCTACCCCGCCGGGCGCGGCTCGGACCCGGTCAGGGCCGTCGACGACGTCGACCTGACGCTGCCGCGCGGACGGATCCTGGCGCTGCTGGGGCCCTCCGGCTGCGGCAAGTCCTCCCTCCTGCGGGCGGTGGCCGGGCTGGAGGAGATCGCCGCCGGAACCATCGCCTGGGACGGGGCCGACGTCGTGGGCGTGCCCGTCCACAAGCGCGGCTTCGGCCTCATGTTCCAGGACGGCCAGCTCTTCCCCTTCCGCGACGTCGCCGGCAACGTCGCCTACGGGCTGGTCCGCCTGCCGCGGGCGCGGCGGCGCGAGCGGGTCGCCGAGATGCTCGAGCTGGTCGGCCTGCCCGGCTACGGGGGGCGGGACGTGACGACCCTGTCCGGGGGGCAGGCGCAGCGGGTCGCCCTGGCCCGCTCGCTCGCGCCGCGCCCGCGCCTGCTGCTGCTCGACGAGCCGCTGTCCGCCCTGGACCGCGCCATGCGCGAGCAGCTGGCGGTGGATCTGCGGCGGATCCTGGTGGAGCAGGGCACGACGGCGCTCTACGTCACCCACGACCACGAGGAGGCGGGGACCGTCGCCGATCGCATCGGTGTCATGGACGCCGGTCGTCTGCTGCGCGTGGACACACCGGAGGGGCTGCGCTCGACTCCGGGCAGTGAGGCGGTGGCGCGCTTCCTCGGCCTGGAGACCGGGGGCCGGGGGCGGTAGGCCCCGCGGGCCGTCGTGCCGCGGACCCGTGCCCCGCGCTGTCCGCGCCTTCGTCCCCGCGCCGCCCCTTCGCCGAGACCGGTCGGGGCGGACCGGCGGGGGCGAGTGTGTGAGATTGTCCGCGGACTTCGCACCGTGGGGCGGATTGGTTCGGAGGCGACGTTCTGAGGTATGGTGATGGGGCCTTGAACTCTTCAGGGCGTTCATTCTTCCTCACCTCACGATGGGATGAATATATGGGGATCATTGGTATGCCGGGCTCGACCGGCTCGAACTCGCGCGACGGCTCTCCTGCGGATCCGGTTGGTGACCTCGATCGGGCGGAGGAGAAGTACCGCAGGGCCATCGAGGCCGACCCCGACAATGCCGATGCCCTCGGTGACTACGCCAATTTCCTCGCGGACTACCGGGGCGACTACGATCGGGCGGAGGAGATGTACCGCAGGGCCATCGAGGCCGATCCTGACGATTCCGGTAGCCTCGGTGACTACGCCAATTTCCTCGCGGACGACCGGGGCGACCTCGATCGGGCCGAGGAGGTGTACCGCCGGGCCATGGAGGCCGACCCCGGCAATAGTGTCAATCTTGGTAACTACGCCAGTTTCCTCGCGGACGACCGGGGCGACCTCGATCGGGCCGGGGAGATGTTCGAGCGCGCTATCGCCGTCGATCCGGACGACGCCGCCAATCTGACCTCTTACGCCACTCTCCTGAATGATCGCGGTGACTTCGATCGGGCGGAGGAGATGTACCGCCGGGCCGTCGACGCCGACCCCGGCAACGCTATTGTTCTCGGCAACTACGCCGTGTTCCTCATGACCATCCGGGGTGCTCGCAGTCGGATCAAGAAGTTGTTCGACCGCGCCATTGCGGCCGATCCCGACAGTGCCGCTATTCTCAGTGGTTACGCCAATTTCCTCGCGAACATCTGCCATGATCATGATGAGGCGGAGGAGATGTACCGCCGGGCCGTCGCGGCCGACCCCGACGATGGCGACGTTCTCAGCGACTACGCCGACTTCCTCACGGATACTCGGAAAGATCACGTTCGGGCCGAGGAGATGCACCGCCGGGCCGTCGACGCCGATCCCGACAACACCACTATCCTTGGCGGCTACGCCAACTTCCTCACCAATGTCCTGGGCGATCACGATCGGGCGGAGGAGATGTATCGGCGGGCTGTCGAGGCCGATCCCGATGACGCCCTTGTTCTCAGTAACTACGCCGATTTCCTCGCGGATGCCCGGGAAGATTTCGATCGGGCCGAGGAGATGCACCGCCGGGCCGTCGAGGCCGACCCCGACGATGACTACGTCCTCGGTAACTACGCCGACTTCCTCGTGAGCGCTCGAGGAGATCGCCGCCGGGCCAAGGAGGTCCGCCGCCGGGCCAAGGAGGCCCGTCGTCGGGATAAGGAGGCCCGCCGTCAGGCCAAGGCGGCTCTCAAACGACGCTGACGGTTTCGGAGCGGCGCCCTCGTCCTGACCCTTCCTTCTGCGTCCGACGCTTTTCCCTCTGGAACCAGTCAGGAGGAGTTCGCGCCTGTTCCGAATGCTCCGACGGCGGTCTTGTCCGGCATCCGACGGACCGGTCCAGTGTCCTGGGCCGACGTCCCCGGCGCGGCCCATGCGGTTCAGGTCGGGCGCACCCTGCACCGTCAACAGACGCGGCGACCCAGAGGTCGGAATGGGTGTGGCGGGGCGATCTTCTGCGAGGTTCGGGCGGGCGGGGTCTTACGACCTGCATCGTTTCGCGCCGGCCCGGCTTGCGGATCCATCGTCGCCCGCCTTGTTGCCGGATCCGCCCGCCCAACCCGGATCCCGCTGGTCGCCCGGCCTTCGGGAATGCCGCCCGGTCCGACCGGGTCAGGGCTGATCGGGGGATCGGATCCGGGTTCGCAACGACCCCGACACTGGTGCGGGCCGGGGCCGGTTGTCCGAGTCTTGTCTCCCGGACGCGATTGCCCCCGACCCCGGCCCGGGCGCCCGCCGGCGCACCCGCCCGCCCGGGCACTGCTCCCCGCGCCGGGGGCGGCGTCGGGCTGGACGGCGCCCCGGACCGCCTGGCAGTCTCGCTTCGAGACCGGCAGGCAGGGCATCCCGGCCCGACGCGAAGGAGACTCGATGAGCGCACAACCCAAGGTGACGATCCCCCGGGTGGAGTCATGGCTGACGAGCAACGAGTTGGAGTACGAGCTCGACTCCGACAGCTCCATCCTCACCGGCTTCGGGAACTGCTCGATCAACATCGTCGACCTCGACCACGACCTGCTCGTCGTCTTCAGCACCTGGCGCGGCGAGTTCGCCGCCGGGACCGAGACCGCCCTGGCGGACTACATCAACGAGCACAACAGCTCCACCTACGCCCCGCACGCCGCCTTCTTCACCTCCGACGGCGTCGCCCGGCTCCGGGGCGATATGATCGCCTTCACCACGGAGGGCATGAGCGACGCCCAGCTCGACGGGTTCCTGGACTCCGCCTTCACCACAATCCTGAGTTTCTACGACGCGGTCGAGAAGGACTTCCCGGACCTCGTCACCTGGTCGGAGGAGGACTGACATGGCCTGGTGGAACAACCCTGCGGGCGGTCGGACGCCCGAGGTCTCGCTCGAGCGCGTCGCCGCCTGGTTCGACGCCAACGGCTTCGCCTACGAGCTGACGGAGGACAACCCCGGCATCGCGGCCGGCTTCGGCCGCTACGGCTACGTCATCGAGGTCCTCGACGACATTATGGCGGTCCACGCCCGCTTCTGGACGGACCTGCCGGACGACGAGGCCACGACCGCCGGCGTGCGCAGCCTGCTCAGCCAGTTCAACCGGTCGCGGGTGGTGCCGACCCTGGCCTCCTTCGTCAACGACGACGGCCACCAGATGGCCGCCCAGATCCCCGTGTTCATCGCGCAGGGCCTCAACGACGACCAGCTCGACGACGCCCTGAGCACCTGCCTCGAAACCATCGAGGACTGCTTCGACGATCTCGCCGAGGCGCTGGGCATTGATGACGCCGACGGCGCTGATGGTACCGATGACGCCGACGGCGGCACCCACGGCGAGGATGACGACGACGGCAATGAGTGAGAGTCCCGGCTTCACGTCGCGCTCACCGCGCGCCGGGACGCCCGCAATCCGGAAGGATATGCATCGTGACCACTCGTGACGACATCCTTGAACGCCTCTCCCTGGCCGCCTCCTACCCGTGGGGGCCGATCCGCTCCTCGCTGACGGCCGAGGCCGTCGCCTGGGCGGACGCCCTGGGGGACGAGGGGCTGGCGATCGATGCGCGCCTGGCGCTGTCCGAGGCCTACCGCAAGGGGAACGAGGAGTGGAGGGCCCTGGCGCCCTTCGTCTGGGTGCTGGCGCGTCACGAGGTCCGCCCCGACCTCTTCGACGCGGACCGCCTGAGGGCCACGAACCTGAAGTACGCGTGGGCCGTGCCGGTGGCCGCCGACAATCCGGGCATGCCCGCCGCCCGGCTGCGCGAGCTCGTCTCCGACATGGAGGAGTTCCATCGCGCCCGGGGCGGTTCCATGCGCGCCGTTCACGCCGCCCGCCACCACGTGGCCCGCATGCTGGGCCTGGAGGAGGAGGCGCAGGCCGAGCTGGCCGCCTGGCGCGCCGCCCCCCGCGACCCCGCCTCCGAGCGCGAGGGCTGCGATTCGATGCCTCAGGTGGTCTGGGCGAGCCTGCACGAGGACTGGCCGACGGCGGTCGCCGCCGCGGTGCCGGCTCTCCGGGGCGATATTGACGACTCCGCCCAGCCCCACCGGCTGTGCGGCGCCGCGCTCGTCGCGCTGCTCGCCTCCGGCCGCCCCCGCGCCGCCTGGCGGGCCCACGTGAGCTCCTGCCGGAGCCTGCGCACCGACACCCTGGCCCTGGATTACCTGCCCGACCACCTGGAGTACCTGGCCCTGTCCGGGCGAGTGGGCCGCGGACTGAAGATCCTGCGCGAGTTCGGCCGTCGCATCGGCGGGGCCGGGTCCGCCCGCACCCTCATGCGCCTCCTCCTGGGCACGGCCCTCGTCCTGCGCGAGGCCGTGCGCGCCGGGCGGGGGGAGGAGCCCCTGGGCTTCGCCGTGCCGGTCGAGTCCGTGTGGTGCCCGGGCCCCGGCATCCCCGCCTCCACGCCCCTGCGCGAGGCCCGGGAGCTGGCGGCGGGCTGGGCGCGCGCCGTCGCCGCCCGCTACGACCGGCGCAACGGCAACGCGGTCGTCTCCGACCGCCTGGAGCGGCGCCTGAACCGCGAACCGATCACCGGCGACGAGGAGATCACCGCCCGCGGAGCCCTCGCCGCCGCCGGCGTCGAGCTCATGGAGCCCGGCGAGGAGCTGCCCGAGGCCCTGAGGGTCGCCGCCCCCGGGCCCGGCCGGACCGGGACGAGCCTGGACGACGAGCCCTGCCCCGCCGTCGACCTGCGCGCCGACCCCGCCCCCGCCGGCGTCCGCGAGCTCCTGGTCCGCTTCGACGCCGACCTGCGCCGCCCCGGGCAGAGCCTGGAGCACGGCCTGCTCGTGGCCCGGGCCGTGCGCCTGGGCTATGAGCCCGACCCGCTGAGCGTCGACCCGGCGCTGGCCGAGGCTGCACGCGTCCTGCGCCTCGTCGAGGCCGACCTCGGCTGGGACCACGAGCGCGCCGTCGAGGAGGCGGCCGACCTTCGCGCCCGCATCGATGCCGGGGCCCGGCCCCTGGACGCCATCAGGGCGGACCTGGCCGTCATCCGGGTCCGGCGCCAGCTCGGCGAGCGCGGCGGCCCGGCGCCCTCCGGGGACGGGGACTCGCTGCTGGAGCGCGCCCGCGAGCTGGCCCGGCGCCTGACCGGGCTCGTCGAGCCGGTCCTGGCCGCGCCGCGGGGGCCGCAGGGGCGGGAGGAGGACGAGGCCGCCCTGGTGTCCGCCTACGGGGCCGCCACGGCCCTGGTGCGCATCCTGCCCGAGCTGCGCGATCACGACGGCGCCGACGAGGCCCTGGGGCTGGCCCGCCGGATCGCGCCCCGCATCGAGCACCTGGTCGATGCGCGCAACGGCGCCCTGTCCGACCAGCTCGACGCCGCCCGGGCCTTCATGCTCCTGGAGCGCGGGGACCTGTACGGGGCCTGCACGCAGGCCGAGAAGATCCTGCGCTGGCACGACCCCTGCCCCTTCGTCCTGGCCGACGACGCCCGCACCGTGCTCGCCCGGGCCTCCACGCGGGTCGGCGAGGTCGAGGAGGCGGTGGTCCAGACCCGCCAGATGCTCGATGCCCTCCTGGCGGCCGGCATGGACTCCCTGGCCGGCCCGCTCCTGGGCTCCCTGGCGGCCGCGCTCGGCTCCCTGGGGCGCGACGTGGAGGCCGCCGAGGTCCTGGAGGCGGCGCTCGACCTCCCGGTGCCCGCCACGATCGCCGAGGAGCTGCGCGGCACCCTCATCGCCGTCCTCGACCGGCTCGGCGAGGAGTCGGCGGTGCGCGACGCCTGCCTGGAGCTGGCCGAGGCCCGCCTGGAGCGCGGGCGGACCGAGTCGGGCCTGGAGAGCCTCGTGCGCGGCGCCGAGGCCTGCCAGGAGCTCGACGAGAACCTGCGGGCCGCCCAGCTCTTCGAGCGGGCGGCCCGGCTCGTCGACGACGCGAGCAGGGCGGGCCGCGTGCGCCGCTCCAGGCTCCTGCGCCGTTCGGCGCGCGCCGTCGTCGACGCGCGGTCCGTCCTGCTGTCCCGCACGCGGCTGGGCGAGGCCCGCGCCCTCATGGCCCGCGCCCGCGAGCTCATTGAGACGGTGCCCGACTCGCGCCAGTACTCGGCGGCCTTCGAGATGGGCGACTGGCACAACGACATGGCCTGGGTCCTGTGGCGCGCCGGCGAGTGCGACCAGGCCCTGGAGCACTGCGAGCGGGCCTACGAGGGCTGCATGTCCGTGCGGGACCGGTCCGCCGCCGCCCGGCCCCTGGTCCTGGCGGTCGTGGTGCACATGGAGCTGGGGGACGTGCAGGCGGCGCGCGCCGCCATCGCCCGCGCGCGCCGGCTGCTGGGCCACCGGCGCCGGGCGGGCCACCCGATGCTGGCCAGGCTCGACCAGCTGGAGGCCGTGCTCGACGCGGCGCGGTGAAACGGGCGCGGTGAGGCCGGCGCGGGTGCGCGGGCGAGCGGGCGCTCCGGACGGGTCGGCTCCGCGCCCGTCTCGCATCCCGGATGAGCCCGGGCGCCTCCGCGGGGCGGCTGCTACTGTGCGCCATTGACGCCCTTGGAGGCGTTCCAGTCCACGGAGAGGTTCGGGTCCCGATGACCAAGCGAATGCGCTGCCGCTGCTGTCGTTGACGACGGCTCCGCAGACCCATTCGCCCGAGCGCCGTGCGCTCACCCGACTCCGTGAGGTGCCCTCGTGCCCCTGTCCTTTCGCAGTACCCGCAGCACATCGCCAATTCCCGCGCCCCGGGCCGCCGCTGGCCGGGCCGATGCCGGCCCGACCGCCGACGACCGGACGACCGCCGAGGGGGACCGGGCCCCCGGCCGCCCGACCGGATGGCGCAGCGTCGTGCGCCGCCTGTCCGCCGACCGCGGCGCCGTGGTCGGGGCCGTCGTCGTCGTGCTCACCGCCGTCGTCGCCCTCGCCGCCCCGCTCATCACGCGGACCCTGGGCGTGGACCCCTACACCTACCACCTCCAGGCCCTGGACCCGAGCGGCCTGCCCCGGGGCGGCTTCGGCGGGATCGGCGCCGACCACCCCTTCGGCGTCGAGCCGCAGACGGGGCGCGACCTGCTGGCCATCGTCGTGGAGGGGACGCGCACCTCCTTCTCCATAGGCGTGGGGGCCGCCGCGCTGTCCATGGTCATCGCCATCGCCCTGGGGCTGAGCGCCGGCTACCTCGGCGGCTGGTGGGACGCCGTCGTCTCGCGCCTGACCGACGTCGCCCTCGGCTTCCCCCACCTGGTGTTCATGATCGCCGTCTCCGCCATCGTCCCCGCCACCGCCCCGCGAGCGGCCGTCATGATCCTCATCATCGGGGCCCTCGGCTGGCCCTCGACGGCCCGCGTGCTGCGCAGCCGCACCCTGGCGCTGCGCGGGCGGGCCTTCGTGGGGGCCTCGCGCGCCATGGGGGCCGGCGACCTCCACGTCCTGGTCACCCAGATCCTGCCCAATCTCGCGGCCACCGTCATCGTCTTCACCACCATCTCCATCCCCGGCAGGATCACCGCCGAGGCGGCCCTGTCCTTCCTGGGGGTGGGCGTGCCCCCGCCGACGCCGTCGTGGGGACGGTCCATCGGCTCGGCCATCACCTGGGTCTCCACCGACCCCTGGTACCTGCTCTTCCCCGGCGCCGCCCTGTTCCTGGTCACCCTGGCCTTCAACCTCTTCGGCGACGGCCTGCGCGACGCCCTCGACCCCAGGA
>ERZ772993.763-NODE-763-length-13954-cov-61.988057_pt1 | contig 13954 bp, 10 predicted proteins | sample MGYA00580670_ERZ772993 | MGnify/ENA primary metagenome ERZ772993 (study PRJEB29015, sample SAMEA2737936) | human oral metagenome | biome: human oral; feature: human-associated habitat; material: dental | place: China | collected 2136 ... | reverse complement strand
CCAGGAGCGACTCCTTCCACCCGCCGAAGGAGTAGTAGGCCACCGGGGTGGGGATCGGCACGTTGATGCCCACCATGCCGGCCTCGACGTCGAGTTCGAAGCGGCGGGCCACACCGCCGTCGTTAGTGAAGACGGCAGCGCCGTTGCCGAACGGCGAGGAGTTGACCTGCCTGATGGCCTCCTCGTAGGTGTCGGCGTGGACGATCGCCAGGACCGGGCCGAAGACCTCCTCGGTGTAGAGCGAGGACTCCAGCGGGACGTTGTCGACGATGGTCGGGCCGAGGAAGTGGCCCTTCTCATGGCCGGGGATGACCAGCGGGCGACCATCGAGGACGATCTCGGCGCCCTTGGCCTCGGCGTCGTCGATGAGACCGACGATGAACTTCTTGGACTTGGCGTCGATGACCGGCCCCATCTCGACGCCCTCGTCCATGCCGTAGCCGACCTTGATCCTCTCGGCGTGGGCCTTGACGCGGCGGGCCAGATCCGGACCGCAGCCGCCGACGGCGACAACGACTGGCAGGGCCATGCAGCGCTCGCCGGCGGCGCCGAAAGCGGCGGCGGAGATGTGCTGGGCGGCGAAGTCCAGATCGGAGTCGGGCATGACGATGGCGTGGTTGTTCGCCCCGCCCAGCGCCTGAACGCGCTTGCCGTGGGTGATGCCCGTGTTCTGGACGATGTGAGCCACGGGGGTGGAACCCACGAAGGAGATGGCGTCAATACCGGGGTGCTCGAGCACTTTGGAGACCATGGTGCGGTTGCCGGAGACGACGTTGAAGACGCCGTCGGGCAGACCCGCCTTCTTGTAGAGCTCGGCGGTCAGCAGGGCGGCCGACGGGGTGGCGGAGGCCGGCTTGAGGATGAAGGCGTTGCCGGTGGCGATGGCCAGCGGGTGCATCCACATCGGCACCATCGCCGGGAAGTTGAAGGGGCAGATGCCGGCGACCACGCCCACGGGCTGGCGGAGCGTGTGGATGTCCACGCCGGTGGACACGTCGAAGGAGTACTCGCCCTTGAGAGCCGCATTGATGGCGGTGGCGAAGTCGAGGGTCTCGCGACCGCGCTGGATCTCGCCGACGGCGTCGGAGTAGTTCTTGCCGTGCTCGGCCACGATCATGCGAGCCATCTCGTCCTGATGGTCCAGGACGAGCTGACGCATGCGGAACATGATGGCCGTGCGCTTGGCCAGCGGCACCCGGGCCCACTCCTTCTGGGCGCGACGGGCGACGTCGACCGCGTGATCGAGATCGGCGTCCGAGGCCTGGAGAAGCTCCGCCTCGATATCGCCCGTGCCCGGGTTCTCCACCTCGAAGCACCCGGTGGGGCTGCCCTCGTAGTACTGGCCGTTGATCCAGTGGGGAATCGTCTTCATTCGCACTCTCCTCGCACCCTCCGGGCGTCTTCGTCGACAGTCGCGCGACCGGACATCCGCGACGAGGACCAGCATAGGGCCTTCCTGTCACTTTGTCATTACATATGTCGTGATATTCACTCGTCGTTCATGCGCCGGACGACCGACTCCCGCACGTCGGCGCCATCCAGATCGAGCTCCTCGACGACATCAGGGTCGAGCTCGTCGGGCCGCAGCACCGGATTGTCACCGGCCGACAGGAAGATGCTCACCCAGCGCGAGCGGTCGTCGGAGTCGATGAGCATGCATTTGACGAACAGCGTCAGCGGCACCGCCAAGATCGCTCCGAGCGCACCGATGACCTGGCTCCACAGGAGCAGGGACAGGAAGGTCGTCGTCGTGTTCAGACCCACGGCGTCACCGGTGAACTTAGGCTGAATGAGGGACTGGATGACGAAGTTGAGAACGGAGTAGATGACGATCACCCACAGGGCCGTCCACGGCCCCGAGTCCACCAGGGCCAGCAGAGCCGGCGGAATGACGCCGATGAAGAAGCCGATATTGGGGATGTAATTCGTGATGAACGACAGCACGCCCCATGTCACCGCCATGGGCACCCCGAGCAGGCCCAGAGCGACGGCGTCGAGCACCGCCACGATCAGGCCGAAGATCGTCGAGACCAGCCAGTAGGAGCGCACCGCTCCGGCGAAGTCCGCGAGCGCGGCGGCGATGCCGGGCTTGAGGATCGTCAGCGCCCGGGCGCGCGCCTCAATGCGGGACATGTCGAACATGAGGAAGATGACCGTCAGCGCCATGACGCTGAGGATGGAGCCGAGGCTGCTGATCTGGGAGAGGAGCCCCTGAGCCACCATGACGATGCGGCTCGTGTCCACCGCCTTCGAGATCTGGTCGAACAGTGAGGACCAGTCCACGCCGAAGCGCTCCAGGAGGGTCTGCGAGTTATGCCAGATCGTCTGGAACTTGGCCGTGTAATCGGGCAGGGTGTCGATGAGCTGGATGACGGCCACGCCCAGAGCCGCGAACATCGCCAGCACGAAGGCGTAGATGAGGAGGATCGCGCCGATGGCGGACACCGGTCGGGGCACGTGGTGACGGCTGGCCAGGCTCACCAGGGGGCGGACGGTGATGACCAGTGTGAGGGCGAAGAAGGCGGGCCCGATCAGGTCGCGCGCGCAGTAGACACCGACGCCACTGATGACGAGGGTGGCGATGGTGATCGCGATGGACTCGCCCTGAAGTCGACCAGTGGTTGCGGACTCGTATCCTCGGGCGGGTGCACAGGTGTCACTCATGGGCGCATCCTCCCACGGGGAGGCGGTCGCCCCGCCGCGCCCGCCCCCTGCACGGCGCGTTCCGTCGGCGGACGGGGCGAGCCGTCCTGTGCGCGAGGTGTGGGAACGATCAGAGAGGCGAACCGGCCGATGGAGAAGGCGGGCGAGGATCTGATGGGCGCCGGTGATCCGGCGACCAGCCCCGCGGGCTCTCAAGGAAGCTCGGCGCCTTTGCCGAGCCGGGTCGATCTTACGCGTCCGGCTCGAGTCCCGTTACGGGGCCGCCGCCCACCCGACCGCTCCCGTCCGACTCACGCTCGGGATTGGTCGTTCACCGCAGGTGGTCGGCCAGCCAGGGATCGACGACGGCGTAGAACCCGTCGGGTCGACTGCGCCGCACGTCGTGGGCGGCCCCCGGCACGAGTGCCGTCGTCACGTGCGGGTTCGCGATTCGCTTCACGACCTCCAGTCCCTCGGGCCCCACGCGCGCCGCGCCGGGCCGGTCGCCGGTGACCAGGAGCGCGGGGACGGCCAGTGCCGCCATCGTCTCCGCCCACTCGGCCTCCGGGGCGACGACGCCGGTGCGCAGCAGTGCGGGGTCCATGCGCTGGCCGGCCCACACCCCTACGACCGCCTCGGAGTCGGGAATCTCGGCGTCGGCCAGCGCCCGCCTCACCGCTGCGGGCGGATCGGCGAGCTCGGCGGCGCGGGCCCGTTCGCGCGCGGCCCCGCGGGCCAGCAGCTCGGCCGGGCTGCGGGAGCCGTAACGGGCCGGGTCCGCCAGTACGACGCCGGTGAGCAGCTCGGGGCGGCGCGCCGCGACCACCATGGCGGTGGCCGCACCCATGGAGTGGCCGATGACGACGGGCGGGTCGGTTGCGGGCAGCCCCAGGGCGCGCCGACCGCGGTCCTGGACGAGGAGATCCTCCAGGACCGCGACGGCGTCGTCGACGAGGACCTCACCGGCGCGCTCCAGCTCCTGCGGCGCCCAGCGCGGTGACAGACCGTGGCCGCGGGCGTCGACGGCGACCACCCGGTAGCCCAGGGCGGTCCAGTGGTCGATGGCGTCTGTCTGGGAGAGCGCCGACGCCGTGATCCCGTGGAGGAGCACCAGGGTGGGGGCGTCGACGGGCCCGGCGGTGATGCGGGCGAGAGGATGACTCATGCCCTCATCCTGCCCCTCCGTCCGGTCCTACGTCCTGTGGTCGCGCGTGCCCGCGGCCGTCGCAACCGGCGGGAGCCGCGACGCCATCGGATCACATCGGATCAGGAATGGCCTCCGCGCCCGCACAGCTCGATGAGAAGAACGCCCGAGACGACCAGACCTATGCCGGTGATCACGGCGAACGACATTCTCTCCGAGAACACCAACCAGCCGACGACCGCCGTGGCGGCCACCCCCAGACCCGCCCACACGGCGTATGACTCCGCCAGCGGCGCACCGTGACGCAACGCGGCGAAGAAGAGGGCGAACGACGCCCCGTACCCGCAGACGGCGATCACCCACCAGATCCACGCCGCCGCGGCGGCCGTCGCAGCGCGCAGTGAGCTCGTCGCCAGCACCTCGGCGCCGATGGCGGTCAGCAAGAAACAGATGTGCATGCAGATGACTATACCGGACGTCCGGTATCATAATGTCGTCCATCCCGTCGACCGCTCCGCGTTCGTCGCGCAGGCCCTTGCCCGGCCCCGCAGTACCTGTAGGCTGAGATTGGAAAGCACGTCGCAAGGGGAAGCAGGAGGAGGGCGATTCGGTGCCGGAGTCTCAGCAGACCCTCACTCGTGACAGGATCCTCGACGCGGCGCAGAGAGTCCTGGTCCGCGATGGAGGGGATCGCCTGACGATCGCGTCCGTGGCCGAGGAGGCGCGTATCAGTAAGGGCGGCCTCTTCTACCACTTCGCGTCGAAGCAGGAACTCGTCGAGGGGCTGATCGAGAGGTACACCCGGGAGTTCGATCGTCTCCTCGAGGCGGCGGACGGCTCTCCGGGCTCGGCCGTCGAGGCCTACATCCAGTCGGCGAGCAGGTCCGACGGCCCGGCGTCCCGAGGGGTGATAGCGATGCTCGCCGCCGTCATCGTCAACTCGGAGGCGCTGGGGCTCCTGCGCCGGAAGTACGACGGCTGGAACGAGCGCCTGCACTCCGACGGAATTCCGCCTCACGTCGTCTCCACTGTGCGCTACGCCGTGGACGGGCTCTGGTTGGCCGACACGTTGCAACTCGCCGCCCCCAGCCAGAACTCCCGTGCCAAGACCATCGAGCTCCTCAAGGAGATGGTCAGGCCCTACCGGAAGGGCTGAACGGACCGACTGGTCCGGCGGGGCCGATCGGGTCGAGCGGCGTCGGAGCAGACCGGATCAGACCGGATCCATGTCCGGTCGACTACCGGTGAGGATCCTCGCGGAGGAGTGTCCCGCACACAACGCACGGAACGATCATCAGCATGATATTCGGCGCCCACCACCCGAGGTTAATGTCCCCGTAGAGCGCCCAGAAGGACACGGCCATGAGTCCCGCGCAGAAAGTGAGGGTCAGCCCGATTATCAGGATCTCCCTCCCGAACGGCCGCCCCCTGCCGACGAGGTGCGTCCCCCAGCAACCGAGCGTCGCGGCTAGGGAGTCCAGGGGGAGGAAGGACCAGTTCCAGGCCTGGATGGTGGCGTCCTCGTAGTCCTTGAAAGCTTTGTCGAGCGGAATGAGATGCATCGCGGTCGCCGCCCAGTAGGCCATCAAGCAGACATCCACGACCACGAGCACGACCCTGGCGTGACGCATCATCCCTCCCGATTCGTGCGATGATCCTCGCGCAGGACCTCATTCCCGAAAGGCCCGGCGGGCCTTCCCTGGTGCGGCGACCGAAGCCGACGAGGACCTCCCGAGGCGCGTTCGACGACAACTATACCGGTCGTCCGGTTTACTTGTGAATGTGGGTCGGCCCACAGGTCTATGCTGACGACATGAGCGAGCGGAGCACGCACCGGATGAACGTGGAATCCTTCAACCTCGACCACACGCGGGTCGTCGCGCCCTTCGTGCGCATCGCCGACCGCAAACGCCTGCCGGGCGGCGACGAGCTGGTCAAGTACGACGTGCGCTTCTGCCAGCCCAATCGCGAGCACCTGGAGATGACGGCGATTCACTCCATCGAGCACCTGACCGCCGAGCTCATGAGGAATCACACCGACCGGCTCATCGACTGGGGTCCGATGGGCTGCCAGACCGGCTTCTACGCCCTGACCCTGGGTCTGGAGCCGGCCGAGTTCCTGCCGTTGCTGGAGGCGACCTTCCGCGACATCCTGACGGCCACCGAGGTGCCCGCCGCCAACGAGGTGCAGTGCGGCTGGGGCGCCAACCACTCCTTGGAGGCCGCACAGGCGGCCGTGCGGGACTTCCTCGCGGCGCGCGATGAGTGGTCCGTCGTCGAGATCGACATGCCGAGCCGAGATTGACGGCGGCGACGTCGATCTCGGCTCGGCATGTCGATCTCGACGACGGGGCGCCGGGGCGGGAGCGATGCGCGCCCGCTCAGGCGCCCTGCGGCTCGGCGAGCTCGCGCCGCAGCGCTTCGACCGATGTGCTCCGTCGACGTCGTACCGCCAGGGTCATGGCCAGGGCCGAGGCCGCGGCCCACGCCAGGAGGACCGCCGTGGCGGCACTCACGCCCTCGCCGACCGTACCCAGCATGAGGCCCGACAGCGCCGAATGGAGCACGCCGACAGGTGCCACCAGAAGCGCACCGCTCGCCCGCGCCGCACTTCCGCCCAGAATCAGCACGCCCTGAGCGACGAGGGCCAGGAGGGAGACCGCCGCCCCTCCGCGCGGCCCGAAGACCGCCATGAGGGCCGCGTGCAGCACTGTCATCGCGACCGCGCCGACGGCGGTCAGCAGCACGGCTGGTCCGACGGACCCCGTACGGGCCCCGGCCAGAACGACGACGCCGATCAGCACGGGCGCCTGAACCAGGGCCAGACCGACGGCCGGCTTCAGCGAAGCGCCGGCAAGACGAGCCGGACTCATCGGGGCCTCGACCCGGCGCCGGGTCATCAGCCCCAGCCCGGAGACGACGACGAGCGCTCCGATCCACGAAGCGATGGCGATGGCGGCGGGGGCCGCCGAGGTCTCCGGTCGGGCGGAACCCGCCGCGCTCGTATCGACGCTGACCGGCTGAGCCAGCGCGGCGGCCAGGTCGGCGGCCTGCTGATCGGTGTAGGAGGGGACGGAATCCTCAGCGGTGCTCAGTCCGGTGGACAGGTCGTCGGCTCCGGTGGACAGGGTGCTCGCCCCGTCAGACAGCTGGGTGGCGCCGGAGGACAGGCTGCTCACGCCGTCGGACAAAGTGGTGGCTCCATCGGCCGCCGAGGTGGTGCCGGGGGCGAGCGAGGACGCGCCCGTCTCGAGTCGGGACAGGCCCTGGGAGAGGGTGTCGGCGCCGCCGGACAGTCGGGTGGCCCCGGTGGACAGACTGCTCGCGCCCGACGACAACTGCGACGTGCCGTCCGCGAGCGTGCTGGCGCCGTTGGACAGACTGTTCGCTCCGGTGGACAGCCGCGAGGTCCCGCCCGACAGGCTGCTCGCGCCCGACGACAGGGTGGAGGCGCTCGACGACAGAGTACTGGCCCCGCCCGACAGGGTGCTGGCCCCGCTGGACAGATTCGAGGCGCCGGCCGTCAGGTTGGAGCCCTGGCTGACGAGGGTGTTGAGGACTCCGGCCAGGGTTGCGCTGGAGGGGTCGGTCGGGTCGTAGACGTCGGTGGAGCCGCCCAGACCGGTGCTGACGGCGGAGGCGGCGTCGGACAGGGTCTCCGACTGGTCGGACAGCGCTCCCAGGGCGCCGACCACGGTCGTCGGGTCGGTGGACGAGGGGTCGGTGCCGATCGCCTTCGATAGCCCGGACGCGCCAGTGGCGACCTCGGAAGCGCCCGAGGTGAGCCCGGCGCGCGGGGAACCTGGGGCTGTCGAACTCAGGGTGTTGAGAACACCGAGCATGGTGGCCCGCGACCCGTCGGTGTTGGCACCCGTGGCGGGGTCGTAGACGTCGGTGCTCCGGCCCATGCCGGCCGTGCTCGCCGCCAGGTACTGGCAGGTGGCGTCCTGCTCGCCGTGGTCGGAGACGCACTGCCGGTAGGCGGTCTCCAGCCCCGTGCCGGCCTGATTCGCCTGAGAGGCCAGGGTGTCGACGCCGGAGGTGTAGGAGTCGATGCCGCCCTCCAGCCGGTTCGCCCCGTCGGCGAGCGAGGACGCGCCCGTCACCAGGTTCGTGCCCGTGGCCGGATCCGTCGCGGTCAGCCTCTGGTGCAGCTGGTCGACGCCGGAGGTGTAGGAGTCCACGCCGCCCGCCAGCTGGGCCGCGCCGTCGACCAGGGAGGCGGCGGCGCCGTTCTGGGGGACGGTCAGGGCATCGCGGGCCCCGGTGACGCCGGTGACGTAGGAGTCCACACCGGTGGAGAGGTTCGAAGTGCCGGTGGCCAGGGTGCTCGCACCGGAGTCCACCGTGGCCGCGCCGTCGGCCAGCGTCGAAGCTCCGGACGACAGACTCGACGCACCCGAATCCACCGAATCCGCACCATCGGCCAGCGTCGAAGCCCCCGACGACAGACTCGACGCACCCGAATCCACCGAATCCGCACCATCGGCCAACGTCGAAGCCCCCGACGACAAACTCGACGCACCGTCGGACAGGTCCGCGGCCCCCGAGGAGGCCGAGGAGGTCCCGTCGGCCAGCTCGTCGGCGCCCGACTCCAGCCGGTTCAGCCCGTCCGCCAGCGTCGTGGCGCCCTGGGAGGCCTGGTCGGCGCCGGTGCTCAGGTCGTCGGCGCCCGACTCCAGAGAGTCCGCACCGGTGGACAGTCGATCGGCACCGCCGGCCGCCCGGCCGAGCTGATCCTTCATGTCGCTCAGCGACGTCAGCGACGCGTTGAGGTAGGCGACGGAGACGGTCGTGCCCAGGGAGGCGGCGGCCGCGGAGACGATCTCCTGACTGGCGGCACCGACCTCGGGGGAGGCGGTGCCGTTGGTCTGGACGTCGACGGTGGCGTCGCTCGGGGTGCCGCCGAGGGTGTCGACGACGGCCTGGCTGAAGCCTTCGGGGATGGTGATGACAACGTCGTACGTACCATCGGACAGACCCTGAGCGGCGGCGTCGGCCGTCACGACCGAGTAGTCCAGGGTGTCGGTGGTGGCGCCGGTGGAGGAGGAGGCGGTCAGAGCCGCGTCGGGGTCGGTCAAGCGGCCGAGCAGCAGTCGGCCGGCGGGCATGGTGGTGCCGTCGGAGGTGGTGGCGGGCGAGTCGAGATTGACGACGGCCGCGGGGATGGAGGCCGCCTTCGCCTTGGGCGCGGTCGCGGCGGAGACGACCATGAAGCCGGCGAGCGCCGGGACGAGAATGACGAGGATGGCCAGAATAATGGAGCGTCGTGTCATGAGGAGACCTCGGTTCCTTCGATTCCTTCCGGGGTGGGCCGGGTCCGGCGCGCGTGCCGGACCGTGTTCGAGGCGTTCGGGGCATCCGGGCCGCCCGGAGTGTCGGGGCTGTACGGGCCGTCGAGGCCGGCGATGCCCGGGTCGCCGGGGCTCTCGCCCTCGGACGGCGATCGGTCGGCCTGCGCCGGGGCCACGGCGCGGCGCTCGGGGGCGCGGCGGGTGTGCGCCGATCCGTCGGAGGCGATGTCGACGATCGAAGCGGGATCGACGTCGACGGGTGCGACCGAGGGCATGTCGGCGCCGCCGGTGACGACGACGGCGACGCCGTCGGCAGCGAGCTCGGCCACGCGCTGCCAGCGCCTGCCGCCGGGATCGTCGACGACGACGATGCGCACGTGCGGGGCGACATCGTCGTCGTAGGCGTGCACGGAGGTGGTGACGGTCTGGATGAAAGCGGTGCCGTCGGGCAGCACGTGGCCGTCGACGACAAGGACGCCGCTCGTCGGCTGGAGGCGCCCGCCGATGGCGGCGGCCAGCGCCCGGCGGGCCAGCGGGGTGGCGGCGCGCACGAGGGCGACCTCACCGGGAGCTACCGTCAGGTCCAGGTCGCGTACGGCTGCGCCGACGGCGTCGGCGAGGGTGACCGCCCGGGCGCGCAGGACGACATCACCGTGGGCGGCCGTCCACCTCTCATGCTCGAGGGTGCGCTCGAGCCCCTCGCCCTCGACGTCGATGACCGGAAGCTGGCGCTCCAGCCACCGGGGCAGCCACCAGGCCCTGGGCCCCAGGGCGGCCATGACCGCGGGGATGAGAGTCATGCGCACGATGAAGGCATCCGCGGCGATGCCCGCGGTCAGGGCGACAGCGATGGGTTTGACGTAGACGTTGTGACTGGGGACGAAAGCGGCGAAAACGCCGGTCATGATGAGAGCGGCGGCGCCGACGACGACCGCGGAGCCGGTGAAGCCCGACTCGACGGCGCGTCGGGCGTCATCAGGACGGCCCTGGCCGCGGATCCACTCCTCACGCATGCGCGAGACGAGGAACACCTCGTAGTCCATGGCCAGGCCGAAGAGCACGCCCATGACGATGACGGGCATGAAGGAGATGACCGCGCCGGTCCTGGACACGCCGAGGGCGTCGGCCATCCAGCCCCACCCCCATACCGCTCCGGCGGCGCCCATGCCCGCGGACAGGGAGAGCACGTAGCCGAGCGTAGCGGTCAGCGGCACCGCCACCGAGCGGAAGACGATCATGAGCAGGACGACGGACAACCCGACCACGACGATCCCGAACGGCAGCAGCGCCGCGTTCAGGGAGGTCGACACGTCGATGGCGACGGCGGTCTGCCCGGTGACCATGACATCGGTGATGCCGTACCGATCCTCGTAATCGGCGGCGCGGGAGCGGATGGCGCGCACCAGGTCCATGGTCTGCTCGTCGGCCTGCCCGGCGTCGGGGCGGATCTGGACGAGCCCCAGCGAGCCGTCCTCATTGGGGGTGGCCAGGGCGATGGAGGCGACACCGGGCAGAGAGCCGAGGTCGTCGGCAAGGTCGTCGACGACGCCGACGGGATCGGTGGTGGTGACGATGTCGGCGATGACAATGATGGGCGAGTTGTAGCCGGGGCCGTAGACCCGGGCGATGGCGTCGTAGGTCTCGCGCTGCTCGGTGCCCTTGTTGGCGAAGCCGTCGTCGGTCAGGGCCAGGTGCAGACTCCTGGCGGGGACGGCCGCCGTCCCCAGGATCACGACGACGACGGCGATGGTGGCCCACGGACGGCGGGTCACCAGGCCCACCCAGCGCCGGGAGGCGGGGTAGCGGGCGGCGGTCCGGCCGCGCCCGGCACGGCGGCCACCGCGCCGGGCCCCGATGTCGCGACGGTCGGCGCTGCGGCCGCCGGTCCCGACGCGTCGACGACTCGGACGCATCCGAGTGCCGGCCACGCCGATGAGGGCGGGCACGACGCTCAGGGCGACCCCGACGGCGACCGCCACCACGGCGGCGCTGGCCACGCCCATGACGGTCAGGAAGGGGATGCGGGCCACGGACAAGCCGCACAGGGCGAGGATGACGGTGGTGCCCGCGAAGACGACAGCGGACCCGGAGGTGGCTACAGCCCGTCCGGCGGCCTCATCGGGGGCCACGCCGTCGGCGAGGTACTCGCGGGCGCGGGAGATGATGAACAGGGCGTAGTCGATGCCGACGGCCAGGCCGATCATGACGGCCAGCACCGGGGTGGTGGAGTTGATGGAGGTCGCGCTGGCGGCCAGCAGGATGCCGAGCATGCCGACTCCGACGCCGATGAAGGCCGCCACCAGCGGGGCGCCGGCGGCCACGACCGAACCGAAGGTGGCCAGCAGGACGACGGCCGCGATCCCGACGCCGATGAGCTCGGTGGGGCCCAGCCCGATATCGGCGCTCTCGCCGATGGTACCGCCGAGCTGGATGGTCAGATCGGGGTCGCCCGCCTCAGTGGCGGCGACGAGCTCGTCGAGAGCCTCGGACAGGGTAGCGGCCTTGTCCGTCTGCCCGGAGGTCATGCTGCCCACGGAGATGTCGGCCTGGATCTGGATTAGAACGTGGGCGCCGTCGTCCGAGACGGTGGAAGCGGTGGCCGGGGTGCTGCCGGAGGCGTCCGAGCCGAAGGGCTGGGAGACCAGGGCGACGCCGTCGAGGTCGGAGGCGGCCTGGACGAAGCCGTCGACGGCGTCGCGGTGGTTCTCGATGTCACCGTCGTCGGCGGTGATGAGGACCTGTTCGGAGGTGCCGGCCGCTTGGGGGAGGCGCTGGGCGAGGATGTCCAGACCCGTCATGGACTCGGTGCCGGAGATGGTGAAGGTGTTGTTGAGCTTGCCGCCGGTCAGCACGACGGCACCACCGAGCATGAGGATGATGAGGAGCCAGGCGGCCAGCACCCGGACGGCGTGTTCGGCGCACCAGCGGCCGAACCTGTACAGGAGTGCGGACACCCGGGATCCTTTCACATGTCGCGACGACGAGGCGGAAACAAGTTCAGTACAGGAACGTACTCGATACACTTCTGTATGAAAAATTCAGATGGTGTGAGCCCACTTACCACCGCTGCCCGGTACCATCGGTTCTAGCACTCGCCGTGCCGCCCTGACCGTCCTGATCGTCGACCCGAGACACCTGGAGCCCGCCATGCCGCCTACCGCGCGCCGCGCCACTCGCGAGTCCCGCAGCGGGCGCGGTCTGCGCAAGAGGGAGAACACCCGGGCTCGCCTGCGGGAGGCCGCGGCCGAGGTGATCATGGCCAAGGGGATGGAGGGCGCCCGCATCGACGACGTCGTCAGGCGAGCCGGTTTTACCCGGGGCGCCTTCTACTCCAACTACTCCTCGCTGGACGAGGTCCTCAACGAGGCGATCGTCGAGCGCCTGGCGGCGATGGTTGAACGGATCGAAGCCGCCGCCGACGCCATTGAAGGGGAGCCCACGATCGACTCGCTCATGGAGATGCTGGACTCGCTGCGCTCTGAGGCCCGCGTCATGTACATCATCTGCACTGAGCACATGCTCCATCGGATGCGCCATCCCGATTCGCCGCAGGTTCCCGCGGCCGGCCGTCGGGTCCTGGACACGGCCATCGCAGGCTGCGTCGAGTCCCTGCTGGCGCGGATGGGCAGGCGGCCGGTGGTAGCCGCGCAGGGCATCGGCGACGCCGTGTGCTTGTTCTTCCTCGACTCTCTGGCCGAGGAGGCGACGGGGATGACGATCGCGGGCCACGACGCCGACGACCCACGGGCCTACCTGCGGCACATCATCGGGGCGATCATCATGGCGCTGTCCGCTCCCGTGACCGAGGGCGGCGCCGAGGCGAGCTGATGGCGCGGGAATGGTGCGGGTCGGCGGGGTGCGGGCGCGGACCGGCGGGGCGCACCCGACCGCTGCGGGCGGCACCCGCATAGGCTCAGGGTCATGAGCACGACTCCCGCATCTTCCCATCCCCGCCCGGTCGCCGCCGTCGTCGCCGTCGCCATGCCCGAGGAGGCCCGGCCGTTTTTGAAGGCTCTGCCCCACTCCGACGCCGCCGAGCCCGTGGCACTGCACGGTGACGCCGAGGCGATCGCGCTCGTTGCGCCCAGTCCAGCCGGCAGCACAGTGCAGGGCGTCGGTCCGCGCGAGCTGCTCCTCGTGCGCAGCGGCATCGGACTGGTGGCGGCCGCCAGCGCCCTGGCCACCGCACTCACCCGGGTGACGCCCGACGTCGTCGTCTCGGCGGGCACGACGGGCGGGCTCGGGCTCGACGTCGAGGTCGGGGACGTGTGCGCCTCGACGGCCCTGGCCTTCACCGATGCCGACGCCACCGCCTTCGGCTACGCCTACGGGCAGACGCCGGGCCAGCCGGCCGTCTTCGAGGCGGATGCGGCACTGCTGACGCGGGTGGAGGAGGTCGGGCCCGCCGCGCTGGCGGGGGCGACGCCGTCGTCGGGTTCGGCGCGCATTCGCGTTGGCCGGATGCTGGCGGGGAATTCGTTCGTCACGGCGGCGACGGCGGGCCGAGTGCGCAAGCTGTTCCCGCGGGCGGTGAGCACGGACATGGAGTCGACGGCGTTGGCGCAGGTGGCCGCGGGGGCCGGGGTCCCGTTCGTCTCGATCCGCGGCGTCTCCGACCTGTGCGGACCGCGGGCCGGGCAGGACTTCCACATCGGCGTCGACGAAGCCGCCGCTCGCAGCGCCGCCGTCGTACTGGCGGTCCTGGGCGGAACGCGCTGACGCGGCGACCCCTCACTCATCCTCTTCGTCGTGTTTTAGGTGGTCAGGGCCCAGGGGATGGCTTCGTCGAGGTACCAGGTCCAGAAGGCGCGGCGGGCTTCGATGTCGAGCTCTTCGGCGGGCTGCCAGTTCATACCACCGGCAGCAGCACTCG
>ERZ772993.758-NODE-758-length-14027-cov-8.727383_pt1 | contig 14027 bp, 7 predicted proteins | sample MGYA00580670_ERZ772993 | MGnify/ENA primary metagenome ERZ772993 (study PRJEB29015, sample SAMEA2737936) | human oral metagenome | biome: human oral; feature: human-associated habitat; material: dental | place: China | collected 2136 ... | reverse complement strand
GGGGAGGGGGGCGATCACTTCCTTAGCCGTTTGAAGACGTAGACTGGACCGTCTACGGATGAATTGCGCCCTAACCTTAGCTCGTCGCCATCTATGCGACAGCTGAAGTACATATAACCGACAAGGAGGTTGTCCTCCTTACCCCACGGCTGATAGCCGTAAGGCAGCTTGTTCCCAAGTGAAGTGCCAAAAGGCTCCGTCCCTGTGATATAGACGAACCCATCCGAGCGAAAATCCACTGTCTGTTCGCTAAGCTTAAATCCTGTTGGGGGCATTGCGTAGCGGCGAAGATCCATCATTACCCACTTCCCCAGCAGCTCGGCAGGTGGCGTGGAGGAGATGACCGAGATACCCTCGCGGAAGAGCAGATAGTCGCGCCCTTGGTTATAGAAGAGTTTCAGCCGTCCGTCCTTCTGTAGTTCGAAACGTTCCGCCGCATTCAGTGCCCGGACATATGCCTCACCATCTTTGGTCTCGCCGATCTTGGTACCTCCGCCTACGTTCATACGGATCGATTGGCCATTCATGGAGAAGTTGCCATAGAGTTCATTGGAAGAGGAGAGCGTGTACAGCATGCCATTAATTAGTAATTCGACTAAGAAAGTCTTGTTGGAGAGGCGATCCGCTCCGGTTAACTCACGCAGCGAGCCGTCTGCGGTGTGCCCAAACCCGACGAACTTCCACGGTTGGCAGAGGTGCGCGTCGATATGACCTACCTCAGGCTCTACTTTTTGGCAGCTGATGAAGCCCGCACCTTCACTGAAATAGAGCGTCAGTTCATCCCCTTTTAATTCGTACCAGACCACCTCTCTCAGTGACTCCAAGAGGCGACGGTCGTCGGGTGATCCGAATCTATCCATCGGCTTGAGTCTGTGGTTGAAGCGGATAGTCCAACTGTCCGTGCGGAAGGGGCCCGTGGTCTGTCCACTTGAGACTTGGAGCGTCCAAGTGGTATCGGCGTTGAACCGGAGTTGGATCGGCTCACTGTTTGAGAGATCCCTCGTTACCCGATCCTCGGTGAGACGATATTCGTTGATCCGCCACGTGACGAGCAGTGCTCGCGGCAACTGATTCAGCAGGGGAGCTGCCGGCTCCTTCCTGTCGAAAAGCAGATATTTCGTGTCGTTGTCGTAATAGAGCCGCAGTAGTCCGTCGGAGTAGATCGTGTAACGATAGACGCTCAGCAGTTTCTTGCGATAGGTGAGAAGGCGATCTGGCATGCGCTGTTCGTCCACGGCATGGAGCTTGAATTGCAAGGCCGTGTCCTTCAGCGTATAGCTGCCATTAACAGAATAGCCCTGCAGGGAGCCATCGCCTCCAAACTCCAGGACGTAAGCCACAGTGTCGAGGGGTTGAGGGTCCATATCATACCTCCAGCCGGAGCCAAGGAGGTACCATTTGCCTAACAAGGCAGAGTCGACGGCCGTGGTGTCGGGCTTCGGCGCTGGCCGTGGCGGGACGTCCGGATCGTGTGTACAGGCTGCCCAGACGATGGACAGCAACAGGGCGAGGAGCCCTAAACGTGCAGTAGTTTTCATATCTGTGTGTGTTTGAGAAGTGAGACGTCTATGTGGTTAAGATGAAGGGGGAGGGGAAAGTGCTGCATCATGCAGGCCATAGAAATTAATGAAATGTTTAGCGAACTACAGCACCCCAGTGGTTCTCATTTTTCATCCGTCAGGGTAGGGGCGTATTGAATACGCCCTCCTGACGTCCCCGCCAAGGGGACGAATGCAGATACCCGGTTATATCGACGGCTATTTCACGACAACCATCCGGGCCCTATCGTGCCCGATTGGAGGGCGTATGCAATACGCCCCTACCCTAACGGTCGAAAAAAACACGTTCATTTTTTGAACCCGTACGTTTTCAGCGTTACCTATTCAGACGAAAAACAGGAACTGTGTGGGTATAACGGTTGATTGAATGGCCTTGTCTGACGAGGGGGGGCTAAAAACAAACCCCGGGCGTACCTCGACAGGCGAGGCCGTTCCCGGGGAGACTAGATATGAAGAAAAAACTAAAGAAAGTGCGTTCCTTATTCTTCTGGGAGGTGGATCTCGGGGCCGCCACCGCTGCCGCCGGTGCCTCCTCCGCCGCCTTCGGAGGGCTTACCTCCTCCGCCGGTGCCTCCGCTGCTGCCCTCGGGATGCTTACCGCCGCCTCCGGTGCCTCCACCGCCGCCTTCGGGATGCTTACCGCTGCCGCTGCCGCCTCCCTCTGGCTTCTTCGGCGTTTCGGGTGTCTTGGGTTGGCCGTCGTCCGGGAGACGGATCTCGGGGTCAGTGCCCTTCTTGGGCTTCTTGGGTTTCTTGGGGTCTTTGGGTTGTTTCCTCCGCTCGGCGGCCAGTCGCTTGAGGGCGAGGCTCTGGCTGTAATGCGTCTTGGTGTAGCTGAGGACCGTGTTGATGCGATCGATCAGATCGCCGACTAACTTCCGATCCTCGTCTGAGGCAGCTGCGATGTAGGCGGCCTCGATGTGACGGAAGATCTTCGTGGCCGTCGCGTCGTTCTTAGCTCTTAGGTCGGTGCCTGCGGTTTGAGTGTCCTCGGCCTCGGCTTTGAGGCGTTGGGTGCGCAGGGTGACAAACTCGTCGTTGATGTTCTTGAGCATAGGCACGGTGGTGGCGAGCCCGAGGGTCGTCAGGTCGGCTGTGGCTTCCGGTTTGCCGAGGTCGAGCAGCAGGCCCGTGACGTGACCGGTCTTGTTGGCGATGTTCTCGCTTTGCAGACCTTTATAGGCGTCTACGATCAGGCAGAGGCGGTGGCCCGCCTTCTGCCTATCCTCGACCATCGAGCGAGCTGCCATGCGGATCTCCTGGAAGAGGGAGGTGACGATCTCGTCACGCTTCTTGTCTTTCTCTTTCAGATACTTAGTCTCCGCGTAAGCTGACGGCTCACGGACGGACTCTTTCTCTTTGTCGATGTCGGACTTCCAGGCGGGGAGATCAGCGGCGTCTAAGAGGATTTTGGCAGGGGCGACGGGCTGTAGTATGTCGTACAGCTGCACCTGCATGTCAATGTGCATACCCAACGGGTAGTGATGATTGATTCCAGAGATGGATTTAACGTCTTTCATTCTCGTATGTGATTTATATATGTGAAAAGTGGGTCTCTCGACACCGCAAATATAGGGTGTATTTTGAATTGCAACTCATTGATGGTAAAAAATGCGAGGTGGAAGGGCCGATCGCCATCGGCCAGCCCTTCTCTATACCTATATATATGGGGAAGTGTCCGGGCCCTGCCCTTCGTCTGCCAAAGGGTGGGGGCTAGCCCCCACCGGCCCCCACATGCCTATACCTATATGTATGGGGAAATCGCCCGGGCCTTGCCCTTCGTCTGCCATGGGGTGAGGGCTAGCCCCCACCGGCCCCTACATGCCTATATCGATATGTATGGAAATCACCCGGGCCCTACCGTTCATCTGCCATGGGGTGGGGACTGGCCCCCACCAGCCCCCACCTCCTTTTCTTGTCTTGACACAAGAAAAGGAGGCAAAAGAAGGTCAAGGCTACGGTCACCCAAGCTGAAAGACGAGCTGCGGACGCTGAAATCCGAAAAACTTGCGTCGCTACGCTCCGCTTCGGACACTCGGATTTCCGGGCGCGTCCTTGCAACTCGTCTTTCCGGGCGCTTGGGGACCGATGCCGTTCCTCCGGACGCACAATGGTCGACGGATGGTCTGACGGATAAAAAATGGGCATTGCCCTACGCCTCCGGTTCTCGTTTTTTGTCCGTCAGGGTAGGGGCGTATTGCATACGCCCCATCGGACGTCTCCGGAAAGGGGACGAATGCGGGTGTGGGGTTTGGATGTCACGTCCGTTTTTGGGACTGCGGAGGGGGCGGAGGGGGCGTGACGGGTTCGTATTTGGGACTGCGGAGGGGTGGGGACTGCCAATACGGCAGGTATTTTGAACTACCAAGGGGTAGTGACTGAAAATACGGCAGGTATTTTGAACTCCGGACAGGTGGGAACTGAAAATACGGCAGGGATTTTGGACTCCGGACGCTCGGTAGTTCAAAATACCTGCCGTATTGGCAGTTGTGGGGCCTCGGTAGTTGCAAATACGGACATGTCAAGGGGTACGCGGAGGGTTGGCGGTCGATTATACGGAGCTTATTTCTCGAGGCGGGACGTCTGGCGGTTCGCGTGCTGGCACAAAAAAATGAACCCCGACTGAGCCGGGGTTCATTGGAGGGTGTCGTCTGTGGGACGGTTGGCCGCGGGGCCTTGACCTTTAGTAGCCGCCGCGCGGACCGCTATTGCGCCAGAGAGAAGCGGAGGCTGATGCCATAGTCAGCGTTGGAGGTCGGGTAGGAGTTGTTCGAGATGAGCGGCGTATTGATCTGGAGATCGTAGTAGGCTCGAACAGTAACGGCACGGCTGAAGGCATAGTCGGCAGAGAACTGTAGGCTTTGGGTCATCGTACCGGCGGTCAGCTGCGTATAGGCATTCTCGATCTTACGGATCAGTGACTGCGTGCGGCGGCGGCTGTAATCGAACCGGAGCATGAGGTCGTTACTGAAGTCACCTTTCTTGCGCATCTTCAACACCTTATTGAACTCGGCGTATTTGTAGCCTAAACTCACCGTGAACTCCCCACTGTGGGTCTCGACGACTTGATAAGAGGTGATGTTCAGGTTCAGGTTGCGCGTCTTTTGGTACTTCAGACCGGCCGTGACGTTGTTGAGGAACATGGCGTCAATTCCGATGAGGGGCGAGAAAGCCTCAGTGATGCTGACCGACGCTATGTCATACGGCGATGACGGGCGAGGGTCGCCCGAGGCGTCTTTGATGTAACCGCGGTCGCCGCGACCGATGCCGACCCAGGATAGGTGTGACTGGTAGGTGCCGACGGTGTAGACGCAGCGATACTGGTGGCTGAGGGTCATGGTCTTGAAGTGGCGACGGATGAAGGGGATCTGCACGAGTCCGTCGTACGAGAGGCGCCAGTTGGGCAGTAGGCTGAGCATGGAGGGGAAGGCGGTCAGGGCTACGCGGGATGCGCTGCGGCCGGTGTATGCGGCCAGGAAGGCGGGGATGAGTACGTCGGACGCGTTCTGACTGACGGGGCTTTTCGTCGCGTTGTGGGCCTTACCGGCCAGTTCGGACTGGGCCAGGAAGCCTTCGCTGGGATAGGTGGCCCCGGCGTACTCACGCTCGATGCGCGAGGCTACGATGGCACGGTTCTCCACGAAACGTCGGAAGGGTCCGGACTCGTAGCCATTGGTGGCGCTGCCGAGGCTGGCAAAGGCGCTACCGATCGTGGAGGTGGTCATCGTGAAGGTGCCTCGGTGCATGGTGGGCATGCCGGAATAGAGATACTGAATCTCCGCGTCGCGGGAGTCCACTCGATTGATGTTGAGCTCGATCTTCATGCCCACGGCGGGTTCGATGGTGGCCGATCCGGTCAAGGTGCGGCTGCTATTGATCTGGGCCAGATGGTTCTGCTCGCTTTCTGTCATCAGCCAGTGGCGGTCGTAAGCCTCCCGGACATAGCTCTCGCGGACGTCGCCAAAAGCAAAACCCCATCCGGGTGCCCGACCGTAGGCCGTGGAGGCTTGCCCGATCCAGTCGCCAATCTGAGGCTGGAAGCCGTCCACCTTCATGCCATCCGTCTGCGAGAACTGTAGGTTGACGCGGCGCACCATCATCAGGAAGCGTGCGGCGTACTCCAGACCCTTGTAAGCGGGCGTTTCCTCTTTGGGCGGGGCAGGGACGACGACGATGCGTAGCTCCACCGAATCCCGATTCGTAATGCGGATGCGGGCGAAGTCGATCACCTTGTACGTGATGTTGTAGCGCGAGCTGTCGTCGGTTCGCCGCGCCGTGACGCGGGCTAACTTCTTGGTCATCAGGCTGTGCGATACGATCGTGCCACTGTCAGGGCTGAGCCGGATGGTGGCCTCATAATTCTGCTTCACGCGACGTCGGCGGCTCCCCTCGCTGCGCTGCGCATCGGCCAGAGCGCCGTATTTCTGGTTCACGGTCTTGAGGAACGAACTCTTGTTGTAAAGGCTTTGCAGGTTGAGGCCGGCCGTATAATTCATTTGGCGCTGGTTCTTGATCGTGTTACCGGTCTTGGTGGTCTGGTCAACGCGAGAGCCGCTCTCCCAGTTGTACTGCGCATTGTAGGTCATGTTAGCCGCCACCCAGTCGAGGATGGGGATGTATTGCAGGGGCAGGCTGTAGGAGACGTTCAGGGTTTGGTCGTAGAGCTGGGGCGTGCCAAGGTCGGCGATGCTGCGCTTGATGGAGTCCTTCCAGAGCTCATAGTCCGAGCGGTTGAGCTTCTTGTTGACCTGCACGTGCGGCTCCTCGATGCGGGCGTTAGTTCCGGCGGAGAAATCGGCGGTGAGGTTCGTCAGGGGGCTCCATCGGATGCTGAAGCTGCGATCCCAGGTGAATTGGCCGCTGAAGGAGACCGGCAGGGTCGTCGCGGAGGCTGCGTCGTCCAGGTGGTCCATGTCGCGGAGCTGAAGCTCGTTGTAGTTGCGGAGCATGGTGGTCTGGAAGGTGATGGTGGAGGGGAGGTAATTGAAGGCCAGTTGCTTGATATAGCGGGTATAGCCATTGCTCTTCTGCAGCTTCTCGAAGGGCTGGAAGGGTCGGATGTAGGGCGTATAGATGTAGCTGAGGTTGCCCTGATAATTTTTCGTAGTCTCGTAGACCGTCTCTGGGTCTTTCCGTTCACGCTCGTTATAGGCGTAGCCGAAGGAGAAGTTCGACGGGTCGTAAGGCATAGGTGTCTTGCTTTGGATGTTCACGTGCGCGTTCGAAAGGGCGACGCTCTTGGTGGTGACCCTCTGCTGCGTGAGGTTGCGGATGGAGTCCTTTTGGGCCGTGGTTACGGCGGCGTCAAGGGCATCGCGGAGGTGGACGTCGCCGTCTAACGGGTTGTATTCCGGCGAAATAGTCTCACGCGAATAGGCATAGTAAAGCGGCAGGTTCACCTGAGCCTTTTCGGGGAAGAACTTGCCGAGCTGGAGGGAGGTAGAGACGGCATACTGGGTGTAGTTATCCATGCTTCGCTCGCCGATGGATTGGTCGATCTGCCCGAATCCGGCTGTCGTGATCCGCCCGGCAGCCTGAATCGTTCCGAGGTCCGAGAGGGCCACACTGAGCGAGCCATTGGCGGCCCATCCGCCTCGCTCGTCAAAGTCGGTCAAGCGAAGCTCGTTGACCCAGACCTCGCCGCTCTTGAGGTCCTTAGCGTTGTTGCGGACGCCGATCATAATCGTGCGCACCTCAGCGAGCGAAGGGTTGCCCACCACGCTCACCTTATTCATCTGCCGCTGCGGATCCATCTCGGAATAGACCGTGGCAAACGATACCCCCGCACGACCCTCACGCTTGGCCCGGTTGCGCTTATTCTTCAGATTGGTAAGCACCTCGGTCGGGAAGTCGATCATATTGCTTTCCGGCCAAACGGTGGAGCGGTCGGCCTCGCTGCTGCTATTGTATCGTCCGGCAGGGGTGAGGGTGAGGGGTACCTCATACTCGTAGTAGTTGTTCTTGTAGTCCGATCCGAGTCGGATGAACACGGACAGCTCGCCATTGGCCAGGCTGGTGACGTCGTTGATCAATCGCTCGGCGTGAACGAAGAGCTGGAGGCGCTTGTAGCGACGCATGTCGTATTTGGTACTCTTGTAGATGGCGCGTGCGTCTTGCGAGGCCAGATTGGTGACCTTCAGCGAGAGGGCCTGCTCGTTTTGCTGCCTGATCTGCGGCTGGCTGGGGTCGGTCATTCGGGTGACGCCCGGGGGCAGGATATAGTTGACCGGCTCGCGGTCGCCATTCTCCTCTATGTTGACGGAAGTGACGTCGAGGGTGCCGTTCACTGACGGGGGCGCGCCGATAGGTGCCAGGCTCTGGAGGTAGGTGCGCCAGTCACCGCGAACGAGGTCGAAGGTGCCCAGACGTAGGATGGTGGTCTCGTAAAAGTCAGTCATGTAAAGGCGCATGAAGCGGATACTCTTGTACCCCTGAATGGTGCCCACGCGGCGGAGGTACTCCTTGACCGGTACCTTGAACTGGTACCAGGTGACGGATGTCGTGTCACCATTAGGCAGGCGAACGCGGACGCGTCGCTCGTTGACGATATGGTTCTGCCCCACGACCATGTCCTTGGGGCGGATCGAGACACGATACTCATAATAGCGCTCCAAGTCGCTCATGGTGTTGTCTCCGTTGATGTCTTCCACATCGGGGTTGGTCTTGGATGAGATGTCGTAACTCTCCGGAGAATCTTCCGAGGCGGTGGAGTTGCCCTCCGTACCGTTGTAATGCTTGTATCGGGTGAGGATATCTACCTGATCACGGTCGTAATCCGAACCGCGGAAGTAATGGTAGTCGTCGCCCGCAGGGTCATTGACGGGTGAGAAGGGGTCGTGCTCCCATCGCATCCATGTGTCGGCCGAGACCTTGGCGCGCAGCCGTTCCACATAATTCTTGTACGTGGGGAAGGTGCGCTCCTCGGTGGAGGAGAGACCGTTGAGGCCTACGTCCTGTACACGGCGTGCACCTGTCGTGTTGTCAAAGGCATAGACAGTGCTCTGCTGTCGGGGTATCCGACCCCAGACGTTCGTGTCAACCTGGCTCAGGTTGCCGTTGACGGGCAGACCATTCTCGAAGAACTTCTTGCCGTCCCTCAGTATGTCTTCCGATACGTCGCCGAGATGTAAGAAGAGGTCGCCCCCCTTGGTTGTCTCCCGGTTATAGATGAAGGGATCCATCATCCAAAACTCGATGTACTCAATATTGGAAGCCTCGAAGTCCGTCTGGTCCAGTCGTCGCATCATGCCACCCCAACGGCGCTGCGGATTCACTAAGGTGCCATCGGCGTTCATGCCATCTACGTCCAGGTTGTAGGGGCCTCGCTCGGTCGGGTAATAGGCCAGATTGAGGGTGTTAAGCATGTTGGTCTCGTTGTATGCCAAATCCTTGTTGGGATAGATCTCGGAATACTCGATCGGACGGACATAGTGGTTCGAGATGTCCTTGTCCGTAAGATATTTCGGTCGGAGGCTCGAGTTGCGGCGAGTAAAGAGTCCGTCGATGTAATACCAAGCAAAGAGCGCGCGGTTCTTGCCATACTCTGTGTTATTGACGAGTGAGGCCTCGGGGAACTTCGCTGCGGCGCCGTTATCATAAGGTGTGCTGGCCAGCGACCAGAGGTAGGGGTTCAGTAAGTCGATGCTGTTTCGGGTGGACTCGAAGTCGTCGAGGTAGGAATAGCGACCCGTGTTCTCGTTCTGGTAGTGTCCAGCGATGAGGTGAGCGAACTCCGCATTGAGGGAGATCTGGCTGGGCTGGGTGAGGTTCAAGAGCGGGAGCTTATCCACTACGTTCGTCAACCACTGACTTTCTCCCTTGTAGGCCAGATTGGCCCCCCAAAGGGTGTTGTTGATCGACTCCTCGCCCATGGCGGTTTTTGTGGTGAGGGGCATTTCGGAGAGGTGCATCACGGTGGCTCCGGCTGAAAAGTGCTTCGAGAACTCATAGTTCAGGTCGAGGCCCATCATCGTTTTGCGTTGCATGCTGTAGACGGACTGGTTCTCTAACGATACACTGATGGAACTGCGATTGGCCAGCACGCTCTCGTTGATGATACTGACGATACCGGAAGCGTAGTCCACGACGTAGTCCACATTCTCGGTCAGTCGAACGCCCCCGGCGGTGACGACAACAGATCCGCGGGCCACGTTGGTCGAACCCAGGTTGATGTCCGATGCCGATGACGCACGGTACTTGCCACGTAGCTTGAACTTGTTCTTCTCTGCAATCTGTTGGGCGACGGTCTTGGTGGAGTCATAGAGTTCCTGAAACACGTACCGATCGGCAATGGCGTTGTTACCGATGGCCTTCCGGAGGTGCCGTCCAAAGGGCTCCACGACGGGGAAGAATATGCGTCCGTTGGCGGGTTGGATGGTGTAGCCCTCCACGAAGTCGAACGAACCGTTCGGATAGGGCTCATTGTTGACGTCGAGGCGGTCGAGGTTCATCACCTGCAGCAAGGTCCGCCCGGCGATATTTCCCTCTTGGATGCTGTAGACGTAAGTGCCGACCGTGTCGCTCTGGTAGACAATGTCTAGTTTGAAGCGGTCCTTCTGCACGGAGAATGCCTCGAGGGAGTAGACATTCTTCATCATCAGATCCCAGAATGGCATGCCCGGAGCCTCATTGATACCCTTGATCAGCTTGACGAAGAGGCATCCACTGGTGTTATTCGTATTGTCGGTCGAGATCTCTCCCACCTTAAACGTCTGCCCGCCATAGGTGTACTCAAAGGCCACCGCTAAACTTTCGTCCGGTTGCAAGGCGGTCGAGAGGGAGATATACCCTAAGGCCTCGTTAAGCGAATATTCGGAGGGGCTGAGTAGGCGTGCACTACCGATCTTCTCATAGTCGCGCCCGTCCTCCAAGAAGCTCAGTGCCCCGTTGACGCGGTCAATGCTGCGCGCATCGGTCAAGGCGTTGACGCGGGAGTAGAGCGTGTTGGCCTCGTTGTGGGTCATCCGCACCGTACCCGAAGCCTGCACCTCGGCCGTGTTGCCGATATGGACGTTCTCACCGAGGTCGGAGAAGGCGACAATGTCTCGCGCCTCATTGTAATTGCCACGGCGGTTGGTCACCCATACCTCTATCTTGGTGATCTTGGCACTCGACGCCACGAGGGGCAACTTGGCCATGGCCTCGTCGTAGCGGTCGCGGAAGAAGTGACCCAAGAAGAAGTGGCGGTTCTCGTCATAGTTGTCGATGTTGATCTCGAAGTCCGTCGTCTGTACGCCCCCCTGCGAGGTGATGGTACGCGACTCGGAGTTCTGTTGGGCCAAGAGGGCGTTGACGCGCAGTTTGCCAAACTGTAGCTCCGTCTTAATGCCGAACAGGGCCGCCCCACCACGAATGAGCGAGTTGCCCGTGTTCAGGCTCACGTTACCGGCCTCGATGTTCTTGATGATCTCGTCTTCGTCGCCCGTGTAGGCCAGATTCAAGCGTGAGGCGTCGAATTCGAACGACGATTGAGTATTGTAGTTCAGCCCGAAATTGACCTTCGTGCCGACGGAGGCCTGCATGTTGAGCTGTACGTTGTTGTCGAAGTTGAAGAAGGTATGGTTGCGCGATCGTTCAGGCAGGGTGGGGTTCTTCGTGCCACTGGACTTCATGCCCACCTTCATCTCCGCCGTTCCCTGCGACTTGACGCGTATGCCTCCGGGGCCGAACACCCGATCAGCGGCACCGATGTTGAAGCGCATGTCCATCAAGTTCAGCTTTTCGCCGCTTGCCTGTCGGAAGTTTTCGTCGTTTCTCTGGCGATAATAGGCCTTCATCGACTGTTGCATGCTGTACTGCTGGTATTGCTCGGGAGTCATGGTGATGGGTGTGCCGAGCTCCATGTCGCCCACGCGTGTACGGACGATATACCGGTTCGTGAGGATGTCGTACTCAACGGTGGTTTGCAGATTGTCCGGGTTGTGGAGGTCGGCAGGCATGGGCTGTGTCAGGTCGCGGTAGAAGAGAGGAGCGGTGCGTGCCACGGGGAAGCGTGGCTTGCCCAGCGTAGCGATGGTCGGGGTGACGGAGTCCTTGCGCGCGGAGTCAGCCGGAGCCTGCGCTGCGGCGCGCCCTCCGAACCAGAGTATGGCGAAGAAGAGTGCAAGGAGAAGGGTAGAACGATAGGGGCAACCTGTTTTCATACGGATGGGGAATAGTGACGGGAAACGATGCGTCAAGGCGATCAGAGCACTTTCAGGGCGCTGCGTACGATCTGTTCGACGGGCATGTTGGGATCCTCCTTGAGGAGTTTCTCGACGGCTTTTTGCGAGGCGTTTTTCTGGAAACCCAGCATGACGAGTGCCGCCACGGCCTCTTCGGACGTGTCTGTCTGTGACCCTCGCGAGGCTGCAGCACGCCGTTCGTCGAGCCCGGCCACGGGGCGCACCTTACTCTTGAGGTCGACAACGATGCGCTGGGCCGTCTTGTTACCGATGCCTTTGACGGTGGTCAGTGTGGCGTCGTCGCCAGAAGCGATGATGTCGATCAGGTCCGAGGGCTTGAAGGACGAGAGGATCATGCGCGCGGTGTTCGGCCCGACGCCGGAGACGGATGTGAGCAGCAAGAAGAGCTCGCGCTCTTCGCGGCTGGCAAAGCCGTAAAGCAGGTGGGCGTCTTCACGGATCACTTCGTGGACGTAGATCTTGCCCTCGCGGAGACCGTCGAAGGTGCTGTAGGTGGTCAGTGAGATATTGAGTTCGTAGCCCACGCCGCTGCACTCCATGATCATCAGTGCGGGTTGCAGTTCTACGATTTCTCCTTTGATGTATTCGATCATATGTCTATGGGTGGTTCTTAATAGGGGGATTCATCTCCGAACAGCGAGGCTTCGATTGTCTCTCGACTGGTTGTATCAACGACGCCGGCTATTTTACCCTCTCTGGCTTCCCGACAGGCTTGCACGGTCTCTTCGTTATAGGGCCTGTATCCCATCTCGTAAAGCAAGGTCTCCAGATAGCTGCTTAGGCTCTTGTCTTCTTTCTTGGCTTCTTCTTTCAGCTGCTTCAAAACTCCGGTGTTGATCCGAATAGACGCAGCGGATTTCGTGAGAGTCGTATTCATAATCGAGCGATATATCATTTACATGTAAACGTATTTGAGAGGTGTACGGTCGCTTCTGTTTAGGCTGTGAAGCCCTCTCAAGAGATTGGTTACGTGTCCCCTCATAACGGCTAAAGGATTGAAAAAGTATAGCGAGAGTCGGGCTCACATATACCGCCGGACGAAGGCGCGGACGCGGGCGGTGTATTCGGCGCGGTGATCGTGATAGGAGAGGGCGTGGGCTGACCCGGGGGCGATCCAGAGCTCGCGGCCGCCGCGGCGTTTAGCTTCGTAGAGGGGGTGAACCATTTCGGTGGGCACATAGTCGTCCGCCTCGCCGTGGATGAAGAAGATAGGTAGCTCCGAAGCGGCCACTTGCGCCAGCGACGAGGCCTGCAGGAAGTCCCACCCGTAACGCGCGCGGCAGAGCATGCTGGTGGTGTAGAGCAGGGGCATCTCGGGCAGGCCATACTGCGCGCGCAGCTCCTTGGCAAACTCGTCCCAGACGCTGGTGTAGCCACAGTCTTCGACGAAGCATCGCACGTCGGCCTGCTGCTTTTCGCCGGCCACCATCATCGTCGTGGCTGCGCCCATCGATATGCCGTGCACGGCGATCGTGGCCTCGGGGCCGAAGAGCTCGTCGGCAACGCTCGTCCAACGGATCACGTCGTAACGGTCGAGCCAACCCATACGGATGTAATCGCCACCGCTTTGACCGGCGCCGTAGAGGTCGGGCAGGAGGATGTTGAAGCCCAGGTCGTGGTGATAGAGATAGCCGATCATGAGCATGCGCACGGCGCAATCCTTGTAGCCGTGGACGATGACGGCCGATCGGCGCGTGGGCCGTGTGGCGCGGGCGTAGAGGGCATGCAGACGGACGCCATCGTCGGCGATGATGAACGTGTCGCGCAGGGCACCCGCACGGCGGAGGCTGTCCACCCAAGGCCGCAGGAAGGGGTAAGTCTGAAACATGTAGGCGTACGATCCCTCTGTGTCGCGCCCTTTATTGTCGGCCGGTCGGAGGGCATGGTTGAGCAAGAAGAAGCTGCCTGCGGTGAGCGCCACGATGGCGAGCAGCAGCAGTGTGAGCAGGATGTTGCGTAGTTTTCTCATCATGGCCGCAAAGGTAAGACCTCGCCGGTGCGCAGCCAGAAAGGGCCGTTGCTCATACGGCGCCTCTCAGGGTGCGCCATAGCGTGCCTCGCGCCTCCACCGCTTGGGGGAAATGCGTGCAAGACTCCCTGCAAGTGTTGCATGGTCACGCTGCACCCTGTGAAAAGGGTGTGCAAGGGATGTATGATCGTTTCACACCCTGTGAAAAGGTCGAGCAAGTGTTGCATGGTCGTTTCGCACACTGTAAAAAGGTCGAGCAAGTGTTGCATAGTCCCGCCACACACTGTGAAAGGGCTGTGCAGGTGTTGCATGGTC
>ERZ772993.755-NODE-755-length-14034-cov-5.243937_pt1 | contig 14034 bp, 18 predicted proteins | sample MGYA00580670_ERZ772993 | MGnify/ENA primary metagenome ERZ772993 (study PRJEB29015, sample SAMEA2737936) | human oral metagenome | biome: human oral; feature: human-associated habitat; material: dental | place: China | collected 2136 ... | reverse complement strand
TCCACCTGGCCTACGGGTCGCACGACAACACGATCCAGCGCAACACGATCGTCACCGGCATCTCCATGGGACAGGGGCTGCTCCAGGCCTACCAGGGCAGCCACGACAACACCTTCCGCGACAACACCGTTGAGGTCTTCGAGGACAAGACGGTACAGGTTTTCGAGGCACCCAACCCTGGGGAGGAAGACAAACCTCGAGTGATTGTCAAAACTCCGAAACAACCTTCTTGGATGCTGTACGTCGGACCGCACTCGGACAACAACACCTTCAGCGGAAACGTCCTTTCAGGACAGGCCAAGAGGTCGGTCGTCGCAGTGGAATCCATCTGGGACAAGAAATCCTCATTCTCCGGCGAAGTGAGCGGAAACCCACACTCGTACATGGGAACCAAACCGGGATACCCGGGCACCTCCATCGAGGTGGACTATGTCGGGGGACGAAGGGACCTCACGGGAACCACGATCACCGGTAATGTGATGCTGCCCACCGGAACCCCGTTCTACGTGGCAGCCGATGTCTCCAAGGGCTTGAAGGTCGAGAACAATGACGTCGCCAGGGCCTCGGAAGGCACCGAACGTCTCATCGGCAACAACACGGGCCTGAACCTGTCCGGGAACCAGCTGGCGGGTACCGGCTACCCGGTCGACAAGCCCTTGGTTCAGCACGAGGGCACCCTCGACGGCGTCGGCACGGCCCACGTCACCTACACCGACCGGACGATCGGCACCCATCACTCCCGGATCACCACGCAGCAGGGCGATGGCAAGGACACCAATCTCGTCGTCGACTCCCCCGACGACACCGTGACCGACGCCGGGGGCAACGACACCCTCAATGCCGCCGTCGACTCGACCTTGCCGTCGGGGGTGGAGAATCTCCGGATGCTGGGCAGCGGTCCGCTGCGGGCCACGGGCAACGACCTGTCGAACACGATGCGCGGCAACTCCGCGGACAACGTCATTGCCGGCGCCGCCGGCAATGACACCCTGGCAGGCGGTCAGGGAAAGGACACCCTCACCGGTGGCGCGGGACATGACAGGTTCGTCCTGGACGGCCAACTGAACGGTGACGTCGACGAGATCACGGATTTCACCACGGGACAGGACAGGATCAGCCTGCCCGTGGCCACCTTCGGCGGGCTGAACGGCAACTGGTTCACCACCGACACGGTCACCGCCACCACGCGGGTGTATCAGCAGGGGGAGACGCTGTTCTTCGACGCTGACGGCTCGGGCGCGCTGTTCGCCCCGGTTGCATTCGCGACGCTGCCGTCAGGAGTCCAGCTCACCGTCAACGACTTCGCCTGATCCCCTTCCCCAGGGCCGCGGATCGGTGGTCGGGAGGCCTGCCTCGGCAGGTCTCCCGACCTTTCGCGTGATCAATGGGAGCAACAATTGCGGAATCAACCATTTGGGGGGGTTCCTAGGATGGAGGTATGGGCACCTCCGACGACTACACCACGCTCACCGTGAGGTCGGACTGCATCGATTCCGATGGACGTTTCCGAACCGACTTCACCGGGCGGGGCAGGAACATCTCCCCCAAGCTGCGCCTCGACGGCCTCGACCCGAGCACCCGCACCCTGGCGGTGACGCTCGAGGACCTGACCCATCCCCTGTTCGGCTCCATGGCCCACTGGGTCGCATGGAACATCCCTCCCGGGGATTCGATACCGGCCGCCATCCCACCGGGTCGCGTCAATCCCTCGACGGGGATCGTCCAGGGAACTGCCTACGGGTGGCACAGGTACCGTGGCCCGAAACCTCCCCGGGGCATGACACACACCTACCGGTTCACCGTCCACGCGCTCGACTGCAACCTGACGATCCCCTCCAGAACCCGCCTGGCGGGTTTCAAACGCGCGATCGAGGGGCACGTCCTGCAGTGGGCCGTGCTCGAAGGAATCTACGAATAACCGCAAACGCCCCCAGCTCGTGGGCGGAGCGGCCACGCCTTGTTGGCAGGTTTTCCGTCGGGGGTACGGACGGTCACGAACCGTTTTCCGCGGCGGCTTCTCGTGCCGGTTTTTCGTTGTCTCTCGGAGAGTGCTTCTCCAACCAGTCGAGCAGGAACTCCATGAGGACGAGAGCGATCAGGCTGGCCGTCAGCGCCGCGAGGAGACTTTGGAAGAACGTTGTGAACAACCATGCGACCGCGAGCCATATGAGGAGGTCCTCGAAGACGTCGTCGATTCTTCGGAAAATTCCTGTGACGAGAAGAGCGGTCAGGAACGCGTCGATGACCGTGGTGATGACCCAGAAAGCAGGAAACATCCACAGGAGGTTGAGCCAGAGCCATGGATCGTGGCTCCGCAGCTCACCGACGCCCGGGATGAGGGCGACGCTCACCACGCCCACAGCCATCGGTACGGCGGCAACAGCGCTGATAGCTGCAAGGAGCCAGAAGATGATGATCGCACCCCAGAAAGTGACGGGCTGATCCTTCGACGCCACGATCCCACTCCCTCCGATCACACGTTCAAAAAAGCAATGGCAGGCTCGGCACATCGACGACCGACCACCGCCTCCCCGGACACGATCACTCCGACACCCCCTCCTTGCCGACTTCATCATCACCGGGGTCGTCATCATCCTTCGGGGCGTGTTTCTCCAGCCACGTCACAAAGGGCTTCATGGTGACGGCTGATATCAGACCGGCCAGCAAAGCCCCCAAGGGATCGCGAAAAAAGACGGTGAAAAACCACGAGATCAAGAGCCACGCAAGAACGTTCCCGAGCAGTTCTCCAACCTTCTTCGACCTTCCCGTAGCGAAGAGATGGTTCAGGACAGGATCAACGACTATGCTGAGCCCCCAAACAGCTGGATACATCCACAGGAAATGAAGAAGAAGCCACGGGTTGACGCTCCGGAATTCTCCAACCCCCGGAATGAGAGCGACGATCGCGACCCCCACCATCATGGGGATGGTGGAGACGATGATGGCGGCGACGAGGAGCCAGAACATGATGATCGCACCCCAGAAGGTGACGGGCTGATCCTTCGAGCTCATGTTCTGGCCCCTCTCGTTCAGGCGAACGTCACGAACCACCGCGCGATTTCGATGGCCACATCCGCCGGGATGCCGTTCTGTGTAAGGAAGGTTGCGATACCCAGCTCGGTCGTGGCTTCAATGGAGTCTATCAAGCCATAGATCTTGTCCGCCCAAGAACGAATAGTCTTTGGCAAAAAAATACGCCCATGCTTCAAGGCCACTTTGGCCAGTTTCTTGGCGATAGTGAAGATGGACTCCTGCCCATTGCCAGCCACGCCACCTCGCTGGGCGACCTTGCGGGCAGCCTGAGCACCTTCTCGATCGCCTGCCGCTTCCGCTTGGCGCGCGATGGTTTCCCAGTCGGTGGCGCTGATGTCCCCGGCGGTCCGTGTACCGTTCTGGTCGTTCGTGAGGACCGCGGGCGAGCCGCTCGTGGTCGCGGATGCCTGCTGCACTCCGAGGCCGACCCCGCCGAGCAGGATCGTCCCTGCCAGCGACGTCACGGCTGCTCTCTTCACGCGAGAGCGGAACGTGGATGTCAGTGTCATGTCAACTCCTCTGCGATGACTGGTTGATTCCGGGACGGGAAACAGCCTTCCAACACCACACGACGAGGCGCAACGGTCAATCGGACCGATCAGGCACCCAGATGGACCAACATGCGCCCAGAAGCGACCACATGGACTCCGCGATCCGTGATCGATGACCACCCGGGCAGCCCTGCTGTCCTTCTGGACAGTTTTTCATCATGTTCCGGCGAACCGGACATGCCTGTCGTACGCTGAGAGGATCGAGCCAGCGCGAGTAGATGTGAGGAAGGGGTGCTCGGAGAGAATGAACATCAGAGTTTTAGTGGTTGACGATGACCTGTTCGTGCGGCAGAGTCTCCAGAAAATGCTCTCGCGCACTCCGGGAATCAGCACGGCCGGATTCGCTGAGAACGGCACCCAGGCGCTTGAAATGTTTGCCTCCGAGGCGGTCGACCTGGTTCTCATGGATGTTCAGTTGCCGGACATAGACGGTGTGAGCACCGCCGCCGAGATTCGTGCCCTGGATCCGAAGGCTCGCGTGTTGATGTTCAGCTCATACTGTGACCAGAGCATCCTGCGAAAAGCGATCGGGGCGGGCGCCTCCGGATATATTCTCAAGGACGCGGAACCGGATACGCTGATCAGCGCCATCCGTGCGGCTGCTTCAGGACTCCTCGTGTTCTCGGAGATCGTTCTCCAGATGCTCTTTGACAACCGTCCCGCCGGGCCGTCACAGGTCGACGAATTGACCCCGGGGGAGCAGGAGGCGCTGCATTTGCTGTCCCTGGGGAAATCCAATGAGGCTTATTCACAGACGGCGTGTCGGCCAGTAAAACCCCTAGTCAGGGCGCACTTGAGGAAGGCTGTGAATAAGCCTCAATCGTGAGATCGCGGAGGCGTTGCACCTCTCGGAATCCTCGATCAAGGCGAGGCTCTCGTCCGCCGCTTCGAAACTCGGCAGCTCTTCCCGCACGGGAACCGTTGCCCGCGCCAAGGATCTCGGAATTGTCTGACCCACGGCACCCCTCCCATCATCCTCGCAGTGACACGCGGACGGGCAACGGCGCGCACCGCAACACCGGCAGATTCGGCGCCAGCTCTGTGCTCAACAACGATGATTTCGTCATCCTGCCGCACGACCACCCAACGGTCGTCGGTTTTCGTGACCTCACCGACACCCACGGAGCGGAGATCCCGGGTATCGATCAGGAAACCCCATGGTCGGAAGCATCGCTTCTGGCAGCGGAACAGGCATATGCACGGTTTTCGGACGCAGAGGCGGACCGGACGAGGGCGCTCCACGAGGCCTTTCTCGGTGAAGGCCTGGTGAGGCTGCACGGCGGAAGCTGGGTGAAGCTCAGAGCCCACACCAAGAGCGGTGAACCATCACATGGATACGGAATTCACCACGAAATCACCGATCACATCGACGTGGTCACGAGCCTCCCGTCGCTGGCACGACGCCTGGGCACAGGGTCACACTGGGCCGTGATCTACACGTCAACGGCCAAAATGCTGGACCTGGCCCTCAACTACAGCACTCTCACGGCACAATCCTGGCGTCAAGCGGTGGAAATCGCCGCGCGCTCCGAAGACTTCAAGATCATCTGATCAACACTCCCTGCCCGCAGGGAGCACAATCGGGGAAAATCTCCGGAGCCGGCATCGCGCGCCGAGGTGGCGCGTAGCCGCTGGCGGCCGGTTCTTGCATCACCCGTGGGACTCGCGGCGGTGCCAGTTCGCCTCGCCCACCCGTGGCGTAGAGCCGCCCTTCCGATCACCGCAACCGCCAGTATCGCCACCATGACACCGAGTGCTGGGACGAGGCGGCGTTGGCCGCGTCAACACCGCCGCCACCCAGCTCCCCGGCAACCAAAACGCCCTCCAGGAGGAACTCCTGGAGGGCGGCACCCACATTCACTTGGGCGATGTTTCGTGTAAGTCGCTTGTGGTGGCCCTCACCGACACCCTCTCGAAACAATGGCAGCCGCTCCTTGACCTGGTCGCGAGCTTGCCGCCTGACTTTACCACCCGTGATGAGGGTTCCGCTGTGTCGCGCCTGCCTCATAGGGTCAAGTTCACTTCGCTCACCTCGGCCCAGCGAGCCAACGTCGCTGACCTCTACGCGGCTGGCGTTCCCGTACCGGACATCTGCGCCCGTTTTAACATCACAAAGAACACGGTCATCCGCCTTCGCAAGCAGGCTGGCGTCCCTCAACGGGAGCGCGGCCTCAATGAAGCTCAGGGTGACGAGGCTGAAGCAATGTACATCTCGGGCAAGTCCCTCTTGACCATCGCCAAGCGCTTCGGCACCGGCGTCGGTGCTGTCCGGGGCTGCCTGCTGCGGCGCGGGGTGAGGATGCGGAGGAGGAATGGGGCGTAGTAGGTCGCAGCTGTCTAAATTAGGAGCTCTCTTCCTCCCCATCCTCCATTTCGAATCCTCCCAGAGCCATAAAAGCAGCAGTTCCTCTTTTGCGTATTTCGCGGATAGCATCAGGATCCCCGTTGGCTGCTTGCTCAGCCTCATATGTTCCCTTAAGGATCTTATACACCTCGATAGTTCGCGGGTCGGGAACACCCATAAATATGTCAGACGTGAAGCCTTCGGGTTCCGTGAGCCCTGAGTGGACATAGGTTTCAACGCCACCGCTCGGCTTCCAAGGAATTTCCTTGTCCTTACTTCGCCTCTTCATGTTGAAGAATTTCCTTCCCATATATGTCTAGTTTTCCATAGAGCAAACAGCAAGTCAAGGTTTCAATAAAGCGCTCCCCCGAAATACTCCCCCGAAGTTGAAACCTTTTTCAATGAATAAGCAATATTGATAGCCCTGCCGATCAGCCAGATGGCGGCAATTGCTTGTAGTACAAATATTATCCACCCTCCTAGATCTGACCACAGAAATATCGAGGATTGCTTCGTATGAAGCCAGACTAAAAGGATCCCCGTCGTTACACCAATGAATCCCGGCATTCCGCGAGACAAAATTGGCAACTGATGGCCACTCTTCCCACTAGGCGACGGATTGGCTATTGCCCCTACTGCCACGAGGGCGAGTAGTATCGAAGACAGGCCAGGAGCCTGAATCAGAATGCCACAAATAGTCATGAGAGTGGCCACCGTTGCCAAAAATGCCATACGCAGAGTTGATCGCCCGGGAAGTTCATGATGGCGTATTCCTAGATATATAGGGTAAGCTTCTTTCCTTGCGTCTCCAATAAAAACTCGAAAGGACATTCCTCCGCGATAATTTACCGCCCAAGAGAAAGCGTCGGAAGTTTTCTTCCTGATCTCAGCTAGCGCCGATCGGGAGCCTCTCCTCCCACCATAATCTCCATCCGAATGCTCGCGTCTTCTTTTACGCTTGACTACAGACACCCGTTTAAAAAACTGTCCACAAGGCGAGTCGGCAGAGACGGTATAATTCTTAGTACGTTTTGCCCAGGGTAAATGCATTCGGAGAGAGGTTGGGCGGCCACCAAGGGCGTAGTAGCGGACTGGCAGGGTTCCTTTAGAAGATTGACCGCTCAAATATTCCAGTTTTCCCGCAGTAAGATGTCGAACCGCTGTAAATGAAAGAGTTGCTTCACCACTAGACGACAGGGGAACTCGGACGAGATAAAGGTATCTCTCAGTAAGTCTGGCGCATAGCTCATGTATTCCTTGAGCTATCGTTGAATTAAAATTAACTCCGTCATACTTGTCGAATATCTTTAACCTCCCGCTGTCGTCAAATACATCTGCGAGCAGGTTCTTGGCCCTAGATTCGGACGCGTCAGGAATCGCTAAGAGACTGCCCCGCGCTTTGTATAATTCTTCACATATATCGCCAGCATGTTTAGAGCTACCCATAGGAGACGTTTTTATACTGCCGCCTAATTTCGAAAGCTGCCAAATGATAAGCTCTTTCGAGACGGAAATATGTTGCTGATGCGTGAGAGTCGAAAATCCTTGATCGCCAACATGCGAAATTGTAGCCATAAACCCTTTTCGCGGATGCTGAATATCTATGTAGATAAACCCAGGATCGACTGCGTACTCGGGTGCGGATATGTGCAATGTGGTCTTGGCTATAACTGTATCTCCAAGAAAATCACATGTTTCGTGAATACTATGAATCAGATGCTCGGGACTTCGCATAACTTCTAATAGTGCGACTACTGCTGGGCTAGTATTTGTTTCCTGAACGGAAATAAATGGCTCTTCCGACACTCTCGCGGTCTCCTTGCCTAAAATTTAGTCATGCCAAACTGACGCCCGCAGCGCTCACGAGCGGGCTCGCCAACTAGAGTAAGTCTACAATATGAACAAGTGTCTTCCTAATGTTGTTTCAGGTTAAAATGTTGCGCCTCTGCCCCCAGAAGTCGGCAGAGGCGATGGGTGAGGGCGGTTGATGCACTGACTCGACGGGGTGACAGCCCGTAGAGTGATGTTGAGTTAACCCCTTGCCATCTGGGGCTGTATCGTGCCGCCCGCCCGCCACGACCGTCCTGTCGTGCCGGCTTCTAGCATCAGGGACTCCAGTAACATGTTGAGACGAAGGCCCTACCGCTCAAACACATGCACTCCATCTTCGTTTTCGATGATGTCGAAGCAGCGGGTGGCATCTTCCCAGATGGCTGGGTAGTTCCAGCGGATGTAGTCGGTTGGGATGCCGATGGTGTTGGTGATGGTTTCGAGTTGTTGGCTGAAGATGTCTTCAACGAGGGTTTCGATGTAGGCGTTGCGGTTTGGCCAGCTGCCGTGGTAGCAGTTGATGAAGTTGTGGTGCCAGTCTGGGTCGAGGGGTTGGTTTGGCGGTTGTCCGGTGAGTTGACGCCAGGCGGCGATGGCGCCTGCTGGGTAGTTGTGTAGTGGGGTTTCGGGCATGTTGTCTGGCTGGTGATTGCCGGTTTGGGTGTGTTCTGGTTGGTAGTTCATAAGGGTCTTCTCCTTTCTGGTTAGTTGTTCAGCACCTCCCCTATCTCCTCCAAAGCGATGGCGCTGTGCATGCCTGCCGGTAGTGTGGTGTCGCTGGTCAGGATGCGGTGGAGTTGTTGTTTTCGGGTGGGGTGTGGGGTGATCCAGAGCACGCGGGGGAAGATGCCGCGGGTGGCTTGTTCGGTGCCGGCTTGGTAGTGGCGGTGGTAGGCGCGGGCTTTGGTGGTGATGCGGGCGGGGTTTTCAGTGGCGAGGTCGATTTCACACCACCAGTGGTCTTGGTAGCCGTCGGTTTCGGTGATGAGGCCAAGGTCGGGTTTGACCCATTCGGGTTGGCCGTAGGGGCCGAGGTGGCTGCGCCAGCAGGCGGGTTCTGGCTCGATGTGGCGGATGGTGATTGGGCCGTGGCGGGCGGTTTCTTCGATGGTGATGCGTGTTTCGGTGATGGCGAGGGTGTGGGTGAGGAAGTTCAGGGATGGTTCGTGCCAGCGTCGTCGGGTTGGGGTGCCGGTGTCGGCGTCGTGGCGGGTGATGAGGCGGTGGCCGGGTTCGGTCAGGTGCCAGATGGTGGCTGCGGAGCCGGCGCGCATGCCGCCGATGCGTCTGGTGAGGGCGCGGATGAGGTGAAGCGTGGCTAGGTGGTTTGTCAGGCGGCTGGTTTGGCGTAGGGCTGAGGCGGGGCTGGCGTGGTGGGGTCTGAGCAGCCGGGCGAGGTGGCTGGTGGTAGCGAAGCGTTGCTGGGCGAGAAATCGTAGGACGGTCATGGCGCGCTCGCTGAGACGTGCCATGAGGTGGTGAAGTTGGTGCTCGGAGATACGAATCATGGGAGTCCTCCTTTCACAATGTGGTTAGTGAGAAGCCCGGCCTCGGGATCGCTGGCCGGTGCCGGTGCGGGCGTGTGGCTGCCTCGGTGAAGAGGTAGACAGTCGTGTCCCGTAATTGGTGGTTGCGGGCCGGTTGGCGGGGTGAAGGCTGGTTGGTTCAGTGACGCGACTGGTCAGGCGATTGGTCACTTCTGGCGGCGCTTGGTTGGGGCCGGGCGACGGCCGAATTCACCCGGTGATGGTGGTGGTGGCGCCGGTGGTGAGGTCGTTTCGCTGGCCGGTGCTGTGGGGGTGGGGTGGCTGGCGAGTTGGGTTAGCGCGGTTTCGGTTTCCTTAGCGGGGATGCCGTAGCGGTGGCGGCTGGCGGCGCGTGCTTCGATGGCGGGGCGTCGGCTCGGGTGTGGTGGCAGGGTGATGCCGGAGATCCAGCCAGTTTCCTGGCCGTCGACCCACGCGGTCGAGTAAGTGGCGTAGCGCGGCAGGCGGATGAAGTCGAGTGGTTCAAGGCCGGATGTCATGGCGGCCATGTCACGGGCGTCAGGGGCGGCCAGGCCGAAACAGATTTTGTTGCGGGCGTTGGCGTCGATGGCCGCGCGCATTGCGGGGGTGAGTTGGCTGCGGTACTGGTGTGCCAGGTGCCAGGCCACGCCGAGCGAGCGGGATTGTGCCAGGGCGTCTGCCAGGTCGCCGGGGATGCCGTGGAGGAAGTCGTGGACTTCGTCGACGTAGATGCTGACCAAGTGGCGGCGTTCTGGCGGCAGCGTGGCGCGGGACAAGATGAGTGGCCAGAGTTGCCCGATGAGCAGCGAGCCGAGAAGCCGGGCGGCCTCGCTGCCGATCACCCCCTTGTTGAGGCTGACCAGCAGGATGGTGCGGTTGGTGAATACTTCTCGGAGTTGGAAGCGTGGCTGGGTTTGTCCGAGCACGGCGCGCATTTGCGGGCGGATGACGAATTGCTGGAGCTTGTTGAGGACTGGCGCTATCTCCGTGGCTTGCTGCTCTGGGCTTTTAGCGTCGAATTTCGCCCAGAATGCTGATGCGCCGAGTGGGTCGTGAAGCTGGCGGGTGACTATGCGCCGGAAGGCGGGGTTAGTCAGAAGGCTGGGGATCATCACTAGGGTGGCTGCCGGGCCGCCTACCTTGGCGAGGGTCAGCAGTGCGGCGGTCAGGATTTCCTCGGTGCGGATACCCCACGAGTCGGCGAACACGGCCTTGCAGGTTGCCAGGAGTGCATCGACGGTCAGCTCTGGCTGCCTTGTAGCGGCTGCCAGCGGATTCAAGCCAACCGGGCTGGGGTCGGTGGGATCCAGCACCACGACGTCATCCACACGCTTGGTCGGGATCCGCTCCAGCAGATCGGTGACCAGGTCGCTTTTGGGGTCAATGACCACCACGCCGCGGCCGGCCGTGATGTCGGCCAATGCCAGATGCTCCAGCGCCGTCGATTTACCAGCCCCAGTCGGGCCGAGCAGAACTGTGTGGAGCAGTGCGTCCCGCGGAGGAATCCCCAACGCGACCGGCCTGCCGGGTGCACTGGAGCGAGCGAATACCCGCCCCGCCAGTCGTTGGTGCATGCCAGCCAGCCAGTTCGGTGGCGGGATCTGCCGAGGCGATACCGGCGGCAGGCCGGGCAGGTCTCCCTCGCCGACCGGCCAACCGGTGAGGGAGGCGATCTCGGTGCTGCTCAGCTGCATTCCGTAGCACCACGGCCGCCGTACCTGGTTGAGTTTGGCGGGATCCTCAGGCCACAACCTCAGTCGCACGCCGGCCGCCTCGATGGTGCACAGCGCCCCAAACAGCCGCTGGATCAGCGCCCGAACCTTTTGGGGTGTGGCTGCTTCGGCGCCGAGCCGCACGCTCACCAACGCGCCGTGCTGTCGGCGGCGTTCGCGTATCCGGGCGAGTTCATCACCACTGGCAGCTCGGGCTCCGTGGTTGAGCAGACTCCACCACGACTGCCGCGCCTCGAGGGGCGGACGACGCGACAGCATCGGCGCAACCCGCCCACCGATGAACAGCTGCAACACCAGCTGCTCGCCGGTTCGGAGCCCCGACAAACCAGCCAGCAGCGCCCGAGTCACCGCTTCAATCCGACTGGTATCCAATGCCAGCAATGGATGCGTCACCTTGAGGCGCGCCGCCCGAGTCACCGCCCGCCGCACCCCGGCCGCCACCGTCTGCATACCGGGAACCAGCTCACCCAGCAGCGACTCCACCACACGGATACACCCGACATCGGCTGCGATCTGGAAGCGGATCGTCGCGTTCGTTGCCCGAGTTTCAATGACCAGTGGCCCCAGACCAGGATCAGCCACCAGCCGATGCATCAGCTGCTGCACCATCGCCCATTTCAGCGGCCGCGGCCAATACAACTCACGCCAACACCATCGCCGCTTGCTACTCATCCCGCGCCTCCATCATCCGGGGCAGGGGAACCGGATCCGCCGGTCTCATCAGGCCCACTGGGCCCGCTGGCCTTGGTGGTTGTTTCTGGGGTTTGTTCGATCCGCCACAGCAGGTACATCGCCAAGGCTTTGGCCAGTTCACGCCGTGAGATCGGGGTGTGCCACAGCGGCACCACCCGCACCTGCGATGACCGGGACGTACCGCGGCCGACCTCTCGTTTACGTCCACGCCGTGCCATGCCTGCCTCCTCGTCGTTTCACCACCAGAACCGGTTCCGCCACCACCGCATCAGCCCCCACGCCCCGGCGACGACGATCCCGATGCCGCCGGCAACCAGCATCACGGGCAGCCAAATCCTGCCCAGAACGCACAACGTCATCTCGACGCATACGGCGCTTACCAACAGCGACAGCGCGCCGATGAGTAGCCTCGTAGACCGGCTGTTCATCCCACCACCAGACATCAGTTCCTCCTCGTATCCGTTTCATCGCTGCACCTCGCTCAGCTGTTTCATTTCGTCCTGGTTGTGGCAGGTATCACTGGGCACTGGATACCCCGGAATGACAATGTCAGCATCAATCTGGTTTCCCCACACCGACCAATCCGCCCGTGATTCTGGACGCCGGCGCGCAAACAATTCCAGATACGGCCCTCGCGATACCCGCTCGATAACCGCGAACTGTTCAGCCGGTTTACGGGAATGCTCCCGCACCGGCGCGGTGAACCACGTCGGCTGCGACCGGAAATTCACCGGCTCTCGACCACGCGTACAAAACAACAACTGCTCCGTAGCGTTACGCAAGGAGTACCGTCCACCTAGCCCCAGCCGGAACTTGACCCATGTCAGCGGCGAGCGCACCGTGAACCCCCACGCCTCCGCCACCCCATAGGCCTCCCGGAGCAGGCCATTCGTCGTCCACAACCACAAATGCGCATCCGTTCCCACCAAACTCGCCACCGGCAACCGCCTGATCTGCTCCAGGCTCATCACCGGATACTGCGTCCCACTCGACTGACCCGGCCACGGCGGATCCGCCAACACCGTCCGGAACTGCTTGTCACAACCTACATACTGCATAAACCCTCCTCCTTCTTCATTACAATTAGTTACTGCCAGCGCCCCGGATATACCTCGTCTCAACCCGGCACCTCCGGAAGACGGCATCCGCCCGGGGCGCTACCTGTATTACGACTCACTCAACCCGAGAAAACAACCATCCACTCGGACACAATTCCCACCGATCGGACACCCCGACCACCCAGCTCCACCACAGAAATAGCAGGGCACATTCAGCAATTAAGGGACACAAAAACCGCTATTGTAGAAAACGCAACACCCAGCCACCAACCACACCCCCACAAGCAGCCGGATGCCACGTCCGCAACCATCACGACCGGCGCCGCAGCTCCTCAACCACCCGCCGCATCATCTCCCCCTGAACCCGGAACGCCTGCTGCCTGAGCCGCCCAGCCACCAGGCTGGCCTCGCGCTCAATACGCCGCCGCTCCGCCCGAGCCTGCTCCTTGGCCAGCCGCCGCTCATCCCGCCACCCCTCCACCAACCCCCACGCCAGCAGCCCCAAACCCGCCAGCAACTCCACCACCAACACAGTGAACAGGACACCAAAGAGATTCACTGGAACCTCGCAATAGCCTGCGCTGCACCAGTGGCATACGCACCCAACAACGCCTCCAAATACGGCGCACTCTCCGGCGCAACCTGCACCAACGCCTGACCAGTCATCACCAGATTGCCGACATTGCCCATCGCCTGATTCGTCAACTCCGCCCGAGCCCCGTCAACCGCCCTGACCACATCACCCCGACCAGCCGTCCACTCCACCTCACGCTGCACCGCCCGAGCCAACCCCCGCGGCCGCCCACCCGACCCGGCCACCGACGACACCAACCCAGACCCAGCCGCCCGAGCCGACCCAACACCAAACCCAGAAGCAGGGATCAGATTCGACATGAGAACTCCTTCCACACCACCCGCCACCACCAAGCAGCGGAAACCGGTGTCACTCGCATTAGAAGCCGGTTTGACTTCACACCCCAAGTCCAACCCACAACCCCGGGGCCTGTCGTGACATGAAAGTGACATCCCCCGAGCCCCCGGGGCCCCTCAAGCCCCCGAGAAACCAGTGCGTTCCTTCTCCCCACGCAGGAAACAGCCCTCGGTGCTCGACTAGGCTGCCCGGATGAGCAGCAGCGACAGTGCTGAAGGGAGTGGCCGCGCCGCCGAAGACGCCATCCACCAGGAACTCCGCGCTGCCCGTAAACGCCCCGGCGGCCTGTCACCGCAGACCATGGCCCAGTGCCCAGTCATGTGCGACCTACTCGGCAACGGCGACCCCGAAGT
>ERZ772993.752-NODE-752-length-14056-cov-14.404614_pt1 | contig 14056 bp, 10 predicted proteins | sample MGYA00580670_ERZ772993 | MGnify/ENA primary metagenome ERZ772993 (study PRJEB29015, sample SAMEA2737936) | human oral metagenome | biome: human oral; feature: human-associated habitat; material: dental | place: China | collected 2136 ... | reverse complement strand
CTTCGCCCTCCGCTACGCTCGCTTTCCTCGTACAGTGAAGGGTGAAGGGGCGTAGCAGACGGAAAGGGGCGTAGTGGACGAGCGCAGCGGCGCGAGGGACGGTCCGGGGGCGCCCACCGTCCCCGGTCGGGGAAGCCGGAGGCGGGGGCCGGCCGGCGTCGGGCGCCGTCGGACCGCGACATGCGCGACCTCCGCCGGTCTCACGTGACTTTTCCGCCGGTCTCACGTGACTTTTCCGCCGGTTTCGGCGAAGGGGGGCGCTGGTGGCGGGCTCAGCCGCGGCCATCCCGACGGCGGTCCCAGCGCTCGGCGTTGCGGTCCATGAAGCGCCCCCACGAGGACGGGCCCCGGCCCGACCCCGGCGCGGCGCTCCCGTCCGCCCCGTCCTGCTCCACGGTGGTGAGCATGAGGCTCACGCCCCACACGGCCAGGGCGAACCCGCCCAGCCCCACGAGGATGGAGACGATGCCGTGGCCCACCGCCACCCCCCCGATGACCACGGACAGGCCCACCAGGAGCAGTGCCACCCCGGCGCCTATATGGCGTGGCGAGGGGCGGCGCGCGCCGCCGGCGGGCCGCATCGAGCCCGCCAGGGAGGGGTCGTCCGCGTGGAGCTGCTTCTCGAGGTCGCGCAGCACCTGCTGCTCTCTCTCCGACAGGGCCATGGCTCCCCTCGCTTTCCTGTGCCGGGCCGCGCGCCGTGGCCCCGCGGTGACCCGGACACTCCGGCGCGTGCCGGGGGTCGGCGCTGACCGCGGGAACGACGTTCGAACCCCGCCAGGATAATCGCTGGACGCCGTCGAACGGAAACCGTCTCACCCGCACGCGCCCCGCCCGTCCTCCCGACCGGGACCCGGGGCGCGTCGGGACCGGCCGGCGCCCGGAGGCGCGAGCAGGCTGGCCGGGGCGAGGGCCCCCGGGCCCCAGCGCCGGCGGACGGCGTCGGCGGCGCGCTCGGGCGCCCCGCGGCGCGGATCCTCGTCCAGGAGGAGCTGGACGCCCTCGTCGGCGCGGACCAGGCCCTCCACGCGCACGCCCAGGAGCCGGAACCCGCCGGGGGGCGTGGGCAGGGCCGCGAAGAGCCGTTCGACGACGGCGAAGACGTCGCGGGCCAGGTCCGTGGGGTCGGCCAGGGTCCGCGAGCGCGTGAGCGTGGTGAAGTCGGCCCCGCGCGCCTTGAGGACGACGACCCGGGCCCGCAGCCCGGCGGCGCGCAGCCGGGCGGCGCACTGGTGGGCCTGGTCGAGCAGGACGCGCCGGGCGTGGTCGCGGTCGGAGACGGTGTCGAAGAAGGTCTGCTCGGTCCCGACCGACTTCTCCTCCCGCCCGGGGCTCACGGGCCTGGGGTCGATGCCGCGGGCCAGGTCGTGCAGGTGGCGCCCGCCCGCCTCTCCCAGGATCTTGACCAGGAGGCTCACGTCGGCGGCGGCCAGGGCGCGCACGTCGTCGATCCCCCAGCGGGCCAGGGCGCGGGCGCTCTTGTCCCCCACCCCCCACAGGGCCCCCACGGGCAGGACGTCGAGGAAGTCCCGGGTGGAGTCGGCCGGGACGAGCAGGAGGCCGTCCGGCTTGGCGTGGGAGGAGGCGAGCTTGGCGACGAACTTGGTGGAGGCGATGCCCACGGAGGCGGGCAGGCCGAGCCGGGACCTCAGCTCGCGGCGGATCCACCGGCCGATGCTCACGGGCGGGCCCATGCGCCGCCGGGCGCCGGTCACGTCGAGGAAGGCCTCGTCGACGCTGACCCTCTCCAGCACGGGCGTGACCTCGCCCAGGATCTCCATGACCCGGCGGGAGACCCGGGAGTAGACGTCGTGGCGCACGGGCAGGACGACGGCGTGGGGGCACAGCCGCAGGGCCCGGGCCATGGGCATGGCCGAGCCCACCCCGTAGACGCGGGCCTCGTAGGTGGCGGCCGAGACGACCCCGCGCCCGTCCCGGCCGCCCACGATGACGGGGCGGCCCGCCAGCTCGGGGCGCTCCAGCAGCTCGACGGAGGCGAAGAAGGCGTCCATGTCGACGTGGAGGATATTGGTGCCGGAGTCGTCCTCGCCCCAGGAGCGGCGGGCGGCGGCGGACCTGGGCGCTCGGCTCATGGCGGCTCCTCCTCTCCCGCTGCGCGCCCCCAGGCTAGCCTGTCCCCGTGAGCAGCAGACGCGCCGGCGGGCGGTCGGGAGGGCGCGGCGGGGCGGGCGGGTCACGCCGCGCGGACCTGCCGACGGGGCCGGTGCCCACCTCCCTGGCCACGGCCGAGCTCGAAGCGCGGGACACGGGCGTCCTGCTGCGCCTGGACGGGACGGAGTCGTCGTGGATCGACCTGCGCGACCCCGCGCACCTGGACTTCGAGTACCAGCAGCAGATGAACGCGGTCGTCGACGTCCTGCGGCCGGCCCCGGCGCCGCTGCGGGCGGTGCACCTGGGGGGCGCCGCCTGCGCCCTGGCCCGGGCCTGGGACGCCCTGCGGCCGGGCTCGACCCAGCTCGCCGTGGAGATCGACGAGGTGCTGGCCCTCAGGGTCCGCCAGTGGTTCGACCTGCCCCGCTCCCCGCGCCTGCGGATCCGGGTGGCCGACGCCGCCCGGGCCGCGCCGGGCCTGCGCCCCGGCGGGTGGGACGCGGTGGTCCGCGACGTCTTCGCGCGGGGGCGGGTGCCGGCCTCCTGCTGCGACGAGGCCTTCGCGGGGGCCTGCCGCCGCGCGCTGGCGCCGGGCGGGGTGTACCTGGCCAACGCGGCCTGCCTGCCCCGCGCCGAGGCGGGCGCCGACCTGGCGGCGGTCAGGCGGGTCTTCGGCGGGGGCGCGCTCGTCATCGCGGACGCGGCCTCGGCCAGGGGCAGGCGGCCGGGCAACCTCGTCGTCGTGGCGGGCGCCGAGCCCTTCACGCCCCGGCAGCGCGAGGATGTCGACCGGGCCGTCAGGCGCCTGCCGCTGCCGGCGCGCACCTGGTCGATCGACGATCCGGCGCTGCCGCGGGCCTGACGCGGGGCGGGGCCGCGCAACGCCGACGGCGCCGGTGATCCGCCGGCCCCCGAGCCGCGCGGGCGGGGCGGCGGGCCGGCGCGCGTGCTGTTCGCGCTCAGGGCGGGCCGGCGCGCGCGGCGGATACTCCGCCGTCGGCTCAGCCCTCGCCGCCGGTGCCCAGGCCGAGGGCGGGGCCGTCGTCCCCGGCGGCCTCGTTGGCCTCGAGGAAGGCCTCCAGGCGGGCCCCGATCTCGTCGGCCGTGGGCATGTCCATGAGTCGGGAGAGCTCCTCGGCGTCGGAGCGCACGGGCGTGACGGCGTCGTACTGGGCCTCCAGGGCGTTGACGACGGCGCGGACCTCGGGCTGCTCGGCGGTCTGGGCGTCGATCTCCGCCCGGTTGACGGCGGCGGCGGCCTCCAGGTCGCCCAGGGGCAGCGCCAGCCCGGTGACCTCGGCCACGGAGGCCAGGAGGGCCGCCGCCCCGGCCGGGTAGTCGTCGCGCGCGACGTAGTGGGGCACGCCCGCCGTCAGCCCCCGCGAGTCCAGGCCCGCCTGCCCCAGCCTCAGCTCGAGCAGTCCCGACATGGAGCCGGGGAACTCGATGTGGCCGAAGAAGTCCGGCTGCTCGGGCAGCAGCTCGGGGCGGCTGCCGTGGTGGTGGACGTAGGTGGGCCGGGTGTGCGGCACCGCCAGGGGCATGCCGGCCATGGCCACCGCCTGGGACACCCCCATCGACACCGCCAGGTGGGTGACCGCGCCGATGAACTCCTGCCAGCGGTAGTCGGGCTCGGCCCCGTGCAGGAGCAGGACGTCCTCGCCCTCGTCGTCCTGGAGGAGGTCCAGGACGAGCTCGGGCATCTGCGCGCTCAGGTAGCTGTGCGAGGAGAAGGTCAGCATGGGCCTGCGGGCGCGGTAGTCGATGAGCGCGTCCGTGTCGAAGGTCGCCAGGCGGTCGGAGGGCAGGGTCATGAGCAGCTGCTCGACGGCCAGCGAGCCCGCGTGCCCGGCGTCCATGGCGCCGTCGAAGTGGTACAGGAGAACGCGCGGCGCCACGGGTTCGCCGATCGGGTGCTCGACGCTGTACAGGGCCGGCATCTCTTCCTCCTTCTTCTTCCGCCTTCTTGCGCGCCCGGCGAGCCCGGCGCGCAACGGGACCGGTGCGCCCGGTGCAACGCGGCGGGCGGCCGTCGTGTTCCCGCCCGGGGCGCGTCGGCGCGGGCCGGGGCGCCGACGACGGCCGGGGAGCCGGGGCTGTTCGCCGTCGGCGTCCCTGCGCGCCTTGTGCGAGGAGAATAATGGACTTCTCCCGCGCAGCGCGCCGGACGTCGAGTCCCTTCCCAGACTAGCGAGACCCAGTGACCCATCCGAAGCACCCCCCCGCCGCCGAGCAGGGCGCGTCCACGGGCTCCCGCGCCGCCTCGGCGCGGGAGCGAGAGATATCCGCCGAGCAGGAGGTGGTCGACCGGGCCTACCGCGAGCTCGACCGCCGGCTGGAGTCGGCGCGCGCCTCCCTGGCCGCCACGCAGGCGAGCCCGACCGGCGGCACCCACCAGTCCCGCGGCGAGCGGGACGCCTACGCCGCCCACTACGCCGGGCTCGTCGCCTCCCTGGAGGGGGTCGAGGACCGGCTCGTCTTCGGGCGCATGGACCTGGCCCCCGACGCCGCCGGGGCCGGGAGCGCCGGGGCCGGGGCGTCCGGAGGCGCCGGGGCCGGAGGGCGCCACTACGTGGGGCGCGCCGGGCTGCAGGACTCGCGCCGCCGGGAGGTCGTCCTGGACTGGCGGGCCCCCCTGGCGCGGGCCTTCTACCAGGCGACCGCCTCGAACCCGATGGGGCTGGTGCGCCGTCGTCACATCGACACCCGCCGCCGCCGCGTCATCGGACTCGAGGACGAGGTCGTCGACGTGCGGTCCCTGCGCGAGGGCGGGCCCGCCGGGGCCCGCGCGGCGGCCGAGGGACTCCAGGGCGAGGGCGCCCTCATCGCCGCCATGAGCGCGGCCCGCCACGGGCGCATGGGCGATATCGTCGCCACCATCCAGGCCGAGCAGGACCGCGTCGTCACCTCCGACACCAGGGGCGTGCTCGTCGTCCAGGGCGGCCCCGGCACGGGCAAGACGGCCGTGGCCCTGCACCGGGTCGCCTACCTGTTCTACTCCGAGCGCACCCGCCTGGAGCGCTCGGGCGTGCTGCTGGTGGGCCCCTCGCGGACCTTCCTGCGCTACGTGGAGCAGGTGCTGCCCTCCCTGGGCGAGACGGGCGTGGTGTCCACCACGATCGCGGACCTGGTCCCCGGGGTGCGCGCCCGCGGCGTCGAGGACCCTCGGGTCCACGAGATCAAGGGCCGGGCGCTGTGGGCCGAGGTGCTGCGCCGGGCCGTGCGCGGCCTCCAGCGCGTGCCGGACGGGCCCCGCGCGATCGTCGTGGAGGGCACCGCCCTGGAGCTGCGGCCCGCGGACGTGCGCGAGGCGGTGAACCGGGCGCGCCGGTCGGGCCGGCCCCACAACCTGGCGCGCGAGACCTTCGTCCTATGGCTGCTGGAGCGCCTGACGGACCAGTTCGCCGCGCTCACGGGCCAGGACGCCTCGGACCCCGACACCCGCGCCTGGATCCGCGAGGACATCCGCACCGCCCGGGACGCGCGCCGGGAGATCAACCTGTGCTGGATGCCGACGACGCCGGCGGGCCTGCTGGAGCGCCTGTGGGCCCGCCCGGCCCTCCTGGCGGACCTGGCCCCCGAGCTGACCGGGGACGAGCGGGCCCTGCTGGCCCGCCCGGCCGGGGGCGAGCCGACCCCCGCCGACGTGCCCCTCCTCGACGAGCTGGCCGAGCTGCTGGGCCCCAGCGAGGACGCGCAGGCCCGCCGGGCGCGGCTGGAGGCGCGGCGCCGGGCCGACCTGGTGTCCTACGCCGCCCAGGCGATCGAGTCCCAGGGGCTGGGCGGGGGCATGGTCAGCGCCGAGATGCTCGCCGACCGCATGGAGGACTCGGGTCCGGCGCTGACCCTGGCGGAGCGGGCCCGGGCGGACCGGACGTGGACCTACGGGCACGTCGTGGTCGACGAGGCGCAGGAGCTCGGGGCGATGGCGTGGCGGGCGCTGGCCAGGCGCTGCCCCGTGCGCTCCTTCACGGTGGTCGGGGACCTGGCGCAGTACTCCGGGCCCCGCGCGCCCGCCTCGTGGGGCGAGGCGCTGGCCGCCCTGGGGACGCGGCCGGCGGAGGCGGCCGGGACATCCGGGGCGGACGGGGCGGCCGGCCGGGACGGGCGCGGCGGGAGCGGGCCGGGGGGTCGGGCCCGCGGATCGCGCGGGGCGCGCGGCCGCGGAGCCGGCGGGGTGACGCTGAACGAGGAGGTCCTCACGGTGTGCTACCGCACGCCGTCGACCATTATGCGGGTCGCCGACGAGGTGGCCGCCGCCCTGGGCCGCCCCCCGGTCTACCCGGTGCGCTCGGTGCGCGACCTGCCCGACTGCCTGGAGTGCGTCGACGTCTCCGAGGCCCCCGAGGCGTCCGACGAGGACGCCTGGGCGGCCCTGCTGCGCCGCACCGTGGCGCGGGAGTCGGCGGCCCTGGACCGGGCGGTGGGCGCCGGCGGCGGGCGCATCGCCGTCATCGCCCCCGACGCCGCCGCCGCGGCGCGCCACCTGGGCGAGGACCCGGCCCTGGCCGCGGCCATGCGGGCCCCGGGCGGGGACGTGCTGCGCGCGCGACTGGCGGTCATGGGGCCGGTCATGAGCAAGGGGCTGGAGTTCGACGCCGTCGTGCTCGTGGATCCCGCGGCGATCGGCCGGCGCAGCCCGGGCGACCTGTACGTGGCCATGACCCGCCCGACCCGGCGCCTGGTCGTCGTCTCGCGCCTGCCCCTGCCCGAGCCCCTGCGCCGCAGCCGGCGGGCGTGACGCGCCGGAGCGGCGCCCGCCGCGCCGCGGCGCGCTTCGTGGTTACGGAACCGTAGGTTACGGTTGCGCCGGACCGTGAGCGCACCGCCGCCCGCCCGCGCCCGCAGGACCCGCGGCCCGAGAAGGAAGCCTTGATGAGAAGGAAGCCTTGATGACCGAGACCAGTACCGACAACTCCGCGCGCTACCAGCGCCCGCACTACGCGCCCGGCGTGCCCGGGGTCATTGCGCCCGTCACCGAGCCGCTCCCGCGCATGCTCGACGACGCCGCCCGCCGCTTCCCCGACCGCGTCGCCATCGACTTCCTGGGGGCGAGCACCACCTACGCCCGGCTGTCGCAGCAGGTCGCCCGGGCCGCCGAGACCCTGCGGCGCCTGGGGGTGGGGCGCGGCGACGTCGTCGGCGTCATCCTGCCCAACTGCCCCCAGCACGTGGTCATCGCCTACGCCGCCTGGCGCATCGGGGCGATCGTGGCCGAGCACAACCCGCTGGCCCCGGCCGCCCAGATCCGCGAGCAGATCGAGATCCACGGCGGGCGCGTCATGATCGCCTGGGAGAAGTCGCTGGACCGCCTCACCCGGGCGACCGGCTCCCTGGCCGCCGCCGGCCTGGGCGAGCACCACCGGGTCCTGGCCGTCGACCTGTCCCGCGGCCTGCCGTGGACCTCCCGCCTGGCGCTGCGCCTGCCCGTGGCCGCGGCCCGCTCCCGGCGCTCCGAGCTGCGCGGCAGGGTCCCCGCCGGCGTGCGCTCGTGGGACGACGCCGTCGCCGCCTCCGCCCCGCTGCCCGCGGGCCACCCCCTGCCCGGCGTGGACGACACCGCCGTGCTGCTCTACACGGGCGGCACCACCGGCACCCCCAAGGCCGTGCGCCTGACCCACGCCAACCTGCGCTCGAACGCGCAGATGAGCCTGGCGTGGGCCTCGCAGGTGTGCGAGACCGGCGAGGAGACCTTCTACGCCGTCCTGCCCTTCTTCCACGCCTTCGGGCTGAGCCTGTCGCTCCTGTGCGCCGTGGGCCTGGCGGCCACCCAGGTGGTGCTGCCCAAGTTCAGCGCGGACATGGTCCTGACCGCCTGGAAGAGGCGCCCTGCGACGTTCTTCCCGGGCGTGCCCGTCATGTTCGACCGCATCGTCGCGCGCGCCGGAGCGACGGGGGCCGACCTGTCGAGCTGCAAGATCGCCGTGTGCGGCGCCGCCCCCAACCCCAGAGCGGTCGCCGAGGCCTGGGAGCGGGCCACGGGCGGGATCATCATCGAGGGCTACGGCATGACGGAGACCTCCCCCATCATCCTGGGCAACCCCATCTCCCCCGAGCGCCGCGCCGGCTCCCTGGGGGTGCCCTACCCATCGACCGACGTGCGCGTCATCGATCCCGAGGATCCCGAGCAGGAGATCGCCCCCGGTCAGGTCGGCGAGCTCGTCGTCCGCGGCCCTCAGGTCTTCGTCGGCTACTGGGAGAACCCCGAGGAGACCGAGGCCGTCATGCTGCCCGGCGGGTGGCTGCGCACCGGAGACCTGGTGCGTCAGGAGGAGGACGGTTTCTACGTCATCGCCGATCGTCGCAAGGAGCTCATCATCTCCGGCGGGTTCAACATCTACCCCACCGAGGTCGAGGCGGCCGTGCGCTCCATGCCGCAGGTCGAGGACGTCGCCGTCGTCGGGCTGCCCGCCGAGAGCGGGAACGAGTCGGTGGTGGCCGCCATCCTGCCCAAGGAGGGACAGACCGTCACCCTGGAGCAGGTGCGCGAGTGGGCGGAGAAGACCCTGTCGCACTACGCCCTGCCCCGGCAGATCGCCATCCTGACCGAGATGCCGCGCTCCCAGATCGGCAAGGTGCTGCGCAGAGTGGTGCGCGAAGAGCTCCTGGCGGCCCGCGAGGTCGCCTCGGGGGCGGCCAGTGCAGCCGCCTCCGCATCGGCCAGCGCGGTCAGCGCGGCCGGCGCCATCGCCGAGCGCCTCGGGGAGGCGGGCGCCCGCGCGGGCACGAGACGCGGCGACCAGTCGGAGTCCCCATCGGCGCCCGCCTCCCCCGCGATGCCGTCCCCGGAGTCGTCCGGGGACCGCGAGGGGTCCGGGAGGACCGGCGACGACGGATGACCCCTCGCAGCGGCGACTCGAGGCCGGAGGATAACGCTCGCGCGAACGGGGCCGGGGACGCCGGGGACGCGGCCCTCTACCGGCGTCCGCACTACGCCCCCGGGGTGCCCGCCGTCATCGATGCGCCCGACGCACCGCTGAGCGAGTTGCTGGAGACCACCGCGCGGTTCTACGGCGAGCGCTGCGCCCTGGACTTCTTCGGGGCGACGCTGACCTACGCCGAGCTGCTCGAGGCCTCCGAGCGCGCCGCCCAGCTGCTGCGGGAGGCGGGGGTCGTGGCGGGCGACAGGGTGTCCATGCTCATGCCCAACTGCCCGCAGCACGTGATCGCCGTCTACGGGGCGCTGCGGCTCGGAGCGGTCGTCGCCGAGCACAACCCGCTGGCGCCCGCGCACGAGGTGCGCGACCAGCTCGACCGCCATGGAGCGCGCGTGGTCATCGCCTGGGAGAAGGGCGTCGAGCTGGTCCTGGACCCGGCCTCGACGGCCGCCGGCGGACCGGATTCCGCGGTGGACCCACTGGACGGGCGCACGGTGTTCTCGGTGGACCTGTCCGCGGCGATGCCCGCCCGACTGCGCGCCGCCCTGCGCCTGCCGGTGGCCCGCGCCCGTCGAACGCGCTCGTCGATGAAGGCCCGTCGGCTGCCCGCCGGGGTGCGCTCCTGGGACAGGGAGGTCGCGGGCGCCCCTCGACTGCCCGCGTCGTGGCCCCGCCCGGGCGGGGACGATCTCGCCGTGCTGCTGCACACCGGCGGCACCACCGGCGCGCCCAAGGCCGCCATGCTCACGCACACGAACCTGCGGGCCAACGCCAACCAGGCCATCGCCTGGATGCATCTGCTCCACGAGGGCGCGGAGACCTTCCTGGCGCTGCTGCCCTTCTTCCACGCCTTCGGGCTGACCCTCAACCTGTTCTGCGCGGTGCAGAAGGCGGCGACGCAGGTGGTCCTGCCGCGGTTCTCCGTCGGCCAGGTGCTCGACGCCCATCGGCGACGTCCTCTCACCTTCTTCGTGGGGGTCCCGGTCATGTTCGAGCGGCTCCTGCGCGGTGCGCGCGAGAGAGGCGCCTCCCTGAGGTCGATGCGCTACGGCGTGTGCGGTGGCGCCCCCATGCCGGCCGCGGTGGGTGCCGAGTGGGAGGCGGCCACGGGCGGATTCATCGTCGATGGCTACGGTATGACCGAGGCGAGCCCGATCATCGCGGGCACGCCCATGGGGCCGAGTCGGCGCCTGGGCGCGCTGGGGCTGCCCTTCCCCTCCACGGACGTGCGCCTGGTGGACCCGGACGACCCGGACCCGCGGCGGGAGGTCCCCGACGGCGAGCCGGGCGAGGTCCTCGTGCGCGGGCCGCAGGTCTTCGCCGGGTACTGGGACGACCCGCAGGCCACGGCGGCCGCGCTCCTCGACGGCGGATGGCTGCGCACCGGGGACATGGCGCGCCGCGAGGACTCGTTCCTGTGGATGGCCGATCGCAGGCGCGAGCTCATTCTGACCGGAGGTTTCAACGTCTACCCCTCCCAGGTGGAGGAGGCCATCCGGGACATGGACTCGGTAGCCGACGTCGCCGTGGTCGGGCTGGACGACGGGGCCAGTGGCGAGCTCGTGTGCGCCGCCGTCGTCCTGAACGCCGACGCGCCGGCGGACGCCGTCACACTGGAATCGGTGCGCGCCCACGCCGAGCGGGTCCTCCCCCACTACGCGCTGCCCCGCCGCCTGGAGGTCCTCGACGAGATGCCGCGCAGCGCGATCGGCAAGGTGCTGCGGCGCGTCGTGCGCGAGCAGCTGGCAGGGCGCTGAGCCGCCGCCCCGTACGCGCCGGAGGGCATCCGGGTCATCACCTCGTGGTGAGCGCGGGACGAGGATGAGTGGGCGGGGACGGCGCGGCGAGGATGTTGGCGTCGAGCAGTCGCAGCGGCCTCAGAGGAGACCGCAGTCGTCCAGCACGCTCCGCAGCGCGGCGACGTCGTCGGCCTCGGCGCGCACCAGCGGCAGGCGCACGGCGGCGCTGGGGATGCGATCCTGGAGCAGCAGGGCCTCCTTGGCCATGACCGCGCCCTGACCCCCGCCCATGATCGCCTGCACCAGAGGACGGATGCGCCGGGCGACCGCTCGCGCCCCGGCGAGGTCCCCGGCGTCGACCTCCGTGATCATCTCGCGCCAGGAGTGGGCGTCGGCGTGCGCGACGACCGAGACCACGCCCGAGGCGCCGTGGGCCAGCCAGGCGAAGTTGAGGCCGTCGTCGCCCGAGTAGTAGGCCAGGCCGGTGGCCTCCATGCGCCGGAAGCCCTGCTCGACGTCGCCCGTGGCGTCCTTGACCGCCAGGACCCGCTCGTGCTCGGCCAGCCGGGCCAGGGTCTCATCGGTGATCCTCACGCCCGTGCGTCCGGGGATGTCGTAGATCATGACGGGCAGGTCGGTGGCCTCGACGATCGCCATGATGTGACGGTAGACGCCCTCCGCACTGGGGCGGTTGTAGTAGGGGGCGTTGATGAGCAGCCCCTGGGCGCCGGCCTCCTGGCTGCCCACGCCGATGCGCACCGCATGGGCGGTGTCGTTCGAGCCCGCGCCGGCCACCAGCATGGCGCGGCCCGCGAGCGCGTCCCCCACCTCGCGCAGCAGCGTCTGCTTCTCGGGCAGGTGAGTGGTGGGGGCCTCACCCGTGGTGCCGGCAAGCAGGATCATGTCCGCGCCGTCCTCGACGAGGGTGACGGCGAGGCTCTGGGCGGCCTCGACGTCGATCTTCCCCCGAGGGGTGAAGGGCGTGACCATGGCGACGCCGACGGAGCCGAAGGGACGAGTCGGAAGAGCGCTCATACCGGCAGTGTAACGGGGCCGCGATCCTGGCACCGGTCGTCTCGCCATGGCATTCGGAAGATGTTCGGAAGCGGAGCACGCCGGAGCGCGGCCGGACGGGGAACGGGGCGCCCCGACCGCCCCTCCGGTGATCCCGGGCGACCCCGGAGCCCGGAGGGCGTCACGCCTCCGGCGCCACCGCCCTGTAGACGGCGCTCGCGTCCTCGCCGCCGTGGCCGAGCGCGTGCGCGCTCGCCAGCTGCATGAGCCCGGCGGCGCCCACCGGCGCGGGGATCCCGCGGCGGGCGGCCATGTCGACGGCCAGCCGGAGGTCCTTGAGGGCGAGGTCGATCCCGAAGCGGTTCTCGAAGTCACCGGCCGTCATCCACGGCAGCCGCACCTCGGCCTGGTACGACCAGCCGCCCGTGTCCCGCAGGGAGGCCGCGAAGGCCTCGTCGTCGACGCCGCAGGAGCGGCACAGCTCGTACCCCTCGGCGAGAACCGCCAGATTGGTCATCCCGATGAGGTTGGAGACGATCTTGAACGAGGCGGCGGCCTCGACCGTGCCCAGGTGGTGGACGGACTCGCCGATGCAGTCGAAGACCTCACCCAGGGCGGCGACGGCCTCCTCGTCCCCGCCCACGAAGAGCGGCAGGGTCCCGGCCTCCGCCTGGGCCGGCCCCTTGCCCAGCGGGCAGGCCACGAAGCGCCGCCCCTGGGCCGCCGCGCCGTCGGCCAGTCGTCGGGCGGTCGCCGGATCGACCGTGGAGGTGTCCATCCAGATGGCGCCGGCGGGCGAGAGTCCCCTCTTGGCCTCATGCACGTCGAGGACCGTCTCCGGCAGCGGCAGACAGGTGATGACCAGATCGGCCCCGGCCAGCAGGTCCTCCATCCCGGTCGGCGCCACCGCCCCCGCCTCGACGCAGGCGGCGAGGGCGCCCCGGCTCCGGTTGCCCACCCGCACCTCGAACCTGCCGCTGCGCGCCAGGTTCCTGGCGATGCCGCCGCCCATGCGGCCCACGCCAATGCATGCGATCGTGCGAATCATCCTGATGCCCCTTTCCGCCCGCGAGCCTATCGAGTCCCTCCGGCCACCGATAGGCTCGCGGGCATGACGCCCTCCGCCTCCGTCTTCGACGCCGACCCCTCCTCCGGCCTGCCGGCTCGCGCGCGGGAGGAGCGAGGCGGGTCGTGCGCCACCTCCGGCCCGGGCGACGAGACCGCTCCCGACGACCGGAACGCATCCGGGCCCCGCTCGCACCCGATGGAGGAGAGCGGCATCGTGCGCGCGGCCGTGGAGACCGACCTGCCCGCCATGGGCGAGGTCCACGCGGCGACCATGCTCGCCTCCCTGGCCGCCGGGCACGAGGGACCGCTTCCCAGGGACGTGCGCGCCATGGTCTCAGCCCCGGTGGTCGCCGCCGGGTGGGAGCCGGCGATCACCGCCCCTCCCAGTCGGGCCCACCACGTCCTCGTCGCGGCCCGGGACGGCGCCGTCGTCGGGCTGGCGGGGGTCGCTCCCACCGAGCTCACAACGGCCGCCGACGTCTCCGGCACCGTCGACGACACCGGTGCCACCGAGGCCGAGCGCCCCCGGGCGTCCGAGCGGGCGGCCGAGATCACGGCCCTCGGCGTCGCCCCCGCCCATCAGCGCCGCGGTCACGGCTCCCGGCTGCTCGCCGCGGCCGCGGACCTCGCCAGGCGGGACGGCGCCACGGTGCTCACGATGTGGGCCGTGCGTGGCGACGAGTCGCTGGCGCGGCTGCTCACCGGGGCGGGCTTGGAGCCGACCGGCTCCCACCGCGCGCTGCCGGTCGGAGGCGGCGTGACCGAGGACTGCTGGGCGGCACGTCTCTGACGGTTCCGACGGCCCCATCAGCGATCCGGCGGCGCCTCGCGCCCCGCCCGCCCTCGGCAGGGGCGAAGCGGAACGGCCGGCCGGCGCGCCGCGGCCCGGGCGGACCGGCGCTTCGGAGGTTCAGACGCCGAGGAGCCGGTCCAGGCCCACCGTGAGTCCCGGGTGCCCGCCGACCCGACGGACGGCGAGGAGAACGCCGGGCATGAAGCTGGCGCGGTCGAAGGAGTCGGTGCGGATGGTCAGCTGCTCGCCGGGGTTGCCGAGGACGATCTCCTCGTGGGCGGTGAGCCCCCGCAGGCGCACGGCGTGGACGTGGACGCCGTCGACGACGGCCCCGCGGGCGCCGTCGGGGTCGGTCTGCGTGGCGTCCGGCATGGCGCCCAGGCCTGCCTCGGCGCGGGCGGCGGCGATGCCCTGGGCGGTGGCGACCGCGGTGCCCGAGGGCGCGTCGACCT
>ERZ772993.747-NODE-747-length-14094-cov-33.479949_pt1 | contig 14094 bp, 13 predicted proteins | sample MGYA00580670_ERZ772993 | MGnify/ENA primary metagenome ERZ772993 (study PRJEB29015, sample SAMEA2737936) | human oral metagenome | biome: human oral; feature: human-associated habitat; material: dental | place: China | collected 2136 ... | reverse complement strand
TAGGTGCCGATAACACTCGCACCGACTTCGCCCTCGCCGCCTGAGCGAGCTCCGAGGTCCGTCAGCCCGGGGAGCGCTTCCGCCCCGGTTCCTGGCGTCATCCAGGAAGCCACTGCTGAGGTCCTTCGCTGTCGGGGGCCTTGGAACATGCAGGCAGCTGAGCCCGTCGGTGTCCTTGTCCGCGTGAGATGCCGGGGCTGAGAAACTCGTGAGCGGACTGCACCCGGAGAAGTCCTGTTGCACCACCGTCGGACGGGGGTTCGATTCCCCCCATCTCCACGTTCCGGAGCCCTGGGGCCACGAAATCTCGTGGCCCCAGGGCTCCGGCCGTCTTCGCCGGGTGTCGGTCGTCCCCACTCGGGGAGGGTGATCACTCGGGATGGCGCGACCGTACCCGATTACCGTGGCGAATGTGGCTCATGTGACGAACGAGGTCGCTATAGATCACAAACGACCGCGCCACGCCGCGAGAAACGCCGTCATATCTGACAAAACGGCCCGTTTATGCATAGCGTTGCCGCCAACGGCACCGCACCTGGTGTCCACCAACCACCGAGAGGCAGATACATGTCCGTTAACCGCACTGAGCTCATCGCCGCCATCGCCGAGAAGGCCGGACTTACCAAGGTTCAGGCCGATGACTTCCTGGGCGCCTTCCAGGAGGTTCTCGTCGAGAACGTCGCCAAGGGCGAGGCCGTCAAGATCACCGGCCTGATGGGTGTGGAGCGCGTCGAGCGAGCCGCTCGTACGGGTCGCAACCCCCGCACTGGCGAGGAGATCCAGATCCCCGCCGGTTACGGCGTCAAGCTGACCGTTGGCTCCGCCCTGAAGAAGGCCGTCGCCAAGTGACCCCGGCATGAGGACCCGGTGCCGCTGAGCGCGGCAGACCATGGACGTCAAGGCGCGTCACCTCCCGCGGGTGGCGCGCCTTCGTCATCTCGTCGTGAGCGGCACCGACGTCGGCCGGGCGGGCGGCTGGCCTTTCGGCTTCCCGGACGGAGGCGCGGCGGTGAGCTCGACGGATGACCGCCTTCCCGAACGGTTCATCCCCGAGCAGGAGGCGCCGGAGGAGACTGTGTTCATAGCCTCGCCGGCATGGATGACATTCGCTTTCCGCCTCGGGGGTCGGAGGATGCCTCTCCGGCACTCGCTCTGCAAGGCCTATGCAAGGCCTTCGGTCAGAAGATCGCCGTCAATATGCTTTCCCTGACCGTTCCCACCGGTTCCATCTACGGCATGGTCGGTCCCAATGGGGCGGGCAAGACCACGACTCTATCCATGGCCACCGGGCTGCTGGTTCCCGACGCCGGCCGCGCCGCGGTCCACGGCACCGACGTGTGGGCCCGGCCGGGCGCCGCCAAAGCGCGGCTCGGCGTCCTTCCCGACGGGCTGCGCACCTTCGACCGTCTCACCGGACTCGAGCTGATCACCTACGCCGGTCTGCTGCGCGGCCTGGAGCGCGATGTCGTCGTCGCCCGCGCCACCCAGCTCCTCCACGTCCTGGATCTCGGCGGCGCCGGCCGTGCGCTCGTCGCCGATTACTCCGCCGGCATGCGTAAGAAGGTTAACCTCGCCTGCGCCCTCATCCACTCGCCGAGCGTGCTCGTCCTGGACGAGCCCTTCGAAGCTGTCGACCCGGTCTCCGCTCGGGTGATCCAGGCGATCCTCACCGACTTCGCCGCCGACGGCGGCACCGTCATCATCTCCAGCCATGTTATGACGACCGTGCAGCGCCTGTGCACTCACGTGGCCATTATCGACGTCGGCCGGGTCGTGGCCGCGGGCACCACCGCCCAGGTCGCCGCGGGCATGGACCTGGAGGAGCGCTTCACTCAGCTGGTCGGGGCGCCGGAGGCGAAGGAGGACCTGTCGTGGTTGCGACCCTCATCCGTCTGAGGTGGAGGCTGACCTTCAACGCCCTGCGTCGTAGTGTCTGGATCATGGTGGCCGCCGTGATCGGCGCCGCCTGGGCCGCCGGCGCGATCATCACGATGGTCGCGGCGGCGGTCGCGTTCGGCCTGCACGAGTCGACGGCCGTGGCGGCGACCGCCATCGGCGGGCTGGGGGCGCTGACGGTGCTCGGATGGGCCCTGGTGCCGCTCCTTCTCACAGGTGTCGACTCGACGCTCGACCCCCGGGCGCTCGCTGTATGGATCGCGCCCTCGCGGTCATTGGCGTGCGGGCTCGCCGTGGCCGGGGCCGCCGGGATCCCCGGCATCGTCACGGCCGTCTGCTTCCTCCTGCCCGCGCTGGTGTGGGCGCTGGGCGGACGCTGGGGCGCCGCCGGGCTCGCTCTCCTCCTGGCTCCGGCCGCTCTGGCGACGTGCGTGCTGCTCTCCCGCGTCGTCGTAATCGGCTCCGGCGCGTCGGCCTCGCGCCGAAGCCGCGATATCGTCGGAGCCGTGGGCGGGGTGGTCGTCATCGGGGCAGGCCTCCTGCCGAGTGCGGTTAACCTTGTCGCCGCGCGCGCCGAGGAGCCCGGCACCGCCGGGTTGATGACGATCGGCCGGGTGCTCTCCCTGAGCCCCTTCGGCTGGGCCTTCGCAGCACCGGGCTGTCTCGCTCGGGGACAGGCGGTCCAGGCACTGGTCCTGACTCTGGGCGCCCTGGCTTCTCCGATTGCGCTGGCCCCTGCGTGGGGCAGGATTGTCGGGCGCGTCATGTCCGGGGGCGGCCGAGTCATCGGCCGAAGCGGTCGCCCGGGGCGTTCAACGGGTGTCCGGGATCGCGGGAGCGGGGAGAGCACGTCCGTCCCAGAACCGGTGACCCCTCTGCCATGGCATCGGCGACTCTCACGGTTCCTGCCCTCGCCAGCCGCCGCGATCACGGCGCGGTGCTTGCGCTACTGGCGCACCGACCCGCGCTACCTGGTGCTGGCGGTCTCCAGCATATTCGTCGTACTCGTCCTCGGTACTGTGATGGTGCTCAATGCTCGCGGCCTCCCGGGGGGCGGTCAGGGCCAGGTCGGCTTCGAGACGGCCCCGGCCAGCATGGCGCTCGGCCGGGCCCCGGCGGGTCTGCTGGGTGTGCCGGTCTTCGTCGCCCTGGTGTCCGGATGGGGAATCCACGACGACCTGGGCTATGACTCCACTGCCCAGTGGATGCACCTGAGTGCCGGAGTGCGCGGCCGTGACGACCGGCTGGGGCGAGTGAGTGCGGCGGCCCTGTGGCAGCTGCCCCTCATCGCGGCCATCACCATCGGCTTCGGCGCGTGGACCGGTCGTTGGGACATCGTGCCGGCCGTCGTCGGGGCGCAGCTGGGGCTCTACGGCGCCGCGCTGGCCTGGTCCAGCGTCATGGGGGCGATCATGCCCTACGAGGTCACCGCACCGGGGGCGAGCCCGCTGAAGTCGCGGACCTCGGGCATGACCCTGGTGGCCTCCTTGGTTCAGATGATCGGGTTCCTGGCCGTCGCCGTGCTCGCGCTGCCGGTCGTCGCCGGGATTTGCGCCCTCATGCTCCTGGGAGCTTGGCAGTGGGGCTGGGCGCTTCTGATCGTCGGTGTCCTGTGGGGCGCCGGGCTCGCCTGGGCGGGTGTGGTCGTCGGCGGCCGTACGCTGGACCAGCGCTGGTTCTCGGTGCTCACCACCGTGCGCTCCTGGCCCGGCCACGCCGAGACCCGCTAGAGACCCGCTGACCGTAGCCCGGGCCGGTCCCGTCCGGATTACGGGGCGCTTTTCGGACGGGGCGGCAGGGCGCTTCCGGGAGCGTTCGGCGCGGCGAGAGCCTTCGCACACGCGCCTCGCGACTCCGGTGAGGCACGGCGTCCTACACTGACCGCATGCGTCAGTACCTCCTCAGGCCGCGCGCCGCCGACGACCCGGCGGGTCCTGTGGCCCCTAGCGACCCCGCCGCCGAGCCCGGCCGGTCCGTGGGCACGGCCGTGCTCGAGCGCGAGGAGCTCCAGTCCACCGACGACGGCGACGCCGACCGCTTCGCGCACTATGTGCGCAAGGACAGGATCGCAGCGGCCGCGACGACGGGGCGCCCCGTCGTCGCCCTGTGCGGCAAGGTGTGGACTCCGGGGCGGGACCCGTCGAAGTATCCCGTGTGCCCGACCTGCAAGCAGATCTACGAGGAGATGCGTTCCAGCGGGGACGATGGTTCCGGCGGGGGCGGTCGCCGCTTCCCGCGCCTGCCCTTCTCGCGGGGCGGTCGGTGAATCCGGCACGAGGTTCCCAGGGCCGGCACAATCCGACTCAACCCTCCATCTTCGCCGCTGAGAGCCTCTCGCCCGCGTACCCGCAGCGCGCCGCCTGGGGAACATCGGGGTCGTTGCGCGCCTGGCAGGCGGCCGCGCTGAAGACGTACATGACCGACATGCCCGAGGACTTCCTCGCCGTGGCCACGCCCGGTGCGGGCAAAACGACGTTCGCCTTGCGCGTGGCCACCGAACTGCTCGCCGCCGGTGATGTTCACCAGGTCACCGTCGTATGCCCCACTGAGCACCTGAAGTACCAATGGGCCGAGGCCGCGGCCCGCGTGGGCATCCGTCTGGATCCCTCCTACGTCAACTCCCAGGGGGTGCTGGGCTCCCATTTCGACGGCGTCGCCCTGACCTACGCGCAGGTCGCCGCCAACGCCGCCCTTCACCGCGCTCGCACCGACGCCACCCGCACCCTAGTGGTCCTCGACGAGATCCACCACGGCGGGGACGCGCGCAGCTGGGGTGACGCTATGCGGGAGGCCTTCGCACCGGCGCGCCGCAGGCTCGCGCTAACCGGCACACCTTTCCGCTCCGACGAGTCGCCCATACCCTTCGTGCGCTACGTCGAGGAGGCCGGCGGAGTCAGGCGCTCACGGGCCGACTACTCCTACGACTACGCCGACGCTCTGCGCGACGGGGTCGTGCGCCCGGTGATGTTCATGACCTACTCCGGCCGAATGCGCTGGCGTACCAGAACCGGCGATGAAGTCGCCGCCCGGCTGGGCGAGCCGCTGACCAAGGATCTTCAGACCCAGGCCTGGCGCACCGCTCTCGACCCGGAGGGCGAGTGGATCCCCGCGGTTCTGGCCGCCGCCGACCAGAGGCTGAGCGAGGTGCGCCGCCAGATGCCCGACGCCGGAGGCCTGGTCATCGCCTCCGACCGGGGCTCGGCCCGTGCTTACGCGGGGCGATTGCGGGCCATTACCGGCGAGGCCGCCACCGTCGTCCTGTCCGATGACACCGGCGCTTCCAGCCGCATCGAGACCTTCTCGGCCGGCCGGGACCGCTGGATGGTGGCCGTGCGCATGGTCTCCGAGGGCGTCGACGTGCCCCGCCTCGCTGTCGGCGTCTACGCCACCTCGACTTCCACGCCGCTGTTCTTCGCCCAGGCGGTCGGACGCTTCGTGCGTTCACGCGCCAGGGGTGAGACCGCCAGCGTTTTCCTGCCCTCGGTGACCCCTCTGCTGGAGATGGCCAACGAGGTGGAGCTCGCTCGCGACCATGTTCTGGGCCGGCCCCGCTCTGAGAGGGATCGCCTGTTCGCCGGCCCCGAGGATCGACTCATCGCTGAGGCCAATGAGGAGGAGCGGGCCAGCGACGATCTTCTCGGCGCCTTCGAGGCGATGGATTCCACTGCCGAGTTCGATCGTGTGCTTTTCGATGGCGGTGAGTTCGGCACCGGCGCTGTGGTGGGCAGCATTGAGGAGCAGGAGTACCTGGGTCTGCCCGGCCTGCTCGAGCCCGAGCAGGTCACCGCCCTGCTGCGCCAGCGCCAGGACAAGCAGGTCGAGGCCCGCGAGCGCCGGGCCGCCGCGGCCGCCCAGCGCCGGGACGACTCCGGGATCGATGATGCCCGGCGCCGGGCGTCGGCCCGCAAGGAGCTCTCCCGGCTCGTGGCCGCTTGGGCGCGCCGCTCCGGCCAGCCCCATGGCGTCGTCCACAACGACCTGCGCCGCGTGTGCGGCGGACCCGAGGTGGCGCGAGCTTCCACCGAAGAGATCGAGAGACGGGTCAACACCCTCAGGCGCTGGTTCGTCGGGAAGCGGTGAGGGTTACCGGGGTCGGGCGACGACGTCGTACGGCCGTCGCGGGCCACGACGCGTCGCGGGAGCGGGGCGCGCGATCGTGCGCGGGGCGATGCTGATGGTGAATGCGATTCCGGAGCTCATCACGTGTCATCTTGCGGGAGAGAAGGATCCCGAATGGCCGGGTACGCCGAGGGGCGGGGAAGATATATGGATCGGTCCCCGCGCTCAGCGTCCGATGCGGGGGCGTCGTGCCTGGCGGGGCGCAGGAGCATCATTCACGCAGTGCGGTGCGGCCGTCGAGCTCGAGGTGACGGGTCGGCACGGCGGGCTCGCCCTCGCTGAGTCTCCAGGCGTCGTAGGGAAGCTCTGCCCGTGCCGCCCGGTGGCGTTCGGCCGCGGCGGTGAGCGCCCGCGGTCCGCGGTGCTCCTCAACGACCTCGCCGTCGCGCACGAGCTCGACCTGGAGGGGGCGCCCTCCCTCCCGCTTCAAGGCGCCCAGCGCCTTCCCCTGCTCGCGGGCTGAGAGGACCAGCTCCTCGGTGGCGGTCCCCGCGGTGTCCAGGACCCGTCCCGCCCACTTGCGCCCGCCGACGGTGGCCTTGCCCCCCTCGGAGAACTTGGCGACCTCCTGCATGACGCCGTCTGCGCCGGCCCGCTCGACGAGCTTGTAGACCAGCGCCGCCGTCGGGCGCCCCGAACCGGTGACGAGCTTGGTCCCCACCCCGTAGGAGTCCACCGGGGCGGCCCCCAGGCCGGCGATCGCGTACTCGTCCAGGTCGTTGGTCACCGTGATCCTCGTGCTCGTGGCCCCCAGGGCGTCGAGCTGGGCGCGGGCCTTGAAGGCCTCGGCCACCAGGTCGCCCGAGTCCAGGCGCACCGCCCCCAGCTCCCCGCCGCCGGCGCGGGCCGCGGCCACGGCCCGCTCGATGCCCCGGGTGATGTCGTAGGTGTCGACCAGGATCGTCGTGCCCGGCCCCAGCGAGGCGACCTGCGCCGCGAAGGCCTCCTCCTCGGTGTCGTGCAGGAGCGTGAAGGAGTGGGCGGAGGTGCCCACCGTGGGGATGCCGTAGCGCATGCCCGCCTCCAGGTCGCTCGTGCCGGCGAAGCCGCCCACGACGGCGGCGCGGGCGGCGGACACGGCGGCGCACTCGTGGGCGCGGCGCGCCCCGAACTCCACGCAGGGCCGCCCGTGCGCGGCGATGGTCATGCGGGAGGCCGCCGCGGCGACGGCGCAGTCGTAGTTGTAGATGGACAGCGCCAGGGTCTCCAGGATGCAGGCCTCGGCGAAGGTCCCCTCGACCGTGAGCAGGGGGGAGCCGGAGAAGTAGCACTCGCCCTCGGCGTAACCGCGGATCGTGCCGGAGAAGCGGTAGTCGCGCAGGTAGTCCAGGGTGGCGTCGTCGACCACCTCCGTGGCGCGCAGGAAGTCGATCTGGGCGGGCGTGAAGGTGAAGGCCTCGACGGCGTCGAGAAGGCGCCCCGTCCCGGCCACGACGCCGTAGCGGCGCGAGGCGGGCAGTTTGCGCCCGAACAGCTCGAAGACGCAGCGGCGCTGCGCGGTGCCCGCGCGCAGGGCGCCCTGCAGCATCGTCAGCTCGTACTTGTCGGTGAGCAGGGCCGTCGACGGGGAGCCCTGGTCGGGGACCGGGATCTGCGTAGGTGTCATGACTGATAACCTAGCGCCGTCGGGGCGCGCGCGCTCGCACCGGCCATCCACCGATACCCTTACCCTTGGTCCATGTCAGCCAGCGCCCCCGTGTCCTCGCCCGAGACCCGGACCGAGGACCGCGCGGTCCCGCTGCGCCGCTGGTGCACGGTGGTCCACGACGACCCGGTCAACACCATGGACTACGTCGTGTGGGTCTTCCGCAGCTACTTCGGCTTCTCCCGCCACCTGGCCGAGCGCCGCATGATGCAGGTGCACACCACGGGCCGCGCCGTCGTCTCCCGGGGCGCGCGCGAGCGCATGGAGGTCGACGTCACCGCCATGCACTCCTACGGGCTGCGGGCCACGATCGAGCCGGAGGCCGGCGACGGCGACGACGCCCCCGGTCCGGGCGCGGGCGGTGCGTCGTAATGCGCGGCTTCAAAGCGGTCGACGGCGGCTGGGAGAGCCCGCTGGAGGACTGGGAGCTCGAATTCCTCGCCGACCTGCTCGCCCAGGTCCTGGTGATCCTGGACAGCGCCGCCCCGTCCGGCCCCCGGGGCGGGCGACCGGCGGGCGCCGCCCCGTCCGGCCCCGGCGGGCCGCGCGCCGCCGAGTCCGCCCGCGACGCCGAGATCCTCGCGGCCCTGGACTTCGACATCGAGGATCCCGCGGGGGAGCCCGGTGGCGCGGGGGAGCCCGGCCCCGGTGCGTCCGGCCCCGACGGCGACCCCGGCCACCGCGACCGGACCGGGCCCGCCGACCCGCCCGCGGCGTCGGACGCCCTCGCGCCCTTCGTCGAGGCGCTCCTGCCCGACGCCTCCGAGGACCCCGACATCGCCGTCGAGGTGGCCGCCATGACCCGCGGCCGCCTGCGCGCCCTCAAGAGCGAACGCGCCCGACGGGTCATGGCCGAGCTGATCGAGCCCACGGGGGCGCGCGGCGCGGTGCGCGTGAGCGCCGGGACCGAGCAGGACTGGCTCGGCGCGCTCAACGACCTGCGCCTCGTCCTGGCCCAGCGGCTGGGCATCGACTCCGCCGAGGCCGCCGAGGACGTCCACGCCATCGCCCGGGAGGCGCCGCCCCCGCACGAGAGTGACGAATTCCGCTGGCGGCGGGGCGCCGCCCTGTCCTACGACATGCTCACCTGGTGGCAGGAATCACTGCTCCGCGTGCTGCTGCGCGGTCAGGGCCCCGCCTAGTCTCGACGACGTGAATGACGCGCCCATCGGGATGTTCGACTCCGGCGTCGGCGGCCTGACGGTGGCGCGGGCGGTCCTCAACCAGCTCCCCGGCGAGCAGATCCTCTACATCGGCGACACCGCGCACAGCCCCTACGGGCCCCGCCCCATCGAGGAGGTGCGCCGGCTCGCCCTGGGCGTCATGGACGAGCTCGTCGACTCCGGGGTCAAGATGCTCGTCATCGCGTGCAACACCGCCTCCGCCGCCGTCCTGCACGACGCCCGCAGCCGCTACACGCAGGGCAAGGGGGTGCCCGTCGTCGAGGTCATCCACCCCGCCGCCCGGGCCGCCGCCCGCGTCACCCACAACGGGAGGATCGGGCTGATCGCCACCCAGGGGACCGTCGACTCGCGCGCCTACGCCGACGCGCTCGGGGCCGTGCCGGGCGTCGAGCTCCTGTCCGTGGCCTGCCCCCGCTTCGTCGAGCTCGCCGAGCGGGGCGTGACCACCGGCCCCGAGGTCATGGCCACCGCCGAGGAGTACCTCGTGCCCATGCGCGAGGCCGGCGTCGACACCCTCATCCTCGGCTGCACCCACTACCCGCTGCTCATCGGGCCGATCTCCTACGTCATGGGGCAGGACGTGACCCTCGTGACCTCCAGCGAGGAGACCGCCAAGGACGTCTACCGCGAGCTGGCCGGGCGGAGCCTCCTGCGCGAGGAATCCTCCCCGGCGCCGGTGCACGAGTTCCGCTCCACCGGGGACCCCGCGTCCTTCGCCGTCCTGGCGCACCGCTTCCTCGGCCCCGAGGTCGGGCGCGTCAGGCGCACGGGCCTGGTGCCCGGCAGCTCCCACATGGTCTTCTCCTCGGATGTGCCCGCCCCCGCCCCCATCGTCGTGTCCGACGACGGCGGCCCCGCGAAGCCCCTCGACGTCGCCGGCGCCCCTGACGGCCCCGACCGCCCCGGCGCCCCCGACCGCCCGTCCTGACCCGCCGATGCCGACCCCGCCCCCAAGGATCCCCGTATGAAGCTCACGATCATCGGCTGCACCGGCTCCATGTCCGGCCCCGACGCCCCCGCCTCCTGCTACCTCGTCCAGGCCAGGGGCGCGGGACCCGACGGCGGGGAGCGGGTCTTCTCCCTCGTCCTGGACATGGGGTCCGGCTCAATGGGCCAGCTGCTCAACCACGTCGACCCGGCCGAGCTGGACGCGATCGCCATCTCCCACTGCCACGCCGACCACATGGTCGACCTGGTCGGCATGCACGTCTACCGCCGCTGGAACCCCGCCGGGGCGCTCGAACCCGTGCTCACGCTGGGGCCGGCCGAGCTGCCCGCGCGCCTCAACGGAGTCGACGGCTCGCCCAGCACGGAGGCCTACGCCACCGAATTCCTCTTCCGCACCGCCGTGCCCGGCCAGAGCGTGCGCGTCGGCCCCCTGACGATCACCCCCTTCGCCGCCCTGCACCCGGTCGAGGCCTACGGCTACCGCGTCGAGGGCCCCGCCGAGGACGGCTCGGGCACCGCGGCCGTGGCCTTCACCGGCGACACGGACCTGTGCGAGACCATGGCGGAGATGGCCGACGGCGTCGACCTGCTGCTCGCCGAGGCCGCCTTCGTCGAGGGGCGCGACCCGCTGCGCGGAATGCACCTGACGGGGCGGCGCGCCGGCGAGCTGGCGGCCGGGATCAGCGGACGGACCCCCCGCGCGGCGGTGGGCCACCTCGTGCTCACCCACATCCAGCCGTGGACCGATCCGGGCATCCCGCTGCGCAACGCCGCGCTGGTGTACGCCGGACCGCTGGAGGCGGCCACGGCCGGCGCGAGCTGGGAGCTCTGAGCCCGCGCCATGGCCGCCGGCGGACCGGGGCGCATCAGCTTCACCCCGCGCGTCCCGGACGGCCCCGACCGGCCCTGGACGCGCGGGCGGCGCACGCGCTGGTGGCTGGTGGTGCCCGCCGACCTGGCCGTGGTCGGCGCGACCTCCCTGTTCGCCTCGGCCGCGGTGCACGACGCGTCGCGGGCCCCGGGCCTGGCGGCGGGCGGCGCCGCGGCGATCGCGGCGGGATGGCTCGCCGCCCGGGCCGTCCGCCGCCGCGACGACCACCTGGAGGCGGCCTGGCCCGACGGCGCGCTCGCCCTGGCGGTGTGCTGGGCCGTGTGGACGGCCTCGCAGTGGGCGATCGCGCAGTGGGCGGCCCGGGCCGCGCCGGGCGCTGCGGGAACCGCACCGGGCGCCACGGGCGCCGCGGGGGGCGGCCCGCCGTCCACCGCGCTCGTGCTCGCCTGCTTCCTCGCGGTCCTGGGAGGGGGGTGGCGCCGCCTCTACGGCTTCGCCAAGGCCCACGACTCCCTGGTCCCCAAGGGCGTCCAGCGCTGGCTCGGCGCCCAGGCGGATGCGGGTCTTCCGGCGGACGCGGGACCGCCGGGGGGCGACGGCGCCGGGGACTGACATCGGCGTCCGGGCCGCTCGGGCGCCGGCGTCGTCGGCAATGGCGCGACGACGCGCAGAATCCGCGGGCGTCTCGGGGAGGGCGACGGCGTCAGGTGCGGCGGGCCTCCCGGTGCAGGAGGGCCAGGACGGCGGCGGCGGAGGCCAGGGCGTAGACGACGGCGGCGACCGGCTCCGCCCGCCCCGCGAGCGCGCCGCGCACGAGGATCGGGATCGAGCACCACAGGCACAGGGGCAGGACCCAGCGCCACACGCGCCGCGCGCTCGCGGGCGCCGCCAGGGGATCGCGCCGCGCGCCCGGGGGCGCGAGGTCGCGGCGTCGGACGAGCGCCCACGCGCACGCCGCGACGAGCAGGCCCGCACTCGCCCACGCGGCGGCGGACGAGCGGATCATGAGGCAGCCCAGCGACGCCCCGAACAGGACCGAGAGAACCCCGAGCGTCCAGGGACGGGGGCGCCATCGCCCGTCCCGCTCAACCGCCTCGGCCTCGTCCGGCGGGAGACGGGCGGAATCGGGGGATGCGTCGTGGATGCGGTCGTCGGTCATGGTCCTCACCCCGTTTTGCGCTGCGTCGAGTGTACGACGCCCGTCGTCGTCCGGTCCCGTTCGCTCCGCCGTCGTCCGGCCGGGGGCGGCCGGCGCCGCCGTCGGGTCTGCGCGGCCGAGCCGGATTCCCCCCGTCCGGCCCCGCAGGCCCCGCCGCCGCTCTGAGCACGTAGGATCGCCCCGTGCTTCAGACTCTGTCCACCGCCTTCATCCGCACCCTGCGCGAGGACCCGGCCGACGCCGAGGTCGCCGGCCACAGGCTCCTCGTGCGCGCCTGCTACATCCGGCGCACGGCCCCGGGCGTCTACACCTGGCTTCCGCTGGGCCTGCGCGTGCTGCGCAAGATCGAGGCCGTCGTGCGCGAGGAGATGAACCGCATGGGCGGCCAGGAGGTCCACTTCCCGGCCCTGCTGCCCGCCGACCCCTACAAGGCCACCGGCCGCTGGCAGGAGTACGGGCCCACCCTGTTCACGCTGGCGGACCGCAGGGGCAACGACTACCTCCTCGCCCCCACGCACGAGGAGATGTTCACCCTGCTGGTCAAGGACATGTGCTCCTCCTACAAGGACCTGCCGCTGACCATCTACCAGATCCAGACCAAGTACCGCGACGAGGCGCGCCCCCGCGCCGGCCTCATCCGCGGGCGCGAGTTCATCATGAAGGACTCCTACTCCTTCGACATGGACGAGACGGCCCTGGACGCCTCCTACCGGGCGCACCGCCGCGCCTACGAGCGGGTCTTCACCCGCCTGGGCCTGGAGTACGTCATCGTCAACGCCATGGCCGGGGCCATGGGCGGGTCCCACTCCGAGGAGTTCCTCCACCCCTCGCCCATCGGCGAGGACACCTTCGTGCGCTCGCCCGGCGGCTACGCCGCCAACGCCGAGGCCGTGACCACCCCGGTGCCCGAGAGCGTCGACGCGAGCGCCGAGCCCGCCGCCCGCGTGGTGGACACCCCCGACTGCCCGACCATCGACGCCCTCGTCGAGCTGTGCAACACCGCCCACCCCCGGGCCGACGGCCGGGCGTGGACGGCCGCCGACACCCTCAAGAACGTCGTCGTCGCCCTCACCCACCCCGACGGCGAGCGCGAGCTGCTCGTCGTCGGGGTGCCGGGCGACCGCGAGGTGGACATGAGGCGCCTGGGGGCCGCCGTCGCCCCCGCCGAGGTCGAGATGGCCACCGACGAGGACTTCGCGGCCCACCCCGAGCTCGTGCGCGGCTACATCGGCCCCGCCGCCGTCGGCCCCAACTCGCCGGCGCGGCGCGTGGAGGTCGGCGAGGACGGGCGCGAGGTCCTCACCGGCTCCGTGCGCTACCTGCTCGACCCGCGCGTGGTGGACGGCACCAGCTGGGTCACCGGCGCCGATGCGGACAAGCGCCACGTCCTGCACCTGGTCAAGGGGCGCGACTTCACCGCCGACGGCACCATCGAGGCCGCCGAGGTCCGCGACGGCGACCCCGCCCCGGACGGCTCGGGCGCCCTGAGCCTGGCCCGCGGCATCGAGATCGGCCACATCTTCGCCCTGGGGCGCAAGTACGCCCAGTCCCTGGGGCTGACGGTCCTGGATGAGAACGGCCGGGCCCGCGTGGTGACCATGGGCTCCTACGGCATCGGCGTCTCGCGCGTCATGGCGGCGCTGGCCGAGGCCAACCACGACGAGCACGGCCTGATCTGGCCCATCCAGGTCGCCCCCTACCACGTGCAGGTCCTGGCCACCGGCAAGGACGACGCCGTGTTCTCCACCGCCGCCGCCCTGGCGGGGGACCTGGACGCCGCCGGCTTCGAGGTCCTCTACGACGACCGCCGCAGGGTCTCGGCCGGGGTCAAGTTCGCCGACTCCGAGCTGCTGGGCGTGCCCTTCACGGTCGTCGTCGGCCGCGACCTGGCCAGGGAGGGCACGGTCGAGATCCGCGACCGGCGCAGCGGCGGGAGGCGGTCGGTGCCGGCGGGCGACGCCGCCGCCGAGGTGGGCGCCGAGCTGCGCGCCGCGCTGGCGCGGGTGCCCGACGGCGCCGGCGCCGGCGCCGGTCGGTCGGACCCGGAGTCCGCGTCCGGACTGGATTGAGCCGAGGCGGGCCCCGACCGGCTGCCGGGCGCAGCCGAAGCCCGTGCCCGGGCGGGACTGAGGGCCCTGGTCCGACGGGGGCCGCACCGATCTCGTCGGCGCGTCCGCGCCCGGGCGGGGCTGAGCCAGGGGGCGACCCCCGACCGACTCCCGGGCGCCGTGGCCCGCGAGCACGTCACTTAACCTCCGAGCACGTCACTTAACCCGCGAGCACGTCTGCTAGAGGTACGTGCTCGCGGGTT
>ERZ772993.746-NODE-746-length-14125-cov-10.446055_pt1 | contig 14125 bp, 8 predicted proteins | sample MGYA00580670_ERZ772993 | MGnify/ENA primary metagenome ERZ772993 (study PRJEB29015, sample SAMEA2737936) | human oral metagenome | biome: human oral; feature: human-associated habitat; material: dental | place: China | collected 2136 ... | reverse complement strand
CCTATAACTACCCGGCCGCAAGGCCGTAACTACCGCGCCAAAGGCGCATAACTACCGCCTCCGAAGGAGGCATAACTACTCTATGACTACCCTATAACTACCGCGCCGCAAGGCGCATAACTACCCTATACAACAACCAACCATAAATAGAATCAACAATGGAACATCTTTCTGTTCGCCTGACGAGTCTCTCGTCGTCTGCCACACTGGCCATGTCGCAGAAAAGCAATGAGCTGAAGGCACAAGGCGTCGACGTCATCAACCTGAGCGTCGGCGAGCCCGATTTCTTCACCCCCGACCCCATCAAGGCCGCGGCGAAGAAGGCCATCGACAACAACTTCTCGTTCTACAGCCCCGTCCCGGGCTTCTTAGACCTGCGGAAGGCCATCGTCGCCAAACTCAAGCGGGAGAACGGCCTCGACTACACCGTCGATCAGATCATCGTCTCCAACGGCGCCAAGCAGTCCATCTGCAACACCCTGCTCTGCCTCGTCGACCCGGGCGACGAAGTCATCGTGCCCGCCCCCTACTGGGTGAGCTACGTGGAGATGGTCAAGCTGGCCGAGGGCACGAACGTGATCCTGCCCGCCGGCATCGACCAGAACTTCAAGATCACGCCCGAGCAGCTCGAGGCCGCCATCACGCCCAAGACCAAGGCGCTCATCCTCTGCACGCCCTCGAACCCCACGGGCAGCGTCTACAGCCACGACGAGCTGGAGGCCCTGGCCGACGTCCTGGCGCGTCACCCGCAGGTGGTCGTCATCTCCGACGAGATCTACGAGCACATCAACTACGTCGGTCGCCACGCCAGCATCGCCTCCTTCCCCGTGTTGCGCGACCGCGTGGCCGTCATCAATGGCGTCTCCAAAGCCTACGCCATGACCGGCTGGCGCATTGGCTTTCTGGCCGCCCCGCTGTGGCTGGCCCGGGCCGCCAGCAAGCTGCAAGGTCAGTACACCTCGGGGCCCAGCAGCATTGCGCAGAAAGCCGCCTGCGAAGCCTTCTCCGGCGACCAGACGTGTGTCGAGGAGATGCGCGTGGCCTTCAAGCGTCGGCGCGACCTGATCTGCCGCCTCTGCCGCGAGATCCCTGATGTGCGTCTGGCCGTGCCCGACGGCGCCTTCTACATCTTCCCCGACGTCAGCCGTTACTTCGGCCGCAGCGCCGGCGATCGCAAAGTCTACGACTCGGCCGACCTGGCCATGTACCTCCTGGAGACGGCCCACGTGGCCACCGTCGGCGGTCATGCCTTCGGCGCCCCGGACTGCATCCGCCTCTCCTACGCCGCCTCCGACGAGGCCATCACCGAGGCCATGCGTCGCATCGCCAAAGCGCTGTCTGAACTCAAATAGAACCGTGGGGGCTTTGCCGCGTAGCGGAGAGTCTTCATTACACACGCTTGTATGTAGCGGGGGTGCGGGATACGGTCTCGGCCCCCGCTCTTTCTTTTTGGACCATTGCACGCCCTGTAATTCCTCTAAAACCCGGTTTTGGGCCATTGCACGCCCTGCAATCCTCGTAAAACCCGGTTTTGGGCCATTGCACACCTTGCATTTCCCCCAGAATCTGATTCTGAGCCATTGCAGACCTTACAATTCTTCCAGAATCTGATTCTGAGCCATTGCAGACCTTACAATTCCTCCAGAATCTGATTCTGAGCGATTGCAGACCTTGCATTTCCTCCAGAATCTGATTCTGAGCGCTGCCCCATCTATGCAACGCGCGTCCCCTCGATCATCTCCAACAGCCGCCGCGCCTGCGCCTCGTTGGAAAAGGCGGGGAGGAGCAGTCGGCGACGGGCATCGAGTTCGGCGTCGCGAAAAGGCACGTCCATCAGGCGGCGACACGTGTCGACCAGCTCGTCGGGCGTCGCACCGATGTGGCAGAGGCTGTCCAAGCCGCTTCCCGCCAGCATGGTCGGGTTGACCACCACGTGCCGGCCGGCAAAGAGGCTGTTGAGCAACTTCAGCTTCAGGCCCGTGCCCTGAAACGTGACAAGGAGGTGGATTTGCGCCTCACGGATCAGGCCGTCCATGCGCGCGGACGTAGGGTTGGCCTCGACCGAGATATGCGCGTGGCACGCGGCCTCACGGAGGAGCGTCGGCGTGGGATCCATGCCGGCGATGATGCAGCGCGCGGGGGCGAGGCGGGGGAAGACGTGGCGGATGAGGTACAGCGCGGCCTGCTCGTTCTCCTTGACCGAGAGCTTGGCGTGATAAAGGATGAAGTCCGAGCGGCCGGGCACGGTGCTGACGCTGTCGTGGGCGTGGAAGCAGGGGATGAAGGCGACGCGCGAGGCGGGCAACAGGCGGCGCAGGGCGTCGGTGTCGGTGGTGGAGACGGCCGCGACGAGGTCGGCCGCGGCGGCGTGGGGCAGGTAGCGACGGAAGCGCCACGCCTCAAGACGGTAGAAGAGTCGGCGGAGCGGATGGCGCTCAGCCTGACCGATGGCGCGGTAATAATCGTGCTCAATGTTGCACGAGCGAAACACTTTGACGCGCCCCGCAAGGCGTGGGTCGTCAATGCAGAAGCACGTGTGCAGGCCCTCGAAGAGGATCGGCGCGTCGTCCTGCAAGAGGCGTTGCACGAGTCGTTCGTTGCGGCGGCCGGCCACGTTGTAAGGCTCCAGCGTGAGGTTCGCAAGCAGCCCCGTGCGACGCGGGTAATAGTGCACCTCGGCGCAGATGCGCTCCAGCTCCGGGGCGCGCGGGCGCTCGTATTCGTAGCAGTGCAGGATGAGCCGTACGCCGAGCCGGTGGAGCGCCAGGAGCTTATAATAGATATCGATGACGCCGCCGTAATTCGGGGGGTACGGGATGTTGAGGGCGATGACGTGGAGGGTGTTCATAGAGGGTAGAGGGTGGAGGGTGGAGGATAGAGGATAGAGGGTGGAGGGTAGAGGGTAGAGAGTAGAGGGTGGAGGGTGGAGGGTAGAGGGTAGAGGGTAGAGAGAGCAGAGGAGAGAGAGCCGGGGAGAGACAAATGATGTACCCGGCTCTACCCTCTACCCTCTATGACAGGTACCCGGATCTACCCTCTACCCTCTATCCTCTACCCTCTATAACCCTTGCGAACTGTCCGGCTTGTGCGCGGCGGGAGAAGCGGCGGACGGCCTCCCGGTCGGGATCGGCCGTGGTAAAGCCATCGGTCTGCCAGCGGCGGTAATGGTGGAGCAGGAAGCGGTGCACCTCCTCCTCGTTGTGGGCCGACAGCCCGGAGCGCGTCTCGGCGATGGTCTGCTCTAAGCAACCCTCGTCGCCACGGACACAGAGGATGGGCTTCTCTACGGCCAACGCCTCAAAGAACTTCGTCGTCATAATGCCCTGCGGACCGTCGGGCGCGGCGCGGTTGGTGAGCAGCAGCAACACAGAGCTGTCGTTGAGCACATCGGGCACAGCCGTGGCGGGCACCATGCCGGGATAGTCCATGAACGGTGCGCAGTCGTAGCGCTCGGCCTCCTGCCAGATGATGCGCCGCGAGGCGTCGTCGGTGAACCAGCGGATGCGGAACGTCTCGGGCGTGATCTGCCCCTCGGCTGCGAGTCGGGCCACGGCGCGCAGCAGCAACTCGGGGTTACGCATGGCCGTGCTCAGCAGGCGACCGGTGTACGTGACGCGGAACTGCGGCGTGCGGACGGTGCGCGGGGCGAAAAGCTCGGGGTCGTAGCCATTATAGATGAGGTGCACGTGCGGGTTACGTTGGCGGAGCACCTCCACATGCCACGGCGAGATGGTCGTCACGGCCTTCGCCTCCTCCAGCGCACGGTTGCGGATGGCAAGACTGCGCGCGCGGAAGAGTCGGGCGAAGATCCGCTCCACGCCGAAGAGTCGGGGCAGCGGGTGCGACAAGTATTCGTCGCCCGCATACTGCTCGATGATGTCGCGCAGATCGACGACGAGCGGCAGGCGGTGACGACGCGCGATGCGTCGGGCAGCATCCAGGGGGAACTCCCGATAGGTGCTGCACAGCACGACGTCGCACGGGCGCTCCGCCAGCCGTCGCTCCGCCGCACGCTCCAGTCGGGCCGTCTTGCGACCGAAGAAGACGTCGGTCAGGCTGGCCATGCGTGACGCAGGGACATAGGTCACGTCTACCCCTTCGCGCAGGAAGTCGAACGTGTCGCCCGGCACCTGCTCGGTCACCACGACAGGCGTCCAGCCCTCACCCGCGAGGTACTTGCAGAGGTAGCCCATGCGGGGGCCGAAGGCGGGGGGGAAAAGGTCGCAAAGGATAAGTACGCTACGACGTTTGCATAGCAGCGCATCTGCTGCGTTGCCTGCGACACTCGGTGTTCGGTCATGTGCTTCAGCACACTCCCTCCACCTCGGTCTTGGACGCCTTGCATCTGCACTACTCTGCAAAGTCTCGCTACGGGGTTCGCACTGCTTCATTGCTCAAAACAACGCTCTCACAATATGTTCTGCCGCATGGCCGTCGCCAAAGTCGGCGATCTCGTGGCGTGTGGGCGATGGATTGCGTAGGGCGTGGAGGATGCGGTCGGTGTCGCTGCCGGTGAGGATGTTCCAACCGGCCTCGATCGTTTCTAACCACTCGGTGTCGTCGCGAAACGTGACGCAGGGCGTGCGGTGGAAATAGGCTTCCTTCTGGATCCCGCCCGAGTCGGTGAGGATGGCGGCTGCGGACTGTTCCAACCGCACCATGTCCCAGTAATCGACCGGCTCCGTCAGGCGTACCGCGTCGCTCAAGGGGGCAAGCAACCCGTAGGCTTCGAGGCGCGACCGTGTGCGGGGATGCAACGGCCAAACGACGGGGCACGTGGGCGTGGAGGCCTCGATGAGGGCATGGACGATGGCCGTGAGGCGCGTGACGTCGTCCGTATTCTCGGCGCGGTGGACGGTGGTGAGATAGAACGCTTTCGGCGTGAGGCCAAGCGATTCGATGACAGTCGAGCGACGGGCGGCGAGGCTCCCGAAGATGAGGGCGGCGTCATACATCACATCGCCCGTGTGCATGACGCCATCGGTGATGCCCTCGCGGCGGAGGTGCTCGACGGCCGCGCGCGTGGGGCAGAAGAGGCGGTCGGCTAAGTGGTCCGTGAGCACGCGATTGATCTCCTCCGCCATGCGTCGGTTGAAGCTGCGCAGACCGGCCTCGACGTGTGCCACGGGGATATGCAGCTTGGCGGCCGTCAGTGCGCCGGCGAGCGTGGAATCGGTGTCGCCATAGACAAGGACGCGGTCGGGGCGCTCGTCGAGGAGCACGCGCTCGATGCCCGTCATCATGCGCGCCGTGGCCTCGGCGTGACTGCCGATGCCGCCGCAGTGCAGGTTCCATGCGGGTTGTGGAATCTCGAGCGCACGAAAGAAGACGTCGCTCATGTTCGCGTCGTAATGCTGGCCGGTGTGCAGGATCTTTTCATCGATACGCTGGGCCGGGTCTGTGACGCTGCGGTTATACTCGATGAGGGCGCGGCTGACGGTCGCGGCTTTGATGAACTGGGGACGTGCCCCGAGGATGGTGATGAGCTTCATGGCTTACATCCGTTCGGGCATTTCGATTCCGAGGAGCGACATGGCGGTGAGGATCACCTTCGCCGTCTCAGCCGACAGCGTCAGGCGCAGCGTCCGCACGCGTTCGTCGGCCTCGCCGAGGATCGAGTAATCGTGATAGAACTGGTTGAACTCCCGCACCAGATCGTACGTATAGTTGGCGATGCAGGCCGGGCTGTACGTCTCGCCCGCCTCACGCACCACGTCGGAAAAGTCGGCCAGCGACTGCACAAGCGATTGCTCCTTGGCGTTGATCGGCGTATCCGTGGGCAGCGTGGCGGGGACGGTGAGCCCTTGCTCGGCGGCCTTACGCAAGACGGAGCGGATGCGCGCGTAGGTGTACTGAATGAACGAGCCGGTGTTGCCATTGAAGTCGATCGACTCCTTGGGGTTGAAGGTCATGTTCTTCCGCGGGTCGACCTTCAGGATGAAGTACTTCAACGAGCCGAGGCCGATGATGCGGATGATGTCGTCCGCCTCTTCGCGGCTGAGGCCGTCGAGCTTGCCCAGCTCGTTGGAGATGTCGCGCGCTGTGGCGATCATCTCGTCCATCAGGTCGTCCGCATCGACGACGGTGCCCTCGCGGCTTTTCATCTTGCCCTCGGGCAGCTCCACCATGCCGTAGGAGAAGTGGATCAGGCCGCGGCCGAAGGCGAACCCGAGCTTGTCGAGCAGCAGGGAGAGGACTTGGAAGTGGTAGTTCTGCTCGTTGCCGACGACGTAGATCATGCGGTCGATCGGGTAATCGTCGTAGCGGAGCTTGGCGGTACCGATGTCTTGGGTCATGTAGACCGACGTGCCATCGGCGCGCAGGAGGAGCTTCTCGTCGAGGCCGTCGGCGGTGAGGTCGGCCCAGACGGAGCCGTCGGGGCGACGGTAGAAGAGTCCGCGCGAGAGGCCCTCGAGCACTTTGTCGCGCCCCTCGAGGTAGGTCTGCGACTCGTAATAGATCTTGTCGAAGCCGACGCCAAGGCGGCGATACGTCTCGTCGAAGCCGGCGTAAACCCAGCTGTTCATCGTGGCCCAAAGGGCGCGCACCTCCTCGTCGCCGGCCTCCCAACGGCGCAGCATCTCGCGCGCCTCGGCCATGAGCGGCGACTGGGCTTCGGCCTCCTCACGGGTCAGCCCGGTGGCCTCGAGCGTGCGCAGCTCCTCGCGGTAATGCTTGTCGAAGAGCACGTAGAAGTCGCCCACGAGGTGGTCGCCCTTCTTGCCGGTCGACTCCGGCGTGGCGCCCTCGCCCCACTTCTTCCACGCGAGCATGGACTTGCAGATGTGGATGCCGCGATCGTTGACGATGTTCGTCTTGACCACCCGGTTGCCGTTGGCCTCGAGGATGCGGGAGAGGCTATAGCCGAGCAGGTTGTTGCGCACGTGGCCGAGGTGGAGGGGCTTGTTGGTGTTCGGCGACGAGTATTCGACCATGACGAGGGGCGACTCCGCCGTGATGGGCCGTGTGCCGAAGGCGTCGTCGGCATGGATCGCGCCGAGTGCCTCCACCCAGCGGCTGCCGGCGATGGTGAGGTTGAGGAAACCTTTGATCACGTTGAAGTCGGCTACGGCGGGCTCGTGCTCGCGGAGGTATTGGCCGATCTCGCGGGCCGTCTCTTCGGGCGACTTCCGGGATATGCGCAGGAAGGGGAAGACGACGAGGGTGAGGTGGCCCTCAAACTCCTTCTTTGTCTTTTGCAGCGCGGTTTGTTCGGGCGCCACGGTGTGGTTGTAGAGCGCCTCGATGGCAGCCCGTACGGCCGCCGAGAGTTGTTGTTCGATCATCATTTATAGAGGTAGTATATGTTGTACAATGTAGTTAGAAGGAGTGAGAAGTAGTCGTGCATCACGCCGTCCTCCGTTCCTTTTTTGACCGGGGCAAAGGTAAGTCCGCGGTTTACGCAGTCCAAGGCGGGGCGTCTACGGGCGGCCCCTGCCGGGGCAGGGAAGTTTGGCCGGGGGCATCAGGGATGCCTGCCAAGTTTGCCGGGTACATGTAGGGGCGTATCGCATACGCCCCCCAGGCATCCCGCAGGGATGAATGATCAGGCGACCCGGGGCGGGTGTGGGGGCAGCCGAATCGTTCTACATTTGTCGCCGCTGCCGCGGAATGGGGCATTTCCCGACTAAGGAAATGGGGCCAACCTTCGGGAGAGGCCATTTCCCGACTAAGGAAATGGGGCCAACCTTCGGGAGGGGGCATTTCCCGACTAAGGAAGAGGCCATGCCGCAACTGATGGAGCAAACAATCAACACGTTTAATCATTTAACAAAGGAGGTCCAATGAAAAAGACCGTAGTAATCAACAAGCCGGGGCTGAGAAAGTATGACAATCCCCTGCATGTACAATTTCACAGCGAGACGTACGACATCGTGCACGCCGTGGACCCGACGAAGCTCGGTATGCCCGACGACGTGATGCCGGAATGGCGCGGCAACATCGACACCGAAATCTCGAATAATCGAGACGCACAGGCCGACGCCAATACGGCGTTAATGATGGAGAAGGACGAGGAGCGCGACCGGCTGGTGCTGTTCATCATCGCCTCGGTGCGCAACGCCCTGCTGCTGAGCGACGCCGACATGGTGGCCGCGGCCAAGCGCCTCTCCGTTATGACCCGCCGCTACGCTGGCATTCAAAAGGAATCGTTCGACCGCGAAACGGCTGACATCTTAGGATTCTTGGCCGACCTCAAGGACGCCAAATACACGGCCGACGTCACCAAGCTGGGGCTGGATCCGGTGGTCACCAAGCTGGAGGCCGTCAACACGGAGTTCCGCAAGATCTATAAAGAGCGCCGCGAGACAGAAGTGGAAAAGACCCACCTGCCGCCCTCTGGCAAGGTGCGCCCTGAGACGGATGCACTCTATGAACGCGTGATTTTGGTGCTGCAATGGAATTACGTTTATGGCAAAGCGCCGGTCGACCCGAACGTTATTGCCCAAGTGGCCGAAGCGATGAACAAGCAAACCGACCGCATCGAAACCGTTTATCGCCAGAGCCTCGCCCAGCGTAAGGCAGCCGGGGATAAGAAGCCGAAGGAACCCAAGCAGCCCAAGGAACCGAAGGGACCTAAGCAGCCGAAGGATCCCAAGCCTACGCCCGACCCGAAGCAACCGGAGCAGCCGAAGAAGCCGGACGAGAAGCCGAAGGATCCGAAGAAGCCGGACGACGGCAATCCTGATATCACGCTGCCGGAGGAATAAGGCTATGGCTGACTAAGAATAGTCGGATACTGGTGCCCGCCCCCTCCCCACCTGTGTCCGACGTTCTTTTTTTCACCCGAAACCTCATTCCCCATATTTCAAATGAGAAAATACATTCATCCCCTGGCCGCCTGCACCTCTTTGCAGGCGCCTCATCATTCACTCTTCAAGCACAAGACACAATGAACACAAACAAAACGGCAAGTTCTCCTCTCGATGAGGCTTTGCCACTGACCACAGAATGGGACAAAGTGTTCCCCAAGAGCGACCGTGTGGAGCACCGCAAGGTGACTTTCCACAACCATTTTGGCCTCACCCTGGCCGCCGATCTCTACCTTCCCAAAGGCGCTACGGGCAAACTGCCCGCCATCGCCGTCTGCGGACTTTTCGGCGGCGTCAAGGAGCAGTCCAGCGGACTTTACGCACAGACACTCGCCGAGCGCGACTTCATCACGCTGGCCTTCGACCCCTCCTTTACGGGTGAGAGTAGCGGCCATCCGCGCGACGTCTTCTCGCTCGATATCAACACGGAAGACTTCCAAGCCTCCGTCGACTACCTCTGCAACCTCGACGGCGTCGACCCTGCACGCGTCGGCATCCTCGGCATCTGCGGCTGGGGCTGTATCGCGCTCAATGCCGCCGCTAACGATCCGCGCATCAAAGCCGTCGTGGCGAGCACCATGTACGACATGCCACGCATCGGCGCCTGGGGCTACAACGACAGCGGCACGGCCGACGACCGCTATCGCGCCAAGCAGGAGATCGCAGACCTCCGCACCAGCGAGTACGCCGCTGGCCTCACAAAACACGCCTTCACGACCATCCCTGTCGACCAGCTCACGGGCAAAGAGCCGGCCTTCGTCCGCCAGTATTCGGAGTACTACAAGGCTCCGCGCGGCTATCATCCCCGCTCGGTCAACTCCAACCTCGGGTGGATGCAACAGGCCATGACGGGCTGGATGAACAACGCCATCCTCTCGCACCCCGAAGACCTCCGCGCGCCAGTCCTCATCGTCCACGGCGAGAAGGCGCATAGCCGTTACATGGGCGAAGACATCTACCGTCGCCTCAAGGGCGACAATAAGCAGCTGCTGATCGTCCCCGGCGCTACGCACACGGATCTCTACGACCAAACGGACAAGATCCCCTTCGATCGCATTGCGGATTTCTACCGTACGAACCTGAAGTAAGAGGGGCAGACCCCTCGGGGGCCACCCCGGGGGATCTCCTTCTTACTTATGACAATGCCGGATACACGCCTCTCGCAGCGTGTACCCGGCATCTTTCATTTTCGGCTCTTTTCGGTTTACCGATCAGAGTCCGCGGCCGTGACAGTTCTTGTACTTCTTGCCGCTGCCGCAGGGGCAGGGGTCGTTACGGCCCACTTTCTTCTCCACCCGGACGGGCTCCTGCGGCTGACGCGGTGCGGGGCCTGTAGGCGGCTGCGGCTGTGTGCCCTCCGAGTCGGCGCTGCGCGGAGCCGCATCGGCGTCGTCCTTCTCGGTGCGATAACGGCTCATGTCGGTGCGGCGCTCGGGGACGGCCTGACGCACTTCAGGGGCGGCCTGACGCTCCTCGTCGGGCGCCTCTTGGACGGGGATCTGGCCACGCATGAGGATGGCGACCGTCTTGCGGTTCATCGTCTCGACCATCGTCTTGAAGAGGTTGTAAGCCTCGAGTTTGTAGATCAGCAGCGGGTCTTTGTTCTCGTAGCTGGCGTTCTGAACGGACTGGCGGAGGTCGTCCATGTCGCGGAGGTGTTCCTTCCACGCCTCGTCGATGGTGAGCAGCGTGACAGCCTTTTGGAAGGCCTTGACGATGGCGCGCGAATGGGTGTCGTAAGCCTCCTTGAGGTTGCACGAGACGTTATACATGCGCTTGCCGTCGGTCACGGGGATCATAATATTCTCGTACATGGCGCCTTGGTTCTCATAGACCTGGCGGATGACGGGGTCGGCCACCTGTGCCATGCGTTCCATGCGGCGCTTGTATTGCTCCATGACGGCCTTGAAGACTTGGTCGGTGAGGGCGTCGGTCTTGGCCTCGCGGAAGGTGTCCTCCGTGACGGGACACTCGAGGGCGAAGGTGCGGAAGAGCTCCAGCTTGAAGCCGTCGAAGTCGCCGCCATCGCGCGCCTGCTCGACGAGGGCCACGGTGGCGTCGTAGAGCGTGTTCATCACGTCCAGCCCGATGCGCTCGCCCATGAGGGCGTGGCGGCGGCGGGTGTAGATGACGTTACGCTGGGAGTTCATCACGTCGTCGTACTCCAAGAGGCGCTTACGGATGCCGAAGTTGTTTTCCTCCACTTTCTTCTGGGCGCGCTCGACAGACTTGTTGAGCATGCCCGCCTCGAGCACATCGCCCTCTTTGTGGCCGAACATGTCCATCGCTTTGGCCACGCGCTCAGAGGCGAAGAGGCGCATGAGGTTATCCTCAAGCGAGATGAAGAAGACCGACGAACCGGGGTCGCCCTGGCGGCCTGCACGTCCGCGGAGCTGGCGATCGACGCGGCGACTCTCGTGGCGCTCGGTGCCGATGATGGCCAATCCGCCGGCGTTACGCACGTCGGGAGAGAGCTTGATGTCGGTTCCTCGACCGGCCATGTTTGTGGCGATGGTTACGGTGCCAAGCATGCGTTCTTCGGTGCGCTCCGTGCCGTCAGGGTCGGTGATGGTCGTGGTGCCGAGCGTGCTCTGTCCGGCTTGGGCGACGATGTCGGCCTCACGGCGGTGGAGCTTAGCGTTGAGTACGCTGTGCGGGATCTTGCGGATGCTGAGCATGCGGCTGAGCAGCTCGGAGATCTCGACCGAAGTCGTACCCACGAGCGAGGGCCGCCCCTCGTTGCGCGTACGGACGATCTCGTCGATGACGGCGTTGTACTTCTCGCGCTTCGTCTTGTAGATCCGGTCGTTCATGTCCTTACGAATGACGGGCTTGTTGGTGGGGATCACGACCACGTCGAGCTTGTAGATGTTCCAAAGCTCGCCGGCCTCGGTCTCGGCCGTACCGGTCATGCCGGAGAGCTTGTGGTACATGCGGAAATAGTTCTGGAGCGTGATCGTGGCGAAGGTCTGCGTGGCGGCTTCCACCTTGACGCGTTCCTTGGCCTCGATGGCTTGATGGAGCCCGTCGGAATAGCGGCGGCCCTCCATGATACGGCCTGTCTGCTCATCGACGATCTTCACCTGTCCGTCGATCACGACGTATTGGTCGTCTTTCTCGAAAAGGGTGTAGGCCTTCAGCAGCTGGTTGATGGTGTGCACACGCTCGCTCTTGACGGAGTAGTTCGTGAGCAGCGCGTCCTTCTTTGCTTGACGTTCAGCGTCGCTGCCGGGCAGGTTGCTGATCTGGGAAAGCTCGGAAGCGATGTCAGGCAGGACAAAGAATTGCGGGTCCTCCATGTTGCCCGTCAGCAGGTCGAGGCCTTTGTCGGTAAGCTCGATACTGTTGTTCTTCTCGTCGATCACGAAATAGAGCTCGTCGGTCACGATGTGCATGTTGCGCATGTTGTCCTGCATGTAGAACTCCTCGGTCTTGAGCATGCTCGTCTTGATGCCCGGCTCGCTGAGGAACTTGATGAGGGCTTTGTTCTTGGGGAGTCCCTTGAAAGAGCGGAAGAGAAGCAGGGAGCCTTCCTCCTGCACCTTCTTGTCGTCGCTCTTCATCTTCTGCTTGGCCTCGGTGAGGAGCTTGGTGCAAAGGTTCTTCTGCGCATTGACCACGGTCTCCACCTTCGAGCGATACTCGTCGAAGAGTTGTTCCTCGCCTTTGGGCACGGGACCGGAGATGATCAGCGGCGTACGAGCGTCGTCGATCAACACGGAGTCGACCTCGTCGACGATGGCGTAGTTATGCTTACGCTGCACGAGGTCTTGCGGGCTGATGGCCATGTTGTCGCGCAGGTAGTCGAAGCCGAACTCGTTGTTCGTTCCGAAGGTGATGTCCGAGAGGTAAGCCTTGCGGCGCTCGTCGGAGTTGGGCTGGTACTTGTCGATACAGTCCACGGAGAGTCCGTGAAACATGTAGAGCGGTCCCATCCATTCGGAGTCACGCTTGGAGAGGTAGTCGTTGACGGTAACCACGTGCACCCCTTCGCCGGTGAGGGCATTAAGGAAAACGGGGAGCGTAGCGACGAGTGTCTTACCCTCGCCAGTGGCCATCTCGGCGATCTTGCCTTTGTGGAGCACGACGCCGCCAAAGAGTTGCACGTCGTAGTGGATCATGTCCCACTTGATCTCGTTACCACCGGCCATCCAGTGGTTCTGGTAGATGGCTTTGTCGCCGTCGATACGGACGAAGTCGTGGCGCGTAGCCAGATCACGGTCGAAATCGGTGGCGGTGACAGTGATCTCTTCCTTCTCAACGAAGCGGCGTGCCGTATCCTTGACGATAGCGAAGACGTCGGGCAGTACTTCATCGAGTACCTTCTCGTATTGGTCGGCGATCTTCTTCTCGATCTCGTCGACTTCGGCCCAGATGGCCTCGCGCTCTTCGAGCTCTTTCTCGTCGATGCCTTGGCGGAGGTCAGCGATGCGCTTCTTGTCTTCGGCCACGTAGTCCTGAATGTGTTGGCGGATCTCGGCCGTCTTGGTGCGCAGCTCGTCGTCGGTCAGCTTCTGAATAGCCGGATAGGCGGCCTTCACGCGGTCGACGTAGGGGGTTATTTCTTTCAAATCTCGCTGCGACTTATTGCCGAACAGCTTAGTGAGTATCTCATTAAATCCCATGAGTGTATGATGTGTTGACTATTTGTATAAACGTATTGGGGGGGAGGGGGAAAAGTGCCACGGTGTGGCAAAAACGATGCCACCCTTTCGGGGGTGGCGGACTGTTCGCTTTGCGTTGTGAGGGCGCCTCCGCTTACCGGATCTCCGGTATCGGAAGGGCGTCGCCCGCGTTGGGCGATCGGATGCGCATGACGTGCGTGACAGTCGGCGCGATCTCGACGGCCTTGACTTCACGGTAAATGTGCTGCGGCTTAATGCCGTTGCCGAAGAAGATGACCGGCGTGGGCACGGCTTGATCACGGACGACCTTGGGCCGATCTTTCGCGTTATCGTCGTTGACGACCGTCCAGCCGGGGCTGAGCGCCAGTATGAGGTCGCCTCGACGGCCGCGATAGGTGCCGCGACTGAGGTCGGTCACGTCCTCGTTCCACACACCGGAGCGCAGCGTCATGTCGGTCGTAACGCGCTCCACGCCGCTGAACTCCTGCAGGAAGGTGGCGGCTCGTGCTTGTATTTCGCCCAGGTCGATCTTGGCTTCCTCGATGGCTTTGCGGTTGAGGTAGACCTGATTGTTGTAGAACTCGCGCACCCAATTCTTCTGCCCGTAGATGGCCATGAGGTACATGTTTAGCAGCGCCATGCAACGCTTGGGGTGGAACTCGCCGCCGACCCATCGGGTGCCTTCGGGGC
>ERZ772993.745-NODE-745-length-14129-cov-12.675998_pt1 | contig 14129 bp, 13 predicted proteins | sample MGYA00580670_ERZ772993 | MGnify/ENA primary metagenome ERZ772993 (study PRJEB29015, sample SAMEA2737936) | human oral metagenome | biome: human oral; feature: human-associated habitat; material: dental | place: China | collected 2136 ... | reverse complement strand
TTCAGGTCCGTGTGATCTTACGATCATGGGGGTTCGAGTCCCCCCCCGCGCACGGCGAGTGCAGGCCCGGAACCGGCTGAAACCCAGCGGTTCCGGGCCTTCTCGTTCGTGCCCGCGGTCCTCCTGGCCCTCATCGTCCGCGCCGGCGGGACCGCCCCGTCGGGCGGGCGCCCCTCCCCGCGTGTTCCCCGTCGTGTTCTCCGTCTGGCGCGCCCTGCCCCTCGCCCGTGCGCCCCTGCTCGGAGCGACTCCCCTTGCCCACGTGCCCCGTCCGGGTCCGCGCGTCTCCGCGTGTCGGGGGGCGGCGGGCCTTGAGGACGGCGATGGTGGCGTGCGAGACCCGCGTCTCCGCGTGTCGGGGGCAGTGGTGCGGAAGGCCACTGTGAAGGACCCGGTGAGGGCGTGCGCCTCCGCGTGTCGGGGACGGCGGGCGGCGCGCGGGATGTGTAGTTTTCCACAGGTCGTGAGCGCAGGGCCGGTCCCATCGGGAGGGGACAAGTACCCATCTGTGTTGCCGCCACCACGCGGGTACTGGCGGGCCCGCACACCATGCGCTCGCTCCTCACCGGCACTGGCCGCCACCGCGCGGGTGCCGGCGGGCCGGTCAGCCTCCGCGGTTCCGTCGTCGGACGCGCAGCCGCATGACGGCGAGGGCGGCCAGGGCCCCGGCCCAGGATCCGGCTGCATTCTGACCGACGTTCGCCCAGCTGGCCCGGCGGTCCAGGGCCGTCACCAGCAGCTGGGTCAGCTCCGCGCTCGCGCCCAGGGCGCAGCCGAGCAGGGCCCACGCCCACCACGGAACCCTCGGCCAGCCCAGGGTGCCGAGGAAGGTCAGCGGTGCGAGCATGACCAGGTTGAGCACCACGTCCTTGTCCGCCTCGGAGAGGAACCACAGGCCCAGAATGCTCTTGGCCTGCGCGATGTCCCCGCCCGAGGGCCACAGGACCGCCAGCAGGATGACGACCAGGCAGACGGCGGCCCCGGTTCGGGCGAGGCGGTGGGCGGCGGCGTCGGTGGACACGGGCCCGAGGCTAGTAGAGGCCGGTGGGGCGTCGTCGTTCGTGCCGCCCGGGTCACACGGGCCGGGCCCGGCGGCACGCTGCCGCGGGCGCCGCTCATGAGCGATGCCCGGGTCGTTCAGGGCTCGGGCCTGATGACGGGCAGGACCGACCAGGGGAAGTTGATCCACTTGCCGGTCACGCGCCAGCAGTAGTCGGGCTCGAAGACGCTGCGCGGCTTGCGGTAGATGACGGCGGAACGGGCGTCGACGTTCACCTTCTCCCCACCCAGGTCCAGGCCCTGGTGGCGCAGCAGCTCCATGACCAGCTTGAGGGTCTTGCCCGAGTCGGCGACGTCGTCGACCACGAGGACCCGCTTGCCGGGCAGCTCGGAGGCGTCCATGAGCGGGGGCAGGACGACGGGCTCGTCGAGGGTCTGGCCGACGCCGGTGTAGAACTCGACGTTCATGGCCCCCATCGCCTTGACGCCGATCGCGTAGCCGATGGCGCCGGCGGGTATGAGGCCGCCGCGGGCGATGCCGATAATGAGGTCCGGCATCCACCCCGAGGCCACGATCTGGGCGGCCAGCTCGCGCTCGGCGACGCCGAACAGCTCCCAGGTGAGCTCCTCGCGGTCGGGCTCGGCCTGCGAGGTGGCGCCGTCGTCGAAGACGGGCCGGGCGGGCGTGATGGAGTCGGTGGAGGGGGCGGTGGACAGAGGGCCGTGCGTCTCGCTCACTCTGCCCAGGGTAGTGGGGTCGTGGCCCCGGACACGGTAGGGCGCACCCTTCCGCCCCCGCAGAGGTTTCGAAGAGGTTGCAGTTTTGGCAACGACGGCGTCGGGCAACGCGGGCGGGCGACGGCGCCCGGGAAATCGCACCCCGCGGATGGGGTCCGGCCGCCTCGGCGGGGTGAGGAGGCCGGTCAGCGGCGGGCGCGCCCCGCGGATCGGGCCCGGCCCTCGCGCCACGGTCGTAGGATCGGCGCGACGGTCCGATGTCCGATGATCCGATGAGAAAGGCGAGGCGCTCAATGGCTGCGACCCCGGAGGGCGGGCCCCGCGCACCGGCGTCGGCCGCCGAGACGGTCGCCGCGAGGTACCCGCGCCTGCGGTACATGGGGAGCAAGTACGCCCTTCTGCCCCAGCTCGAAAGGGTCCTGGGCGACCTCGCGGGGGTCACCGTCGCCGATCCCTTCAGCGGGTCGGGAGTCGTGTCCTACCTGGCGCACACCATGGGGCGGGAGGTGTGGGCCTCGGACTACCTGGCCTTCCCGTGCGTTTTGACCCGCGCGACCGCGGCCAATGACGGCGTGCGCCTGAGCGAGGAGGATCTCGACGAGCTCCTCGGCCCCAATCGCGACGGGCGCTCCTACATCTCCCGGACCTACTCCGGAATCCTCTTCACCCCCGAGGACCTGGCGGTGCTGGACTCGGCCTGGTCCGTGCTGGCCGCCTGGGAGGGGGCGCGCCGGGACCTGGCCATCGCCTCCCTCATACTGGCGGCGGTCCGCAAGCAGCCGCGAGGCGTTTTCACCGTGACGGCCCCCCACTACCCCGCCTACGACGACGGCCGCCGTCAGCTCCGCATGCCCCTGCGCGAGCACATCACCGAGGCCGCCCGGGACTGGAACCGGGCGGTTCTCGACGGCGGGGCCCGCACCCGGGTGCGTCGGGGCCCGGTGGAGGAGGCCCCGCGGGGCGCCGACGTCGTCTACCTCGACCCGCCCTACGCCCCGCCCCGGGACGACAACGACTACATCAAGCGCTACTGGTTCCTCGAGGGCCTGGCCGACTACTGGGACGGGGGCCGCGCCGAGATCATGGAGTCCACCGCGACGCGCAAGCTCCCCAAGCGCCCCACGCCCTTCGGATCGAGGCGGACGATCGAGGGGGCGCTGGCGCGGACCCTCGATCGTTTCGCCGATTCCTCGGTGGTCCTCTCCTACGGGTCGAACGCGGTCCCCGGCCTGGACGCGCTGGTGGGGATGGTCCGGGAGGTCAAGGGCGGCGCCGAGGTCCTCAGGATCGACCACCGCTACCACTTCGGCACGGCCCGCCACGCCACTCGCCGCCGGGCGGTCGAGTACCTCATTGTGGGGGCGTGAGTGCGGCGTGCGGGGGCGGCGGGGGTGGCGGGGCCGGCGCGCTAGCCTGGTCGCGTGCTCCTCGCCTTCTCCGTGTCCCCCGCCACCACCGACGACCCCGACGGATCCGTGTCCGAAGCCGTGGCCCGCGCCGTGCGAGTGGTGCGCGACTCCGGCCTGCCCAACGAGACGACCTCCATGTTCACCACCCTGGAGGGCGAGTGGGACGAGTGCATGGCGGTGGTCAAGGCCGCCTGCGAGGCGGTGGCGGAGGTGAGCCCGCGGGTGGCGCTCGTCCTCAAGGCCGATATCCGCCCGGGATGGACCGGGCAGCTGACCGCCAAGGTGGAGCGGGTCGAGGAGCGGCTGCGGAGAAGTGCTAATGGGTCGGGGCGGGCGCGAGAATGTAATTCTGCTGTCGATCCCCATCGGGGAGGATGTCAGTAATATTCTGTCGTCGCTGAACCACGGGAAGGAATATCCTCGAGTCTGAGAATCTACCTTCACTCCACGCTTCGGCCCAGGCGCGGATAAGATTGCTGCGAGGAGAAGCAGAGAATCGAGGTGAGTCGGAGCCCAGAACAAGGATACGCATTTGTTTTTCCAGGAGGTCACAGAGTGCGTCTGTGGAGTACCCCGCATCCAAGCCTGCAAGATTGACTCGAGTCATAATTGTTTGGGGGTGGTTGGGGCCCAGGAGGTGTTTCTGGTCCTTCAGGAGGTCGCGGAGCATGTCGGTGGCTCTGGTGGTCTGCTCGGCGTTTCCTGTTTCCAGGAGTGCGTAGGCGAGGCGGCCCCGGGTGGCAAGGGTGTGGGGGTGGTTGGGGCCCATGGTTCGGATATAGTCCTCCAGGAGACTGCGAAGCATCTCGATGGCCTGTTCCGTACGTCCTACATCCAGGAGCGCGCCGGCGAGACCGCCCCGGGTGGCCAGGGTCTGGGGGTGATCCGGGCCAAGGATGCGCTGGCGATCGGTGAGGTTGTGTTCGAACAGAGCGATTGCCCTTGCGAATATGCCTGCCGAGTGGTAGGCCGAGGCGAGTGCGTCTGTGCCCTCCATGCGTTCGTCTTCCAATGCGATCGTGCTGAGAGCTTCCTCCGATTCGTCGAAGAGCCAGGATGCTGACAGCCAGCAGACGAGCATGAGACGACTGGTTGGCAATCCGACTTCCGCGTCGAGTCGTCGGGCGCGTGCGAGCCATTTGTCCGAAAATTCATGACGGGGAATGTCTCCGACATCCTCCAAAGCCAAATACAATAGCGACAAACGGATGGGTATGAGATCGTGTGGCGAATCCGCTCTATACTCAATAGCCTGGCGCAGTGCACTCGGTAGGGACATGACGGGCTCGGCGTCGCCATCTGAAACTGAGGCGAGGGCGTCTTCGACTCTGCCGAGGAGGTCAAGAGAGTGAATATGTGAATTGGGCAGGCTCGTGAGCTGGCGCGCCAGGTCTACTACCTCGTCCCGTTCCATCCTCGCCAACGCCGCCTGACCGTAGTCGCCTCCGTTGGAGGAACGGAGCTGATCGGCATCGAACCAGCTGACGAGGAAATCGATGATGAGCGGCAGCGGCTCTCCGCGCGACTCCTTGATCTGGAAGGCGAGACGGGCCAACGGCTCGGCAAGTTCGTAGTAGGTGCGGCGGCGATCGAGAAGGTTGGCGAAGATCGTCGAGACCGGTTCGAGCCATCCCCGGTCGGTCAGGTCGCTAACGGTCTTAGCGGCACTGCGCTGATCGGCTCCGATGCGCCCGGCGAGTTCCTTGACCGCTAACGGCCGGTCTGCGGCTGCGAGTTCGGCGACGACGAGACGCTGCTGCGGTGACAGGCGCGCCAGTTGTTCTTGGAAGAAGGGAGTGAGATCGTCGAATCTGTTGAGCAGCAGGTTGGTCAGATCGTTCAATTCGTCAACTGTGAGCGCGCTGCCGAGCAAAGCCCACAGTCGAGGCTGCCCACCTGCCAGATGAGCGATGGTGTGGATGCGGGCACGGGCCCCATCTCCTTCAAGTGCGTTCGCTAGATCCTCGTTTCCGGACTCCTTCGCGAGAGCTCGAAGCATATCTCGGGCCTGTGCTGGCGAGAATGGCTTCAAGCGGATCGTGTCGAAAAATCCGAAGAATGGGTACGCATGATCGGAGAGGGTGCGGTCCAGGACTGTTGTGCTGCCAATGATGAGGATGCCCGACTCGGTCTGGAGAAGGTTGCGGAACCTTTGCTGCCCCAGGTCTCCGAGGGCTTCGAGGATCCTGTCGACATTTTCCATGAGAACGAGAATCGGGCCGTCCTCGCGGCTGGTGATCCGGAGTCGCGCATCAAGTTCTGCCTCATCGACGCCGTTCAACTCTGCATCCGGTGAGAGCCGCTCCAGGATAGCGGCGAGAAGGCGGCTATAAGATACAATAGTCCACGGATCCTCAGGCAGCCAGGCGATCCTCAGGCGTTCGCACCGGCCCTGTTCGACGAGATGCGCGGAACGATGATAGACGAGGGATATGAGATGCGTTTTCCCGGATCCACGAGGTCCTACTAGGAGCGTGTGATGAGGGCTCGGCGTCGCACCCAGCTCTTTGACACTGCTCATGAGGTTGTCAAGAATATGATGCCTGACCACGAAGAGACTCTCAAGGCGTTCGGCCGGCATGATCGAAGGAGTGAATCGAGATATCGCTTTCACGGGCGCTCCCAAAGATCGTGGCTGCGCGCCCAGATGTATTGGAATGCCGGGTAGCGCCAACGAATATAGCGTCCTCTGCGCTCCAAGTAGTGGTCGCTGCAGAGGTCGTCGATGATGGTGGCAGCACCCTCATCCGGAAGAAATTCGGTGATTTTAATCCAGTCGCGATTCGTGGAAACCACTGCGCCGAGCACCTTCCGAGCCAGGCCGGCACGGGTGCCGTAGTACGGATCGATCCTTTCTCCCAGGTGCTTGAGAAAAAGGAACTCGTCCCTGTCGTCGATGATGTCCTCAAAGCACTCCCTGACGTCCTGCGGATTCAGTACTCCGCGTTTGCGCTGCCGCAGAATGCTCGCGACTTTTTGCAGAATCGATGGCACGCCTCCTCCAATAGAAATGAACTCGGAGACAACGGGGTCTGTCGGCATTTGGCCTATGCCGATCAGAAGACGCTGAGCCAGTTCGCGGGCTTCTCCGTCGGGCATCGGACCAAGATGAAGCGGCTCGAGGTCCGCGAGGTCACCACTCGTCGCCCCGATCGAGTGCAAGACATGGTGGAATCCGATGGAACCGGTGACGATCCATCTCACCCGCACGCTCCCCTGCCTGAGTGAACGCAGCGTTTGAAGGAGTTCTCTGGCCGCCTGCTTGTTCTCATGTCGAGCGATGTTGTCAATAGCCATGGGGACCTCGTCCATCATGACTAAAGGAACAGTTTTCTCATCGGTCTCGTTCAAGGCGTTGAGAATGTTTACGAGCAGGAGGTGCGGTGATACCGGAGGATGACTGGTCTTGATTGTAAGCGCCCCCGAGACGCCGAATGACTCCACGTGGTCGAAGATCTTCGACAGCAGTGTCCGGACTCTTGCGGGGAGCCCCTTGTCTCGTGCCAGAGTCTCGGCGGTTTTAGTAATGAAGTCCTTGACCGTACCGACCCCTTGGTAATCGATGAGATATGCGCGGAATGATGGTTCTGTGGCCGCGAAGGTGCGCATCCAGAAGGTCTTGCCCATGCGCCTGGGGTCGGTGAGCAGCAGGTTCGCCCCGGCCGCAAGTCGCTCGCGGGCTCGCGTTGTGGTCGCCACGCGACCGACGAAGTGCGCCGGATCCCGGTCGCTGCCGGGCTGCGGGACGATGGGGTCCAGATCCATGACGGCCTCCGATGTACGTGGACTCTCACGTACAAATATACGTGAGAGTCCACGTATGTCAAGAGGTGCGTGCAGGGCTGCGAGGCGGGGCGCCTGGCCGGGCTCGGCGAGTCGGGCAGTCTGCTGGTCGAGTGGTGGGTCGGCAGGCCGCCGCCCCACCGGGCCCGCTCACGGGCGGCGCTGTACGAGGCGGTCCTCAGCGGGACAAGAGCGTGCGCCACCATGCGGCGAACACGGGGCAGCGGTCGAGCACTGCCGCAAGGCCGACCTCTCGAAGAATCGAGATGCCGGTGCTCGTCTTCCCGTACTCGGGCTCAAGTGCGAGAAGCCGCTTGGAAGGACTTGTTTTTTCGCCATTGTTGATCTTTTCGGGACCGCCGGCATCGTCTATCGCGCGGATGAGATGTTCAATAGTTTTCTCGCTCAGGAGGCCGCGTCCACCTCCTGCGCGGATGGCGGAGAGTACGAGCGATTTGATCTCATGAAGAACTACAAGGGGATGGAACCGTGGATCGGGATAATGCTCCTTGAGAGCCGCGACGATCTGCGGCTGACGCTGATCGCCCGGCGCTTCCGGTAATTCGAATCCGGGTGCTCCCGAGGGATACCCGTAATAGTCGATTATAAGGCCGACGAGGTCCCAATGGGACTGCGACAACAGGTCGTTGAGCTGCCTGTCGTAGTGCTTCCAGGAGCCGCCTCCTCTGGAAGCCCCCGCTGGCGTCAGCGAGGTGCGCATAATAATCGGAATGAGGTAGATATCACGTGCTTTGGCCGCGTCGATCAGCAGAGTCTTGACAACCGCTTCTTCGGTCTGCCCCTCGACGAGTATGCAGACCTGCCTCATAATGCCGCCTCCGTGTGGGAAGGACGACCGCCCAGAAGGTTCATCTCCCACAGTGTACCGGTGGAGTAATCGTCCAGGAATGCTTTGAGAATATCCTCGTCGGGGCGGTGGACGGCGGTGGCGCCGTCGACCCTGTCCACGATGACGATCTCGCTCAACTCGAAATGGGAGACCAGCGGTACCGACTGGGTGGCGAGAATTACTTTGTGGCCGTTCCGCCCCGCAATGCGGGCCATCTCGGCGAGCAGATGGATCGCCGCCGGGTGCAGGCCGAGCTCGGGCTCGTCGAGGATGATCGTCGCGGGACGGTCCGGTCCCAGCAGGAGCGTCGCCAGGCAGATGAAGCGCAGCATGCCGTCGCTCGCCTCACGGGCCAGGAAGGTGCGATCCAGTCCCCGCTGCCTCCAGCGCAGTCGGATCCGCTCATTCGACGACGGTTCCAGGACGAAGTCGTCGAAGAACGGCGCGGCGGCGCGGACGGCGGCGACGATCCGCTGATAGTGGCGGGAGTGATCCTCCCTGACGCGCAGAAGATAGGCGGCGATATTCTCCGCGTTGGAGCGCAGGGACAGGTCGTCGCCGACCGTTGACCACCCCTTGGCCGGCGCGTCGCCGGAGACGTCGTCGAAATGGAATACCCGACAGCCCTCCAGGACGGGAGTGAGACTCTCGACGTACCTGCGCGCCTCCTCGGAGTCCGCGATCTGCCGGACGGAGCTGCGCAGGCCGTGCCTGAATATACCCCGCTGAATTTTGCTCCGATCCGAACCGGCCTGGAACAGGCGTTGTTCCTGGATTCTCGCCCGGTCCGAGTCTCCCAGGAGATCGGGAACGAGGGTGACGCCGTAACCGCTTCGACGATCGTCCTCATTGAAACCGGGCAGCAACTCGATGAGAATGTGATCCGCCCGCCCCTCGCCGTCCTCGAAGAGGATATTGCTGATGCCTCCGCGCCTGTACAGGTAGTCCTGGAAGGAGTCGTCCCAGATGCGCGCCACCAGTTCGAGGGCGCTGACAAGATTGGACTTGCCGGAGCCGTTGGCGCCGATGAGCACGGTGATATCCGTTGTCAGATCCAGCTCGACGCGACGGATCGGCCCGAGCCCCTCCACGACGAGATGCTCCAGTCCAGCAGTCATGCGGCGAGCCTAACCAAGAATGGCCGACGGTGCAGAGACCCGCGGCCCGTCCGCACGGCCCCGTCTGCGCGTCCGGTCCAGGTTCGGCCCTCCCCCGTCCACCCGCTCGCCCGACCGGCCGGTGCGCGGGCCCGGCCCGCCTCAGCCCAGCGCCGCCAGCACGACGGCGGCCGAGCGGGCCGCCGCCTCGTGGGCGCCGATGTGGAAGTCCTGACCCGCCTCCGGCCCGCACAGGTCGGACACGCCGCGCACCGAGGCGAAGGGGATCCCCGCGCTCGCCGCCACCTGCGCCAGCGCCGTCGACTCCATGTCCGTGCTCACCGCGCCCGGGAAGAGCTCGCGCGCCCGGCCCACGTTCGCGGCGGTGACGAAGGAGTTCCCCGCCAGCATCTGACCGGCGCGGATCCGGGCGCCGCCGGACGACGCCGTCGAGGCGCGCAGCGCCGCCGGGCCGACCTCCTCCACGCGCGCCAGCACGGCGGCGTCGGCCTCGAAGACGGCGGGCTGGCCGGGCGTCTGGCCGTGGGCGTAGCCGAAGGCGGTGGCGTCGGCGTCGGTGTAGGCCAGGGTCGTCGAGACGCACACGTCTCCCACCTCCACCTCGCGCCCGAGCCCGCCGGCGGTGCCCGCCGAGAGCACGACGGCGGGGGCCAGGCGGGTCAGGGCCGTGGCCAGCGCGCTCGCCGCCGCGACGAGCCCGATGCCCGAGCGGACGAGCACGAGCTCGCACGGTCCGGAGGGTCGCCCGTCGCCCGGTTCATTGTCCGGTTCGGCGTGCGGTCCGCTCGCCGCAGCATCCGCCCGCCCGTCGTCCGGTTCCGCATCCGGCCCGACCGTCTCGACCGTCGCGCGCTCGCCGCCTCCCGCCGCGGCCGCGCCGGGCAGGGCGAGGCTCCATGCTCGCGCGGTCCCGAGGAGGGGGACCTCGTCGACGTCGTCGAGTGGGGCGAGGGCGTCGAGGAAGGGCCGGGCCTCCTCATCCATGGCGACGACGACGAGGGCGGCCACGGGCCGGGGCGTGCGGACGGCGGTGCTCATGCGCCGAGCCTAGGCCGGGGGCGCGTCGGCGTCGGCCCCGCCCACGGCGATTCCGGTGCCGATCCCCCGTTGCCCACAGGTTGTGGATAACTGTGGGCATTATGTGCATGATCCGCCGGTCTCGCGTGTCATTTCCGCCGGTTTCGGTGAAGGGAAGGGAAGGTGGAGGCGCAGCCAGGGGTCGGTCACGGCGTGGAAGCGCTCGGGGCGGGTTCGGCGCACGCAGTGCGGCGCCCCGACGACGACCGCCGTCGAGATCCGCGGATTGGCGCGGCGCGTGATATTCGTCAGGTACTCCCCGCGCAGCACCACCCGGTCGGTGCCGGTGACGATGAGCGTGGGCACGGCCAGGTTGTCGATGACCTCCTCCCACGGCGTCGGCGGGCCCACGCAGCCGACGGCGATGAATCCCAGGTCCACCCCGGCGCCGGCCTCGACGCTCGCGCGCACCTCGCGGTGCGACCAGGTCGGGTTCTCGCGCGTCTCCTTCTCGAAGCGCGCCCGCGGGTCGGCGGCGATGGACTCCATCTCGCGGACCTGCCGGAAGGCGCCCAGCCGCAGGAGCCGGTTCCAGGCGGGCGTCGTGAAGGCCGGGTCCTCCGCGATCGCGGCGTCGACCAGGTCGGGGCGGCGGGCGGCGACGTCGAGGCCGGTCACCCCGCCCATGGAGTGGCCGACGACGGCCAGCGGCGCGGTCAGCGCACCCGCGTCGGGCGCGTGCGGGGAGGGGCGCAGGCCGTGGGCGCGCAGGTCCTCCAGGGTCGTCTCGAGGTCCGCGGCCAGGCGGGCTCCCGCGGTCGCCTGATCGGCGAGGTCCTCGGCGTCCCAGCGCGGGGAGTCCCCGTGCCCGCGGGCGTCGAGGGCCACGATCCGGTAGCCGGCCGCACTCCAGCGGTCGACGGCCTCCGCCCAGCAGGCCGCGGAGTCGGTGATGCCGTGGGACAGGACGAGGACGGGGGCGGTGTCATCGTCGAGGGGGCCCGCCAGGTGGCGGGCCAGGGGCGCGGGCGCGGCGAAGGCCGGTAGTGCCGGTGAGGCCGGTGTGGGAAGTGCGAGGCGCAGGAGTGCGCAGGCGGCGGAGGGCGGGGGCGCAGAGGTGGCGGGTTCGGGCGCGGTCACGCCCGGAGCCTACGGCCGGGGCGGGGGCGGTGTGTGCGATCAGGGCGCGGTCGGGGTGGGGGTCGGGCCGCCCGAGCTCCCGGTGGGGTCTCTCTTGGACGGGTCGGGTTCTTCTCGGGCCGGTCGCGGGGGCATTGCACATTGGAGGGCGGCGCGCCCGTGGGTAGCCCCTGGGTTTTCCGCATGATTACGGGGTTTTTCTAAAATGTCGATTTTTAGTGTGCGGGCTCCCATGTGCAGAGAGGACCTGTCTGCACATGGGAGGATTTCAACGGCGTTGAACATTGAGGTGTTTCCGCATGATTCCGCGGATTCGCCGAGGGCAGGTCCCGGTCGAATGTGCAACACCGCCCCGACTGGTCCCGAGGTCGCACATCCGAGCATGACAGCGCCCGCCCCGGCACCGCGGACGCGACCACAACACCGCACGGACGACCCCGCATCGGCCCCGGCCCGCCGCCGATGTCCCCGAAGAAGCCCGCCCTACCCGCCGCCCCCGCTGGCGGCGCCGTCTGAAACGCCCCACGACCCGGCCCAGCCGCGAAAGGATGACCCCATGACCGCTCCCGAAGACACCGCTGCAATCGCCGCCGCCCGGCCCGGTGCCGCCCGGCCCGGTGCCGTCGAGCGCCCCCGCGACGCCGCTCAGCCCCTCGTCCCCGCCCGCCTCGTCGCGCCCGAGGACTTCCCCGCCTGCGAGCTGAGCGCGCCGGGCATGCGCACGATCGACGCCGTGGACGAGCCCCGTTACGGCGTCATCCACCTGAACGTGCCGTACGCGGAGAAGTCCGGCGTTGTGCGCCACCTCCAGATCCTCCTGCCGCCGCGCGCCGCCTCCTGGCCCGACGACGCCGACGACCGCTACCCCGCAGTCCTCTACGTCCAGGGCTCGGCCTTCATGGAGCAGCAGCTCGGCCTGGAGATGGCCAACCTGGCCGGCTTCGCCGCCCGCGGCTACGTCGTCGCGATCGTCCAGTACCGCGGTACCGGGATCGCGCCCTTCCCCGCCCAGGCCAAGGACGCCAAGACGGCCGTGCGCTGGCTGCGCGAGCACGCCGGCGAGTACCACGTCGACCCCGACCGCATGGCCATGTGGGGCGACTCCTCCGGCGGACACACCACCCTCATGACCTACGCCACCGGCACCGCCGGGGCCGACGACGACCCCGCCTACTCCGACGAGCCGGTCGACGTCGAGCTGGGCCTGCGCGCCTTCGTCGACTACTACGGGCCCACCCACATCGGCCGCATGAACGAGTCATCCAGGACCACCTCGGGGCCGACTCCCCCGAGGGCCGCCTCATCGGGGGCGTGCGCGTGGACGAGCACCCCGAGCTGGTCGCCCCCACCGTCATCTGGGACCACGTGCCCCCGGCCGCCGAGCGCGCCCTGCCGCCGCTGCTCGTCGTCCACGGGGACAAGGACCGGATCGTCAGCTTCTCCCAGTCCGTGTGGCTGGTGGAGGAACTGCGGGCCCGCGGCCAGGACGTCACCTTCTACCGGCTGGCCGGCGCAGACCACGGCGGTCCTGCCTTCTGGCAGCCCGAGGTGCTCGACGTCGTCGACGCCTTCCTGAAGGAGCACCTGGCATGAGCGGCGCGGCGGACCCGCGGGCCCGGATGGTCCGACCGCAACGGGGAGCCCGTCGGACGGCTCGTGGGCGCGGACCGGAGCGTGGCTGTGATCCCCTCCGGCAGAATCGGGTCGGGCTGCCTGTGGGGGCGGATCGGGGCGGTTGGGCGGTTGAAAAAGGTGGTTCTTGCATATCATTGGGGGTCGATCGCGGTGTCGTCTGCGCGGGGTGTGGCGTCATTCCGCCGTTTTACGGCGGGTCGGGGCGGCGGTGGGGCGTGAAAGATACGCGGGAGCCACCTTTTTCAGCGCCGCCTCCGGCCGGATCAGGTCCGAGGAGTGCGCGGGAGCCTCGAAACGGTCGGTCTTCGTGTCAACGCCGGAGCCGGCGAGTCCGCCGAGGAGCGCGCGGGAGCCTCACCTGGCGTCGGCGGGCCAGCATCCGAGCCGTTCAGCGATGGGACGGACGATTTCGACCGTCCGGTGCGCCAGGACCTGCTGGGCGGTCAGATGAAGCGGTATCATTCCGTGCAGCAGGAGCCACTGATCGCGGTGGTGGTCCCGCGTCCAGTCGGCCAAGGAGGAGTGGAAGGCGTAGCCATCGGGCTCGATCGCGAGGAACCCCAGGGTGAGGTCGAGTTCCCCGATCGGCACCTCGACGGCGACATCCGGCACGGCTCCCGCCTCCTCCAGCTCGTAGCGCGCAATGGTCTCCAGGATGGATCTCGCCTTCGGGTTGGCGCGGGCGAGCAGCTCACGCATGGGGCTGTTGCGCGGGCCCCGCAGTCTGGCGAGAAGCTGGTCGCGAACGACCATGCCGCCGCGGAGGGCGCAATCGAGAGCGATGAGCGCGTCCAACTCCGGTGCGCAACGCATGAAGGTGAGGATCGCGGTCTCGTGGTCGGCGAAGGGCGAGCCGAGCGGATCGACGTGGACGTCGGCGACATGGTGGATGACGGCGTGTCCGATGCCGTAGACGAGGCGCCTGCCGCGGGGGACGATGAGGTGGAGCCGACTGTCGGAGCTCCTCTGAAGGGCGATTCCGTAGTTGTCCATCGCGTGCGCGCAGGTGATGAGGGCGCCCAGGCGCCGGGCGATGATGGTGCGTTGATCTGTTCCCGGCAGGGCGATGACGTGCTGCGGGTGGCGGGTGACCGCACCCTCGGCCACCATGCGGGCCAGGGTGCGGCGGTCGTGCTCCAGGGGGACGAGGAACCGCTGCTTGGCCGCTCCGTGCGCATTCGCCAGCGCACGCAGTACGGCGTCCCGCTTCTCGGTGTAGCGCATGTGGAGAAGCATCCGTTCGCGAGGCCTCAATCACAATATCTGCGGCTTCATCTGTGGATAAGTGCGTTTTTCGGTGAAGTCATCCACAACTTCGTCGCCCGGAGAGGTCTGCCGATCGGACGGGGCGGTCGGGCGGTCCGTGGGGGCGGGTCGAAGACGGATCGGGCTGCCTGTGGGGGCGGATCGGGGCGGTTGGGCGGTTGAAAAAGGTGGTTC
>ERZ772993.743-NODE-743-length-14160-cov-15.245941_pt1 | contig 14160 bp, 14 predicted proteins | sample MGYA00580670_ERZ772993 | MGnify/ENA primary metagenome ERZ772993 (study PRJEB29015, sample SAMEA2737936) | human oral metagenome | biome: human oral; feature: human-associated habitat; material: dental | place: China | collected 2136 ... | reverse complement strand
CCATCATCATATCGCCTCCCGGAAATGACCCAGGACACACCCAGAATAACCTTCCACGGTGAGAAAGGTTAATAATTGAAAGGGAGAGCGTCGGCGTCGATTCTCACCGAGCGGTCTCGGTGTCGTAAGAATCGAGCAGCTCGAACGTATCGGCGATGTCGGTGACGTCGACCTTCATACCGACGCTTGCGGTTCGCTGCTGGAAGCGGGCGGTCTCGCTCATGGCATGAGCATAGGCGCACCGACACCGACGCCCCGTCCGACGGGCGTCGGCGGACATCCCGGACGAGGATCGGTCTTCTTGCCAGCGGCGGCCGCGGCGACGGGGCTGGCAGGTATTGCCCGGGCGGGCCTCAATTCCGCCCGCCCCCGCCGGGCGCGAGGTCGTCGGCCAGCCGGTTGGCGACACCGCTCGCCTCGTCGAGGAATCCGATCAGCGCCGCCACCCGCTCGTCGGACCAGTCCGCGGTGAGACCGGCCAGCTCCTCGTCGGCCCGCGCGTAGACCTCGGCCAGGCGGCTCACCCCCGCGGCGCGGATGCGCACCGAGCGCCGGTCGGCGGCGTCGGGCCTGCGCTCGATCCACCCGCCCCGCTCCAGCCGCCCGAGGACGCCCGTCATGGTGGCAGGGTGGGTGCGGGTGCGCCGGGCCAGTTGCGTGGGGGTGAGCGGCCCCTCCTGGTGGAGCACGTCGAGCACGGCCAGATCCGTGTCCTTGATGCCCAGCGCTCCGCCGACGGCGCGGTTGGTCGCGGCCAGGGCGCTGCCGAGCTGGCGCAGGGCGAGGACCGTGCGCAGCTGTGGCGGGTCGGGGGCGGTGGTCATAGCGGTTCCTGGCTCCTGCGGGTTGTGGTTCCTACGAGTCGTGTATTATATGGAAATCATAGTAAATGTTCGACGGCCGGGCGGCTGTGCGGACGTCATGACGGCTGGGCGTCGTCTGCGCGCCGCGCCGGGCCGCACGGCCGGAGACCACAAGAGACGAGCGACGAGAGAGGCGTGATCATGGTGCGAACGATCGAGTACCGGAGCTTCGGCGGCCCGGAGGTCCTGGAGATGGTCGAGGTCCCCGAGTCCGCGCCGGGCCCCGGGCGGGTCCGGATCGCGGTGCGGGCGGCGGGCCTCAACCCGGTGGACTGGAAGATCTTCTCCGGCATGATGGGCGGCGACGCCCCGGCGGCCCCGCAGGGGGTCGGGCGCGACTACGCGGGCGTCGTCGACGCCGTCGGCGAGGGCGTCGACTCCCTCGCCGTGGGCGACGCGGTCCTGGGCACCGTCCGCTCCGTCCCCGGCCAGGGGGCCGGCCCCGGGACCCTGACCGAGCGGCTCGTCATCGCGGCGGACGAGGTCGTGCCCAAGCCCGAGGCCCTCGACTTCGTCCGGGCCGCCTCGCTCGGGGTCGTCGCCGAGACGGCCTGCGGGGCGCTGCGCGCGCTCGACGTCGCGCCCGGCGACGTCCTCGTCGTCAGCGCGGCCTCGGGCGGCGTCGGCTCGATGGCGGTGCAGCTGGCCGCCCGCGCCGGCGCCGCCGTCATCGGCATCGCCGGCGAGCGCAACCTCGACTACATCCGCTCCCTGGGCGCCACCGCCGTCGCCTACGGCGAGGGCCTGGAGGAGCGCGTCCGCGCGGCGGCGCCGTCGCCGGTCACCAAGCTGCTGGACTGCCACGGCCCGCAGTACGTCGACCTGGCCCTGGAGCTCGGCCTGGACCCCGCCGCCGTCGCCACGATCGTGCCCGCGCCGCCGTCGATCGCCAAGGGCGCCCGGGTCACCGGCGGGCGCGACGCCCTCCCGCGCGAGGACCTGCGCCGGACGGCCGGTCTCGTGGCCGACGGCGCCGTGCGCGCGACCGTCGCCCGCGTCCGCCCCTTCGACCTCGACGCCGTGCGCGAGGCCTACACCGAGCTGCGGGGCGGGCACGTGCGCGGCAAGCTCGTCATCGAGATGGCCTGAGCCGCGCCGGCGGGAGGAGCGGCCGTCCGCCGCGTTGCGGAGTTGTGATCTCATGGGCGCATGAGTGATGCCGCCCAGTCCGCCCCCGCCCCCGACTCCGAGCGCCGACTCGCCGAGGTGATCGCCGACCACTTCGTCGGCGCGCGCGTGGTGGAGGCCGACGGCGCCTGGGTCGTGGAGCTGGGGGAGGATCTGCCCGTCATCGAGTGCCGCATCGACACCCAGCAGGACCACCCGCCCTACGGCGTGTTCGTCTTCCTGTCCATCAGGGGCGGCGCGCTCGGCGGGGCCGGGGCCCTCGTGACCGCCAGCGGGTACGGGCCCAGCCCCGAGCACGCGCTCACGCTGGCCGGGTGCAACTGGGCCTGCGCCTTCGGCCCCGTCCTGCTCACCGGCATCGGCCGCCCCGAGCTCATCAACACCGAGGACCCCGACGTCGAGCTGTTCGAGACGACCCTCGACGGGCGGCGCCACCTGTTCGCGGTCGGCCACCTCGACCGGTGGAGCGACTCGGCCCGGGCGGCGGGGGCCGAGCGCCGGCGCCTGGGCGGCCCCTCGGCGCTGACGCGGGCCGTGCTGACCAGCGGGACCATCCCGTCCACGCGCTCGGACGGGGTCATCGCCCTGGGCTGCTTCCTCGCCTGCGGGCGGGCGACGTCGACCGAGGTCAAGCTCGGCACGGCCGACTGGCCGGCCGCCGCCGAGGTGCTCGAGCGCCTGGCCCCGCCGCCCGACGAGTCCGCCGGCCTGCACATGCTGCGCGAGTGGGCCATCCTGGCCCCGCTCGAGCCGGCGCCCGAACTCACCCGCGAGGGCCTCCAGCGCACCCTCGACCTCCTGCGGGCCTGCGGGGCCGACCCCGATGCCGAGGCCGGGTGGCACGGCGCCCGCCGCCACGGCATGCGCCTGGGGGAGCCCGGACCCGCGGACCCCGCCCTGCCGGCGGAGGCGAACCGGTTCCTGACCCGGATCGCCGCCAGCGGGGCGGGGCCCGGCTACGGCCTGGAGCCCCGGCGCATCGACGAGCGCTGGTGGCACCTGGCCGACGCCGGCTGCGGCGCCCGGTGGCTCCTCGACCTGACCGACGGCGCCGTGTGGCTGGACTCGCGCGCCTGCGACGACGGCTTCGCCCGGGTGGCCCCCGGCCTCACGGCCTGGTACGAGGCCTGGCTGGACAACGCCATCCACGGGGGCGGCCCCTTCGCCCGCTGGGAGCACCGGGCCGACGCGGCCTACAAGATGCTCGCCCGGGCCGCCCGCGAGAACGGGGTCGACGCGCTGCCCCGCACGGTGACGCGGGTGAGGATCCACTCGCCGGAGGGCGAGCCCCTCGGCCCCTGCCACGCCTGCGAGAGGACCTACGCCCGCTTCGGGGTGCCGCCCGAGGTGTTCACCACCGCCCCGGCGCGAGGCGCCCCGTCCGGTCCGGCCGCCCCGGACTCGTGAGGCGCCCCGGACGGCCCGTCCGCCCTGAACGACCCGGGGCGGACGGAGCCCACCCCCCTCAGAGCCTCTCCTGGCTCCACAGGGCCTCGCCCCGGGCGCCGCGGATCACCACCCGCGGCTCGGCCTCCAGGTCGATCTCGACGTCGAGGTGCTCCCCGCCGTCGGCCGCGGTGGCCCGGTAGGTGTACCGGGCGTTCTCCAGGCGCAGCGACTCGGTCCGGGCGGTGACCAGCCACGGGTGGCGGCGGCGCAGGCCGATGAGCTGCTGGTGGGCGCGCAGGACGGGCGCGCCCCAGGGCGCGAGCCCGGAGGGGTCCTCCGGGTAGGCGGGGCGGACGGCGTCGTCCCCGCCGAGGCGCTCCTCCTTGACGCCGGTGAAGCCCTGCTCGTCCCCGTAGTAGATCGAGGGGACGCCCCCCACCGTCATGAGGATCGCCAGGGCGGTCACGGCGCCGGCGGCGCCGACCCGGGAGGCGATGCGGGTGACGTCGTGGTTGCCGATGAAGGTCTGGGGGGTGAAGGAGTCCAGGAACGCGTTGTGGCGGGTCAGGTTCCAGTCGAGCTCGAAGAAGTTGGGGTCGGTCAGGGAGGACCAGATCGCCTTCCACAGCTCGTACTGGGTGAGCGTGTCCATGGTGGAGTCCTTGACGATCGCGGCGTAGTCGCCGTGGATGACCTCGCCGAGGAACCACGCCCGCGGGTGGTCGCGGCGCACGGCCGGCAGGACCCGGGCCCAGAAGTCGGTCGGCACCGAGTAGGCCGCGTCCAGGCGCCAGCCGTCGATGCCGCGGGCGAGCCAGTGCCGCATGACGTCGGCGGTGTAGTCGACGGCGGCCCCGCTGGAGTGGTTCAGGCGCGCCAGGTCCCCGTGCCCCTCGAACACGCGCGGGCGCGGGCCGTCCGGGGCCCGCCAGTCGATGTCGAACAGGGCGGCCGCCTCGCCGTCGGGCCCCTCGTCCAGGGCCCGGCGCAGGAGGGGGTGGTCGGCGCTGACGTGGCTGAAGACGCCGTCGAGCACGAGGCGCAGCCCGCGCTGCCGGCAGGCGGCGACGAGGTCGTCGAAGTCGGCGTCCCCTCCCAGGCGCGGGTCGATGCTCAGCTGGTCGAGGGAGTCGTAGCCGTGGCTGGCCGAGGAGAAGATCGGGCCCAGCAGGAGGCCGGAGGCGCCCAGCTCGACGGCGTAGTCCAGCCAGTTCAGCAGCCGGCGCAGCCTGGGCGCGGGGGAGCGGTCGGCGTCGCGGACGGGGGCTCCGGCGAAGCCCAGCGGGTAGACGTGCCACCAGATGGCGTGCTCGACCCAGTTCATTGAGACCTCCTGCATTGAATGATGCTCACTTGTTGAATGGCGTTCACTAACGCTCGTGAATCATAGTTCACTAGCGGTAGCATGTCCACATGGCGCGCACCGACTCCAGGCCCCGCCTCCGGCTCGACCCCGACGCGCGCCGCGAGGCCATCCTGCGCTCGGCCGCCGCCGCCTTCGCCGAGCGCCCCTACGCCGAGGTCACCCTCGCCGACGTCGCCGAGGGGGCCCGGGCCTCGACCCCGCTCGTCTACCGCTACTTCCACGGCAAGGAGGACCTGTACGCCCAGGTCGTGCGCGAGTCCGTCGACGCGCTCATGGAGCGCCAGGCGCGCGCCATCGACGCCCTGCCCGACGGCGCGCCGGTGCGCGACCGCATCAGGACGGCCACCATCGTCTACCTGGACCACATCGCCGCCCACCCCGGGGCCTGGGCCATGCCCCTGCGCCGGCCGGGCAGCGAGCCGGCCGGCGCGGCGCGGGTGCGCGCCCGGGCCCGCAGCGACTACGTCGAGCGCCTCGGCCGCCTGCTCGGCCCCAGTGAGCAACCGCGCCACCGCTACGCCCTGTGGGGCTACCTCGGCTTCATCGACGCCGCCTGCCTCCACTGGGTCGAGCGCGGCTGCCCCGACGAGGAGCGCTGGGGGCTCATCGACGCCGCCCTGGGGGCCCTGGAGGGCGGGCTGGGCGACTGGGCGGCCTGAGTGCGCCCCGACGGCGCCCGCCTCCGATATCCTCGAGCCGTACCGACCGACGAGGTTCAGGAGACGGACTAATGACCCAGGTGGCATGCGGGATCGACATCGGCGGATCGGGCGTCAAGGGCGCCCTGGTCGATCTCGGGACCGGTGAGTTCATCGGCGAGCGCGTGCGCATCGAGACCCCCCGACCATCCACGCCCGAGGCGGTCGCCAAGGTCTGCCGCACCATTATCGAGCGGCTCGGCGTCGCCCAGGACGTGCCCGTGGGCATCACCATCCCCGCCCCCATCGTGCGCGGCACCGTCGTCTTCATGGCCAATCTCGACAAGTCCTGGAAGGGCGTGAACGTCGACGAGCTCATGACCCGGGTCCTGGAGCGCCCGTCCCACGCGCTCAACGACGCCGACGCCGCCGGGCTGGCCGAGGTCGTCTACGGCGCCGCCAAGGGCGTGCCCGGCACCATCATCGTCACCACCCTGGGCACGGGCATCGGCTCGGCCGTCATCGTCGACGGCACCCTGGTGCCCAACACCGAGCTCGGCCACCTGGAGATCGACGGCCACGACGCCGAGTCGCGCGCCTCCTCCCACCAGAGGGAGATCCACGACATGAGCTGGAAGAAGTGGGCCAAGCGCCTCCAGCGCTACTACGGCCACGTCGAGATGCTCTTCAGCCCGGACCTGCTCGTCGTCGGCGGAGGGGTGTCCAAGAAGCACGACAAGTTCCTGCCCCTGCTCGACCTGCGCGCGCCCATCGTGCCCGCCAAGCTGCTCAACACCGCGGGCATCGTCGGCGCCGCCTACGAGGCGGCCCGCGTCGCCGGCAAGCAGAGCGGGACGGACGCCGCCGACAAGTAGGGCGGGGCGCACGGGGCCGGGTGGTCGTGGGGCCGGCCGGGGCGGGGCGAACCGGCTCCTCGCTCCCCGGCCCGTCGCCGCGGCGATTCCCCGGCCCGTCGCCGCGGCCCCTCAGCTCAGCGCCGCGGCGACGGCCAGGCGCAGGGAGTCGGCGAAGCGGGTCTCGCGCTCGGCGGCGCTCATGTCCCCCGAGTGGTCGAGCAGGTGGTCGGAGACCGTGAGCACCGCCAGGGCCCGCCCGCCGTACTCGGCGGCCACGGCGTACAGGGCGGCGGCCTCCATCTCGACGCACAGGGTGCCGTAGCGGGCCAGCGCCTCGGTCTGCCCCTCGGGGGTGAGGTAGAAGTGGTCGCGGGAGATGATCGGACCGGCGTGCAGGCGCCCGGTCAGGCCCGCCTCGACGCCCTCCCGCCAGGCCGCCATGGCCAGGTGGAAGTCCGCGACGGCGCAGAAGTCGACGCCCGGCACGCGCAGCCGGTTCATGGCGGAGTCGGTGTGGGCGCCGGTGGCGATGACGACGTCGCCGACCGCGACATCCGGGGAGATGCCGCCGGCGGTGCCCACGCGGATGATGCGCTCGACCCCGAACCGCTCGAACAGCTCGGTGGCGTAGATGGTCAGGGAGGGCTGGCCCATGCCCGAGCCCATGACGCTCAGCGGCCTGCCCCCGTGGGTCCCGGTGAAGCCGAGCATGCCGCGCACGTCGTTGACCCGGCGGGCGTCGTCCAGGATCGCCTCGGCGATGCGCCGGGCGCGCAGGGGGTCGCCGGGCATGAGGACGGCCGGGGCGAAGTCCCCGGGCTCGGCGTTGATGTGGGGGGTGGCCATGGGGCTCCTTCGCGGGGCGGACGGGCGGGGCGGCGTCCGACGGCGGCGTCGTCGTCGGACCCGGCGAACGCCAGTGTGGCACACGACGGAACGGACCGGTGATCACATGGTGAGAGCGTGTCGCTTCGTCATATGGACGGCATTATGGTTCTCAAGTTCAGCGCCGACGCGCCACGCCCCGGGTCGATGACCGGGAGGCCGGTTCGTGCGGCCCTCCGTCTCCCAGAAGGTGCACCATGGCCTCAACCCCGGGCGCCCCGGCGTCCTCCGCACCGCCCCGCGAGCAGTGGAGCGGCCAGTTCGGCTTCCTCATGGCCGCCATCGGCTCGGCCATCGGCCTGGGCAATATCTGGCGCTTCCCCGGCGTGGCCTACTCCAACGGCGGAGGCGCCTTCATCGTCCCCTACGTCATCGCCCTGCTGGCGGCCGGCATCCCCATCCTCCTGCTCGACTACGCCCTGGGCCACCGCTTCCGCGGCTCCGCCCCCGCCGTCTTCCGGCGGCTCAGCCGCCGCTTCGAGTGGCTCGGCTGGTTCCAGGTCTTCATCTGCTTCGTCATCATGACCTACTACGCGGTGGTGGTGGCCTGGTCCCTGCGCTACACGCTCTTCTCCATCAGCACCGCCTGGGGCGACGACGCGACCGGCTTCTTCCAGCACTACATCGGGATGGACCGGCTCGGCTCCGGGGCCGGTTACTCGCCGGAGATCGTCATGGGCGTGGCCGTCCCCCTGCTCCTGGTGTGGGCCTTCGGCCTGGTGGTCACCGCCCTGGGCGTGAGCGACGGCGTGGAGAGGGCCAACAAGATCTTCCTGCCGCTGCTGGTGCTCATGTTCGCCGTCCTCGTGGTGCGCGCCCTCCTGCTGCCCGGCGCGGGCGAGGGCCTCAACGCCCTGTTCACCCCCGACTGGTCCGCGCTGCGGGACTACAAGGTGTGGATGGCCGCCCTCGGGCAGATCTTCTTCTCCCTGTCCGTGGGATTCGGCATTATGCTCACCTACTCCTCCTACCTGCGGCGGCGCCGCTCCAACCTGGTGGGCACCGGGCTGGTGGCGGGCTTCGCCAACTCCGCCTTCGAGCTGCTCGCCGGCATCGGCGTCTTCGCCACCCTGGGCTTCATGGCGGGCGCCCAGGGGGTCGGCGTGGACGAGCTGAAGAACATCACCGGGCCGCTGCTGTCCTTCGTCACCTTCCCCACCGTCATCTCGCAGATGCCCGGCGGCGCGCTCTTCGGGGTCCTCTTCTTCGCCTCCTTCACCATGGCGGGCCTGACCTCCTTCATCTCCATCATCCAGGTGGTGGCCGCGGGCGTGGGGGAGAAGCTGGGCCTGGCGCCCAAGTGGGCCTCCCTCGTCGTCGGCGTCCCGGCCGCGGTCGTGTCCTTCGTCCTGTTCGCCACGACCTCGGGACTGCCGGATCTCGACGTCGTCGACGCCTTCATCAACAACATCGGCGTGGTCTCCTCGGCCATCATCATGTGCGTGGTGGTGGCCTGGGTCCTGCGGCGCACCCGGCTGCTCCAGAACCACCTCAACGCGGTCTCGGAGTCGCGGATGGTGGGCGCCTGGTGGCGCGTCCTGGTCGGCGTCGTCGTCCCCGTCCTGCTGGGCTACATGTTCCTCCAGACGCTGTGGACCTATCTGTCCGAGGGGTACGACCCCGAGTCGTACTCCAGCGGCTTCGTCGCGGTCTTCGGCTGGGGGATGCTCCTGCTGGTCGCCATCGCCACCGCGGTCATGACCCTCCTGCCCTGGAGGACCCCGGTGGACGACTTCACGCCCCTGGAGCTCGAGACCGTCTCCGAGAGGGAGGACTGAAGATGACCGGGGTCGCCGTGCTCATCATGCTCATCGCCATCATCATCATCTGGGGCGGGCTGGCGGTCTCCGTCACCGCGCTCGTCTCGCGCGGGCACCGCGAGCAGGCCGAGGACCGGGCGCGCGCCAGCGCCGAGGCCCACGAGCACCTGCGCGCCGGGGCCGCGCGCGAGTGAGGCGGCCGCGGCGCCGGTGGCGGCGGCGCTGAGTCCGCCGGGCCCATCGCGAGTGAGGCGGCCGACGCCGACGCGCCCGCGGTGCGACTGTTGCGCCGCGGGCGCGTTTGCCACACTGGTCCCATGACGGCCTCCGCCTCCGACCTGCCCGACCTGGTCGCCTTCGACCTGGACGACACCCTCGCCCCCTCCAAGACGGCGATGCCCGAGCCCATGGCCGCCGCGCTGCGGCTCCTGCTGGGCCAGGTGCCCGTGTGCATCATCTCCGGCGGCCAGATCTCCCAGTTCCGCAACCAGGTCCTCACCCACCTGGGGGCCGCGCCGGACGAGCTCGCCCGGCTCCACCTCATGCCCACCTGCGGCACCCGCTACTACACCCACGCAGGCGGCCGGGGCCCGGGGACCGAGGAGTCCGAGTGGACCCTCGTGTACGCCAACGACCTCAGCCCCGACCAGGTCGCGCAGGGCTTCGCCGTCGTCGAGGAGCAGGCCCGCCGGCTGGGCCTGTGGTCCGAGCGGACCTGGGGGCCGGCCCTGGAGGACCGCGGCAGCCAGATCACCTTCTCGGCGCTCGGCCAGGAGGCCCCCATCGAGGCCAAGAGGGTCTGGGACCCCACGGGGGAGAAGCGGGCGGCCCTGCGCGACGCCGTCGCCCCCCTCCTGCCCGACCTCGAGGTGCGCGCCGGGGGGGCGACCAGCATCGACATCACCCTCAAGGGCGTCGACAAGGCCTACGGCATGAGGCGCCTGGCCGAGGTCACCGGCATCGGCCTGGAGCGCATGCTCTTCATCGGCGACCGCCTCGACCCGGAGGGCAACGACTACCCGGTCAAGGTCCTGGGCGTGCCCTGCCACGCGGTGACCGGCTGGCGGGACACGGCCGAATTCGTCACCGCCCTCGCCGGCGACCTGGCGGCCGCGAGGGGGAGGGGGAAGTGAACCCGGTGATCGCGCTGCCCAGGCGCTGGTGGGACGCGCGCAGCGTGGCCTTCCGCAAGATCACCCGCACCCTCGTCCTGCTGCTGCTCACCGGCGCCGTCTCCCTGCTCGTCGGCCTGTCGACGGCCACCGCCTCCTCGCCGGTGGGACCCCACGAGGCGGAGTGGTCGACGACCCTGAACTCGCGCCTGACCCTCGACCTGGGGCCGCTGGGGACGATCTCCCACGCCTCGCCGGCGGGCCCCTTCGGCGTCGACGTGGTCATCGGGGAGATCCCGGGGGAGTTCTCCTCCTCGCAGGTCGACACCGACTCCCTCGGCCAGGCCCTGTCGGCGGACGGCTCGTCCTACCTGACCCTCATCAGCCGCCCCGAGCTGACCGTCCAGGCCGGGGTGCACTCGCTCGTCGCCGACGGCCTGCGCCGGGCCGGTCTCATCGAGTCGGTCATCCTGTGCCTCGTGGCCGCCGGGCGCCTGGCCACCGGGGGGCGCCTGCGGGACACGATCCGCGACGGGCTGTCGGGCACCTGGGCCTCGCCGCTGATCGGCGTCACCGCCGTCGTCACCGTCATCGGACTGCTCGTCCCGGCGCTGCGCTCGGACACGGTGCCGGGCACGCGCCTGGACGTGCTCGCGCACACCCCCCTGGCCCAGGCGCGCCTGTCCGGCCGCGTGGCCGACGTCGTCCAGGCCTACGGAGACCAGATCGTCGGCAGGCTGGAGTCCAACCGGGCCTTCTACGCGCAGGTGGACGCGAACCTCGCGGCCGCCTGGCAGGCCTCCCAGGAGGTCGGCGGCGTCGTCGACGTCACCGCCGCGTCCGGCGCGGTGGACACGGCGGCGGTGCGCGAGCAGGCGGACGCCGTGGCGGCCCGAACCGGCGCCGCCACCGCGAGTCCGTCGCCCTCGCCGGGCGCATCCCCGGGCGCGACGACGTCTCCGGGCGCGCCGACCGGGACGGGGGCCGCGTCGAGCGCCGCTCCGGGCGCATCCCCGGGCGCGACGCCCCAGGAGTCAGCGACCCCTGCGCTGCCGACCGGCGCGCAGGCCGTCGCCGAGTACGGGCGCACCACGGCGGTGCTCACCACCGACCTGCACTGCAACCTCGACATGATCGCGCTCGCCGGGCGCCTCGACGCGCTCTCCGGCGCCCGGCTCCACCTCGACGACGGGGACCTGACCATGACCGGCTCCAGCCCCGAGCAGGTCTGCGTCGACGCCCTCACCGACGCCATCCCCTCCGGGGTGGAGCGCGTGGCCACCATCGGCAACCACGACTCCGAGGCCACGGCGAACCAGCTGCGGGCGCGGGGCTGGACCGTCACCGACGGCACCGTGCAGAGCGCCGCCGGCCTGCGCATCCTGGGCGACGTCGACGCCGACCGCAGCCCCGCGGGCGGCACCTACCAGCGCGGGTCGGAGAACTCCGCGCAGATCGGCGCCCGCCTGGCGCGCACCAGCTGCAAGGCCGGGGCCGACGTGGACGTCGTCCTCATCCACCAGCCCTACACCTTCGGGCCCCTCGTCTCCGAGGGCTGCGCCCCGCTGCTCCTGGCCGGGCACCTCCACCAGGAGAAGGGCATGAGCGTGACGCAGGGGGGCAACACCGTCGTCGCCCAGCTCATCAGCGGCGCCGGCAAGGGCGGGACCTCGATCGGGCCGGTGACCCAGGACGCCTACCTCCACGTCCTGTCCTTCGACGAGAACGGGGCCCTGCGCGGGTGGCGCGCCGTCGTCATCCACCCCGACGCCTCCGTCACCGTCGGGGCCTGGAACGGCGTGCCCGAGCCCGGATCCGCCCTGGTGGGCGCCTCGCGGGACGCGCTCGAGGCCACAACGGCGCCGTCGGACGACTAGGGCACAATAGCGGGTGCGCCGCGCGGCCGGCCGCGTCCCCGAGGTGAGGAGAACCCAGATGGCCCCAGTGCCCACCGAGGCCGAGATCGACGCCATGAGCGAGGAGGAGCTCGAGGCCTACCTCGCCCAGGCGCCGGACGACCCGCCCGAGGAGGGGGCCGACGATGCGGGGGGCGCGGCGTCGCACGACGACGGGGCCCGGCCCGGGTGGCTGCGCGCCACCGGATCCTCGCGCGCCTACGCCTGGCTGCTCGTCGTCGCCGGCCTCATCGGCATCGGCGCCTCCTGGGAGCTCATGGCCAGCGAGCTGTCGCTGCTGAGGAACCCGCAGGTCGACCTCGTCTGCGACGTCAACCCCCTCGTGTCCTGCGGCGCCTCGCTCGACGTGTGGCAGGGCAACCTCCTGGGCGTGCCCAACTCCTTCATCGGGGCCATGGCCTTCGCCGTCCTGCTGGCCGTGGGGGCGCTGCTCGCCTCCGGCGGGCGCCTGCCGCGCTGGATGTGGTGGGGGCTCGTGGCGGGCTGCGCCGGCGGCCTGGCCTTCGTCGCCTGGTTCCTCTTCGTGTCCGTGACCGTCCTCGGCAAGCTGTGCCCCTACTGCATGGTCATCTGGGCCGTGACCATCCCGGTGGCCGCCGCCACCGCCGGCGAGGCGGCCCTGCGCGGGCACCTCGGCCTGCCGCGGCCCGCGGCCAGGGGCCTGTCGGCGGCCCGCTGGTGGATCGCCGGGGCGATGTACGCGCTGGTCCTGGCGGTGGTCCTCATCGCCTTCTGGGACGGATGGGTCGCCCTCCTGCGATGAGCGGGCGCGACGGGGGAGGCGCGATGAGCCGGGCGTCCGCGACGGGCGAGGCGCACGACGTCGACTCGACCGTCGCCCAGGACTATCTCAAGGCCGTGTGGGCCGCCTGCGAGTGGGGCGGTGCGGGCGCCTCGATCACCGGGCTGGCCCGGCGCATGGGGGTGGCGGCCTCGACGGCGTCGGAGAACGTGGCCCGCCTGGTCGAGGCCGGGCTGCTGGAGCACGAGCCCTACCGGGCCGTGACCCTCTCCGAGGAGGGCCGGCGCCGGGCCATGGGGATGATCCGGCGCCACCGCATCCTGGAGACCTACCTCGTGACCCGGCTCGGCTTCGAGTGGGACGAGGTGCACGCCGAGGCCGAGGTCCTGGAGCACGCCGTCTCCGAGCGGCTGCTCGCCGCCCTGGACGCCGCCCTGGGCCACCCCGTGCGCGACCCGCACGGGGACCCCATCCCGGCCGCCGACGGGCGGATCGTCCAGCCGGCCCTGCGCAGCATCGACACCGTGGGGGTGGGGCGCACGGTCGTCGTGGGCAGGATCCGCGACGAGTCGTCCCTCCTGCGCGACCTCAGGCGCGCCGGCATCGGCCTGGACACGCCCGTGAGGGTCGTGTCACGGGACAGTGGGCCGGCCTCCGGCGCCTCGCGGTCCCGGCGCACGACGACGGTGCGGGCGGTGAGCCCGGAGAGCGCAGCGGGCGCGGGGGGTCTGCCGGGCTCGGCGGGCGCGGCGGGCGGGCCACCGGGTGTGCTGGGCACGACGCGCTCACTGCCGGGCGCGTCGGATACGGCCGAGGTCGTCGTGCCGGCGGGCACGCTGTGGGTGCTGGTCTGAGCGGGCCGCGGTCCACCGGGCGGGTCATATCCCGCGAGAACGTCTGGTAACCCGCGAGATCGCCAGGCAACGTTTACTGCACCACTTCGCCACTACTGCGCCTCTTCATCCTTTGCTTCGCTCCTTTTCCTCGTGCAGTGGAGGGTGAAGTGGCGTAGTAATGGGGGAGCGGCGCAGTAGACGCCCCGGCGCTCCCAAGCCTTGACCGGATCTATGCTGCGCCAAAAGGTTTGACTTGGACTCGCCCCGTGATTATCCTGAGAAGGGCCGTGTTGTATTCCGACACGCATGCGCGCATCAGGATGTTGTAGGACGGATGCGACGGGTTCTGGAGCGGGTTCTCGGTCGCCGCAAGGAGGATGGTTATTTGCGAATGAGTCCAGGTGTCTCGGGAATAATCCTCCCGGCGCGCAGGTTGCCCGATAGAGGTCTTATTCGGGTCCGCCGGACTGGTCGGGGACCGTGCTTGTTTTGGTCGGGTGAGGGGGTCGCGTCGGGTCCGACCGCGACCGGGGCGCTCTCGGCGGGGCCGCACTGACTGGTGCTGGAGATGCTGCTGTGGCTGTTGGGGCGGTATAGCGAACAGGGTGTCTTATTGCACGTTTGCAGTAAGGCGTTTCAACGCCGACCTTTCCGCATGACTTCGTCAG
>ERZ772993.741-NODE-741-length-14199-cov-18.703832_pt1 | contig 14199 bp, 11 predicted proteins | sample MGYA00580670_ERZ772993 | MGnify/ENA primary metagenome ERZ772993 (study PRJEB29015, sample SAMEA2737936) | human oral metagenome | biome: human oral; feature: human-associated habitat; material: dental | place: China | collected 2136 ... | reverse complement strand
TCGTCCAGGGCCGCCAGGTTGGCGGCCGAGAGCATGCCGGCGTCAGCGACGATGACGAGCTCCTCGATACCGTGAGCGGACTGGAAGGCCTCCACGATGGGAACGATCGTGGCGGTCTCAGCCTTGTTGCCCTCCCAGCAGCCGACCTGGAGAGGGAAACCATGACGGTCAACCAGCAGGCCCACGATGACCTGAGGGTCGACCCTCCGCTCCTTGGAGTAGCCGACCTTGCGCAGGTCGTCCTCACGCTCGGCCTCGAAGTAGAGGGTGGTGACGTCATACAGGCACAGGGCCAGGCCCCCACTGGCGGTGACGTGCTCGAACAGGGCCTGACAGATCGCCTCGCGGTAGCCCCGCTCCTGGGCCCGGGCCAGGGAGCGGAACAGGGTCCGCACGCTGACCGACTCCAGGCCCAGGTCGCCCAGGACGCGGGGGACCTGGGCCTTGGAAGACGGCTCGATCAAACGCGCCAGGACCATCTGCTCAAAGGCCCGATCACCCCCGACCGCCTCGCCCAGCCCCAGGCGGGTGTAAGCCTCGTGCAGGACCTCCCATAACAGGGCCGAGCGCTTGGACTCCACCACCGCGTCAGTGCCGATCGCATCTGAGGCCGTTGGGAGTCCCGGGACCGCAGGTGGCGTGGGAGTCAGCTCCAGGGCCAGCTGGTCCGGGGCAATGCGGTGCCGGCCGATCTCCATCAGAGCAGCCAGCTCGGCCTCAGTGTGGGCCGATCCCAGGTGCTCGATCACCTTGTCCCGGCGCCCTTCCTTGACCGCGATCTGCACCGCCGTCGCCCCAGAGGCTGTCTTGACCTTACGCAGAAACGGGCTCACCACCCCCACCCTACCGGCCCCTTAGTGTGCCAGCACACCCACAACCACCACGCAACATCAACGAAAAACCCACCTCAAAACCCAAACCCCACCAAACTGTCACGAGTCAGCAGAGCCCGACAACCACCACAATCCGCCGAACCCCCGTTCCCGGCGCACGGGTGGCTGACAGCGGATGGCAGCGACGCGGCAGCGCAGGTGTCTGCCCGATAGCCGATGGATAAGGGTAGCCTCAGAACCATGAGCTCACCCGAGACCCCAGCCTTCGAGCACCGCTCAGTCGCCCGCGTCGTCACGGACCGGCCGGCCCGCTACGGACGTCAGCTGACCTCGCACATGGGCCGCAAGATCACGACGACCTGGGACGAGGCGTCCTCGACCGGCTCGCTGTCCTTCAACCGCGAAGGCCCGGTAGTCGGAGTCGTCAGCCTGACCTGCGACGACGACGCACTCGTCCTCACGCTGCGCACCGCCGCTGAGCGCCTCGACCGCCTCGAACAGATCACTGGAATTCACCTGGCCCGTTTCGGCTACAAGGAAGGGCTCACCGTCGTCTGGACACGCGATGACGGCACTCCCGGATCCACCCAGGGCCCGCTATCCGAAGAGGATAGGGCCCGCATGCGCGCCGAACGCGAGGCCCGCCGGGCCTAAACGTTTGATTCCAAGAGGGTGAGGCCCCGCCCGCTGGCGTCCCTAGTTCTCTCTCACTCGCCGATCTCGGCGCGGAACCGGACCGATCTCGGTGCGGAGTGCGACCGATCTCGGCGCGGAACCGGACCGATCTCGGCGCGGAGTACGACCGATCTCGAGGCGGAACCGGACCGATCTCGGCGCGGAGCCCATGCGGCTTGCGCAATAAATGCTCCGGTCAATGCGCAGTTCTCAATCCCCGAGGTCGGTGATATGCCCGGCGGGATCCTTGATCCGAGCCGTGAGCAGCAGGCCGATCACCAGAATCGTCACGATCCCGAGGATGCCCCAATGGGAGGCCTCCTTGCCGTCGATGAGAACACCGATCCAGATGAAGCCTCCGTACAGCGCTGGCGCCATGAAGGAGACGGCCCGGCCCGTCGTCGCATACAGGCCGAAGATCTCGCCTTCGCGCCCCTCGGGGATGACTCGCGCCAGGAAGGAGCGCGCTGCGGACTGGGTCGGGCCGACGCATCCGGCCAGGAGTAACCCGAGTATCCAGAACACATTCGCCCCGCCGTTGTGCAGGAAGAACACGCCGATTCCCGCGCATACGAGAATCGTGAGCGACCCGAGGATCACCTTGCGGGGACCGATGCGGTCATCGAGCCTCCCCGACACAATGGTCGCAACACCGGCGATCACATTGGCCGCAACCGCGAAGACCAGGACGTCGTCGCTGGAGAAGCCGAATGTGCTCTTGGCGATGATGCCGCCATAGGTGAAGACGCCCGCGAGCCCGTCGCGGAAAACGGCGGCGGCGAGCAGGAACCACAGCACTTCGGGGTGCGTGCGATGCAGCGCCACAAGCGTGCGCCACAGCCGCTTGTAGGAGGACCAGAGCGATTCCCGACGACGCACGCCCGTCGCCGAGCCCTGCGGCTCGGCGGGCTCGGACTCGAGTCCGGCCTTCTCCCTGTCGGCACCGCGCCGGGCATCGTCGACGATCGCCTGACGACGCCGTCTGGCGCGGTTCCCGGACTGCGTCACCAGGACCGGAATCGCACTCAGTCCGAACCAGGCGGCGGCCATGAGCATGGAGATGCGAACACTCATGCCGTTGTCGTTAGTGACTCCGAACCAGCCGACATCGGGGTGGATGAAACCCACGTACAGAATGAGCAGCAGGGCGATGCCCCCGACGTAGCCCATGCCCCAGCCGAGCCCCGAAACGGCACCGATCCGATCCTTGGTGGCGATCTGCGGCAGGATGCCGTTGTAGTTGACGCTCGCCAGCTCGAAGAAGATATTGCCCAGCCCCAGCAGTGCAATGCCGAACCAGAGATAACCGGGCCTGGGCAGAACGAGGAACATCGCTGCGCTGATCGCCACGACAACGGCGGTGTGAACACCGAGCCAGAAGACGGTCCGCCCGGCCCGATCGGCCCGCTGACCGGTGACCGGCGCCAGCAGGGCGATGATGAATCCGGCGATCGACAGCCCGAAGGAGATCGAGGACTGGGTGGCGGCCTCCTCGCCGAAACCGGGATCGGTGAGGTAGACGGTGAAGACGAAGGTCGTGATGACCGCGTTGAAGGCGGCGCTCCCCCAGTCCCACAGCCCCCAGGCGAGGACGGGCCAGGACAGCAGGCGGGTCTGCCCGCCCGGGTGAATGCCGCTGTAGGGCTCGGGCTGGGGTCCGGTTCCCAGGTCGCCCTGGGGCTGGGGAGTCTGGGTCATGAAGGTGAGCCTACGGCCCATGAGGTGGTCGTGGGGCCGCTGGCGGTGGCCGATCGGTCACCGAGGATGGGGAGCACTGTCCCAGCTCGGCTGAGCGGCTATCTCAGAGTATTCGGAGTATTCGGAGTATTCGGAGTATCACGGGAGCTGTCGCGCAGCGGCGAGCACTTCGGCGAGAGCGAGGTCAACCGGCGTGGTGACCTTCATGGCAAGAGGATCCCCCTCGACGACAACGACGCCACCACCGGCGGCCTCGATGAGCCCGGCGTCGTCGGAGGCGGATCGGGCCTCATCCGCGGCGCGGTCCGCACCCAGCCGATGGGCGGCGACGAGGGCGGCGGCGGCGAAGCCCTGCGGGGTCTGCACCGCCCGCAGCCGAGAACGATCGGGGGTGCCGACGACGGACTCGATCTGCACTCCTGCGCCCCGGCCCCTCTGCGCGCTGCTCCGGTCCAAGTTCGAGGTCGAGTGATACAGCCCAGTCTCATGATGCCCCGACTCGGAGCGGTGCGAGCGGGATCGATCCGGGCCGGCGACCTCCTTGACGGTGTCGGTCACGGGCAGGGCGGGAACGACGGCGTCGTGTCCCGCCCGGACCGCGGCCACGACGCGGCGCACGACCTCGGGCGGAGTGAGGGCGCGCGCGGCGTCGTGGACGAGGACAACGGCGGCGTCGGGATGGGCGGCCAACGCCGCAGCCAGGCCGAGGGCGACGCTGGCCTGCCGGGAGTCGGGCGACCCGGGGACGACCTCGATGGTGCCTGAGACACCGGGACCATCGAGCCCGGCGACTTCAGCGATTCCAGCGACTCCAGCGACCTCAGCCTCGAAGCGATCGAGGTACTCCGCGGGAGCGGTGACAACAACATGACGGACGACGCCGGCGGACAGCAGACCGCGCGCCGCACGGCGGACAAGACTCTCCCCAGCGATCTCAACCAGCGCCTTGGGACCGGAGGCTCCCAGGCGCGTCCCGGAACCGGCGGCGGTCAGGACGGCGACGACGCCGCCGTCTTGGGAGCCTTGAGCATCTTTGCCGCCCGGACTTCCTGGACCGCCTTGGGCGACGTCATCGGCATCGCCGACATCACCAGTGCGCCCGCTGAACGCGCCGGCAGTCCCGCTGGCGCCATCGGCGCGACCCGGCTCGGGCACGAGCGGCCTGCGACCCTCAGGCGGCGGTGCCGGAGGCGAGGACCTCGTCGAGCTTGGACTCCGCCTGATCCTCGGCGGTCTTCTCAGCGAGGGCGAGCTCCGAGACGAGAATCTGACGAGCCTTGGACAGCATGCGCTTCTCCCCGGCCGACAGACCACGATCCGTATCCCGGCGGGACAGGTCCCGGACGACCTCGGCGACCTTAATGACATCGCCGGAGGCGATCTTCTCCTGATTAGCCTTGAATCGACGCGACCAGTTGGTGGGCTCCTCGGTCAGAGGGGCGCGCAGGACATCGAAAACCCTTTTCAGACCGGCCTCGTCCACAACATCCCGTACACCGATGAGCTCCACACTCTCCGCGGGAACGAGGATTGTCAGGTCCCCCTGCGCAACCTCGAGCTGTAGATAAGTCTTCTCCTCGCCGCGGACCTTGCGCTGGCGGATATCGATAATCCGAGCCGCACCGTGGTGGGGGTAGACGACGGTCTCGCCGACTTCAAAGGTCATGGGTGACGTCACTCCGTAACTAATGGCAGGAGCCTCAGTTTACCAGGGAATGCCGGGCGTATTCCGGGCGAGGTAGCTCACAGGCCGTCCAGAGCCGCCAGAGGCCCAGAGCCGTCCGGAGGCCGCCAGATGCCCAGAGCCGTCCGAAACCTTTGGAGTCTTCCGAAGTCACCCGGCGTCGCCTGAGGCGAGCAGCATGTACCCCACTCCGCGCACAGTGGTCAGCAGTCGGGGCGCGCTCGGCTCAGCCTCGATCTTGGCTCGAATGCGCTTGACGTGGACATCAAGCGTCTTGGTATCCCCCACGTAGTTCGACCCCCAGATCGATTCAATGATCTGACTGCGAGTAAGCACGCGATCGGGATTGCGCAGGAACAGCTCGAGCAATTCGAATTCCCGCAGCGGCATGGTGACGATCTCGCCGTCGACCCGAACCTCGTGGCGCTCGACGTCCATCGCCACCCGCCCCGCGCTGAGCAGGGGCTCCTGCGGCTCGCCCTCATGGCTGCGCCGCAGGACGGCGTGCACACGGGCCAGCAGCTCCCGGTAGGAGTACGGCTTGGTGACGTAGTCGTCCGCACCGATCTCCAGACCCACGATCTTGTCGACCTCGGAATTCTTGGCGGTGAGCATGATGACGGGAACACTGGACGTGCGCCGAATACGACGGCACACCTCCGTGCCCGGCAGACGCGGGAGCATGAGATCGAGAAGCACCAGGTCGATCGTGCCGGGTCCGCCGGCCCTGCCGGCCGCCTCGAAGCGCTCCATGGCCGCGGCGCCGTCCTGGGCCTCCACAACCTCGTAGCCGTCGCGGCGCAGGCTGAGGGCGAGCGGGTCCCGATAGTTCTCCTCGTCCTCGACCAGCAGGATACGGGTCACGCCTGGTCCTCGTCGGAGATCGCCGCAATGGCGGCGAAAGCCGCGCCTGCAGCGCCGGAGGCGACGGCGGCGGCGGCCTCGGGCTCGGGACCGGCGCTCGCCTGGTCCGGCTGGTCCGGGATCAGCCGCGGCAGGACGAGGGTGAAGGTGGAGCCGCGCCCCGGGGTGGACCACAACTCCACCGTGCCGCCATGATCGGCGGCCACGTGCTTGACGATCGACAGCCCCAGGCCCGTGCCGCCGGTGGCCCGCGAGCGCGCTTTGTCGACGCGGTAGAAGCGCTCGAAAACCCGCTCCTGCGCCTCCTTGGCGATTCCAATACCCTGGTCGACGACGGCGATGCGCACCAGCTGATCGCCGGCCGACTCCGCCGCGGCCGCCTGTGAACCGCCCAAGTCGGCCCCGTCAGTACTGTCGGCACTGTCAGCACCATCAGCCCTGTCAGCGCTGTCAGCACCATCCGTCGCGCCTGCGACGCCCGAGCCGCCCGCCTCGTCGACGCTGAGCCCCACGCTCACACGCGTGCGCGGACCGGAGTAGCGGATGGCGTTGTCCAGCAGATTGCGCACGGCCGTGGTGACGAGGGCGGCATCGCCGCGCACGTGCAGGCCGGGCGTGCCGCCCGCTACGAGAGTGACCTCCTTGCTCTCGGCCTCGGTGCGCACCCGGTCGATGGCCTCGGCCACCACGGCATCGAGATCGACATCGTCGGGCTCGACCAGCGCGTCCCCCTCCTGGAGGCGGGAGAGCTCGATGATCTCCTCCACGAGCACGCCCAGGCGCGCGGACTCCTTGCGTATGCGGCCGATGTAGTTGCGGACGAGGCCGGGGTCGTCGACGGCGCCCTCGACGGTCTCCGCCAGGAGGGCGATGGCCCCGACCGGGGTCTTGAGCTCATGGGAGACGTTGGCGACGAAGTCGCGGCGCATGTCCTCCAGGCGCTTGGCGGCGGTGCGGTCGTCGATGAGGACGAGGATGCGACCGCGTCCGATGGCGGCCACGCGCACGTACAGGTAGAAGTGCCCGGCCCCGTCGACGCGCCCGCGGGCGACGGTCAGCTCGGCGTCCTCGGGGTCTCCTCCCGCGCGCACCCGCGCGACCATCTCGGCCACGCGCGGCTCGCAGACCTCGTCGTCCCGCACAATGTTGAAGGTGTAGGCGGCGGAGGAGGCGCGCAGCACCTCATCGTCGTCGTCCAGCACGACGACGGTCGAGCGCAGCGCGGCCAGAACCGGCACGACCCCGCCGTCCTCGAGGGTGGAGCCCGCGGTGATGCCGTTCGAGCCCCGGTCGTAGGAGGGCGGCGCGAAGGCGAAGGCGCCGGCCGCGCCCAGACCAAGGCACACGACGGCAATGACGATCAGCAGCACAATGCTTCCCACACCCTCAAGGGTAATCGTCGAGATCGACTTTCTCGAACGAGATCGACGGTGCCGCCGTCGATCTCATCCCGAAAAGTCGACCTCGACAGGAAATCATTCAGGGACGACGGGGGATGACTGGGGATGACGGAGGATTATGGTGGCGGACAGGCGCCCGGCCTACGGGCTGCCCGCCCTCCGCGACCCGGCACAGAATCAGGAGCGACCTCGTGCGAGACATCTTCAACCAGGAGCTCAAGCAGCTCGGCTCGGATCTGGAGACCATGGCCAGGCAGGTGGCGACGGCGATCGAACGGGCCGCCGAGTCCCTGAGCAACGGGGACATCATCATCGCCGAGCAGGTCATCGACGCCGACGAGCGCATCAACGACCTGCAACGGGACATCGACGACATGTGCATCATGCTGCTCGCCCGTCAACAACCGGTGGCGGGCGACCTGCGCAATGTCATCTCCGCCCTGCGCATGGCCCAGACCCTCGAGCGGCAGGGGGACCTGGCCCGCCACATCGCCGCCATCGCGCGCGGACGCTACCCCGAGCCGCCGGTTCCGGAGCCGGTCATGGGCCTGATCCTGCAGATGGCCGACGCAGCCGTGCGCGCCGGCGCGGATGTCGCCCGCCTCATCGCGACCCATGACCTGGAGCTGGCGGCGCAGATCCAGCGGGGCGACTCCGAGCTCGACTCCCTGCATCGCCAGTCCTTCCAGATGATCCTGGACCCCGCTCACGACTTGAGCCGCCAGCAGGTCGTCGACGCGGTCCTGATGGGGCGCTTCCTGGAGCGCTTCGGGGATCACTCGACGTCGGTGGCCCGCCGCATGGCCTACCTGGTCTCCGGCGGCGCTCCGGGCTGACCCCCTCACTCACTCTCACTCTCCCTCTCACCGAGATCGGTCGTACTCCGCACCGAGATCGGTCCGCTTCCGCGTCGAGATCGGTCGTACTCCGCGCCGAGATCGGTCACGCCCCACCCCAAAACCAGCAATAAGTGACGGCGACAGCCCGGCACCCCATGCAGAGAGGGTGCCGGGCCGCCGCCGTGTGAATCTCTAACGGCTACACGCCGCCAGTCATTCGATCATTTGCCCTGATTGGCGACCGCGGCGATCTTCGCCTCGGCCTCGGGGTCGAGGTAGCGACCGCCCTTCTTGATCGGCTTGAGGGTCTCCTCATCCAGCTCGTACACCAGCGGGATGCCCGTGGGAATGTTGACGGCGGCAATGTCGTCGTCGGAAATACCATCAAGGTGCTTGACGATGGCGCGCAGCGAGTTGCCGTGCGCGGCGATGAGAACGACCTTCCCCGTCTTGATCTCGGGGACAATGGTGTTCTCCCAGTACGGGAGCATGCGCTCAAGGACGTCCTTCAGGCACTCGGTGGCGGGGATGGGCTCGCCCGCGTAGCGGGGGTCGGCATCCTGCGAGAACTCGGTGCCGGGCTCAATGGCCGGCGGCGGAACATCGTAGGAACGGCGCCAGAGCATGAACTGATCCTCGCCGTATTCGTCACGGGTCTGCTTCTTGTTCTTGCCCTGAAGTGCTCCATAGTGGCGCTCATTGAGACGCCAGTTGCGCTCGACCGGAATCCAGTGGCGGTCGGCGGCGTCGAGAGCGAGGTTGGCTGTTGTGATCGCTCGACGCAGCATCGAGGTGAAGAGCTTCTCGGGCAGAACACCCGCCTCCTTGAGCAGTTCACCCCCGTGAGCGGCCTCGGCACGGCCCTTCTCGGACAGCGGCACATCGACCCAGCCGGTGAAGAGGTTCTTCGCATTCCATTCGCTCTCGCCGTGGCGGAGCAGCACCAGAGTGTAAGCCATGGTCCTATCTTGCCAGGCCGCAGCAGGCGCGACCAGGCCCCTGGGTCCCGAAGGACACAGGGGCCTGGTATGAGTCCGGCATGGATCTGGTACGAGTCTGGCGTGACGCATCAGCCGCGCCGAACTGTTTGGACGTTATGACTGCGCGCTCAGTTAGCGGCTTCGTAGGCCTCACGGACTGAAGCGGGGATACGGCCGCGGTCGGAGACCTCATAGCCATTAGCGCGGGCCCACTCGCGCACCTTCTGAGTGTTCGAGGAAGTCTTGGGGGCTCCGGCACGACGGCGAGTACGACGGCCGCTGACGCGCCGAGCCTTAACCGTCCACTCCTCAACGGTCTCACGCAGCGCCGCCGCGTGGTCATCATTAAGATCAATCTCGTAGGTCACGCCATCAAGAGCGAAGGTGACGGACTGGGTGGCCTCGGAGCCATCGATGTCGTCAACAAGAATGATCTGAGTCTTCTGCGCCATGGCACGCACCTTTCAGGTTGGCGGTCCTCGCTTTTGGCGAGTAAATCATCGGTGACAACGCTAAACGCAAATAGAATTGAATGCAAGCCCGAACAGGAGCCGAGTTATCCACGATCCTGGAGCCGTTTCCATCGATCTCGATGCGCCTATCGACCGATCTCAACGAACAGAAGCGGGAAGAGCCGGTAGAGCGGGTAGAGCCGTCCACAACCACCGCCCCATCGGGATGAGAAGAGCCGAGAACGGCCGCCAACAGCCGACAACAAAAAATCCCGGGACCGCACGGTCCCGGGATGACATACCTGCACAGAGCCACCTGTGGGAATCGAACCCACGACCTATTCATTACGAGTGAATCGCTCTGCCGACTGAGCTAAGGTGGCCTGCCGCAAGCGCAGCGGGTCGCACATTACCGGCCCGAACGTCGGTTGCGCAATCTGCGCGCCGAACACGCGAAAGTGGTGCTGGACACAAGGCCGCGTACGCTGCGCACACATCGTCGACGGCGGTTCATCATGCATCCCCATGCGCCCTCGCCTCGACTCGCACGTCCTCTAGTTACCGCTAGTTCTCACCGGCTCCCTCTAGCTCCCCCAGTTCACCGCAGTCCCGGACTCGACAATCAACGCAAGAACCGACCGCCTTCCGACACCAGAACCCAGATGATTGATTCTCAGAGTGAGGCACAAGGCGGGTTAAGGCGGACTGCCGCGTCCGGGGCCGAGAACATGCGGAGAACATGCCGAGAACATGAACGGCGCTTTGCCCCCTCAGCGGGCGTTCCTCCCACTCTTTCCGAGGGACATGCCCGAAGAATGCAAGAAACCTCCGTTCACGTGACCGGCCGCATTTGGCATCGGGACAAGAGTGGCCAGGACGGGCAAACTTCTCAACGTCCGCACCACCGCCATTGACGCCGCGCCGGGAGCGGGAGGCTCTCACATGACTCACTGCGCCCCTGCGCTCGCTTTACACCCACCGCATCTCACTATCCATTTGCCGCCGCCCACCCTCCCAGAACGCTCCCACAACTCCCCCTGAGCCCATATAACCCCCATATATCCCACGGCCCCGCACTGCGCCTATTCGAACGCATCACTGCCATGCCCGCACGGCGCGGCTGAAGCAACGCCCTATGATGCCGCTCATGCCCAGCACACTGATCGCGCCCGCCGCATCCGCACCCGAAGTCCACATCACCTACACCGGCGGCACCATCGGAATGGTCGAATCCCCACACGGGCTCATTCCCGGCGCCGATCTCGACAGCTGGCTCGCCGAACTCCTCGAAGGCACCGCCCTCGCCGGGCGGGTCTCGCTGACCGTCCTCGATCCGCTCATCGACTCCGCCAACGCCACCCCCGAGTCGTGGCAGGCGATCATCGACGACCTGCGCGCGCACCGCGCCGCAACTCCAGCAGACGGTGCCGACGGCATCAACGGCGCCGACGGCGTCAAGAGCTACGTCGTCCTCCACGGCACCGACACGATGGCCTACACCTCGGCAGCGCTGTCCTACGCCCTGACCGACTTCGACCGCCCGGTGGTCGTGACCGGCGCCCAGCTGCCCCTGAGCGCCATCGGCTCGGATGCGGCGTCCAACGTCACCGGGGCCCTCAACGCCGCCACAAGCGGGCGGGCGGACGGCGTCAGCCTCTTCTTCGGCCATCACCTGCTGGCCGGCAACCGCGCCACCAAGACCAGCTCATGGGCCTTCGAGGGCTTCGCCTCCCCCGGCGCAGCGCCATTGGCGACCGCCGGGGCCCCCTGGCGGTGGGCCCGGCATCCTGCACCCGGCGCGGAGCGTCCGGCCCTCCCCCACTGCGCAGATCGGGCGCGCCCCCTGCCGTACGAGCGCCACGACGTCGCCGTCGTCGATCTCGCCCCGGGGATCACCGCCGCCCGGTTGCGGGCCATGGTCACCCCCCGGCCGGAGGCGGTGATCCTGCGCGCCTTCGGGGTGGGCAACGTCCCGAGCGCAGAGCCCGGACTGACCGAGGTCATCGCAGACGCCATCGAGGCGGGCACGGCCGTGATCGTCGCCTCCCAGTGCCATGAGGCCGAGGTGCGGCTGGGCCACTACGAGGCGGGCGACGCGATCGCACGGGCCGGGGCGGTGGGCAGTTCCGACATGACGCTGGAGGCGGCCTACGCCAAGGCGCAGTTCCTCCTGGCGCAAGGCCTGCGGGGCGATGAGCTGGCCGCATGGATGAGCCGCTCGATCGCGGGCGAGCTCACCGAGTCGCGCAACCGCTGAGGATCACGGGCAGGCCGCCGCAGGAGGGGACGACGTCGCGCAGGACGTGCCAGTCCCGAGGCCCGCCCCGGCGGTCGCCCGCCGGACGCCGGTGCGGCTCACTTGTCGGCGGCGCAGGTCAGCCCCTCCTCCGGCAGCTGACCGGCGAGCAGGTAGGAATCGACGGCGCGGGAGATGCAGTCACCCGCACGGCCGTAGGCGGTGTGCCCCTGGCCCTCCCAGGTGAGCAGGTGGCCGTCGTCGAGCTGGGAGGCCAGGGATTCGCTCCACGCGTAGGGCGTAGCCGGGTCATCCTTCGTGCCGACGACGAGGATCGGGGCGGCACCGGAGGCGTGAATGGGCTCGCGCGTCCGGGTCGACTCATGCCCCCATACCTGGCAGTACAGGTCCGAATAGGTCAGCACACTCCCGAAGGTCGGCGAGTCCTCTTCGATCTCCTCGGCCTCGGCATCCCACGATTCGGTATCGCCGACGACGGGGTAGTCCAGGCAGTTGATCGCGCTGATGACTTCTGCGCCGTTGTCCTTGTAGGTGCCGTCGGCATTGCGCGAGGACAGCTGATCGGAGATGGAGAGCAGGGTCGAGCCGTCGTCCTGGTCCATGGCCCGCGTCAATCCCTGGGTGAGCGCGGGCCAGGACTTGGTCTGGTACATGCCCTTGAGAATCGAGTCCAGAGCCAGCGAGTAGGTCAGCGGTCGATTCGGGTCCGAGGTCTTGAGGGGCAGAGTCCGAGTCTGGTCGAGGAAGTCCCGTACCTGCTTGACGCCGGAGTCGGCATCACCCGTCAGCGGGCAGTTCTTGGCGCTCTGACAGTCCTCAACATAGGCGCGCAGAAGGCTTTCGAAGCCCTGGGCCTGCCCCAGTGATATCTGCCCGGCGGTCAGGGTCGGATCGACTGCGCCGTCGAGCGCCATCCGCCCGACATTGCCGGGGAACAGCTCGGCATACGTGGCCCCGAGGTAGGTTCCGTAGGAGTAGCCGAGATAACTCAGGGCACTGTCGCCGACAGCCGCCCGCAGGATGTCGAGATCACGGGCCGCCGAGATGGTGTCGATGTGGTCGAGCAGACCCGGGATGCTCATCGCGGACTCGCATTTGGCCTTGAGTTCGGAGGCGTGCTCGGTGATATTGGCCCGTTCCTCCTCAGCCGAGTCCTTGCGGCTGACCGGATCGGAGCCGTCGTCCGAGCGCTTGGCGTCGAGCTCGGCGTCGGTCAGGCAGTCCACGGCGGCGGAGCCGCCCACGCCGCGGGGGTCGAAGCCCACAATGTCGTAGGACTCGAGCAGATCGTCGGTGAAGTAGCCCTTGGCGCTCTCCACCAGGTTGACGCCCGAGCCCCCCGGCCCGCCGGGGTTGATGAACAAGGATCCGATGCTGGTGCCGCTCGCCGAGCGGCGCTTGAGAGCGAGCTCGATAGTGGCGCCGCCGGGTTCGTCGTAATTCAGCGGCACGGTCACGCGTGCGCAGGAGAAGGTCCCGGGACCGGTGTCGGCATCGGCCTCCTGCATGCCGCCCTTCTCGCCACAGGGATACCAGTGGATGTCCTGGTAGTAGAACGTCTCGAGCTCTGTCGGTGCGGGAACCGGATCATTGGCGACTGCGGGTGTGGGCGTCACCGCGGGGCCACCGCCGCAGGACGCCATCGTCACGGCCGCCACGAGGGCGGTGGCCGCCGCAAGAGCGCGACGGGCACGGGAACGCATACGCAAAGTGCTCACACCAGCAGCCTAACCGTGCTGATTCGCGCGCGACTCCCCTTTCCGAAGCCGCTCACCGACGGCGTGTCGTCTGCGCACGACCAGCGACGCCCTCTTCACGCCTGGGGGCGCAGCTGGACCATGAGGGATTCGATGGCCAGAAGCGGGGCCGCGTTGGAGCGCAGGCGCGTCCGGCACTCCTCGATCGCGGCGATGCGCGCCAGGGACTGCTCGGGACCGGTGGCGGCGGCGACCTGGTCGAGGGCCTCGGACAGATCGATATTGACCCGTTCGACGTCGCTGCCCATCTGGGCGGCGAGCACGTCGCGGTAGAAGGAGAGCAGGTCGATCATGGCCCGATCCAGGACGTCGGTGCGGGCGCGCCGGGCACGGCGCTTCTGGTCCTCCTCCAGCTGGCGGACCTGGGCGCGCAGCGCCGGCGGCACCTTGGACTCCCCCTCCAGGCCCAGGGCCCGAAGCAGAGCCGCCTTCTCCCGCGCGTCGCGCTCGGTGGTGGCGTCCTTGGCCTCCGCCTCGGCCGCCTCGACCAGGTCTGCGGCCGCCAGGACCGCGTCCCCGACGCTGCGCAGGGAGACGGGCGCCAGCAGGAGCCGACGCCGGCGCTCCCAGGCATCCGGGTCGGTGGCCAGGTGCCGGGCGAGCCCAATGTGGGACTGACTGGCCCTGGCGGCTCGCGCGGCAAGGTCGGGATCAGCGCAGTCGCGGCGCACGAGCAGTTCGGCGACGGCGTCGGCCGGCGGGATGCGCAGGGTCACCAGGCGGCACCGGGAGCGGATGGTGGGCAGGACGTCGTCGGCGC
>ERZ772993.737-NODE-737-length-14237-cov-11.293471_pt1 | contig 14237 bp, 17 predicted proteins | sample MGYA00580670_ERZ772993 | MGnify/ENA primary metagenome ERZ772993 (study PRJEB29015, sample SAMEA2737936) | human oral metagenome | biome: human oral; feature: human-associated habitat; material: dental | place: China | collected 2136 ... | reverse complement strand
GCTCCCCGCCCCCGCTCCGGCATCGATTCCGGCGCCGCCCCCGGCGTCGGCCCCAGTCTCGCTGTCGGCCCCCACTCCGGCCTCAGCCCCGGTTTCGATGTCGGCTTCCACTCCGGAGACGGCCTCGGCCTCTTCTCCGGCCCCCGCCCCGGCGTCGGTTCCGGTCTCGCTGTCGGCTCCTACTCCGGAGACGGCTGTTGCTTCGTTGTCGGCTTCCACGCCTGAGACGGCCCCCGTTTCGCCGGCTCCTGCCCCGGCGCCCTCTCCGGCGTCGTCTCCCGCTCCGGCGTCGATTCCGGTCTCTTCGCCGGCTCCTGCCCCGGCGTCGGCCCCCGCCCCGGAACCGGCGCCAGTCCCGGCCCCGGCATCGGCCCTGGAAACGAGCCCGACCCCGGTCGCCGCGGTGGCGCGCCGACCCGTGACCGGCTGGTCGGACCCCGACGAGGCCGTCCCCGTCGTCGTCTCCATCGCCCGGCGCGCCGACGTCGCCAGCTTCGCCGAAGGGGCCACCACGCCCGAGGAGGCCCGCACCGCCTGGACGGAGGTGGACGCGCTGCGACGGGGGGTGCGGCGCTCGACCGGACCGCTCGCCCGCGCGCGCCGGACCCTGTCCCCGCGCTCGCTGCGCGCCCGGCGCCGTCGCCGTCGGGCCTCCCGCCGCCGCGGGGGGAAGGGCAGCGGAAGGAAGGACGACTGATGGTCCACAGGATCGCGCCCCCGCCCGAGATCGAGGGCCTGACCTGGGTGCGCGCACTCGGCTCCGGCGGCTTCGCCGACGTGCACCTGTACCGCCAGTCCCTGCCGGCCCGGGACGTGGCCGTCAAGGTGGTGCGCGACCCCACGGAGAGCGGGAGCGTCGACGAGATGCACCGCGAGGCCGACGCGACGGCCGCCGTCGCCGGCCACCCGGCCGTCATCGAGCTCCACGGCGCCGGAACCACCGCGGACGGGCGCCCCTACCTCATCATGGAGTACTGCCCCGTGGCGGACATCGGCGAGCAGGCGCGGGCCCGCCCCATGGCCGTGGACCGGACCCTGGACCTGATCATCCGCGTGTGCGGCGGGGTCGAGGCGCTGCACCGGGCGGGACTCGTCCACCGCGACATCAAGCCCTCCAACATCATGCTGGACGCCTACGGGCGGCCCGTCCTGGCGGACTTCGGCGTGGCCGCCCCCATCGGCGAGCTCGAGCCCGGGCGGCTGGACGGCTTCTCGGTCCTGTGGGCGCCGCCGGAGCAGCAGGACGCCCGCACCCACGCCCACCCCACGCAGGACGTGTGGGCGCTCGCGGCCACGACGTGGACCCTGCTGACGGGGCGCAGCCCCTTCGAGGACCCGCTGGGGGACAACGGCGCGCTCGCCGTCGCCCACCGGGTGCGCTCCGGGCGGCTGCGGGGGCTGGGCCGGCCGGACGCCCCCGCCCAGCTCGAGGGGGTCCTGCGGGCGGCCATGGCCCTGGACCCGCTGGAGCGCACCGGCTCGGCCCTGCGCCTGGGCGAGGATCTCCAGGGCATCCAGCGGATCATGGGCCGGCCGGTCACGGCCATGAGCATTGAACCGGGGGGCCTGGCCGCCGAGCCCGTGCTGCCCGCGACGGACGAGTCGGGCGCCGCCGTCAAGACCCGCCAGCGCGGTTCCCGCCCGGCGGCCCCCGCGGGAACCCGGCGGCGCGCGCGCCCGTCGGTCGACCCCGAGCGGACCCGGATGCGGGCGCCCTCCTACGACTTCCAGAACGAGGTGCCCAAGCCGAGCGCCGACAAGTGGGAGCAGCCGAGGATCCCGGAGGCCTCGACCGGCGAGCCCGTGGAGCCGACCGGCCCCCGCGGGCGCCGTATCCACCCGCTGGGGGTGGTGGCCCTCAGCGTGGTGGGCGCGGTGGCGGCGGCCGGGCTCGTCATCGCCATGCTCACCAACGGCGGGCGGACCACGAGCCTGGCGCCGGCGACCGGGGGCGGGGCGACCGGCGAGCAGCCGGGGGAGGCGGTCGACGTCCTGCCGCTGCCGGTGTCGGCCCTGACGGGGCGGGTCGACGGCGGGGACGTCGTGTGGACGTGGGTCGACGGGACCGACGCCGCGGGGGCCACGCCGGGGACGGACGGCGGCGCGACCGCTTCGGGGAGTGCGGACGGCGGCGCGCAGGACGGCGGGACGGGCGGCGCGGGGGCGGACGCGACGGCGCATCCGGCGGCCGAGTCCTACATCTACACCGTGGAGCGCCCCGGGCAGGAGGAGCGCACGGACCGCACGAACCTCAACTCCGTGAAGGTGGTGGCGGTGCCCGGGGAGAACTGCATCGAGGTGGTGGCGGTCGCCTCCGGGGGGCGGGCCGCGGACCCGGTGCGCCAGTGCGTCCAGGTCCCGTGACGGGTTGCACCGCCGTCACGAGGGACGGCGCCCCGGTCGCAACCGGTGGACATCCGCATGGACAAAAATCGGGGTCATAATCATGAAGGTCGACGGCGACAGGCGGTATCTCAGTACTCATCCGTGGATCACGTTGGGTTTCAAGATGGACAGGCTGAGTCCCGCAACCTGGGCTCTGCTGGGGGAGGCGGCCGCGAAGTGCGAGCACCTGGCCGGCTCGGCCATGCCCCCGGAATTCGCCAAGGAGCTCAATCAGGTCAGCCTGGAGCGGGGCGCGCACGGGACCACCAGCATCGAGGGCAACAGCCTGAGTGAGGAGGATGTGCGGGCCATTGTGCAGGGCGAGTCCAGGATCCCTCCGTCTCGGGCCTACCAGAAGCAGGAGATCGAGAACATCGTGGACCTGTTCAATGACATCGCCCGCGACTGCCTGGAGGGCCATCCCGCGCCGCTGAGCCCCGAGCGTCTCAAGGAGCAGCACGCCCGCCTCATGGTCGGCCAGCCCGAGAAGGAGGGCGTGGTCCCCGGCGAGTTCCGCACTCATGACGTTGTCGTCGGTCGTTACCGGGGGGCGCCGTCGGAGGACTGCGACTACCTGGTCCGCAGGCTGTGCGACTGGCTCAATGGCGAGTTGGAGGACCTGGGCGGGAGCGACGACGTGCTGCGCGACCCCCGGGTCTTCGTGCTGGCGGCCCTGGCCCACCTGCACCTGGCCTGGATCCATCCCTTCGGCGATGGCAATGGGCGCATCTCGCGGCTGCTGGAGTTCGAGATTCTCCTCCGCGCGAGTATTCCTGTGCCGGCCGCGCATCTTCTGTCGGACCACTACAATAAGACTCGCGATCACTACTACGCGATTCTGGAGCGCACGAGCCGTGCCGATGGATATCCCATGGAGGACTTCGTCCACTATGCGACCGAGGGGCTCGTCGATGGCCTGCGGGAGCAGCTTCAGAAGGTGCGGAACATGCAGATGACCATTATGTGGCAGTCGTACGTCCATGAGCGGTTCCACGGGCAGCACACGCCCGCCAGGATGCGGATGCGCGACGTCGTTCTCTTCCTGCCCCCGGGTGAGTGGACTGCTCCCGATGGCATCGTCATGCTCAGCAAAGACATCAATGATGCTTATCGAGGCAAGACGTCCAAAACGATTTCCCGCGATATCAATGCGCTTGAGAGTATGGGACTGGTGGAGAAGCGGCGCGGCCGGGGGGTGCGACCCCGCATCGAGATCATGGCCGCCTTCCTGCCGCCCCGGCGCGAGCAGTGAGCCTTTCTCATCAGGAAAGGTGCGCGCCGGACGCCTCGAAAACCAGTTGAGAGGAGCAACCCGACTCGGCGATAGGCTTCGCCTGTCACGCCCTCGAATGCGAAGAGTTCCAGACCTGAAGAGCCGATATATGTTGGATTAATCTTCGTCCCCGGTCTGAATACAGTCCCCCTCGCGGATGCCGACTACTACGCCGTTCGAGCACACCTGCTTCACGTCGACTCCCACTCTCGCGAACACGCCAGACTTGTAGGCCGGATAGACCACAAGAAGGACTATAACTGTTATGATGACAAGTCGTCGCCGTCTCATTCCGGATACTCCCCGCCCAATGATACGCCCCTGAATACGTAATTGAACTCGTCCCAATCCAGTTTAAACTCTCCTCCTGGAATAGTTTTTCCGTCCGGAGTCTTGTTGCGTCCGTGCGGGTTCACGAGGGTCACCCCGTTCTCGTCGGCCGCGATCACCGCGAACTCGTGCGACTTCGGCACCTGAAGTTCAGTCCCGTCCATCGTCGTCATCGTCGACGGAGAGAGCATTCCCGGGCCCGTTCCCGCGGTGACCGGCTGGCCTCGTCGATCCCCTTCGGAGATGAACGTGTCGAGCGAGTTCGGCAGCCCCAACGACCCCATCGGACCACTTTCCGGATCGGTGGGCATATCGAGTTCATCCAGCGTCCACGACGCGTCGTACAGCCTTCCGGACAAGGAGTTCACCTCATCATCGTTCATCGCGAACGCGCCAGCCATCCCCGCTCCTCCTCGAACGCCGGTTCGGTGCGCCAATTCTATACCGCGCAGCACCCTCTGGGGAAGCCCCAGAGCTCCTCCACGGTCAGTACCTCATCGTGAAATCGTTGGCGTCGAAGCGCTTCCCCGGTGCTTCGAGTCTGGCCGGGTTGCGGGCGATGAGGACGACGGCGAGGCCCTCGCGACCGGACTTGCGGGCCACTGCGGCTCCGAGCCCCCGGTCGTCCCCGGCGATCAGCGGGGTGCGCCGCGGATAATGAGCCAGCCCCGACCCAGCGGGCGCTCCAGAAGAAGGACCGTATCGCCGAAACCAGTAGTCCAGGGGTCGGTGATACCGGTGAAGTCGATGTCCTCCAATCCGTCGAGCCAATCGTCCTCCCTTTTCACGCCACCGTATTTCTCTACATTCTCGCCGCGGAGGCCGATGTAGGTTGTGACGTAGTCTCGGATGGCGGAATCGGTGGCGGTGAAGGCGATGACGTACCCCCATCCGCCGGGATACCGTGCTGCGAAGTTGGTGGATGGTTTCACCGAGATCACCTCGGCGCCCTCCGGCAGGGCATGTCCGGATCCGATGAGAGGATCTGGTCCAAGTGATCCATGTTCGCCGGATAGGGGGCGCCCCCTTGGATGTTGATCGCGGGGCTCTCCCGGACGGCGGCGGATGCTGTTGCGCGATGCGGATACGACGGACTGCAGGCGGCTGCGCAAAGAGAGATGAGAATAACGCCGACCACTGCGAATGGAGATCTTTCAATCATTACTTTTGATCGCTCCCGCTCATGACCGATGATCGTTCCGCCAGGTTGCGCCCCTGCATATCGGTCACGGCGGACCTCCGGGACATCTGCACAGGGATCCGGGAACGAACCTATACCCGGAACCGGAATCACCGATGAATCTACTGCGACAGCTCCTACTCGTCAAGACTTCGACGACGCGCCAAGGGCGTCGCCGGACCGTCCGCGGCGAGCACGCGGCCACCGTCTCATCTGAAAGCGCTCGGGACCCGCGGCCCCGGCGCGGCCAACGGGTGATTTCCCGGCGCGGCGGCGATTCCCATGGAATTCCTCCGCCGCGGACGCGGCGTGCCCGCGCACCGGACGTGTCATCCGTCGTCGCTCTCACGTGATCGTCAGTGTGCGCTCCCCTATGACCAGGGCGCTGCCCAGGTCGAGCTCCACACGCTCGCCCCGCGGCAGGTGGCGGGTGGTGCCGTCGGCGAGGCGCAGCACGGTGCCATTGGAGGAGAACATGTCCTCGGCCCACACGCCGCCCCGGCCCGCCGGTCCCAGACGCAGGTGGGTGCGCGAGAGGGAGCGGGTGGGGTCGGTGACCGTCACGAGTCGGTGGGAGGGATCCGACGACGTCGGTGCGCGCCCGAGGACGAGGACGGCGTCAACTGGTTCGCGCTCACCGGAGTCCAGAATGATCCATGCGGCGGCCGCGGGCAGATCCGCCGACCTGGACCGGCTCCTGGCCAGGGGAGCCGCCGGGATCGCCGGAGCGGGCGGTTCGGGACGCGGGATCGCGGGGGCCACCGGCTCGGAGGATGTCGGTGCGGGCTCGGCCTGCGGTATCGGGACGGAGGCCCGGTGCCGGGCGGCGGATCGGTATCGGGCGGGCGGCGCCGGGGTCCTGTCGAACGCGCGGGGCTGGGGGCGATCCCAATCGGGAGATGATGCGGGCACCATGAGGGCCGGCGGTTCCGGAACGGCGAGTGCCGCGGACCGCAGATGATCCTCGCCGGAGGGCGCCGCAGGCTGCGAGGGATCTTCAATGGGCGGCGGTGCCGCAAAAGCCGCCGCTTCGGCGGGCCGCTCCGCGGGCCTCGCGGGAGCCGACTGCTCGGGCAGCTGCTCCACGGGCGCCGGCGGTGCCGACGGGGCGGCCGGCCCCTGCCAGGACAGGGCCGGCGAGACCAGAGTGGGTTCGTCGTCGTCCGCATCGGCGCCCGGGAGATTGGCGAGCCCGTTCCAGGGCCTTTTGGCCCGCAGGTTGACTTCGGCGGTCCCGGCGACGCGGTCCACCCAGTCCCGTCCGTCCCTTCCCAGTGCCAGGGTGATGAGGCCGCCGATGCCCGTCGCCGACAGGAGCGTGAGAAGCAGCCCGCGAACGGCCGCGCGCCCCAGCCCGGGCGCCGCGTCCGTGCCCGCGCGCACGGCTGCGGTGCCGGTGAGCAGGGTGCCGGGGGAGCGGCCGGTCGCCGCCCGGGCGATTATGAGCACGGCGATGACCTCGGTGGCGACGATGGCCGCGAGCACGACGGAGGGGCTCCATAGACGGCTCGCGGCGACATGGGCGAGTACCAGGGCGACATCGACCAGGTAGGCGATGATGCGGGTGCCGGCGTGCGCCGGCGGGCACTGGCGCGCCGATGCCCGGGAGGCGGGTGGGCGGCGCCGGGGGTAGGGCGCGCGCGGGCTCATGAGACCACCCGCCCGACGTCGTCGCAGAGGCCGAGGCGGGCGACGGCGTTGACGGCGCCTCCGCATATATCGCCTCCGCCCGCAGCGGGGCGGTTGTCGGCGACGAGGGTGGCGGCGCAGGCCAAGCGGGCGGTCATGTGTCCTCCGTCCTGATCGAAGGCGCGGTCGGGAGACGACGCCACGCGATCCGAGCCCGACGATAGTACGACCCCCGTGGGGCGGTGGCGCGGGTACCGATCGGTGGGATCGGGGCGGCGCCCGTCCCGGTTCCCCGACCGCTGACGCGGCCGATGGCGCCTCGGCCGCGGGCTCGTCCGCCTGATCGTCTTCGTCTCCCGCCGACGGCGTGCACAGCCCGGTGATGACGCGGAGACTCCAGGTCCAGCAGGAGGACCGGGCGACCACCGACCAGCTGCGCCACCGGTCCTGGTGGACGGGGGCGGAGGCCCGGGTGCTGGTCGACGACTACGACCTGATTGCGACGGCGAGCGGGAACCCACTGCTGACGCTGCTGCCACTGCTCGCCCAGTCGCAGGACATCGGGCTGCACGTGATCATCGCCAGGCGGATGGGCGGGGCCGCATGATCCGTGTACGAGGCTGTGCTGCAGAACCTGAGCGAACTCGGCGCGACCAGCATCCTTCTGTCGGGGAATCCCGAGAAGGGGGCCGTCATCGGCCGTGTGCGGCCGGTGCGCTCGGCCCCGGGGCGCGCCCGGGCGGTCTCGCGCGACCCGGGCCTGGTCACCGCCCAGCTGCTGTGGACGCCGCCGCGGGCGTGAGCGCGACCGGTCATGAGGGTGTTGCGGTCGACGTGGCGGGCGCGGTCGTGGGGGCGGGGATGGTCCAGGTGATGGTGTCCAGGGCGGCTAGGAGTTCTGGGGGGATGGGCTCATTGGGGGCGGAACAGATTGTAATGTGCCATACGCCTTGGTTCTGCGGCACATACCAGAGTTCACAGGAGTAGATCTCGTCAGGTGATTCCGTTCGGACATAAGAAATGCCCGCGGCCGGTACTCCTCCAATGGTGCGTTCTCCTGCGGAGGCGCTATCGCTGACTCTGTCATCTGTGCTGTACAGCGAGAGCCAGCGGTTCCGATAGTAGACGGCGTCGCACCCGCCGTTTCCTTGAGTGTCGAATGTTGATGGACAACCGGGTCGGAAGATGTCTGATTCAATGAATTGAATCCTGATTCCCTCAATATCGTGCAGCCCGCCGTACGGTCCGATGACTTGGAGGTCTAATAGTACTTCGGGATACGAGAAGACTCTCCATCCCTCGGGGGCGTCGATGCTGATAGGGGGGCGCGTGGGCGGGACGTAGGCGGGGGTCTGCCGCTCCTCCGCGGGGCGGATGCGGCCCGCCAGGGCGAGCGCGCCGCACGCCAATGCGATAATGGTGAGTATTGCTGCGACGATGAGGGGGCGAGAGTTCTCGGGGCGCGGGATCTTGAAGGCCTTCCCCTTCCTAGTGGGTGGCTTCTTCATTGGCGTTCCTTCGAATCGTCTCGGCATTGTTTATACGTTGGTCGAGATCGGATGAGAGGCTGGCGAAAGTGGTCCCATCGTTCACAAGTGTTCTGAAGGAGTTCCTGGTGTCATTGTTCATCGCCGTGAAATTCAGAAGATGTCCCTCACCGTCGCTGTTGTCGGTCATGGGTGTGCTCCCTTGGGCAGGGACGGGGAAGATGCTCCGATCGTAGACGACGGCCTCGGGTGAGGGGTAGGTCTCACGTGCTCCGTCTTGCGGATCGGGCGGTACGCAGACCGCCGAGGAGCGAGGATGGAGCGGCGCGGTAGTCGGCTCGATTCCCACGGTGAGGACGAAGGTCCCGGTCGCAGGTGCTGGGATCACCGGTCGCTGCACGGTGCGGATCGCGCGGGCCCCGGCTTCACGAGGAGGAGGGCGGCGGCGGATCCGAGCGCCAGAATGCTGGCCTCCATGATCAGCGTGGGTGCCGGTAATGGCGCGTCCAGTGTGCGGGACAGGATGATCCCCACGAGGGTGATCGTTCCGATAACGTACGAGGCCACCGCGCGCATCGCCGTGGACCAGCCCGTCAAGAGCCCCCTGGAGCGCAGCGCGTGCAGCCCGAGAAAGGAGATGCCGACCGCTTGGACGATCCCGAGGATCAGGAACTGGATTACCGCCGCGAGGCCGTTGCCATTCACGTCGCTTAAGCTCATCAGAAGCATGAGGATCATTCTTATGATGGTGCAGGCGGCATGGCCGATCGATGTCAGCGTGATATTGCGGATCATGTCCGCCCCTCCGGCAGCCGGGCGGCTGCGGGCTCGTCGTCGGGACCCGGTGGACGATCGCGAGGCGGGTCGTCATCGGATGGCCGTCTTGGTCGTACGAGGATCAGGGATACGGCGGATCCGGGCAGCAGGACCATCGCCTCGGCGGCCAGTACGGGAAGGCTCACATTCATGACCTCGAATAGAAGAACGGGAGTGAGAACGACCGTTCCGATGATGTACGAGATCGTTGATAGCACCGCCGCGGACCAGCTCGTCAGAAGTCCTTTGAGGCGCAGGAAGAACAATCCCATGGAAGAGATGACGCCGCCCTGTACGAGTTCAATGACCAGAAGATAGTTCCTCGCGGCATTGTAGTCCCAGTCGGGTGCGATCGATAGGGCGATCCGCGCCGCCACCGCGACTCCGATGGTATGACTGACTGTCGTCAGCACGATATTGCGGATAATGCCTATTCGTGGCGGATCGGCGCTTTCCTGATCCGCGTCTCGACCCGATGGGGAATCGCGATCCTGACGGTTCTTCTGCGGAGCCGGTCTCGGATGCACGAGAGTGAGGGGGATGAGGGAGCCGACGCCAAGGAACATGGCCTCGAGTGCCATGATGGAATAGAGGCTGTCCAGGACCGGGGACAGGAGGACGGGGGTGAGGAAGGAGGTCCCCGCGATGTAGGACGCTGTTGCGAGCAGCGACTTCCGCCAGTTCGGCAAGAGTCCCCTGGATCGCAGTGCGAGCAGTCCGAGAGAGGAGATCGCCGCCCCCTGGATGATTCCGAGGAACATGAATGCGTACATCGTCTCGCCGGTGTCCCATCCACTCATGACTGCTGCGATGAAAAATATTATCGATGCCGCGGCGCAGAGGCTGTGGCAGATCGTCGTCAGCACGATATTGATGATCACGTCCTCTCCTCCGGCCTGGGGGAGGCGCTCGTGGATTCAGTGCCGGGGTCCGGTGGCGGAGGGGGTGCGGGCGTCCAGGTGGAGGTGGGGTCCACCGAGGGGTCGAGGGGGAGGGCGGTCTCCCATTCGGGGGCGACGCGGGTGGCGCGCGGATCCGCCTGAGCGGTGGGGCGGGATCCGGATTCCGTCGAGATCACGACTCCTCGTTCTCTATTGTTTGTCAAACAAACCAAACCGCCATTGAACGTGTCATGCAGATAAACGCTGTCGACATCATTTTTGATGATGGAGTCCGGCCCGACGATGGGAAACAATTCTTTTGTCAGTTCTTGAGCTCTAGGGTAACTCACGGGCTGATCAAAGGTGACCGATGCGGAGAACAATTCGTATCCGCCGTCACTGCGAAGACTGATTCTGGAAGGGGAGAGGAGTGCTGCGCCGCCGCTCTCGACTCCAAGTTGTTCGACGAATCGTCCGAGTTGGACTTCGACCGCGGCCTGGTAGTCCTCGATGGTCTGACGCTCCTCCAGGGGTTTGGTCCCCTCGATCCAGTCGAACATTCCACTGCCCTTTCGTGTGCTGCACGCCGTCACCCCAAAAGCCAGGACGGCCCCCAGTGCGATGGCTCCCCACCAACGTCTTGATATTTTCTGCATCATGATGTCCTGTCCGCAACAGCTTTAGTTATATCCATCAGAGTGTCCGCATTTTCCATATTTGCGGATAATGTTTGCCCGGTCTGAGTTTCAATCCGATGGGGTATCGGGATCCTGGCGGTTGTCGTACGGCGCCGGCCTCGGGCGCACGAGGGCGAGGGGGATGAGGGAGCCGATGCCCAGAAATATGGCCTCGATCACCATGGTGGAATAGGTGTCGTCCAGGACCGGGGCCAGGACGACAGGGGTGAGGAAGAAGGTTCCCACGATGTAGGACGCCGTTGCGAGCAGCGACTTCCACCGGTTCGGCAAGAGCCCCCTGGATCGCAGTGCGAGCAGTCCGAAGGAGGAGACCACCGCCCCCTGGATGATTCCGAGGAACATGAGTGCGAACAGTGTCTCGCCGGCGCCCCATCCGCTCATGACCGCTGCAGTGAGAAATATTATCGACGCCGCGGCGCAGAGGCTGTGGCAGATCGTCATCATCACGATATTGTTAGTCACCTCCTCTCCTCCGATCCGGGACGGCCCCCAGCGCGATGGCCCCCCATCGGCGCCTTGATATTCTCCGCATCATGGTGTTCCGCCGCCCTCCCCGGAGGGTCTTCGGAAGAGTTCCGCCTGGCCGACGCGGCTCTCCGGGGCGTCGTCCGGATTCGTCCCCGATCCCGGGCGCGCGGGTCGAAACGTGCTCGGCCGTGTCCACGCCCCGGGCGCCGTCGGCCGCGCCCGTCGTGGCCATCTGGGCGACGAGGCCGCGGTCTCCGTGAGATCGGCGGTGGCCCCATTGAAGGATGTCGCTCCAGGCGGGCACGGCCCACTCCATCCTCGCGCGCATCCGGCCGCGCCGCCCCGCCGAGGGCCGGTCCGCCGGCGGATCGACCCCGGTCGCGGCGGCGACGTCGCCGATCGAGTTGGACGCCCTCTTCGAGGCCGTCCTCGACGATCTCAAGGCCGCTCATGCGGACTCCCGGTGTCTCAGGGGGCTTGGGACACGGGGCAATTTACCGGCCGCGCCCGGGCCCGGACAAGAGGCGCGGGAAGACGCATCGGGCGCGCCGCGGAATAAGGGCGGGCGCAGCATGACGGCGGCGAAGGCCGCGGCGGACGCGCCGCGGAATAAGTGAGGGGCGCGACGGGCCCGGTGACATCCCGGCGCCGGCGCAGAGATCGCCCGGCGCCGTCGGCGATGCCCGGGGTCAACACCCCGAGCATCCGACGAAGACGCCGTGATCGTGGCAGACTCGACCATGAGCCGGTGCTCCCGTAGCCTCGGGCGCGACCGCATCCACATCCACCGCGAGACAGGCAAGGGAGCTGAATTTGGACCTCAGTCGACTCGGCACCGCGCTCGTCACGCGCTGGGGCGCCGCCACCGACGCGGGTCCCGTGCGGCGCCGGAACGAGGACTCCTGGCTCGCCGAGCCGCCCCTGTACGCCGTCGCCGACGGCATGGGCGGTCACGCCGACGGCGCCGCCGCCTCCGCCACCGCCCTGCACCGGCTCGCCGCGGGCATGCGCCCCGGGGCCGTGGCCGGCGCCGGGGCCGACCTGGTCGACCTGGACCGGGCCATCGCCTCCGCCGCCGCGGACGTCGCCGCCCTGGCGGACCCGGCCTCCCCGCTGACCGCCCCCGGCACCACCCTGACCGGCGCCCTCGCCCTGGACTCGCCCGACGGGCCCCACTGGCTCGTCTTCAACATCGGGGACTCGCGCACCTGCCTCGTCGCCGACGGCGAGATCCGCCGGCTCACCCGCGACCACTCGCTCCTCCAGGAGGCCAGGGACCGGGGCGAACGGGACGCCGGCTCCTCCGATCCCCCCGACGCCGACGCCCTGGCCGTCGCCCCCAACGTCGTCACGCGCGCCCTGGGCGCCGGGGGCGGGGGTCTGCCCGAGCCGGACTACACGGTCGCGCCCCTGCGCAGGGGCGACCGGCTGATCCTGTGCTCCGACGGCGTCCACGGCGTCGTGCCCGACCGCGACCTGGTGCGCGTGGTCGAGGACTCCACCCATCCGCAGGCGGCCGCCAACGCCCTCGTCGATCTCGCGATCGCCCGGGGGACGCAGGACAACGCCACAGCCGTCGTCGTCGAGGCCACCGTCGCCGCGCACTCGAGGACGACCCCGTCGGGCGCCGCCCACCGCGAGGTGCGCGCCGCCCGCCCCGCCACCGTCCGGACCGCACGGCGACGACACGAAGGTGAGGACTGATGCTTCAGATCGGCAGGTACTCCTACCGCGGAACGGGCGCCGTCATGGTCGCAGGACCCCTCGGCGTCGCCCTCGTGCCCCCGGAGTGGGCGAAGGGCGCCCGGGAGGCGCTCATCGGGCGCGCGGAGATCGTGGCCTGGCTGACACAGGTGTCCCAGGCGGGCGCCGACGCCGCGGTCCTCGACCTGGCCGGCCCGCAGGCCCACCTCAGCCTGCTCGGCAGGGCCTGGGTCCGGGCCCTCGCCCCGGGCCTGGCCGAGGCGCAGGAGTGGCAGGCCCCCGTGTGGGGCTGGGCCCTCAACCCCGGCGACTGGGAGTGCCTCGACGTGGAGCTGGGCGTCGCCGAGGCCGAGAGGACGGTCGGGGAGTGGCGGCTGGCGACCGAGGACCTGGTGGACGCCCGGTCGCTGCGGATCGGACGCGCGCTGCGCGAGGAGACGGACCGCTTCGAGCGGCCGTTCGAGCTCCCGCAGGCCGGTGCGTCCAGTGAGGCGCTCGGGGCGTCCCGCCTGGCCGAGTACCGGGACGGAGAGTCCGGGGCCCTCGGCGGGTCGCGGCGCGCGGCCCGGATCCGCGACGGCGAGTCGCCCGGTGGCCCCGGCGCGCAGGGCGGCGGCGCCGAAGTGGTCTGGAGTGCGGCCGACGGCGAGGCCGGGCGCGAGCCGGCCGGCGCGAAGCCGCGGCACCTGTGGGTGCCCCCCGACCCGACGCAGCCGTCGGGCCTCAGGCTCCGCAGCCGCACGCGGGCCGCGGGGCCGCGGCACCGGCGGGTGTCCGAGCCCGACGCCGAGGCGCTCGTCGAGCCCAGTGCCGCCTCGCCCGAGAGGGCGCTCAGGAGGCGGGGCAGGCGCGTCGCGGAGCCCGTCGCCCGGACGCCCGAGCAGGCGTCCGGGTCCGCCGCCTCGCCCGAGTCCACCGATACGCCCGTTGTCGGGTGGACCGGGCTGGCCGCCCCCGCCGCCGCGCGGCCCGGACCGGTTGCCGGGACCGCCCTTCCCCCGGAGGCCGGGCCTGCCGAACCGGCCGCCGGGCCGGTGGTCGTCGGAACGCCCGAGCGGCTCGAGGCCGCGGGGTCGCCCGAGGACGTGGTCGAGCCCGTCGGGTCCGCCGAGGTGCCCGTGCCGATCGGATCGGCCGGGTCGCCCGCGCCGGCCGCGGAGCCGGCGGCAGGGTCGGCCGGGCCCGTCGGCCCCCCGGACGCCGGATCGTTCGAGCGGGTCGGGGCGACGGCCGAGACGTCCGGGACGGCTGAGTCGGCCGCCGAGCCGGCCGAGCGCGTCGAGTCCGCCGGGACCCCCGGGTTCGCGGACTCCGCGGGGTCGCCCGAGGGTGTGGTCGAGCCCGTCGGGTCCGCCGAGGTGCCCGTGCCGATCGGATCGGCCGGGT
>ERZ772993.736-NODE-736-length-14237-cov-18.424975_pt1 | contig 14237 bp, 18 predicted proteins | sample MGYA00580670_ERZ772993 | MGnify/ENA primary metagenome ERZ772993 (study PRJEB29015, sample SAMEA2737936) | human oral metagenome | biome: human oral; feature: human-associated habitat; material: dental | place: China | collected 2136 ... | reverse complement strand
ACAGCGGCACCTTCTCGGGCAGCCAGAAGTTGCCGGTGAGGCGGTCCCAGACCTCCAGGTCCTTGTCGTCGATGAGCCGGTTCCAGTTGATGGCCTGGACGCGGTCGATGAGCTTGATCGGCTCGGGCATGGGACCTCCTCGGGTTGGCTGCGCCTCATGCTACCGACGACGACGCCGGAGCGGGCGCCGTGGCGTTGCGCGTCATCGCGCCTCGGGACAGGTTCGCCACCGCCTGCGTTGATAGCGTGCTGCCGCAGCTGCCGCACGGGCACCCGCTCGGAGGAACACAGCCCCGCAGGCGGAAGGACGCCATGACCGCACAGCCGCCCGCCGCGTCCACCGGTTGCCGTAGGCGCCAGGACCGTCGTCACCGGTGCCCGCCGGGGTCGTGCAGCCCCTCGGAGGCGACTGAGCGCTCGTGGACCAGTCGGCCGCAGGAACACAGCCAAGAACGACAAGGGGAGAACCATGCAGGACATCACCGGGAAGACCGCGATCATCACGGGTGCGAGCTCCGGCATCGGCCGGGCATCCGCCCTCGCCCTGGCCGGGGAGGGGACGAACCTCGTCCTGACCGCCAGGTCCGAGGACAAGCTGGCGGACATCGCCCGGCAGTGCCGCGAGCTGGGCGTCCAGGCCGTCCACCACGCCGGTGACGCCCGTGAGGAGTCCACCGCGGTGGAGACCGTCGGGCTGGCCGTGGACACCTTCGGCGGCATCGACATCCTCCTGTCCAACGCGGGGATCGGCATCGCCGGGCCGTTCCTGGACTCCACCATGGAGACCTACGACGTGCAGATGGACACCAACGTGCGCTCGTCCTACGCATTCTGCCTGCACGCCGTGCCCGAGATGATCAAGAAGGAGGAATCCCAGCTCATCATCGTGTCCTCCGTCACGGGCATCAACGGTCATGTCATGGAGGTGGCCTACTCCGCCACCAAGTTCGCCAACCGGGGCATGGCGCAGGCGCTCAACCGCGAGTTCCGCGAGCAGGGCCTCAAGGTGTGCACCCTGTGCCCCTCAGCCACCAACACCGAGTTCCAAGTGGGGGCCGGGCGCACGCGGGAGGGCAACGACGCCCGTCTCATGCTGCTGCCGCAGGACCTGGCCGACGCCGTCGTGTTCATCTGCAAGCAGAGCAAGGGGACCAGCCGCGTGATGGAGATGACCCTGGCCTCCATGTCCGGGGACTGAGCCCCCTCGCCGAGATCGGTCGAGTTCCGCACCGAGATCGGTCCGACGGCGCCGCGCCCGGTTGCCGGGGCCGCGAGGCGGGCATGTTCGCGCGAGTCCGACGACGGCGTCGGACTCGCGTGCTGACGGCGGCCCCGAGCACAGCCCCTGTGCGTCACACGGTCAATGATCTGCGGGCACCATCCCCGCCTCACACGGATCATTCAGTCCGTCCGCGCGCATCGTCCCACACCCTCACTCCGCCCACTTACGCCCTGGCTGCGCATAAATGGACGGCGCTCGTGAGGGCCTCACCGCCCCATCCCCGCAAAGCGCAGGAGTACTATCACGACCATGGATGCGCCTCACCTAGTCACGCTTCATCTGAGGAGCTTCAAGAGTTTCAAGCGCCAAGAGCTTCCACTCTCACCGCTGACGATGCTCATCGGACGTAATGCGAGCGGGAAGTCGAATACACTCGACGCCCTGTCCTTGCTCGCCCTTCTCTCATCGGATCGCACTTTGACGGACCTGGATCGCGACGATCCGGAGGTCGCGGGCCTCCGCGGCGGTCTTAGCGGTTGCGCTCCCTTCAACCACGGCTCGATCGACATCGGGGCGACCATCGATCTCGGCGATGAGACACGCGCGACCCTCGACATCGAACTCGACCCGCAACGATTCGAGGTTCTTCGCGAGCGCCTACGGTTGAGCGGGGGCCGCAATCTCACGCTCATCGAAGCGACGCAGCACGACGTCGGAAGCGGACTCATTACCGCCAAGGTGTACAGTGGCGGCTCCCCCAAGATCTTCTCCATGCTGGCCAACCGGATGGTGACTTTTCAGGCGACCACGCGAGTTCCCGAGGACGCGAAGTCCCGCAAGCTCGTCGTTGACGTCGCACGGCGAGTCATCGAGGTCTTGTCGGGAATCTTCGTCCTCGACCCCGTACCCTCGGGCATGCGTTCTTACGTGCGCCTCGGAACACCACCGGACCGCACCGGATCGTCGCTGTCAGCCCAGTTGCACAGCCTTCGCTCCACCCCCCGGCTCTGGGAGCGTCTGGTCGAACTGGTTCGAAGCCTCGTTGGCGCGAATGCAACCGATCTCACTTTCGCCGAAGGTCGTTTTCCGAACGCCTCATCACCAGTTGACGTCATGGTCGCGCTCAAGGAACACGGCCCAGACGGCGACTTCCTCATCCCAGCAAGCACGATGAGCGATGGAACACTGCACTACCTCGCCATCCTGGCCACCTTACTCATAGCCCGGGAGGCCGACAGCCCATCCCGTCGGAGCAGAACCATCGTGGTTGAGGAAATCGAGAACGAGCTCTTCCCCGACCAGGCCTCTCGTATTCTCTCCCTGCTGCGAGAGGAGGCGACGAATCAACGCGTCGCCCTCATCACGACAACGCACAGTCCAGCACTACTCGACGCCGTCGAGCCCGAGGACCACGAGGGCATTATCACTGTTCGTAGGGATGAGAATGCTCGGAGCCGCCTCATCCCTCTTATCGAGCACGAGAACTACCTCCGACTCGTCCAGGCGGGACGGCTTGGGCAGGAAGTCGCCCGCGGGACCCTCACCGCCAGCCCCACCTCCACACCGACGCTGCGCTCGATCAGAGACCTCATCGCATGAGCCGTTCATCGTCCGTTCCCCGCAAGCGCCTGGAACTGCTCGACACGAGTGTCCTCCTGGAAATCCTCGATGTGCCGTACGAAAACGACCGATCCGCAACGGTCGCCGAGGAGTTCGATGCCAAGGTCGAGGCAGGCGTCAGCCTGCAGATCCCCATGGCGACTGTCCTTGAGACGGGAGCACACATCAGGAGGATCAAAGAAGGCGACGCGAGAAGGACCTGCGCGAGAACCTTCACCAGGTTTCTTGACAAGACGCTGAGCGGCACCGAGCCGTGGAGTTTCAGCCCCTTCTCCTGGGATGCCGATGTGGTTCGTGCGCTCCTGGAGGGCCGGGGTCACGACTACGACCTCGAGCGTTCCATCGGGGACGGCGTGTTCGAGATCGGTGACCTCACAATCATCGAGGAGTGGCGTCTTACATCGAGGAACCTGTCCCACAAGGTCTATGACGTCGATGTCTGGACCCTCGACGCCACGCTGCGGGGCGTCGTCGACGGCCTTCGCACACGCTGATGCTGACCAACGGCGGAACCTCCCTCTAGGACGCGGCCCCCACTTACGCCCTGGCTGCGCATAAGCACCTGAGCGACCACAGGCGCCGGCGCCCTGCGCCAGGACCGCTGACGCGTCCGTGCAGCACCCTCCTCCGGCAGGCCGGCGAGATTGAGCCGGATCGCCTCAGGCCCATAGCGCAAGGGGCCGGAGGTACCGACGCCGAGCCGCAACGACGACACCCTCTTATGCCAGCCCATGGAGACGATTCAGGAAATTCCTTCCCATTTGGACGTGCTCACACGTAGCATGGATTCGTGTTGCTCGACTTCACCGTGGCGAACTACCGCTGCTACGCCGAGGAGACGACCCTCGATCTCACCCGGGGCTCGCTCAAGACCCTGATGCCGCGCGCCGGCTCGTCGTGGAAGGAGCAGACATGGCGTGTGGCGGCGGTCTTCGGCGCCAACGCCTCCGGCAAGTCGACCCTCCTGGATGCGCTCGACTGCCTCCACCACGCCGTCGGCGGCCAGCGGAATATCCTGCACCGGCCCTTCAGCCTCGATCACGACCACGCGGCGCAGCCCTCCCGCTTCTCCATCGGTTTCACCCACGAGAATGAGCGCTACAGCTACAGCATCGAGGCGCACCACTGGGGCATCTCGCGTGAGGAGCTCTGGGCCGCGGGCCAGCGCTGGCGCAAGGTCTTCATACGCACGCAGGCCCCCGAGGATGACGAGCCCACGATCGAGGCCGGCACCACCCTCAAGGGAGCCACGAACGAGGTCCGTCGGATCACGACGCCGCAGGACCTCTTCCTCGCCGTGGCTCTTAAGTACAAGCACACCGCCCTCGCTCCGATCGCGCATAGCCTGCGAGACATGCGCTTCATCCACCACAGCGATGAGGAGCGCGGCTCGCGCCTGCAGTGGGTGATGAGCCGGCTCGCGGACGCCCCCAAGCAGTGGACGGGCATCGTGAACGCCATTGCCGGGGCCGCCGATCTCGGCATCGTCGGTCTTGAGCTCGAGGAGCGCGAGGTCCCTCCGAAGGTGCTTGATCTCCTGCGACGGTTTCCGTGGAGCGAGGACGAGGATGCCGAGGTTCCCGCCGAGGTGCTCAAGGAGCTCCAGCGTCACCTCGTCCTCCACCACCGCGGGGCTGACGGCGAGGAGTACCGGTTGGCTATCGGCCAGGAGAGTCAGGGCACTCTCACCTGGCTGGCAACGGTCGGTCCCGCCATCGACGCCCTGCGACTGGGTCAGATCCTGTGCATCGACGAGCTCGACGCGAGCCTCCACCCGACGCTGACCGCCACGCTGGTGGACATGTTCAAGGATCCGGACCTCAACGCCCGAGGCGCCCAGATCGTCTTCACAACCCATGACACCGCACTTCTGGACAACTCTCCCGTCCAGCTCCTGGAGGCGGGCGAGGTGTGGATGAGCGAGAAGTCGCTCTCCGGCGCCAGCGAGCTCTTCTCACTCGCCGACTTCCCCTCCAACCGCAAGGGCACGAACAAGCAGCGCCGCTACCTCGCCGGAGCCTTCGGAGCCATCCCCCGGGTGGACACCTCCACCCTCCGCCAGTACCTCTCGACGCCGGCGGAGGCGAGGTGAGATGACGCCACCGAGAAAGAAACGACGTGGTCAGCGAGCTGAGCGGCGCACCGTTCTCCTTGTGACCAACGGACGGGTCACCGAGAACGCCTACCTGCAGCAGCTGTGTCGACGCGTGGACCGCGACAGAGTCTCAGCCAAAGTGAAGGTCATCGGCGGTGACCCGCTCATGGTCGTCAAGGAGCTCAGCGGGCCTCGGTCAGATCTCAGTGACTACAAGGAGGTGTGGATCGTCGTCGACCACGACGGCCAGGACCGTCGCCCCTTCCTCGCCGCATGCCGAAAGCTGAGCAGCGAGCAGACGGTTGTCCACGGCGTCGTCTCCGTGCCCTGCTTCGAGGCCTGGCTCAACGCCCACTACGCGCCCGTGCAGAACTACCAGAGCCAGGCGGACGCGCAGGAGCACTACCTGAAACTGACAGGGCTCAGCAAGAAGAATGCCAAGACGCTCCCGGGTAGCTTCCCCTGGGATGCGGCCGCGCAGGCCGTGGACAGGTGCCACCTGCCGACGGACGAGCAGCCCGAGATCGACGCTCAGGGCACCTGCCCGTCGACGACGATGCCCCACCTGCTCCGCAGTCTCGGACTTCTCAACGATGCCTGACTCCCACCCGAACCCGCACCGCAGTCACTGACGGGCAGTCAGGCGCACCGGCCCCAGCCCGAGCCGAGCACCGTCCGCCCCTTGGCGGTATCCCACACGAGGTCCTTCACCGCCCACCAACCTCATGCACACTGGTTTCACCTGCACCCGCCAGACGATCACCGAGCGCATCAGGGTAAGCCGTAGCACTGTCTCAGCCCCTGCGGGCGACGTCGTCGTCACCTTGGAGCGTTTCCTGAGCGTACGCGTCACGGACTCTGACGCCATTGTTTGCCGTTACGGGCGCACCGGACGTCTGTCCTCCCACCCGTCCTGAGCGTACGCGCCACGGCTGGATCCTCGTGCCCTCCGGGCTCGGCGACGCCGACCTCGACGGCTGCTTCCGCACGCTCAACCAGATCGGCTACGAGGACCCCATCTCCATCGAGTGGGAGGACTCCGGTATGGACCATCTGGCAAGCGTTCCCTTGGTGCTGACGTACGCACGCGAGCACGTCCACAACCTTCCCGCCGCCGCCTTCGACGTGCTCCTGAGAGTCCTCGACCGACGGAAGGGACCACCGGTCGAGAGTGTTATTGACTCACATAACGTTACTGACTAACATCGATTTCATGACTCCTCGCCCCTCGACGACCGACCTGCTCCGACGGACCGCACTGAGGATGTTCGCCGAGCAGGGGTACGACGCCGTCCCGGTCACCGCCATCGCCAAGGCCGCCGGAGTCTCCCACATGACCTTCTTCCGGCACTTCCCCGCCAAGGAGGCGGTGGTGGTGAGAGATCTGTTCGATCCGCTCATCGCCGAGGCGGTGCGCGCCCAGCCGCGGCGGTGGCTGCCCCTGACCCGGGCGGTGCGCGGCCTCATCGCGGCGATGGGCGACGAGGCGGCGCACGAGGAGATGTCCTCGTGGGAGTTCCACGAACGCGTTCGGCTGGCGGCTCGCACCCCGTCCCTGACGGCCGCCGTGCGGGCTGCGAGCCAGGAGACCGAGCGCGCCATTGCCGAAGCCCTCATCGTCCCGGGCACCGACGACGCGGCGGCGCGGGCCGCAGCCGGCGCCGTCATGGGGGCCGCGAGCAGCCTCCTGCTCGCCTGGGCGGAGGGAAGCAGTTTCCCCGCCAGAGCCACGACCGCTGCGCCCGACACAGCAAGTGGCACAGCAACCTGCGCAACCGGCGATGCGGCAACCGCCCTCAGCCGGGGCCTTCTTACCCTCCTGGGGGAATCATGAGGGGCGCGGCGGCGTCGGCCCTGGCGGTTGAGGGTATCCGCGTCGACCTGCGAGGGAAGCCCGTCCTGCGCGGCCTCGACCTCTCGGTCGCCGAGGGCGAGTGCCGCGCAGTCGTGGGTCTCAACGGCGCCGGGAAGACGACGACCTTGCGCGTCATCCTGGGCATGCTGCGCCCCGAGGCCGGGAGAGTCCTCCTGCACGGCCGCGACATCACCTCCTCCCCCAGGGGCATATGGCGGCGGGTCGGCCACCTGGTGGAGACACCGCTGTCCTACCCCGAGCTCACCGCACGGCAGAACATCGAGGCATCCGCCCGCCTGCACGGAGCCGATCCCGAGCGCGCCGGGAGGGCCGCGTCGCGGATGAGTGAGACGCTGGCGCTGACCGACTGGCTCGATACACCCGTGCGCCGCCTGTCGCTGGGCGCTCGCCAGAAGGTGGGACTGGTCGGAGCCCTGGCGCATGAGCCGAGCCTCGTCGCCTCGATGAGCCGACCAACGGACTGGACCCGCTCGCCGTCGTCGGATTCCGGGAGCTCCTGCGGGAGGTGACGCAGCGCGGCGGCTCCGTGCTCGTGACCGGGCACCACTTCGATGAGCTCACGCGGATCGCCGACCGGGTCGACGTCCTGCACCGGGGTCGGGTCATCGACACGCTGACGCCCGGCGGACCCAGCGGCGCTGACAGACCCGGCAAGTCCTGCGAACCCGGCAGACTCAGCGAGCCCGGCGGCGCCGACCTCGAGCGCGTCTTCTTCGACGCTGTTCTGGCGGCGGATCGGGCGGCCCTGGAGCCCGACTCGGGGAGGCCCGTCCGAGCCGGGCGGCCCACCGGGCGCTCGGCCCCGCGCGGGCGACTTCCCCGAGCCGGGCGGCCCGGGGAACGGCGGGAGACCTCACGATGATGACGGATCCCCGGACTCGCACGGTCATCATCGGTCTCGAGGCTCGCAAATTGGTTCGCGCCACGGTGACACGCGTGGCAACCGTCGCCTGCCTGGTTCTCGTCACGGTCACCACGGCCGGCGGTTACGCCGCCGCGATGCACGCCAGCGACACCGACATAGGCCGCAAGGCGGCCTCGCTGGTGACCTCGCCCGGCTGGGGCGGCTACACCGGTCTGGGGGGGACGAGCGTCAGCGTGACGATGCTCCTGGCGGCGGGCGTCGTGACGTCGTGGAGCGTGGGTCGGGAGTTCACCGATGACACCATTGTGGGTCTGTTCTCCATCCCACCCGCCTTGCGCGCCATCGTCGCGGCGAAGATGGCGGCGACCCTGGGCTGGGCGGCACTGCTGGGAGTCGGCGAGGCGGTCCTGCTGAAGACGACGGGGCTGATACTCGGCCTGGGGCCGGCGGGAGCCGCCAGCTGCTTCGCGGTGCTGGCGCTCGTCGCCGTCCTGCTCAGCGCGGGAGTCCTGCCGGTCATGTGGGCGGCGACCCACTGGCGTGGCTATCTGGCAGGGATCGGCTTCACGCTGGCGATCCTGGTCGCCACCAATCTGGCCGCCGGCTTCGGGCTGGGCGCCTGCACCCCGTGGTCGATCCCGGTTGTCTGGGCCGCGCGCCATGAGGAGGTCAGCACATTGCTGCTGGTGGCACCCGTGGTCGCCGGCGCGATCGGCGCCTGGCTCACACTCCGGTCCTGGGACCGGCTGCAACTGGGCGCGGACTGACCGCAAGGCCGCACGACACTCACTGTCGTATCGCACGCGGCCCGTCCGACGCCCCGTCACGACGAGGAGGCGGCCTCCTACTGCGCCGCCGCGAGAATGACTGCGCCCTTCTCCGGGGGCCGGCCCTCCCCCACAACGCTTCCGTCCTTCATATCGAAGCGAACCTCATCCGAACCGGACTCGTCCCAGGCTGTCGAGAGCTCAACACCCTGAAGGACTCGATTCCCGAGGACAACAGCCAGCACCCTCGCAGCGGCATCGGAGTCGAGGCCGTCCTCGTAGCTGCCGAAGGCGGCCACACTCAGTTGGACCTGACCATGCACAAAGTCCATGTCATCCAATTCGATCGACGCCCCCTCCCTGTTTCTGTCGGCTGGAGACATCGCCTCGAAGACCCGCTCGAGCGGAACGGAACTAAGATCAGCGTGCCCAGTATACCGGGTACTCACGCTCAGCCCGCCAATGCGAATATGCTGTTCGAAGTCCCGGTGACTGAGTGACAACGCATCGGAGGAAGGGGGAACCATCCAGTTATCCGGAAAACTATCAACGGCGCGATACCGCACCAGGGCTCCACCAGAGTTGACCTCGATGCCGTCAACCGCGGGCGTGCAGAGCCCGGCGACCGTCTCGACCGCCTTCGTCGCATCCGTCGCCTTACTGCTCCACCTGACACCGGTGGACCCTTGCGCCCAGGCGACCTCCATATCCACCGTCTGAGATTCAGCGATTTCCGCAACCTTGTCGAATGATTCGCCCACCACGGTGATCAGAGCATCCTGGGGCGGATCGTCGCTCAGCCTCACGCGAACCGTCCAGCGATAGCCCTGGTCGCCGAGGAGCTCGACGTAGACCTCGACCGAGTCAACGCCCTTCAGGCCGAGAAGATACTCCCTCACCCTTCGCTCCTTATTGGAATTCAAAAGCCCACAACCGGACATCGCACTAACAGCAACAGCACCGATCATCAGCGACAGCGCGCGCCGCCGAGCGACACAGCCCGCAGAGGTCGCGGCACAGACGTTCAAAGGATCACCTCAGCAAAAACAGATGTCGCCCAAGAGCACGACATGGTAGGCCAGGACGTCGGCGATCAGCCAGGTTTTCTCACCGGGGCGGGGATGCGGGCGTCCTGTCGCACCCGCACCGCCCTCAGCGTCCCCGCCTCCACCGTTGCGGACCATTAGCGAGCCACGATGCCACCGTAGGCATTTCAGCCCGGCTCTCGGAACGGGGAGGACTGCCCGTGTCTCACCAGTTCCGACGCTATCGGTGCTCAGGCGCTGTCTCGTTCCGGCAGCGCCCTCAAGGGATCGGCAAAGTCGATGGGTAAAGGCATCTGAGCCGGTTGGTCAGAGATGGTGTGTCGCTGGGACAGGGGGGCGCGGGCCCCGTGGGGACGATGAATGGTGCTTAGTTGTTGTGGGTCATGAGGTTGTAGTCGTGGGGGCAGCGGGGCTTGGGCTGTCAGGATGGGTGGTGGTGAATCATCCTTCTGACATAGAAAGCCCCGCTGCCATGACTCACCGTAACGCTGTGTTGACGCCTCGGGGCCGCTACCGGCTCGTGATGCGTGTCCAGGCCGGTCGTCCTATCGCCCACGTAGCCGCCGAGGCCGGCATCGCCCGCGCCACGCTGTCGAAGTGGCTCGCTCGTTACCACCAAGGAGGAACCCAGGCTCTCGAGGACCGCTCCAGCGCCCCAGCCCACCGTCCCACCCGGACCAGTGCCAAGACGGTGGACCTCATCGAGCACTGGCGCCGCGCCCACAAGTGGTCCGCCCGTCGTATCAGTCACGAGCTCGCCGCGCGCGGGACAGTGGTGTCGGTACGCACCGTGACCCGCTGGCTGGACAGAGCCGGCCTGAACCGACGCCGCGACATCGATCCCACCGGGCAGTCCAACCGGGTCGTCAAACCCATCGTGGCCCGCTTCCCGGGCCACATGATCCACCTGGACGTCAAGAAGGTCGGACGCATCCCACCCGCAAGGAGGCTGGCGGGCCCACGGGCGAGGAACCCCCAAGGCCAAAGCCTCCAAACGAGGCAAGGCAGCCAGGATCGGCTACACCTACCTGCACACCGCCATCGACGGCTTCTCCCGCCCGGCCTACACCGAGGCCCTCGACGACGAGAAGGCCTCCACCACGATCGGCCTCTTCTGCCGCGCCCGCGCCTTCCTGGCCGCCCACGGCGTCACCAGGCTCGTGCGAGTCGTCACCGACAACGGGGCCAACTACCGCGCCCAGACCTTCACCACGACCATCACCTCCCTGGCCTCACGCCACCAGAGGATCCGCCCCCGCACCCCACGGCACAACGGCAAGGCCGAGCGCTGCAACCGCATCCTGGCCGAGGAGCGCCTCTACGCCCGCACCTACTCCTCAAAGCAGCAGCACCGCGACGCCGTCGCGGTGTGGAGCCACCACTACAACTACCATCGACCCCACACCGCCTGCCACAACCAGCCACCCGCGCCCCAACACACGTCACCAACGTCATGACCTCATACAACTAGCCTTGATCTTTAGGCGAAGCGGCCCCTGACCGCGACCTGGCACGGGGCTGTGCAGACCGGCTTAAGGAATCTCACGATCGCGTCGTGGTGCTGCCCACCAGCAGAGCGCAAGGCTGCAGTAAATCAGGTGCACGACGCACTGCTGGACGACCGTCCGCCCCCACGCAGTGCTTGATCCGTCTCCGACAGGCCCTTTCGGTCACCCTTCTTCCGTGGTCCGGCTGATCGTGTCCCTGGCAGACCCCGAGCACCGCAGACCCCCTCGAAGTGCGCAACGATCCTCTCCCATGGTCAGACCGCGCACAGTCAATCGGAGAGCACGATCTAGTCGATGCCCTTGGCCAGCACTCCCGCTCGAGCACGACCACCGGCTCGAGCGCGCCATCCCGATCCCGCGCGACCTCGATCCCAACCAGCCCAATTTCGGTGGACGCGGTCCTCCTCGCACCCCATTACGCATGTCCGCATCCGCCGGGACGCCGCCGCGCTCAAGGCCGAGGCGCCTGATCATCTCCACCTCCAAGGCAATCCCGAGTACATCCTCGATGAGCTGACTGAGCAGGTCTGCCGGACCCCGGCACACCAGGTTCATGCCCTGCTCCCCTGGCCCGAGCGAACAACCGCCCGGGCCGACTACTTCTGATCGACGATCCCCCCGGTCACAGAACCGATCAACGCCTCAGCCACCACCTCAGTCGCATCAGACACAACCATCTCTCTCGGATCAGACCGCACCCACCCCCTAGACCCCCGGAATCCCCGAGTACCACGTATCTCTTCTCTCGATGCCGGTAGGTGGAACTATCGACCCGGTGGCGCGCGCACCTAACAAGAGTTAAGAGGTCAGGATAGGTGTCGTACCCCCGCCGTACGGTGGCTCGCAGCCCCGAACGGTAGGGTTGTCGGGTGCGGAAGGAGCAATTATGGACATCGATCCAACCATGCGGGTACGCGATGAAGGCGCATTGCGAGTTATTGTGAGAATGGCCAAGTCCTGGAGGGCATGGATAGCTGCCGCGCTAGCTGCTATTTTCCTTTTAGGAATGTTAGAACATCATATTTTCCATACTTCCAGAACGCTGCTCTACGTCAGTGTTTTATTTCTGATTTGCATGTTCGTTTCGGCAGCAACCCTGTTGGTGGCTGGTTATTTGATCCCACCACCAGAGCCACCCACTAAGCAGCATTCCCTGGTTAATCGCTTACACCAGTACTTTCGTACGGTCTTAAGTGCCCTCATGCTCGGTGTTGCCGCTTTCTGGGGTGCCGTCGTGTCAATCGATGTCGACGATGCAATGAAGGCCCATGGCATCGAAGGGGCCATGGAAGTAGGTAAGACATCGATGCTGTATCCGACAGTAACGATAGCCGTAATTGGGTTATGGGTAATTTCAATGGGGGTGTTTGTGGATATACACCGCACCGACCCCGAAATAGTCGTCTCCAAGTTCGAGGAAATAATAGAGAAATGTTTCGGCGCTGAGCGATGGCATTTCTGCAAACAACACGGGGGTCGTAAGGCTGTGCGAGCATTCTTAAATCTCAGCACACGAGGCATATGGGCGTTCTTTGTCGTGTACTGTTTTCCACTCCTCGCATTGTTGGCGATAACACTTGCATGGGGGTGGATTGAGAACTATTTCACGTCGACTATTCGATGATTCCGGCCGCTTGTAGAGAAATGCTGGCGTTCCGCTATCCGGCTTTTCGCATTTGCGAGTGTGGTGGGCGAGTTTTATTGATCTGTTTGGGGGTTCTTCGTGTTTGAGGGTGTGGTGGGTGAGGTTTATCGTCGGGTTTAGGTGGTTGCTGTCAGGTGGTCTTTGAGGCGTCCGGTGTGGATGAGGCTGCGGATGGTGTAGCTGGTGAGGTTTGTGAATCCCAAGGCGATGCCGCCCAGGTGCTCGAGGCGTCCGCCCGCCGCTTCGGTGGGGCCGTTGGAGGTACGGGGGCGGTCGATAGTGGGCCAGGACGTCCTGGCTGCGGCTAATCAGGGTCTTAGCCAGGGTCGTGATCTCCTCCAGCCCGTCGGGGATGGCCTGCTTCAAGGAGTCGATGAGCCGTTGCATCAGGTACTTTCCAGGCCCGGGTCGTCGGCCCTGTAGGCCTGGATCAGGCGCTGGTAGACGCCCCAGGCGGCATGGGCCGGAGCGTGGCGCTCGTCGGCGAACAGCGCCTCGAGACGCCTGGCCCGGACGTCGGTGAGCAGGCTGGCCCCGGTGCGTAGGGTGCGCCTGGCCCGGTAGAGCGGGTCCCCCGCCCGGCCTCGGCGTCCCGTGGTCTGCCTCTGGATGCGGCGGCGGCACTCGTCGAGCTTGCTGACAGCCAGGGAGACGACATGGAAGGGGCCCATGACCGCCCGGGCCTGTGGGAGCTCCTGGCCGGCGGCGCTCTTGAATCCGCTGAAACCGTCCATGGCCACCACCTCAACCTGCTCACGCCAGGCCTGGTCACATTGGGCGAGCCAGGTCTTGAGGACCTTCTTGGACCTGCCCGGGGCCACGTCCAGCAGCCGGGCTGGACCACTCCGGTCGCGTACGGGAATCAGGTCGATGACCACGGTAACGTAACGGTCGTCCCGCTTGGTGCGGCGCCAAACGTGCTCGTCGACGCCGAGGACCTCTACGCCGTCGAAGCGGTGGGGGTCGTCGAGCAGCGCGGACTGTGCATGGGTCAGGATCGCGCTGTTGGCGGTGCGCCAGGAGATCCCCAGGGCCTGCGCGACACGGGAGATCGACATGGAACTCAAGACCAGGGCCCGCAGCCCCCACTCGACTGCCGAGTGGGTCAGACGCTCCCGCAGCTCGGCAAGGGCCCAGGTGTCCTGCCTCCACACTCGGCGGCAGTGGGTGCAGGCGAAGCGCCGCACGCGCACCAGCAGCTGCGTGGGCCCCCACCCCACCGGCACGTGGGCCAGGCGCCAGACCACCGTCCCACACGCCACCCCCTGAGTCCCGCAGTAACGGCAGAACGAGTCCTCAAACCCAACAGGCATACGACACTCCACAATGGCCCTTGTAGGGGTTGAGGAGCTGGCCCACCGTGGTCAGCCCCGGGACGTCCAGGCCCAGGAAGGTCATCAGATCAGGACCGGCGAAGGTAGCCTCAGGCACGTCGAGATCTCTCAGGTAGCGCGCGTAACAGCTCCCATCATCGGGGAACCTCGACCCCCACCCAGCGCAACAACGCTCCCACCCCCACCAAACAGATCAACAGACCCTGGACTGCTGGATGTTTTTCGGACAGTGCTTGTTTGTGCTTCAGGCTGCCTTCGT
>ERZ772993.733-NODE-733-length-14287-cov-15.515177_pt1 | contig 14287 bp, 11 predicted proteins | sample MGYA00580670_ERZ772993 | MGnify/ENA primary metagenome ERZ772993 (study PRJEB29015, sample SAMEA2737936) | human oral metagenome | biome: human oral; feature: human-associated habitat; material: dental | place: China | collected 2136 ... | reverse complement strand
GGGCGCGGACGCGGGCCGGCGACGGGCGGTCCGGCGGCTCAAAAGGGTGGCCGGCGCGCACTTCTGACTCCCCCGCTCGCCGTCCCCCATCCCGAAGTGGCGCAATGAGCCCTTCCGGCGGGAAAGAATCCCGGGGGCGTCCGGAAACCGCGCGATGGTGCGGGAGGACGGGTGCGGGGCGGGGGCGCTTCCGCGGTGTCGGGGCGGCGCCGCCGGGCCCGGATGCGCGGCATCGGGGCGGGGCCGGGCGGTGCTGCACATTCGACCGGGACCGGCCAGCGGAGAATCGGCGTAATCATGCGGAAGCGCCCCGACGCTCAACGTCGTTGAAATCCTCCCATGTGCAGAAGGGTCCGCTCTGCACATGGGAGCCCGTGCACTGAAAACCAACATTCTAGTAAGAACCCCGGAATCATGCGGAAAACCCCGAATCGACCCGCGGAGGCATCCCTCTCCAATGTGCAACACCATCGCACGGCCCGGGAAGGACCCGATTCGCCTGGGAGTGGGCCCGGCATGACCCCCACCGGGAACCCGGCCCCGCCCGAACCCCGCGGGAATCACCGCCCCGCTAAGAGACGCACCCCTCGCCCTGTCACTACTGCGCCCTTCTCCCTCTGCTACGCCTCTTCACCCTCCACTGCACGAGGAAATGGAGCGCAGTGAAGGACGAAGAGGCGTAGCAGACACCGGCCGGGTCCGCAAGATCGCCGGGCGACCCGCGAGATCGTCACTTAACCCGCGAGAACGTCTGCTAGGGGTACGTGCTCGCGGGTTAAGTGACGTGCTCGGCGGTTAAGTGACGTGCTCGGCGGTTAAGTGACGATCTCGCGGAGTGCGTCCGCGCGGTCGTAGAGATCCGTCGCGGTGCGGACAAGGGCCACCGCAGCCCGGGCGGTCCGGTCACGAGCGGCGGAGGCCCGCCAGGAGAGGGTCGCGTCAATGGCGGGCCCGGGCAGTCCGGTCGCGGGCGACCGGGCGGTCCGGTTACGAACGGCGGCCCGTCAGGAGAGAGGGTCGCGGGCGGCCGGGTCGGCGTTCGGGTCGCCACCGGTTCCCGGGCCGCCCCCGGCGCCCGCATCCTCCTCGGGGAGGAGAGCGGGCCCGGGCGGATTCATCCCGGCGGTGTCCCCGCGGGGGATCCGCCCGGCGCGGTGCGGACCGGATGCTGGGGCCATGATGAGCACTTCGACGAGCACGGCCCCGGCGCCGCCCTCCGCGGCGCTTCCAACGGGCCTTCGCATGACGGGCATTGTCAAGTCCTTCGGATCGCAGGAGGTCCTGCGCGGCCTGAACCTGACCGCCCGCCCGGGGCGCGTCTACGCCCTGCTGGGCCCCAACGGCGCGGGCAAGTCGACGACCCTGGCGATCGCCCTGGGTCTCATGCGCGCCGACTCCGGCGCCGTGGAGATCCTGGACGCGCCGTGGACGCGCGAGAGCCTGGAGCACGTGGGCGCCTCGCTCAACGGCCCGGCGCTGTTCCCCCAGCTGTCCGCCCGCCGCAACCTGCTGGTGCACGCCCGCCTGACCGGCACCGACCCCGCCGTCATCGCCCCGCTCCTGGAGCGCGTGGGCCTGGGCGGGGCGGGGCGCAAGCGCGCCGGCTCCTTCTCGACGGGCATGAAGGTGCGCCTGGCCCTGGCGATGGCGCTGCTGACCGACCCGGAGGTCCTCATTCTCGACGAGCCGCAGAACGGCCTGGACCCGCAGGGCATTATCGAGCTGCGCGACCTGCTGCGGGGACTGGCCGACGCCGGGCGCACCGTCGTCGTCTCCAGCCACCAGCTGGGCGAGATGGCGCGCATGGCCGACGACGTCGGCGTCCTGGTGGCGGGCCGCCTGGCCTACGAGGGCCCGCTGTCCGGGCTCGCCCACCCCGATGACGGACCCGGCCTCGAGGCGGCCTACCTGGCCCTGGTCACCGGGCGGGGGGCGGCAGCATGAGCCCCGCGAATGCCCCTGTCTCCTCTGTCTCCGCTACCTCTTCTGCCTCTCCGACCATCTCCCCGGCTCTCCGCACAGGCCGCCGCGCGAGCCGGCCCCGAACCGTGCGGCTCGCTCTCCTGCGCTCCGAGCTGCTCCGGTCGCATCGGACCTTCACCTGGGGCTCCGTCGGCGTCTCCCTGTTCATCGCGGCCTGGTCGATCAATCTGTCCCACTCCCTGATGTCCGCCGGGCTGGTCACGGACGAGGGGCGCTGGGCCGGCAACATCCTGGCCTGGCTGTCCTTCTACCCGGACTTCTTCGCCCTGGTCATCGGGACGCTCGTCGGCGCTATGGCGCAGTGGCGCGAGCAGCGGGTCCGCGAGGGCGGGACCGCCTGGCGCGCCATCGACCCGCGCCGGGTGGCGGGGACGCGGGCAGCGGTGCTGGCACTGTCGGCGCTGGCGTGCCAGGCGGGGCTGCTCGTACCGGTCGTCGGCTACGGGCTGGCCTCCGGGGCGGGCTGGGGCCCGGTCGCGGACTACCTCCGCTTCGCCGCGCTCATGTGGGTCTCGGTAACCGGGGCGAGCCTGTGGGGACTGGCGCTGGCCCGCCTCATCGGCGGCGTCGCCGTCGGCCTGGCCCCGGTGGCCGCCGCCGTGTGGTCGACCGCCGGCACCCTGCGCGCTGAGGGACCGACGTGGCTGGTAGAGCCCTGGACCTGGATGATCCGCACGACGCTCCCGCTGCTGGGCGTCCATGGCAACTCGGTCAACCTGGAGCCGGGCGACGCCGCCTGGTCCTACCCCTTCTGGCCCGGGATGCTCCTGCAGTCCCTTGTCACGGTGCTCGGGCTGGTCGTCGTCCTGGTCACGGCCGGGACCGGCGGCCGGGCCGCCTGGTCCATGCGGCGCGCAGGCGCCGGGAGAAGGACCGACGTAGCCGACGACGGGGTCGGCGGCCGGCCCACCGAGACCGCAGCGTCCGAAGTGTCCCCAGCGTCCTCAGTGTCCTCAGTGTCCTCAGAGGTCCTTCCGACGGCGGCCCGGCCGGCTCCGGGTCGGCACGCCGCACCGGCGCAGCCCGGGACCGGCCGCGCCGTCGCTCTTCTGCCGGCGCAGGTGACCGCAGCCGGAGGCGGGCACCGCAGCACCGGGCTCGCCCTGGCGCCCGTCCTGCCCTGGAGGCTCTGGGCGGTGCTGACCCTGCCGCTGCTGGGCCTGGTCGCCCTGGTCCGAGCCGCGTACTCCTCCTCCGCCGCCGTCTCCCTGGTCGCCCTGGCCGGGGTGCCGATCACGGCCGCGGTCGTCGGCGTGACCACCTGGGTGAGCCTGCGCGGGGCATGGCGCAGCCTGCTGATGCGCACCACGCCCCTTCGGGCGACGTGCGCGGCGCTCCTGCCCGCCTGGGGGTTCTTGTCCGGGGTGCTTCTGCTGGCCTGGGGCGTGGGCGCCGCCGGGTCGGAGCTGTTCCCCGTCGAGCCGGATCCGGAGCTGCCGGCCGTGGCCGGGGAGGTCTACGTCGCCGTGACCATCCCGTTCGTCGCCCTCATGCTCCTGGCCCTGGCGTACGCCCTCACCCAGACCGCCGGCCTGGCGGCCTCGATCACCGTGACGGTGATCGGCCTGCTCGCGGGCCTGGTCATCGCGGGCAACGAGGTGATCGTGAGCACGCCCGGGCTGTGGTTGTCGGCCCCCTGGGGGTGGGCCTCCGTCGCCGGCTCGTACCCCGCTCGCTGGCTCGCCGTCGTCGGTCTCAGTCTCGTCCTGGCGCTTGCGGCGCTCACCGTGAGCGCGGCATCGGGGCGCCGCGTGGCCATGCGGGACGGCGAATAAGGCGCTCCGGTAAGCAGCTGCGGTCTCGTCATTGCGAATGAGGAGCCAGCTGCGCCCTCCTCCCTGAGGCGGAGGGTGAAGTGCCTCCCGTGACCGATCCGCGCACCCGCCCGCCGCGGCACTATAAGGACTATGAGCACTTCCGCAGACGGGCCCGCCGAAGCGCCCCGGACCGATCCCACGCCTGAGCCACTACCAGGCCGGCGTCGCCGCCGGACCCTCACGATCGTCGCCGTGGTCGTCTCGGCCCTCGTGGTGGTCGGCACCGCCGGCGGAGCCTGGCTCGTCCACTCGATCGGACCCGCCTTCGGGATCTGGTGGCCCGCACCGAGTCCCCAGTCCTACGGGTCGGCCGTCCTGGGGCTCATGGACTCGGGCCTCCATGCCACCGGTCAGGAGTGGCAGACGGCTCGCGCCGACGCCGCCGGGCGGATCGAGAAGGCCACCACCCACGACGAGGTCGACGACATCCTGGCCGACGCCATCAAGGTAGCCGGCGGCAAGCACTCCTTCATCATGGACGCCGCAGACCTCCAGGACTCGATCGACTCCTACACCGCCCCGACCTCCTCCATGGACGGCTGCGTGCTGACCGTGACGGTCCCGTCCTTCATGGGGACGGCGGCGCAGGGGACGGACTACGCCACCGCCTTGGCGGACGCCCTCGGCGCCGAGGGCGTATGCGCCGTCGTGGTTGACCTGCGGGACAACGATGGCGGTGATATGGGCCCCATGCTCGCCGGGCTCTCACCTCTCCTGCCCGACGGGGTGGTCACCTCCTTCGTGAGCCAGGGCAGCACCAGCGATGTCACCCTGAAGGACGGCGCGATCAAGGGAGGCGGCACTCCGACCTCGGTGGGGCAGCGCGACAAGCTCGATGCGCCCGTGGCCGTGCTGACCTCGCAGACGACCGCCTCCTCGGGAGAGCAGGCGCTTCTCGCCTTCCGCGGGCTGGACAGAACCCGGGTCTTCGGCCAGGCGACGGCGGGATATGCCTCGGTCAACCAGAGCTTCCCGCTGTACACGGGACGCACCATGGTGCTCACGACGGGCACCTCGCAGGCCCGCACCGGCGAGCAGTTCGGGGAGGAGCCGATCGCCCCCGACGTCGAGACTCCCCCCGAGCAGGCACCAGCAGCCGCGGCCGAATGGCTCGACTCCCAGTCCTGACCCTCGAGCGATCGAGCCCGCTCTGCGTACTGGTGCACAACCACTCGCACGGGTCCCTTGACCGTGAGGATGAGGGACCCGTGCGGTTGATGGTTGATGAGAAGGCTGAGAAGGCAGAGTGAGATTTAGCGCGCCAGGTGGGGGAACCAGATGGCGATCTCGCGCTCCGCGGACTGAGGCGAATCCGAGCCGTGGACGAGGTTCATCATGGCCGAGCCGCCCCAGTCCCGGCCCAGGTCACCTCGAATCGTCCCGGGGGCGGCGGCAGTCGGCTCGGTCGACCCGATGAGGGAGCGCAGCCCCTCAACCACTCGGTGCCCCTCGACGACCACGGAGACCACCGGACCGCTGGTCATGTACTCCACAATGCTGGGGTAGAAGGGCTTGTCGACATGCTCGGCGTAGTGCTCGGCGAGCAGGTCGGGGGTGGCCGTCAGACGGTCGAGCGCAATGATGTCGTAGCCCTTGGCCTCGATCCTGCGCAGGATCTCCCCGGTCAGGCGACGCTGAACAGCGTCCGGCTTGATGAGAATGAGTATGCGGCCAGGGGCGTCAGTCATGGCGATTCCTTTCAACGCGGATCATCACGAGGCGAGAGCATCAAGAGCACCGAGAGCACGTCGGCTCACGCCGGTTCAAAGCGTCAGAGTGACGCCGATCGCGCTGATTGGCAACCCCTGTCATATCCGCCCGGCCAGGGCGGGCAGACGCTCCGGCTCCTCCTCGCCGCCGGCGGCCCGCACCGCCGCCTGGAGGATGAGAGCGGTCGAGCGCGCGCCGGGATCGTGGTGCCCCACCGAGCGGGCGCCGAGGTAGGAGGCCCGTCCTCTGAGGGCAGTCAGCGAGTAGGTCGCGTCAGCGCCGTCGACGGCGGCGTTCGCCGCGGCCCGCAGAACCTCGACCGGGCTCGCCCCGGCCGCGGCGGCTTCGCGCGCAGCACGGGCCGCGGGCTGCCACGCATCCAGCATCGTCTTATCACCGACTTCGGCACGCCCACGCATCTGGACGCCCACCGCCGCCTCGCCCAGGAGCGTCGCCACATCCTGGGAGGACAGCACATCCACATCGCAGGCCCGTGAAGCCCGCAGGAAGGCCGTCCCCAGAAGCGGACCCGCCGCGCCTCCCACCGTGGCCAGCAGGCTCGTCGCCGTAGCCTTGAACACGCCTGCCGGAGGCGAGGGGATGCCCCCGCCGCTCTCCTGAGAGTCGAGTTTGGCCACCGCCGCATGCATGCCGCGGTCGAGGTTAATGCCATGGTCGCCGTCGCCGATGGCCCGGTCCAGCTCCGTGAGCTCGTCACGGTGCTCAGCAACCGCTGCCGCCGCACCGCGAATCCATGCGACGCTCCACGCGGCGTCAAGCGGCTTCTCGTGAGTCACGGTCCTCTCCATCATTCTATGCCGGACTGCGCCAGTCAGCGGCCGGCCGGTGCCGGTCAGCGTCAGTCGATGCTCATCTATGCGCATTTCCATTGTCGCACCCCGCGCGCCCACGCGCCTGTTGGGCGCCCCGATCCCCGTCAACGCGATGCCTGCCACAGCATTCAGGCCCGCCCGAACAGGGCTCGGGCCTCAGCCGCCAGGATCACCGAGCCCACGATGAGGACGCCCGAGGAGGTCAGCGGATCCTCATAACCCTCGGACAGAGCAACGGCTCTCTCGATGCCGGCCGCCAGCGTGTCGGTCGTCTCGACGCGGTCCGCCCCGAAGACCTCACGGGCGACGACGGCCAGGTCCTCGGCCTCCAGCGCGCGCGGGGAATCGATGGGCACGCACACCACCGCGTCGCAGGCCGGCTCGAGGACGGACAGGATCCCCTCGACGTCCTTGTCCGCCATGGCCCCGACGACGGCCACCAGATGGCGGAATCCGAACGCCTCCTCCACGGCGGGCACGAGCGCTCCCAGGCCGTGCGGGTTGTGTCCGGCATCGACGATGACAGTAGGGCTGGAGCGCAGCACCTCCATCCGGCCGGGGCTGGCCACCGAGGCGAAACCGTCCTCGACGATCTTGGCGGGCAGCGCACGGCCGCCGAACACGGCCTCGGCGGCCGCCAGTGCCAGCAGAGCATTGTGCACCTGGTAATCACCGTGCAGCGGGATGAAGACGTCCTCGTACACGGCAGCCGTGGTGCGCAGCGTCGCCATCTGCCCGCCCACGGCCAGGGTGCGATCCAGCACGCTCAGGACACCCGCGCCCGCCTCGTCCGGATCCTCCTCGGGATCCAGCTCGCGGCGCCAGACGACGCCGTGCTGCGCGGCGGCCGCGGCGATGATCGCCTGCGCCGCCGGGGGCTGGACGGAGGTGATGAGCATGGCGCCGTCCTTGATGATGCCGGCCTTGTTGGAGGCGACCTCCTCGATGGTGTCGCCCAGCCAGGCGGCATGGTCCAAGCCGATGGGCGTGATCACCTCGACATCCCCGGGCACGACGTTGGTGCAGTCCCAGGTTCCGCCCATGCCGACCTCGATGACGGCGACGTCGACCGGATGATCGGCGAAGACGGCCAGGGCCATGACGGTCAAGACCTCGAAGAAGCTCATGCGCGGCCCGCCCGCCGCGGCCGAGCGCTCATCCACCATCCGGATGTAGGGGGCCACGTCCTCCCACGCGGCGATGAACCCCTCCTCGCTGATCGGCTCACCGTCAAGGGCGATGCGCTCGCGAATGGTGGCCAGGTGGGGACTGGTGAAGCGGCCGGTGCGCATGCCGGTGGCGGCCAGGAGGCGCTCGGCCATGCGGGCGGTGGAGGTCTTGCCGTTGGTGCCGGTGATGTGGATGTTGCGGTAGGCGCGCTCGGGGTTTCCGAGCAGGTCGAGGGCCCACTCGACGCGCTCCAGACTCGGCTGGACGCGGTGTTCGGGGGCGCGCGACAGGATCTCGGCCTCCACCTCGCGCATGCGGCCAGAGACCTCGACGGCGCGGGCGGCGGCGAGCAGGTCGGCCCGATGACGCCCGGTTTCCTCGCCCTCGCCCTCCGAGTCGGCGCCCGATTCGGCGGGCGAGTCGGGAAGTTGGGGCTCCCACTCGTTCCAGTCGTCGGACTCGTCCTCATCGACCTCGGCCAGGAGAGCGTCGAGGCGCTCCAGGTCGCCGCCCGGAATCATGTTGGCGGCGACGAGCTCGCGCAGGGCCTCCAGGTCCTCCTCCTGCGCCCGGCGCTCGGCGGCGTCACCACCACCGCCGGCCTCGTCGGCTTCGTCGGCTTCGTCGGCTTCACCGTCCTCGGCGTCAGCGGCCTCCAGGTAGGGCAGGAGCTCGGGGTCAATGCCATCACGACCAGCACGACCATCATGACCAGCATGACCAGCAGAGCCATCGGGGCCGGTCGAGCCGCCGGCGGCCAGGACGGCATCGACGACCTCCTCGCCCGTGGCCCCCTCGGGGATGCCGAAGGCCGCCCCCGGATGATCATCCCCTACGCCGGAACGAGGCTCACTCCCGCTCATCACCACGTCCTTCGCGATTGTTCTTCGAATGTCCGTCCGCACGCCTTTCGCCACATGCGCGACCAAGCAGCCCGAGCAGATGCTACCGCCATCTGTCAATAGAGGAAGGCAAAGTAATCGAGTTCACCTATCGTGAGGATGGGGATGCCGGCCGTGGCGTCACCGAGCCGGGGCGAGTCGAGCTGAATGTTGACTTGAGTTGAGTTGAGTATGGTCGCGGTGATGATACGGATGACCTGGACGAAGCGGACGACGGCTCAGCGTCGCATCCTCTGCCTCAGAATGGCAGGACTCTGCTTGGGCCTGATCGCCATTGCGTCCTTTCTGGGCGGTGCGATCCCCGCGCTCGGGGGAGAGCCGGCGCGGCCATGGACGCTGGTCGGCTACCCCGCACTCTTCGGCTGCCTGGTATGTCTTCACCTCATGCGTCGCCTCGCGTCCCGGCACGACGACTGCTCCCTGCAACGCGACGAAGCGCACTGACCGGATCGCCTCGCACTCACCGCTCGTGCGTGAGCGTCAGGTCCACCGGGTCGCCCGCCGCACTCACTCGGCTCACTCGGCTCACTCGGCGGCCAGGGTGGAGCCGATCGGCGCCCGGTGGGCGCGGCGCACCGGCGCCAGGAGCACCGCGGCGAGGACCGCGAAGGAGCCCAGGGCCAGCAGCACGAGTCGTCCGACGGCCGGGCTGGGCAGGAACGGCAGGCCCGCCCTGGAGAAGAACATCGCCTCGCCGAGCGTCGTGACGGCCAAAGGGATGACGGAGATGATCAGGGCGGTCCCGACGTACAGGGCCGCCTCGATCACGACCTGGGCGCGCACACCTCCGATGGTGGCTCCCGCGCAGCGGAGCACGGCGATCTCCTGCTGTCTGGAGCGGGATGCCATGGCGACCACGGCGATGGCGCCGAGCAGGGCCATGGCCCCGAGAATCGCCGCCAGGACCAGGGAATCGGACTGGTTGAGCGTCACATTCAGGTGCTCCGCCTCGATCACCGCCTCGGCCGTATCGAGGTTGGTCATCAGGGCGGCCGCGAAGGAGAAGGCCAGGGCCAGCTGGGCGATGGCGCTGGCCGCCAGGGAGCTGCGCCACAGCGCAGAGCGGCGGGCGATCATGCACGGCCCTCCGAGTCGGGCCAGAGGAGCTGACCATGCGCGCAGCAGACCTGGAATCACTGCGGGCGCGAGCAGCACGACCAGGATGGCCAGCAGCAGGGCGGCCAGCATCGCCTGACCGCCGCCGTCCGGCAGCCCATCGACACGCTTCCCGGGCCGGACCATGAGGGCCACGAGCAGCTGGACGACGCACACCAGGGCCCACGCCCCGGCCAGGATCCACCGGATGATGCCCATGCGGCGCCGTCCCGACGCGGCAGTAGCGGTGCGGACCGCCTCGGTCGCCGGAGTGCGCACGGCGGTGCGCGCCGGGCCGATCGCCCCGATCACGGCGACGCCGACGACGGAGACGATCGTGAGCAGGACCGTCGACGGCGTCTGGGCCACCTCGATCCGTCCCATGCGCTGCGCCGCCATGCGCGTGAGCACCGCGGCGAAGGGCTGGTCCACCACGGCCCCCACCAGGATGCCGGGCAAGCAGGACACCACCGCCACCACGACCACGGTGGCGATGACGCCGACGAACACCTGCCGGGGCAGGGCGCCGGCCAGGCGCCATCTGGCCCAGTCCGTGCGCAGGGCCTGCACGCAGGACTGCCCGACGACCGCCACCACCGGGATCGCCACCATCGCCGAGTAGACGTACACCGATACGCCGGGCACCACCAGCTCCGCCGGTCTGACGCCCGCGGCCCGCGCCGCGGCGACCACGTCCGGCCGGGTGACGGTCATCCGGTGCACCAGGCAGACATCGACGAGGGCCGCCGCGAAGGCCAGCACCATCAGCGTTCCCGACCAGGCCCGCCACTGAACGGCCAGGGCGCGCAGCGTGTAGCGGATCATGCCGCCTCCCCCGCTTGGTTCATCACGGTCAGCAGCTCGTCGGGGGTGGCGCCGCAACGGCGGCCGACGATCACTCCGTCGCGCATGACGAGCGCCGTCTCCGCCATGGCTGCGGCCCCCAGGTCGTGGGTGACCAGCACGACCGCGGCGCCCTCGTCGGCCAGGCGCCGCAGCTCGGCCAGGACGAAGGACGCCGAGCGCGTGTCCAGGGCCCCGGTCGGTTCATCGGCGAACACCACCGGCGGGCGGCGGTAGAGCACCCTCCCCAGGGCGACGCGCTGCTGCTCCCCGCCGGAGAGCGTCGTCGTGACCGCGTCGGCGCGCGCCTCGAGGCCGAGCCCGGCGAGGACTCGCTGCGCGCGCGTCCGATCGGGCCTGCGGCCCGCCAGGGTGTCGCTGATCGTCAGATTCTCCCGCACGCTCAGGTAGGGCACGAGGTTGTAGGCCTGGAAGACGAAGCCGACCCGGTCGCGGTACAGCTCCGCCACGCGCGCGGCCGACAGCGCGCCCACGTCGCGTCCCATGAGGATGACCCGGCCCGAGGATGCCGGCTCGAGTCCCGCCAGGCACAGCAGGGCGGTGGACTTGCCCGACCCGCTGGGGCCCACCAGCGCCGTCACCCCGCCCGCCTCCATGGCGCAGGTGACGCCGTGCAGGATCTCGATCGGCCTCCCGCCGGGAGTCGGGAAGGACTTGCGCAGCTCGTGGGCCTCAACGGCCGGGGTCGGTCTCATGCCCCCATGTCAGCCCAGTGCACCCGCGAGCGCAGTGGGCCTGCGTGCCCGATCGTGGTGGGGAAAACCCCACCACGGACTCAGGACTCTGCCGGGCGCCGCCGATCGGGGTCGGAGCAAGTCGGGGTCGGAGCCGGTCCGGGTCAGGGATGCTCGAGGAAGGCCAGCACGGCGAGGACCCGCCGGTTGCCCTCGCGCTGGGACAGGCCCAGCTTGTCGAAGATGGCGCCGATGTGCTTGACGACCGCCCCGTCGGACAGGTGCAGCGCCTCGGCGATCCCGTGGTTGGTCTCCCCCGCCGAGACGTGCTGGAGGACTTCCCGCTCCCGCGGCGTCAGGCGCTCCAGGCGGTCCTCGCGGCGGCGCATGAGCGCGCTGATGACCTTGCGGTCCACGACCACCCCGCCGGAGGCCACGGTCTGGAGCGCCTGCATGAACTCGTGCACGTGGGAGACTCGATCCTTGAGCAGGTACCCGACGCCGCCGGAGCGGGGGTCGTCCTCGGCGGAGTCCAGGAGTCGCTGGAGGTACTCGTTGCCCAGGTACTGGGACAGGAGCAGGATCGGCAGGTGCGGGCGATCTCGGCGCAGCTCGATGGCGGCGCGCAGGCCGTCGTCGGTCCTGCCCGGCGGCATGCGCACATCGGTGATCACCATGTCCGGCCGAACATCCGGTCGAGCATCCGGCGGAGCAGCGGGATCACCGCGCTTCACCACGTGGACCAGCTCCGTGGCGGTCGCCACGGACGCCACGACGTCGTGCCCGGCATGCTCGAGCAGCATGACCAGGCCCTCGCGCAGCAGCGCCTCGTCCTCGGCCAGGACTATCCTCATCGCTGCTCTCCCGTCGGGATGCGGACGGTGATGGCGGTCGGCCCGCCGTCGGGGCTGACCGCTTCGAAAGTACCCCCAAGACGGCGGGAACGGGCCGCCATTCCGAGGATCCCCTGCCCCGTCGGGGCGGCCCCGCCCCTGCCGTCGTCGCGCACCGTCAGCACGACGGCACCGTTCTGGGCGCCGCACTCCACGCGCACCTCGATGCGGCTGCAGCCGCTGTGGCGAATCGCGTTGGTGATCGCCTCAGAGGCGATGAGGTACAGGTTCTCGGCGATCTCATCGGGAGGCGACGGCGCCCCCTCCCCACCGGCCCAGATCACCTGAGTCGGGATGGGCAGGCCGGCGGCGAGCTCCTCCAGAGCGGCCCGCAGCCCCTGCTCGGCGAGGGTTCTCGGGGTCAGCCCGTGGGCCGCCTCCCGAACCGCGTCGGCGGCGGCGTCGATCTGCTCGCGCAGCTCGCCGAGGGTCTCGCGCGCCTCCGCCCCCGATGCGCCCTCGAGGCCGGCGAGCCGAAGCTCGAGGAGCCCCAGGCGGAGGCCGGCCGCGCTCAGGTGCAGCTGCGCGCCGTCGTGAAGGCGCTGCTCCATGAGCCTGCGCTCCAGGATGAGGCGATCCTCGGTCTCCACGGCCCTATCGACGAGGGCGTCGACCTGCTTCTGCAGCTGCTCGGCCCGCGGGGAGAGCAGCGCCGTGGACAGGCGCGCCAGCCCCGACGCCGCCCCGATCACGAGCCACGGGAGCAGGCACGCGCCGATGAGGCCGACGAGGACTATCAGGCAGCGCCCCACCGGAGAGGGCAATGCGCCGCCGGCATCGGCCTGCGCCCGGAACGGCTCGATGAGGGTGAGCTGCGCCGCGGTGCGCAGCATCGCCACCGCGATCGTCCCCAGGACCGCCACCACGGCGAGGACCAGGACGAAGGCGGCCTCGCGCAGACGCCCCGCCCAGCCCGCCGCCCGAGGCGCGATCGGCGGGAGGCCGGCCAGCGTCACCAGCCGGCGCTCGGCGCCCGCCCATGCCGCCGCCCAGACGGGCAGCAGCACGACGGTGCTCGCGAACAGCCAGGTGAGCCAACCGGCTGCGATCTCCACGACGAGGTACGCCAACGACGTCCACGGCCGACGCGTGCCCAGCACTCGGAGTGGAGCACGGAGCAGGCTCAGCCCTCCGCCTTCGCCACGGAGGCACTGGCCTGATCGGCCTGCGGGTCGGTCAGGACATTCGCGGCCACGCACCCGGTCTCCCCCTTGATCAGGTCCAGATGCGCACCCGTCCAGGCGCCCCTGTCGGCCGGAACCGTCAGGGTCAGCTCGATGCGATCGCCCACGTGCAGCCCGGCGGCCTTGCGCTCGTCCTGGACGAGCCGGATCAGGTCGCGCGCCCAGCCCTCGGCCTCCAGGGCGTCGTCCAGTGCCGTGTCCAGGACGATGAAGGCGCCCGAGCCGATCATGGTCGCGGCCAGGGAGTCGTCATCGACCTCGATCCGACTAGTCAGGGTGAATGAGCTCTCCTCGGCCTCGAGCACCACGGGCGCACCGCCCACCAGGACGTCGTCGAAGCGCACGTCCCCGTCCTCGGTCAGCGTCCACTCCCCCGCCTTGACGGCCGCGAAGAGCTTGCTGGTCGCCTTGCGGACATCGGGGTCGAAGGCGCGGGGGTTGAGGGTGAGCTGCTCGGTCACCTCGTAGCCGGCGTCCGCGGCGTCGAGCACCCGCACCTCCTTGACGTTGACCTCCTCAGCGATCAGGTCGCGGAAGGGCGCCAGAGCGGCGGGATCGGTCGTGGCCACGGTGAGCGAGCGCAGCGGCTGGCGCACGCGCAGCTTCTCGGCCTTGCGCAGGCTCAGCGCCGCCGAGACGGCGTCACGGGCCTCGTCCATGGCGGACACCAGGGCGGAGTCGGCCACGTGCGCGGGCAGGACCGGCCAGTCGGTCAGGTGCACGGAGCGCTCCCCCGTCAGGCCGCGGTAGATCTCCTCGCTGGTCAGCGGGGTGAGCGGAGCCATCACCTGCGCCAGGACTCGCAGCACGGTGGCCAGGGTGTCGAAGGCCGGCCGGCAGACCGCGGCGTTGGCCCCGTCGGTGAAGCGGCTCCGCGAGGTGCGCAGGTACCAGTTGGTGAGCACGTCGAGGAATTCGCGCACGGTGGCGGTGGCGCCGGTGACGTCGTAGGCGCTCATCTGCGCGCTCACCGTGGCGGCCAGGTCCTTGGCGCGGGCCAGGATGTAGCGGTCCATGACGTGCAGGGAACCCTTCCTGCCGAACAGGCCCGCGTCGTCCAGGTCCACCCCGGCGGTGACGTAGCCGCGACCGTCGTCGGCCTGTCCCGCGTACAGGGCGAAGAAGTACCAGACGTTCCACAGCGGCAGCAGCACCTGGCGCA
>ERZ772993.732-NODE-732-length-14313-cov-7.563122_pt1 | contig 14313 bp, 8 predicted proteins | sample MGYA00580670_ERZ772993 | MGnify/ENA primary metagenome ERZ772993 (study PRJEB29015, sample SAMEA2737936) | human oral metagenome | biome: human oral; feature: human-associated habitat; material: dental | place: China | collected 2136 ... | reverse complement strand
TGCACAGCGTCGTCGCAGTGTGCGAAACGACCATGCAACACCTGCGCAGCCTCGTCGCAGTGTGCGAAACGACCATGCAACACCTGCACAGCCTTTTCATAGTGTATGAAATGATCACGCAAGGCTTGCATGGCCTTTTCACAGTGTGCGCCCGCCCTTTTTCCTGCCCCCCCGGCCGTAGGGGGGGCGTATGCGATACGCCCCTACATGTACCCGGCCAAACTTCGCCGGCGTCCGTAGACGCCCAAACTTCGCTGCCCCCGCAGGGGCCGCCCCTACCCGGGTACAATCATCTGGCCCCGGGTACCCGGCAAACTTGGCAGGCATCCCTGATGCCCCCTCCCAATTATTAGGGATTGTGAATGCGTAGCGCCACAGCCTACCTTTGCGGCCCTATTTTTAACGTGAATAGCATGATGACAACAAGAAGAACCTTCTTATGGATATGGATAGCCTGTTTCGCTGCCCTCGCTTGGGGACAGATGGAGGCACAGACGGCACGCATCACGGGCGTCGTGATCGATGCTGCTAACGAGGAGCCACTCATCGGCGCCAGCGCCTATATCGAGCAACTGAAGCGCGGCGAAGTGGCCGGGCGCAACGGCGATTTTACCCTCGACGGCCTTCGCGCGGGCAGCTATACGGTGCGCTTCGATTATATGGGCTATGAGAGCCGCACCGAACAGATCACCCTGCGTGAGGGGGAGACGCGCCGGCTGAAAGTGCGCCTCAAGGGCGAGTCCAAGTCGCTCGGCGAAGTGATCGTCACGGCCAAGAGCGAGGCCCGGCAGCTGCGCGAACAGGCTATGCCCGTCACCGTCCTTTCGGCCGATCAGCTGGCCGGTTCGGTGAGCGATGTGAGCGACATTTTGAGCAAGACGATGGGCGTCACCCTCCGCTCGCAGGGCGGCGTGGGCAGCGTTTCACGCCTTTCCGTGCGTGGTCTCGAGGGAAAACGCATCGGCTTCTTTATCGACGAATCGCCTATGAACGATCACTCCGATTTTATCGACATCAACGACATCCCCGTCAGTATGATCGAGCGGATCGAGATCTACAAGGGCGTCGTCCCGGCCAAGTTTGGCGGCTCCGCGATGGGCGGCGCCATCAACATCGTGCTCAAGGAATACCCGCCGCGCTACCTCGACCTCTCCTACGCCATCGAGTCCTTCAATACCCACAAAGCCACGGCCATCCTCAAGCGCAACCTGGCCAACGCAGGCCTCGAGATCGGCGGTGGCGGCTTCTACACCTATTCGGACAATGACTACACGATGGAGTCGCCCTACCAGAAGGGGCTGCTCATCAAGCGCGATCACGACCGCTTCAGCTCCGCCGCTGGTGCCATCGGCATCAAGGCGCGCAAGTGGTATTTCGACGAGCTGAAGATCAACTTCGAGGGCCTCATCAATAGCAAGCAGATACAGGGCGTCTATTACAACATTCAGCATGCCCACAGCCGATCGAAGGTCGGGGTGATGGAGCTGGAGTTGAAGAAGAAAAACTTCCTTGTCGAAGGACTCGATCTCGACTTCAAGGGCGCCTCCGCCTTCTCGCGATACCATTTCATCGATACCGCCATGCACCGCTACGATTGGGACATGAAGCCCTACATCCCCGTCCATCCACTGGGCGGCGAGATCGGCGCGGCGCCCTCCAACAGCACCCTCGATAAGTTTCACGTCGGCACGAAGCTCAACCTGAACTACATCCTCTCGGCCCGGAACGCCATCAACCTGAACCTGCTCCAGCGATACGCCAATGGGCATCCCAAGGACACCCTCCGAGACCGTGCGATGGGTTACAAGATGAACTACGATAGCCGCATGAATAGCCTCGTCGTCGGCCTGAGTTACGACTACAAGTCGAACAACGACCGCCTGCTCAACTCCCTCACCGGTAAGTACTACTTCTACTCCATGAAGACCATCCTTCGCGAAGTCTACGGGGGGCACGATGAGATACCTATCCACCTCGAAAAGCATTATTGGGGCATCAGCGATGCCTTGCGTTACCGCTTTATGCCTGAATGGATGGGCAAGTTCTCCGTGGCTTACGAGGTGCGCACCCCGACCGAAAACGAGCTGATCGGCGACGGCTACCTCCTCTCCCCGTCGGGCGACCTCCGGCCCGAGCGCGGCGTCAACGTCAATCTCGGTACGCTTTGGGATCGGCGCATACCGAACGGCATCTTCCAGTTAGAGGTCAACCTCTTCGGCAATTACCTCCGCGACATGATCCGCCAAACGCAGAACTATACGCAGACGCGCTACGAGAACTTCGGCGAAATGCGCACCCTCGGCGTCGAGGCTGAGGTAAAGGCCGACGTCTTGCCCTGGTTGTACGGCTACGCCAACGTCACCTTCCAAGACCTCCGCGACGTCCGTGAATACGAGCCCGACAGCAAGGCCCCCAACCCCACCCGGCATCTGCGCATGCCCAACATCCCCTACTTCCTGGCCAACGCCGGATTAGAGTATCACCGCGAAAACCTCTTCGGCACGAAGCGCACCAACACGCGCCTCTTTGCTGATGCCTCCTTCGTGGAGGAATACTTCTACGACTTCGAGCAGAGCATCCACCAAGAGCGCCGCATCCCGCGCTCCATGCGCCTCGACCTTGGGCTGGAATACAGCCTCATGGATGGCCGCATCATCCTCTCCGGTAAGGTGGGCAACGCCACCGGCGCCAAGCTCTTCAGCGAGTTCAACTATCCGCAGCCCGGGCGAACCTATTCCCTCCGCCTGCGCTACGTACTCAAGTAAAACCTAATTCATATGTATAACAAGATGAAAACAATGAACGTATTCCGAATGGCAGGCCTTGCTGTGCTTGCCGCAATGACCCTGACTTGGACAGGGTGCAAAGAAGACACGCCTACCCCCAAACCCAATCCGAACCCGCCGACGCCTGGTGGTGTGAAGGGCGACGTGGCCGTCGTCTCCATGCTCACTAACCCCGACGGACAGTCTGGCACCGCTTGGATGCAACTCGTCGACGGCATCACGCCGCGAACGATCGACAACTCCAAGGCGCACCAGATTGGCTTCGGCATGCCCCCGATGGATGTGCTCGGTAACTACATCTTCACCATCCCGCAGTATGGCCAGTCGAACACCTTCACCAAGTGGGAACGCACCGCCGACGGTGCCCTCAACAAGGTGGCCGAGCTGACGCTGCCCGTCAACAGCGTCTCCACGCATGGTCGCATCTACTCCGCCGAGAAAGGTTTCCTCAGCACCATAATCGGCAAGCTGCTCATCTTTAATCCCACCACGATGAAGCTCACGAGCGAGATCGACCTCTCCTCCTATGCGGACAAAGGCGTGTCTGTGCCGCAGTTCGGCTCCCTCTTCTTCGATGGCGAAACGATGTACGTCCCCCTCTGGCAGGTCAACACCCAACGTATGCCTGTCGGTGATCCGGGCATCGATCTCTTGCTCATCGACCTGAAGACGAACAAGGTGATCAAGCGCATCAAGGACTCGGCCTCGGGGCTCTCCAGCCTCGGCTACCCCTACGGTGTGCAGAAGAACGTCTTCAAGGACGAGCAGGGCGACGTCTACTATGTGGCCGGCGGCGCCTTCTCCACCGATCCGAAATACAAGACCGGTATCGTGCGCATCAAGAAGGGCGAGATCGACCCCACCTACAACTGGGTGCTCAACGATCAGGCGATCGAGGGCGAGACGGGCAAGATGGTATGGTTAGCCTGTGTCTATTATGCGGGCAATGGCAAGCTCTACGGCATGGCCGACATCCCCAACTATTGGGCCGACAAGACGAAGCCCAACTGGCTGCGCGACCGCTCGGTGATCTCCGTCGAGATCGACCTCCGCGCCAAGACGGTCAAGAAGTTGCCCATCCCCCACAGCTGCGCCTACTCCACACACGTCTCCACTTACAACGATCTGATTGTCTTCTCCGTTTGGGGCGACAAGGAGACGGGCTTCTACACCTACGACCCGAAGACGGGTAAGGTCAGCGACGGCGCCGTGATCAAAATGCCCGGCTTCCCCTTCTGGTTCTACCAGTTCAAGTAGGATGACTTATTGATCCGGTCTCTACACATAGAGAAAGCCCCGATCCGGGTACAAAAAAGGGCATCCCCATCTGTTTGGGGATGCCCTTTAATCATTCCGGGGGCGTTCCTGACGCCCTATTCCTCCGGCAGCGTGATGTCAGGATTACCGTCGCCGCCCGGTTTGGGTGGCTGGGGCGGCTGAGGTGTCTCCGGCTGCTTAGGTTCCTTAGGCTGCTCGGGAGTCTTCGGATCCTTGGGTTGCTTCGGTTCCTTCGGTTCTTTGGGAGTCTTGGGTTCCTTGGGAGCGTTCGGATCCTTGGGCTTGCGACTGGCCAGCATTTGGCGCTGGGTGGTTTTGATGTCAGCCGTCACCTTGTTCATCCGGTCGACAAGCTGCTCGATCATCTTCTTATCCTCGTCGGCCGTGGCGTAGAGGTAGGCCGCTTGGATGTATTGGCAAACGACGTCGAAGGCTTCGTCGGCCACGGCGCGCACCTCGCGGGCGCTAGGCAGCTTGGTGTCTGTGGTGCCGGTGCGGCGTGTCATGCGCAGCGTCTCGTAGGCTTCGTTGGCGGTATGGAGCTGAGCGAAGGTGGAGGTTAGCCCGACGGCGGTAATGTCGGCTGCCATGGTGGAGACGTCGTCCTCCAAGCCGCGGATGCGTGCACTCTCCATCTCGAACGGCAGGTTGCGCAGGCTGGTGTACGGCTTCAGCTTGGCGGAGAGACGCAAAGCAGCATCTCTTTTCGAGGCCTCGTTAGAAAATCGGTACCCACGGATGACATAGAAAATGTTCACCAACAGGTTGTCGCGCTCGTTGTCGAGGGCCAGCAGTTTAGCGGTGTGCTCGGAGGCGGTCGACTCCTGATCGAGCTGCGTCTCTGATTTGTTCGATGCCTCCCATGTGCTCATCACTGCGGCTGGGATCTTGAGCTTCGTCTGATCCACAGCCTTCACCAATCCATATTGCAGGAAGTGAAACTGAGAATGGAGAGAAAGATTGAGTACGCCTTTGTTGCCCCCTTCAAATTTCATAACCCGGGGCAGGGTCGCTTGTAATGTTTTCATCGGATGTGATGTGGATATATTGAATAATTTGCTTGTGATACCGAAAGCTCTCATCGTCATGCCGCATGATAGAACCAAAATGGCCATTGAGACGCTGTCATGTCGCATGATGGGACCAAAATGGCCATTGAGACGCCGTCATGCCGCATGACGAGACCAAAATGGCCATTGAGACGCCGTCGTGCCGCATGACGAGACCAAAATGGCCGTTGAGACGCCGTCATGTCGCATGATGAGACCAAAATGGCCATTGAGACGCCGTCGTGCCGCATGACGAGATCAAAATGGCCATTGAGACGCCGTCGTGCCGCATGACGAGATCAAAATGGCCGTTGAGACGCTGTCCCCTGCAGAGCGGCGGCGAAAGTAAGCCCTCGATGGGAAAGGGCAAGCGGGCGGGTGAGGGTTACGGCTTGGGCTGAAGCGGGATGATGAGGTAAAGCGTCGGTGCAGCGCCGTGGTCGCTCACCTCTACGGCTGTCGGACGGCTGCGGATGGGGTCGAATGCGTTATACAGCTGTACCTGCTGCCGCTGCATCGGCTGACCGTTGTACGTCACCTCGTCGTAGTGCATGAAAAAGGCCATCGCACCGCCGACGGTGAAGCGCTCCACACGGTCGGGGCCGAAGAGCGACGGGATTTTTACGCTGATCTCGTACCGCTTCTTCTCTGCCTTCCTGTTCCTGTCCGAATTTGAACTGAAGGTTTCGGGTATGGAGAAGGCGATCCGGCCTTCTATGATCTCCGGCTTCTGAACGGCTCTCAGCACCGTGCCACCCTCGTCTGTGATCGTTATTTCCACCCCTTGCACATCGTCGGACAGGAGGTTGTGCCCCTCCGTGTCGATGTATTGCAGGCGGAAGGTGGGTACCCAAAAATCGCCCTCGTCTTTGTCGCTGCATCCGGCCAACGTCAGGCCGCACAAGAGAGCCGCAGCAAGCATGAAAAGTCTCATTCCGTTCATTGGTTGTGTCGAATTTATTGGTGTGTATTCCTGTGAAACGCCCGCGAAGATAGGCATGCGGGAGAACGTTTCCCCCAAAAAGAGAGGTAATCAAGCCCCCCATGGGTCGATCATTCATCCCTGCGGGATGTTTGGGGGGCGTATTCGATACGCCCCTACATGAGGTACCAGGCAAACTTCCTTGCCCCAGCAGGGGCCGCCCCTACACGGGGACAATCATTCATCCCTGCGGGATGTCTGGAGGGCGTATGCGATACGCCCCTACACGGGTACCAGGAAAAACTTAGCCCATCCGGTCGGGAGATAAAAAATGCCGGACGGGCTTCACAGCGGGTCCGGCTCCCATGAAAAAAGTTATAGACATGAATACCCCTCCGAAAAAAGAGGAGATTCTTCTTTGTGTATCGTTTAGGCCTTGTAATCCGAGAGCGACTCCGGGCGGAAGTCCTCGATGAAGCTGCGGATCTGGGCGATCTCGGCGGCGCCGTAGCGGACGTAGACGCGCGCCGAGGGCGTGAACGAGTCGTCCGTGTTGGCGCTCTGGAGGAGCAGGTAGCCGAAGACACAATGCGTGGCGGCCTCGACTAAGCGGCGCGCCATGAAGTCGAGCAGCTCCGCATCCTTAGGCTCCGTGACGCGGGCCACAAGCCCTTCGTACGTGTCGGTCATCTCCCGGAGCTGCGCGTGCAGGTCGGAGAGCTCGGGGCGATACGTCTCGGCTTCGTATTCGCGCAGGCGGGCGAGGTACGTGCCGGTGGTGACGTGGCGGATGGCGGCCACGACTTGCAGCTGCGTGGTGCCCTCGTAGATGTTCGTGATGCGGGCGTCGCGGTAGAGGCGTTCGCAGGTGTAGTCCTTCATGAAGCCCGATCCGCCGTGCACCTGGATGGCGTCGTACGTGTTGCGGTTGGCAAACTCCGTCGACATGCCCTTGCCCATCGGCGTGAAGGCGTCGGCCAGCTTGGCGTAGCGTTTCTGCTCCTTGCGCTCGTCGGGCGTCAGCTTGCGCTCGCGGGCGATGTCGTCGAGGGCCTTGTAGATGTCCACGTAGCGGGCCGTCTCGTAGAGCATGGCGCGGGTGGCGTCGGCGCGGGCACGCATGAGGGCGAGCATCTCGTAGACGGCGGGGAACTCGATGATGGCGCGGCCGAACTGCCGGCGTTCGTGGGCGTACTTGTCGGCTTCGCGCCAGGCGGCCTCGCAGAGGCCCACGGCCTGCGCCATGATGCCGAGGCGGGCGCCGTTCATGAGCGCCATGACGTACTTGATGAGGCCCAGGCGACGCTCGCCGCACAGCTCGGCGGGGGCGTTGTTGAAGACCAGCTCGCAGGTGGGCGATCCCTTGATGCCCATCTTATTCTCGATGCGGCGGACATTGACGCCGCCGTTGCGCTTGTCGTAGATGAACATGGAGAGGCCGCGGCCGTCGCGGGTGCCCTCTTCGGAGCGGGCCAGGACGAGGTGGATGTCCGAGTCGCCGTTGGTGATGAAGCGCTTCACGCCGTTCAGTCGCCAGCACTGCGAGGCCTCGTCGTAGGTGGCCTTGAGCATGACGGACTGCAGGTCGCTGCCGGCGTCGGGCTCGGTGAGGTCCATCGACATCGTTTCGCCGGCGCAGACGCGCGGGATGTAGCGGCTGTGCTGATCCTCGTTGCCGAACTCGTAGAGCGTCTCGGCGCAGTCCTGCAAGCCCCAGAGGTTCTCGAAGCCTGCGTCGGCGCGTGAGACGATGTCGGCGGCCATGATGTAGGGCACGATGGGGAAGTTCAGCCCGCCGTAGCGGCGCGGCATGGCCATGCCCATGAGTCCGGCACGGCGCACGGCGTCGAGGTTCTCCTGCGTGCCCGGTGCGTAGGTCACGCGACCGTCCGCCACCGTCGGGCCGTCGCGGTCGACGCCCTCGGCGTTGGGGGCGATGACGTCGGCGCTGATCTCGCCGACCATCTCCAGCACGCGTTCGTAGCTGTCCATTGCGTCGTCAAAGTCGACCGGCGCGTAGTCGTACGTGTCTTTATCTCTGAAATTACGCTCCTTCAGCTCCACGATGCGGCGCATGAGTGGGTGGTGCAGGTGGTGGCGGAGCGAGGGCGTATCGGTATAAAAGTTTGCCATGATGCTTCCTTATTATTTGCTGTTCTTCTTGTAATACTTGATCATGCGCGGCAGGACGCTCTCCACGGTGCCCGTGATCACGTAGTCCGCGATGGCATTGATCGGCGCCTCGGGGTCGCTGTTGATGGAGATGATGATGGCGCTCTCTTGCATGCCGGCGATGTGCTGGATCTGGCCCGAGATGCCGCAGGCGATGTAGAGCTTGGGGCGCACGGTGACGCCCGTCTGTCCGATCTGCCGGTCGTGGTCGGTGAAGCCCGCGTCGACGGCGGCGCGTGAGGCGCCCACCTCGGCGTGCAGCTCCTTGGCCAGGTCGAAGAGCAGCTGGAAGTTCTCCTTCGATCCCACGCCGTAGCCGCCGGCCACAACGATGGGCGAGCCCTTGAGGTTGTTCTTCGCCTTCTCCACGTGTCGCTCGATGACCTTCACCACGCAGTCCTCGTCGGTGATGTAGTCGCTCGTGTTGTGACGGATCACTTGGCCGGGATAGTTCGCGTCGCGCACCTCCTTCTTCATCACGCCCTCGCGCACGGTGGCCATCTGTGGCCGGTGGTCGGGGTTGATGATGGTGGCGACGATGTTGCCGCCGAATGCGGGGCGGATTTGGTAGAGCAGATTCTCGTAGGTGCGGCCGGCCTTGCGGTCTTCGTACGTGCCAATCTCCAGGGCCGTACAGTCGGCAGTGAGTCCGCTGGTGAGGGCCGACGAGATGCGTGGCCCAAGGTCGCGACCGATGACGGTGGCACCCATCAGGGCGATCTGCGGTTGTTCTTCCTTGAAGAGCTTGATGAGCACGGCCGTGTGGGGCAGTGAGGTGTAGGGGGCCAGACGGGCGTCGTCAAAGACGTGCAACACGTCGACGCCGTAAGGCACGATCTGTCGTTCGATGCCATCCAGTCCGCTCCCGGCGGCCACGGCCTCGAGGCGGCAATTGAGCTGATCGGCCAGTGCGCGCCCCTTGGTGAGCAACTCCTGACTGACGTCGGCTACGGTTCCTTCTTCTATTTCGCAGTAGACAAAAACGTTATTCATAGTGCTATTTCTCTTTATGGATTATGGAATCCTCTCATCGGTCATCCGGCACATTCGATTTCGTATCCGGCCAAGTTGGCCGGCCTCCCTGAGGCCTTGATTTTCTTTTCGCTTCCTTTTCTTGCATCAAGGCAAGAAAAGGAAGAAAGGAATGCACCATAGACCGAAAGGGCGTCATCCGATCGTGTGGTTACTAATTAATTCCTTCATCAGCTCCTCGATGTCAGCGTCGGAGTCCGTCAGCGAGCGACTCTCTTTGGCTTGGAAGACGATGTTTTCGATCGTTTTCACCTTCGTCGGTGAGCCTGAGAGGCCGCACTGGGCCACGTCGCCGCCCACGTCTGCCACGGACCACTCGACGAGGTTCAGGTACGGGCGCGATTCGTAGAGCTCGGCATAGGGGAGGGGCTCGCCACCCTTTGTGCGCTCGGCTTTCTCTTGCGCACCCAGTGCGTGCTTGTACTTCTGCACGAGTCGTGCGTTACGCGGCCGGCATGCTGCGGCCGATCCATTCACCGTGACCACGATGGGCAGCGGCCCTTCGACCGTCTCCACGCCTCCGGGGATCTTGCGTCGCACCGTGATGCGTCCGTCCGTGACGCCGACAATCTCCTCCGCATACGTGATCTGCGACAGCCCGAGCTTCTCCGCCACCTGCGGACCCACCTGCGCCGTGTCGCCGTCGATAGCCTGCCGTCCGCCGACGATCAGGTCGAAGTCGCCGATCTTGCGGATCGCCATGGCCAGGGCATACGAAGTGGCCAGTGTGTCGGCGCCGGCAAAGGCGCGATCGGTGAGGAGCACCCCGTCGTCCGCTCCGCGATAGAGCCCCTCGCGGATGATCTCGGCGGCGCGTCCCGGCCCCATGGTGAGGAGCGTGACGGTCGATCCGGGGTAGCGTTCTTTCAGTCGCAGCGCCTGCTCCAGCGCGCTGAGGTCTTCGGGGTTGAAGATGGCTGGCAGCGCTGCGCGATTGATGGTGCCGTCCGCCTTCATCGCGTCCTTCCCGACGTTGCGCGTGTCCGGCACCTGCTTAGCTAATACAATAATTCTCATCTGTCAGAATATTATGGTTTGGCGGCAAAAGTAGGCGCAAGAATGAGATGGCGCCTGCCGGTTGTATATATAAGGTATGCCCCGAGGTCTGCTTGGGGATGATGCAAGATCAACAATTGCCCGACGGCTTAGGAAGGCTTCCGAGGTGTCGGAATCAGTGATTCTGGACTTCAGAAGACTTCCTAAGTGCCGAAATCATTATGCGAGGGGCAGGCGCTGGGCATCCATGACGCGCATGAAGTTGCCGCCCCAGATGTTGGCGATGTCGGCGTCGGAGAGGCCCTCGGCAAGGAGTCGGAGGGTGATTTGGATCATCTCGCCGGCCGATTGGCAGCCGATGAGCCCGCCGCCGCCGTCGAAGTCGGAGCCGATGCCGACGTGATTCGGGCCGACGAGCCGGACGACGTGCAGGATGTGGCGGACGGCATCGCTGAGGGTGGCGCTGTCGGGATGGTCGTGGTTGATAAATCCGCCATAAAGGCAGATCTGCATCACGCCGCCCGTTGCGGCCAGGGCGCGGATGCGGTCGTCGTCTAAGTTGCGGCGATGGTCGCAGAGGGCGCGGCAGGAGGAATGGGTGGCGACGATGGGGCGTCGGCTGAGGCGGACGACATCGTCGAAAGTGGCATCAGCAGCGTGCGATACGTCGATCATCATGCCGATGCGGTTCATCTCTGCCACCACCTCGCGCCCGAAGGGGCTGAGGCCGCCCCACTCGCCCTGGCCGGCGGCGGAGTCGCAGATTTCGTTGTCTCCGTTGTGACAGAGTGTCATGTAGGCTACGCCCATGCGCTTGAATGCGTGCAGTCGGGAGAGATCGCGGCCGATGGCGTAACCGTTCTCGACGGCGAGGATGATGGCGCGTCGGCCCTCGCGCTTGAGACGGCGGAGGTCGTCCGTGGAGCGAGCGATGCCGAGGAGGTTGGGGTAGCGAATGGCCTGCTCCTCGACGTGTGTGAGTCGCTTGACGGCGTAGTCGAAAGCGTGGCGGTGCGCCTCGTCGTTGCGCTCGTCTTGGGGGAGGTAGGCGGCCATGACGACAGCGTCGAGCCGTCCCTCGCGCATGAGTGGCAGGTTGACGCGGCCACCCTCCTTGCGTCCGAGGTCGAAGGCGTCGAAGAGCATGGGCGTGTCGGTGTGCGAGTCGAGAGTGATCATGGTGTGGTGCAGGCGTCGGGCGTGGGCGTAGCGGCTTGCACGACTGACAAGATGGCGGAAGAGGTTGAGCATCGTCTCGTGGCCGGTGGTGGCGAGCCATTCGGGGTGCCACTGGACGCTGAGGATGGGGTATTCGGGGTGCTCCATCGCCTCGTTGACGCCGTCGGGCGCCTCGGCCGTGGCGATGAAACCGGGGGCCAGGTCGCGGACGGCTTGGTGGTGGAGCGAGTTGACGGGGATGGGTGCAGTACGCGTCGTGGCGTCAAGTCCCATTGCACGTTGCAGCTCGGAATCTGGGGCGGTGAGGGTGACGGACTGCGTGATGACGTCGCGCGCTTCCGCCTGGCTATGTGGTAGTACGGGATTTGGAAACTGCGAGGGAAGGTCTTGGTAGAGCGTGCCGCCAAAGGCTACGTTGATGAGCTGATGGCCGCGACAGATGCCGAAGATGGGGAGGCCGCGTTGGTGGGCCAAGCGGATCAGTTGCAGCTCGCTGGTGTCGCGGATCGGATCGACGTCTTCGAGCGACGGGTGAGGCGTCTCGCCAAGCAGGTCGGGACTGATGTCGCCGCCGCCGGTCAGGAGCAGCCCGTCCAGGCCGTCAACGATTGTGGTGAGGACGCTCAGTTCGGTCGTAGCGGGCACGAGTACGGGGGCACCGCCTGCCAGGATGACAGACTGAAAATAGGGGTCGGCAAGCATCTCTTTGCCGTCTCGTCGGTTCACAGAAATGCCTATGCGTGGGCGTGTGGAGGTGGCAGTGTCGACGGCTGAGGCGCGGTCAACCTGCGCAAATAGTTCTTTTAAAGTGAGTGACATGTTGGGTTTGAATAGGAGAAAAAGAAGAGGGCACCTCGCATGGCGATTGCCCTCTGTCGTTTGATGGTTTATGTATAAGACTTCGCAGCGTGGTACTATGCGAAGTCGTGGTTATGCGTCGATGTTTGCGTACGTCGCATTCTCCTCAATGAACTCGCGGCGTGGCCCGACGTCCTCGCCCATGAGCATGGAGAAGATGGCGTCGGCCTCGATAGCGTTGTCGATAGTAATCTGCTTGAGGGTACGGTTTTCGGGGTTCATCGTCGTGTCCCAAAGCTGGTGGTCGTTCATCTCGCCGAGACCTTTGTAGCGTTGCGTGTGGATCTGGCTCTCGTTGCCGCCGCCGTAGGTGTCGATGAACTTCTGGCGCTGCTGTTCGGTCCAGCAATACTCCTCCACCTTGCCCTTCTTGCAGAGGTAAAGCGGTGGGGTGGCGAGGTAGACGTACCCCTTCTCGATCAGTCCGCGCATGCGGCGGAAGAAGAAGGTGAGGATCAGGGTGGCAATGTGGCTACCGTCCACGTCGGCATCGGTCATGATGATCACCTTGTGGTAACGGAGCTTCGATAGGTTCAGCTCCTTCGGGTCGTCCTCGGTACCGATCGAAACGCCCATTGCCTTGAAGATGTTTTGGATCTCCTCGCTCTCGAACACGCGGTGCTCCATCGCCTTTTCCACGTTGAGAATCTTACCGCGGAGCGGAAGGATGGCTTGGAAGTTTCGGTCGCGCCCTTGCTTGGCCGTACCGCCGGCGGAGTCTCCCTCGACGAGGAACAGCTCGCAGATAGCAGCGTCCTTCGAAGAGCAGTCGGCCAGCTTACCGGGCAACCCGCCGCCCGAGAGGGGCGACTTACGTTGCACCATCTCGCGCGCCTTGCGTGCCGCTTGACGTGCGGTGGCCGCGAGGATCACCTTGTCGACGATTGTTTTGGCCTCTTTCGGGTGCTCCTCCAAATAGTTGCCGAGCGCCTCGCCTACAGCCATGTCGACAGCGCCCATCACCTCGTTGTTCCCGAGCTTCGTCTTGGTCTGCCCCTCGAACTGTGGCTCGGCTACCTTGATCGAAATCACGGCCGTGAGCCCTTCGCGGAAGTCGTCGCCTTGGATCTCGACCTTGGCTTTCTCCAGCAGCTTAGAGTCTTCGGCGTATTTCTTCAGCGTACGTGTTAGCCCGCGTCGGAAGCCAGAGAGGTGCGTGCCGCCCTCGATCGTGTTGATGTCGTTCACGTAGGAGAAGACGCTTTCGTTGTACGACGTGTTGTAGGTCATGGCCACTTCGACGGGGATGCCTTGTTTCTCAGTGACGATATGGATCACGTCGTGGATCAGCGCCTCTTTCGACTTGTCGATGTAGCGCACAAACTCCTTCAGTCCTTCGTGCGAGTAGAAGACTTCGGATTTGTATGTCCCGTCCGGCTTCACCTCGCGGCGATCGGTCAATGTCAGTCGGATGCCAGCGTTCAGGAAGGCCAGCTCGCGGAGTCGGTTGGCGAGGATGTCGTATTTGTATTCGGTCACGGTGAAGATCGACGCGTCCGGTTTGAACTCTATGGTTGTCCCGGTACGATCACTGTCACCCGTTATCCGAATATCAGCCAGCGGCTTGCCGCAGGAGAACTCCTGCACGTAGACTTTGCCGTTACGGTGCACTTCAGCTTTCAGGTGGGTCGACAGTGCGTTGACACACGAGACACCGACGCCGTGCAGTCCACCAGACACTTTATAGGTGCCCTTGTCAAACTTACCTCCGGCATGGAGTACAGTCAGCACGACCTCCAATGCCGATTTACCTTCCTTCTCGTGGTAATCGACCGGAATGCCTCGCCCATCATCCGTCACGCTGATCGAATTATCCTCACGGATTACGACATCGATATTCTTGCAGAAGCCGGCCAGTGCTTCGTCGATGGAGTTGTCTACCACCTCGTAAACCAGGTGGTGGAGTCCCTTCTCGCTCGTGTCACCAATGTACATGGCTGGGCGTTTTCGGACGGCCTCCAATCCCTCGAGCACTTGGATGTTTTTGGAAGAGTATTCCTCGCTTGCTGCTTTTATTTCTTCGTCACTCATGTTGATTTCC
>ERZ772993.730-NODE-730-length-14331-cov-15.043009_pt1 | contig 14331 bp, 13 predicted proteins | sample MGYA00580670_ERZ772993 | MGnify/ENA primary metagenome ERZ772993 (study PRJEB29015, sample SAMEA2737936) | human oral metagenome | biome: human oral; feature: human-associated habitat; material: dental | place: China | collected 2136 ... | reverse complement strand
CCGGGCCCGCCGCGCCGGCCAGGTCCCCGCCGTCGTCTACGGCCACGGCACCGACTCGCGCCACATCCTCCTCGACGAGCACGACACCCGCCTCGCCCTGCGCGACACCGACAACGCGCTCATCGAGCTCGACATCGACGGCGAGAGTCTGCTGACCCTGACCAAGGAGGTTCAGCGCCACCCCATCCGTCCCGGGGTGCAGCACGTCGACTTCCTCCTGGTGGATCGCAATGAGCGCGTCGAGGTCGAGATCCCCGTGAGCGTCATCGGCGACGCCGCGCCCGGCACCATCCACATCATCGAGCTGCCCCACGTCCTCGTCTCCGCTCCGGCCGTGTCGATTCCCGAGTCCATCGACGTCGATATCACCGGTGTCGAGGCCGGCACCGCGATCCGCGTCTCCGATCTCGTCCTGCCCGGGGGCGTCGAGGCCCTCACCGACGAGGAGATCGACGTCGTCAACGTGGCCGCCGAGGCCGCCGTCGCCGACAAGGCCCCCGAGGACGTCGCCGGCACCGAGGACGCCGGCGACGCCCCCGCCGAGTGACCTCCGGTCCGATTCCCCGGAGCCCCGCTCCTCCGAAGGAGCTTCCGTGAGCGAGGCCTGGCTCGTCGTCGGGCTGGGGAACCCGGAGACCCGATACGCTCGGAACCGTCACAACGTCGGCCGCATGGTCATCGACGTCCTGGTTCGGCGCACCGGGTTCCGGCTCTCCGGGCACAGAACCCGCGCGCGGGTCGCGGAGGCGCGTCTGGGCGTGCTGCCCGGAGGCGCGCCCGGGCCCCGGGTGATCCTCGCCGAGCCCGCCGCCCTCATGAACGTGTCGGGCGGCCCGGTCAAGGCCCTCGCCCGCTTCTACGACGTCGCCCCGGCGACCCGACTGCTCGTCATCCACGACGAGCTCGACCTGCCCGCCCACGAGCTGCGCCTCAAGCGCGGTGGCGGCGAGGGCGGGCACAACGGCCTGCGCTCGATCAGCCGGGCCCTGGGCGCCAGGGACTACGCGCGCCTGCGCGTGGGGATCGGACGGCCCCCGGGCCGCCAGGACCCGGCCGACTTCGTCCTGTCCGACGTCCCCGCCCGGGAGCGCGACGCGCTCGCGGTCACGCTCGAACGGGCGGCCGACGTCGTCGAGGACGTCGTCGCCCACGGCTTCGCGGAGGCGCAGCAGCGGCTCCACTCAGCATGAGACGACCCTCCGCCCCGACCCATTGGATGCCCGACTGATGTGACCGGTTCCGCAATGAGAGATGACGTTGTCCTCGCCTGCTCGCACCTGCGCCGGGTGTTCGGGCGGGCCGGGAGGGACGAGTTCGTCGCGATCGAGGACGTCTCGCTGGAGGTCGGCGCGGGGCGCGTCCACGCCCTTCTGGGTCCCAACGGAGCCGGCAAGACGACGACGGTGCGCATGTGCGCCGCGCTGCTGTCGCCGACGTCGGGCGCCGTCAGGGTCGATGGCGTGGACGCGGTCCGGCACCCGGAGCGCGCACGGGCCCGACTGGGGCTCGTGCTCGGCGGCGAGCTCGGCTTCTACCCGCGCGCCTCGACGCGCGACAACCTGCTCTTCTTCGCCGACCTCCAGGGACTGGACGGCGCCCATCGGCATGCGGCGGTGGACGGCGCCCTGGAGCGCGTCGGCCTGACGGACGTCGCCGCGCGCCGGGCGGGGCGGCTCTCCCGGGGCATGCACCAGCGCCTGCACGTGGCCCGGGCGCTGCTCGGCTCGCCGGCGGTCCTGCTCCTGGACGAGCCGACGGCGGGCCTGGACCCCGACATGGCGCTGCGGATGCGCGACCTCGTGCGGGACCTGGCCGCTCAGGGCACGGCCGTTCTCCTCACCTCCCACTCGATGCCCGAGATCGAGGAGCTCGCTGACGTCATCTCGGTCATCGGCGCCGGCCGGATCGTCACCCGGGGCTCCGTGGGCGACATCGCCGCCTACGCCGGCATCACGACGACGACCACCCTCACCCTCCCCGCGCGTCACTCCGAGGTGACCGGCCTGCTTCAGAGGCGCCTCGCGGGCGAGGCCGTGGTCGGCCAGCGACCCTCCTCGGGCCGATGGGCGGTGACGGTCTACTGGATGGCCGATGCCTCACCGGATGCGGGGCTCGCGACGCTGCACGAGATCCTCTCCGACCGGGGCGCCGCGGCCCCAGCGGACATGGTGACCCGTCCGGCGTCGCTGGAGGAGGCCTACCTGGCCCTGGCGGACAGGATCGCGCGGTGAGGCGCCAGCTGCGGATGACCTGGTTCCACATCCGCCAGTTCGCCTCGGTGCCGTACTTCCTCCAGCTCATGGCCCTGACCACGGTGACGACGACCCTCGTGCAGTTCCTCGCCGCCCGCGCCTGGGGCTCCATCACCCCCACCCAGGGATGGGTGCGCGGAGGCGTCATCGGGATGTGGACGACGGCGACCTGCGCCGCCGGCATCATCGGCTTCGAGCGCCATAAGGGCACTCTCGTCCACCTCGTCATGGCCCCGGTGGGCGCCCTGCGGTCGCTGGCCGCGGTGGTGAGTGCGGCCGCCACCGCCGGGTCGGCCGCGCTCCCGCTGGCGTGGTGCACGTGGGCGGTGCTCGCGCGCTCGGTCTCCTTCACACCGCTGGGCCCGGCGGCGCTCGGGCGCATGGCGGTGGGCGCGGCGGCTCTGCTCATGGGCTGCCTCGCCCTGAGCCTGGTCATCGCGGCGGTGTTCGTGCTCACCCCCAACGCCATCGCCTACGAGGGGCTCCTCCTCGTGCCCGTGTTCATCGCCTCCGGCATCGTCGTCACCTCGACCGTGCCGCCCTGGTTGGCACTGCTCCGCCGGTTCCTGCCGCTATCGGTCCCCTTCGACCTGCTGCTGGGGCGCGAGGTCGGGGCCTCGGCGCTGATCGGCTGGTGCGCCTGCGCGGCCGCGTGGTTCGCCCTGTCCTCCCTGCTGGGGCGTCGGGCGCTCCGCCTGGCGACCCGGGCCGGCAGCCTGGAGGTGATCTGATGGAATCGTTCGCCCACCGCCTCGCCTCGGGGGTGCGCGTCTCCTGGGCGTCGTCGCCGAGCTTCGCCACCGTCGGCACGGTCCTGTCCACCCTCCTCGTCCTGCCGCTGCTGGACATCCTCTTCGACGTGCTCCTGGGCGCCGACCTCTCGGCGCCGAACCTCGTGCGCACCGGCTACGCCGCCGCGCTCGCGGCCCTGACGACGTCGGTGGCCGGCGGTGTCGTCGGGCAGGTCGTGGCCGACCGCAATCGGGGCGTCTTCCAGGAAGTTCACATGCGTCGACGCGTGGACGCCGCCTACTGGCTGTCACTCGGCGTCGTCCCGACGCTGCTCGCCACGACCACGGGCGCCGCCGCGATCGGCGCCGTCCACCTGCTCTCGCCCGTGCACGACGCCGGAATGCTGGGCCGAGTGCTCGTTCTGGCCCCCGTGGCCGTGACGTGCGGCCTGCTCATGGGCGTCGCGGCCGGCGGCATCGGGGTCGATGCGCCCGATCCCTACCTGGGCCTGACGATCGTCTCCGCCCTCCTGCCGCTGCTCACCGGCGTCATCGTGCCGCTGACGCTCTGCCCCGGGTGGGTGCGCTCCGCCTCCCGCCTCGTGCCCATGAGCGGGGCGCTCGCCGCCCTCGACGCCCCGTCCGCCGAGGTCCCGGACCTGGTCGGCTGCGACGTCCTGGTGGGCGCGCTCTGGGCGGTCATCGGGCTCGCCGCCGCGCGCCGCGCCGTGATCCGCCTGCGCCGAGGCCTGCGCCGCGACCCGGTCTAGTCCCGGCCGGCCCCCGGAGGAGCCCCCGGGCCCCGGCCGGCCTCAGGCCATGAGGCCGGTCTCGTAAGCGACGACGACGGCCTGGACGCGATCGCGCACGTCCAGCTTGGCCAGGATGTTGCCGACATGCGTCTTGACGGTCGTGGCCGAGACCACCAGGTGCGCGGCGATCTCCGAGTTGCTCATGCCCTGCGCCATGAGGACGAGGATCTCCCGCTCCCGCGGCGTCAGGGAGACGATCCGAGGATCCTCATCGGCCTGCCGGCCGCCGCTGTCGGGCAGGTGGGAGGCGAACATCTCCAGCATGCGCCGTGTGACGCGGGGGGAGACGACGGCCTCGCCGCTGGCCACGGTGCGGATCGCTTCCGCGAGCTCGGCGGGACGGGTGTCCTTGAGCAGGAATCCGCTGGCGCCGGCGCGCAACCCCGCGAAAGCGTACTCGTCCAGGTCGAAGGTCGTCAGGATGAGGATCTTCGTGCTGGGGCACTGGTCGCTGATGGCCGCCGTCGCGTCGATGCCGTTCATGCCGGGCATGCGCACGTCCATGAGGATGACGTCGGGGCGCAGCGCGCGCGCCTGGGCCAGGGCGGAGGTGCCGTCGGAGGCCTCGCCGACGACCTCGATGTCGTCCTCGGCCTTGAGGATCATGCGGAAGCCCATGCGCATGAGCGCCTGATCGTCGGCCAGCACCACCGTGACCGGTGCGTCCTCGGGCTGGTCGGTGGAGTCGATGGAGGAGTTCATAGCGGAAGCTGCCACGGAGAGGTCCTTTCGTCGTCTTCGTCCCAGCGCAGGACGGCGCGCACACGCCATCCCGTGGCGGTCGGCCCGGCCTGAACAGTGCCACCATAGACGGCCGCGCGCTCCCGCATGCCGATCAGGCCCTTGCCCGATCCGTGCATGGGAGTGGAGCCCGGTGCGGCGTCGTTGTCGACCGTGAGCACCGCCGTCCCCACGTGGCGGTCCACGCTCACCGTGACTGCCTGCGTCGTGGGCGCGTAGCGCAGGACGTTGGTCAATGATTCCTGGGCGATGCGGAACAGCGTCAGCTGCAGGCCCTTGTCGTCGGGCAGCTGGTGGCCGTTCCACGCGTAGGTCACGGGGATTCCCGCCGCCTTGAACCGGGCCACGAGCGCCGCCAGATCCGCCTGCTCCGGTGCGGGCGCCATGGGTGTGTCGCCCCGGGAGGCGTCCGTGCCCTTACCGGTGGCCTCTCGACGCAGGTTGACGATCTCCTCACTGGGCTCGACGGGAGCGACGGTGCCGGGCGGTGCGAACTCGGGCACGGGCAGGTCGCGGACCACCGGCGTCGGGCCGGTGCCGGCGGGGGAGGAGCTGTGGGGGCGGGGCCCGCCGGGGAGGACGGGCTCGCCGGGCTCCTCGCCGATGATTCCGCCGGCCTCCTCGGGCACGAGCGCCGTCGGTGCCGATGGGGCGGACGTCTCGGGGTCGTCGCGCAGAACGCCGACGAGACGACGGGTATCGGCCAGGGCGGAGCGCCCGGTCTCGGCGAGCACCTCGAGCGCCTCCTTGGCCATGTCGGGGCTGCGGTCGATCGCGGCCACGGCGCCGTCGGCCATGGTGATCATGACGGCCAGCGAGTGGGCGACGACGTCGTGCATCTCGCGGGCGATGCGACTGCGCTCGTTGGCCGCCGCGAGAAGGGCCTCCTGCTCCCGGGCCAGCGCCAGGCGCGCCGAGCGCATCTCGACCTCGTGCAGCTGGACCTCCTGGATCCGTAGAATCATGCCGATCAGGGTGGCGATGGCGAAGATCAGGCACTGGAAGAGGTAGAGGATCCCCACATCCTTGAGAGACATGTCCATCAGGCGAATGTCGACGAGCAGTGATGGCACTCCCGAGACGAGGGTCGCCGCCCACGACCACGAGACGCGGTACCGCATGGCGAGCGCCGTCAGGCACAGGGGCGTTCCGATCAGGACATAGGCGTTCAGGGTGGTCGAGACGATGGCGAGGGTCCGTGAGTCGAGGTCGCAGGCGTGGTGGATGATGACGTCGTGCAGCGCCGGGACGACGACGCCGACGGCCCACGCCGTGGCCGGGCGGGTGCGCCGCAGGCACAGGGTCGCCGTGCTCAGGATGATCGCCGTGGTCGTGATGGGCAGCCAGGACGCGGCGGAGGACATGCCCTCGCTCAGCACGGGAACGACCCCTAGGAGCACGTCGAGGCCGAGCACCAGGACCGCCAGGACGGAATCGGCCAGGACTCGGTGCCTGCCCTGCCAGCGCATCAGGCGCGTCGCGGTGGGGGATATGCTCATCGCCACTGCTCCGTTCCGGCCCGCGGCGGGGGTGTCTGCGTGGTCCACGGGGCCATTGTGTCCCTGCGTCCGGTGCGACCGGCTGATGCGCGCGGGCCGGGTGCGCCGACGACGCCCGGAGGTTGCGCGTATCGGGCGTCGTCGGCGGGGTGATCGGGGCTTCCGGGGGCGCGAGCGCCGCGGCGGTCGGCCGCTGCGACGGTGCTCAGGCGTCGCGCCTGGTGAAGACGATCCAGCCCGCGATCACGGGGAGGAGGAACCATGCGCCGAAGACGAGGACGGCCTGCCACTGCTCGAGGAAGGCCACGGTGCCGGGGTAGCCCCACATCTGACGAAGGGCGAAGGGGTCCTGAACGGCCAGCGCGACGGTGGCGGGCTCCAGGCCCTGGAGGGTGACGGCCCAGTCCCACTGGCGGCTCATGAGCTGGAGGGGGATGTCGATGACGAACAGGAGCGTCATGACGACGGTGACCGCCCCGGCCGTAGATCGCAGGAGGTGGCCCAGCCCCATCGCCATGAGCGCGAAGGCGGCGTAGGACAGGCCGACCCCCCAGAAGTAGCCCAGGTAGTGCGTGTCGGTGAGCGGCAGCGCGTGGCCGTCCATCATCGGGGCGGAGATCGCCCAGGTCAGGAGCATGGCGGCGACCCCGGTGAGGAAGGACCACACGGCGATGACGAGGGCCTTGGCGACCAGCAGGCGCCCGCGGTGGGGGACGGCGGCCAGGGAGGAGCGGATCTGGCCCGAGGAGTACTCGCCGGTAACGACCAGCGCCCCCAGCACCGCCACCGCGATCTGGCCGAAGGTACTGCCCGCGCCGATGACGTGGGCGGCTGCGGCCTCCTTGCCCGGTGCGTGGGCGTAGCCGACGGCGATGCCCGCGCCGAACAGGACGGTGAGCGCGATAGCGAGGAGGGAGGTGATCCAGGTGGATCGCAGGGTGCGGATCTTGAGCCACTCGGCCCTCACCGCGCGCAGGAGGGTCTGCTTGCCGGTCGTACGAGGGGCCCGTCTGCGCGGGAGGGCGCTCGCGGAGAGGGCGGAGCGGGCCGGGGGTGCGGAGACGGTGGCGGTTGTCGCGGTGGCCATGAGGTCGTGCCTTTCGTCGGCGGGGCGCGAGGATCGATGCCGCTCAGGCGTCGCGCCGTGAGAAGACGAACCAGGCGGCGACCAGGGGGACGATCGCCCAGGCGGCGAAGGCCAGGACCGCGTGGCCGTGCTGGAGGAAGTGCGTGAGGTCGTCGGGGTCGGCCGCCCACACGGTGGAGGCCTGGAAGGGGTCCGAGACGGCGTTGGAGAGTGCTCTCGGCAGGCAGCCCATGATCTTGAAGGCCCACGCCCACTTCTGCGTCATGATAATGAGCGGGATGTCGATGACGAAGAGGAGCACGAGGGTGATGGTGATGGAGCCGGCGGTGGAGCGCATCAGCACTCCCAGGCCCAGGGCCATGAGGGAGATGCCCGCGAATGCCAGTCCCGAGCCCCAGAAGTGGCCCAGGTAGTGCCAGTCGGTCGGGGAGCCCGCGTACGAGCCGAGGAAGGGCCTGGAGATGGCCCATGCCAGGAGGGTCGACAGGGCGCCCAGGATGAAGGAGACGACGGCGAGGACGGAGGCCTTGGCGAGCAGGAGGCGTCCGCGGTGGGGGACGGCGGCCAGGGAGGAGCGGATCTGGCCCGAGGAGTACTCGCCGGTGATGACCAGGGATCCCAGCACCGCGACGGCGATCTGTCCGAACATGAGGCCGGAGGTGATGGCTTCCTTGGCGCCGTTCCGGGTCTCCTCCATTTGCCCGGTGCTGATGGCGATGCCGGCGCCGAACAGGACGGTCAGGATGATGGTGACGAGGGAGGTGATCCAGGTGGACCGCAGGGTCCAGATCTTGATCCACTCCGAGGCGATGGCGCGCGCGACGGTCTGGCGGCCGTGAATGCGAGAGTTCGCGCGGCGGTGACTCGTGCTGTCGCCGGACGAGGGGGCTGCGGCCGGGCGGGCGGGGGCGTTGGTGGTCATAACAAGGCCTTCGTGAGGAAAGAGCTGTGAGGAGTGCGAATGAGACATGGGAGGTGCGAAGGAGCTATGGGGCCGTCGGCGGTCGCCGGTGCGCGTGGGTCATCGGCGTGCGCCCGTCGGTCATCGGTCACCGTCCCGAGGGGCGCCCTCGGAGGGACCGCGCTGCGCCGCCCGCCGGGGCGCGTCCCGGTGGGCGGAGTCGGTGCGGTACTCCACGGAGTCGCCGGTCAGGGTGAGGTAGGCCTCCTCGAGGCTGGCGTGAATGGTCGTCAGCTCGTGCAGGACGATGCCGGCGGCCGCGGCGGTCTCGCCGATGGCGGCCGCGGTGGCGGCGGTGGTCTCCAGGACCCCGGGCCCGACGGCGCGGGTGGCGAGGTCGCGCTGGGCCAGCAGCTCGGCGAGCTCGGTGGCCTGGGGGGAGGCCACGCGCACACGGTCGGTGGTGGCCGAGGCGATGACGTCGTCGACCGGGCCGGACGACAGGATGCGGCCGCGCCCGATGACCAGGAGCTGGTCGGCGGTCTGGGCCATCTCGCTCATCAGGTGCGAGGAGATGAACACGGTGCGGCCCTCGCCGGCCAGCCGGCGGCAGGTCTCGCGCACCCATTTGACGCCCTCGGGGTCCAGGCCGTTGACGGGCTCGTCGAACAGGAGGACGCGCGGGTCTCCCAGGAGGGCGGCGGCGATGCCCAGGCGCTGGCCCATGCCCAGGGAGAACTCCTTGACGCGCTTCTTGGCGACGGCGGTCAGGCCGGTGATCTCCAGGACCTCGTCGACCCGGTTGGCCGGGATGCCGTTGGAGGCGGCCAGCTGGCGCAGGTGGTTGCGGGCGCTGCGCGAGCCGTGCAGGCCCTTGGCGTCCAGCAGGGCGCCGACCTCGCACAGGGGAGCGGACAACTCCCGGTAGGGGCGGCCGTTGACGGTCACCTCGCCGTCGGTGGGCTTGTCCAGGCCCATGATCATGCGCATCGTGGTGGACTTGCCGGCCCCGTTGGGCCCGAGGAAACCGGTGACGGTGCCCGGTTCCACGGTGAAGGAGATGTGGTCGACAGCGGTCTTGCTGCCATAGCGCTTCGTCAGGTTGACGGCCTTGATCATGGGGAATCACTCTTCTGTAGAGCCTGAGTCGGTTGGCGAGGGGGTGGCGCCCCCGGAGTGATGTCAGGTTAGGGACGGCCCGACTCCCGGCCATCGGCTCGTGTGATGAGCCGTCACGGGCGGCCGGCTCGTCCTGGAGGACGATGGGCCTCGGCCCGGGCGGTGACGGGCGCCCGTGGCGACGACGCGGGACGGCCGGGGAGGCCGGAAGGGGACGGGGGCGGGCCCGCCGTGACGGCGCTGCGCCGGCCCGCTCTCAGTCGGCACCGCACCGGCCGGGAGCCGGGCTCTCGCGGGGAGGGGCGACCCCGGGCATCAGCCCGCCGGCGCTGCGCCGGCCGGAAGCCGGACTGGAATCCCGGGCGGGATTCACGTGTTGCGTATGATGTACCAGCGTCGGAAGGCCACCGGTGCAGGCCGGCGCGCATCTTCGTCCCCCCATCGAGAGGACACCGCAGTTGAGTAATCCATTCTTCTCCCGCAGCCCTGCTTTCAACGATCGGGGCCCCGTCGCCGCACCGTCGCGGCCGCTGACGCCCAACGGCTACCCGACGATGCCCGGGTACCAGCCCGGCCAGTACGGCCAGGCCGGCTATGGTCAGTACGGCCAGCCCGGCCAGTACGGCCAGGCCAACCAGTACGGCCGGCCCGGCCAGGCCGGTTACGGCCAACCCGCTCCGGTGTCCGCCGAGCAGCTCGCCGGCCTGGAGAGCCAGTACGGGGCGCCGAGCGCCACCAATGTCGACCGCGGCCGCATGACCTACGACGACGTCATCGTGCGCACCGCCGGGATGTTCGCCGTCATCCTCGGCGTCGGCGCGGTCTCGTGGTGGACCGCCACCAATCCGGCCACGGTCGGGCTCGGCTACGCCGCCATGCTCGGCGGCTGCATCGGGGCGCTCGTCCTGGGGCTCGTCAACGCCTTCAAGAGGGAGCCCAGCCCCGCCCTCATCATGCTCTACGCCGTTTTCGAGGGCGCGATGCTGGGGGCGTTCTCCGGCGTCATGGAGATGGCCTTCCCCGGCATCGTGGTCCAGGCGATGGGCGCGACCGCCGCGACCTTCGTCGTCATGCTGTGCGCCTACAAGTTCGCCGGCTTCCGCGTCTCGGGCAAGGCGGCGCGCATCCTGCTGATCGCCATGGGCGGATACCTGCTCTTCAGCCTCATCAACCTCGTCCTCATGCTCACCAATGTCACCACCGATCCGTGGGGTCTGCGCAGCATGGAGGTCATGGGGATCCCGCTGGGCGTGATCGTCGGCCTGCTGGCCGTCGTCATGGGCGCCTTCAGCCTCGTCATGGATTTCGAGGCCATTCAGCGCGGTGTCGAGCGGGGCCTGCCCACCCGCTACGCGTGGGCGGGGGCCTTCGGACTCGTCGTCACCATCGTGTGGCTCTACGTCGAGTTCCTCCGCATCCTCGCCATCCTGCGCGACAGCTGAGCCGGCCCGGCTGCGCTGGCCGAGCAGACTAGCCCGCTGTGCCGGATGGGTCGGTCGCCGTCGTCGGTCATGGGCACCCGGTGACGTCCCGCGCCCTCTCGCTCTCCTTGCGGTGCCCGGCGGCGATCGCCCTCGGGGGCGGGGCTCCCGGTGGTGACTCGGCGCAGTTCGCGCTGGGCCGAGGGCCGCGGCGGCCGGGAGCGGGCCGCCTCACGTAGGCTCCGCAGCATGATCAACACCAACATGCCCTCGGTCGAGGGATCCAAGGGGACCAAGCCCGTCCTCACCTTCCCGGGACCGGACGCGCCCGAGGGCCTCCAGGTTCAGGTCCTCGACGCCGGCGACGGTCGGGTCGTCGAGGCCGGCGACACCATCGTCGCCCACTATCTGGGCCAGACCTGGGACGGGGACGTCTTCGACAGCTCCTACGACCGCGGTCAGCCGCTGGACTTCCAGGTCGGCGTCGGCATGGTCATCCGCGGCTGGGACGATGCGCTCGTCGGCCAGCGCGTCGGCTCGCGCCTGCTGCTGTCCATCCCCGCCGAACTCGGATACGGGGACCGCGGTGTCCCGCAGGCCGGCATCGCGGGCGGTGCCACCCTCGTCTTCGTCACGGAGATCCTCGGCGTGATGTGACGTCACGTCGCGGCGGAGAAGGGCGGAAACAGGGGGGACGAGAGGACGACGGAGGAAGACGAACGGAGAGGGAAAGGGGCGGAGCCGTGGTTTCGGCTCCGCCCCTTCGCACGGTTCGGGGTGCGGCGGGGGCTCAGGCGCGACGTGCGCGTCGGAGTGCCATGGCGCCGGCCGCCGTCAGCAGCAGCGCGGCACCGAGCGGGCCGGCGCTCGCCGGTCCGGTCCTGGCCAGCTTCCCGGGGCTCCCGGAGCCGGTCGCCGCGGGGCTCCCGGAGCCGGTCGCCGCGGGGCTCCCGGAACTGGTCGCCGCGGGGCCATTCGGGCCCTTCGGGTCGGCATCCGGCGTGGCGGAGGCGTCCGCATCGGTGGGGGCGGCGGATGCGCCGGGCGACTCGCTCGGCTCGGGAGCCGGCGCGGCGGAGGCGCTGGGCGTGGGAGTCGGCTCGGGGGAGGGAGCGGCGGCTCTGGTGGTGACGCGGAAGGAGGGCGCCATCACCGGCGCGCCGTCCACGGTGACCTCCGGGGCGTAGGTGGTGTCGGCTCCGTTGCTCTCAGGAGCCCGCCGGGTCACGGGAACGGTGGCCTTCCAGGCCCCGTCCTGCACCGTGCCGGTCACGGCCGCGCCGTCGACGGTGACCGCGGGCGGAGTGCCGGGCGCCCCGGGGTCCGATGGGGCGGGCGGGGTCCGGGAGTCCAGTCTCCAGGCGGCCAGGTACTCCCCTCCGAAGTCCCCCCTGCGGAACGCCTTGAGCAGTGCGCCGCCGTCGGGAACCGCGCAGGTCACGGTTGCCCGCTCCCCGGGGCTCAACCTCTGCTCCTCGGGGGTGCACGTTCCGGCGGGCAGCTCCGTCCCCGCCTCGTCGGTGATGTGGAAGCGCATGTCCGCGGGGCCGGCGAACAGTCCGGTGCCGTTCGTGATGAGCAGCGAGACCCTGCGCGGCGAGTCGGGGGAGGCCTGCGAGGGGATCTCGATCCCGTAGTTCCTGGTGATCTCGCTGCTCGGCTCCACATCCAGGGCGTCGGCCGGGGAGTCGAGCAGGGTGACCGTGGGCGTGCCCCAGGAGACGGAGGGGCCCGGCTGGTCGTCCGCGTAGGAGGCCGACAGGCTGCCGAAACGGCCCGGGCCCTCGCACATGAATCCGCCGTCGGCGCACTGCAGGGTCGGCTGGTCGGCGGCGGCGACGGGGGACAGGACGATGCCTCCCGCCGCGACGACGACGGCGGCCGCGACCGTGGTGAGCGCGGGGAGCGGACGGCGTGAACGATGATGTCTCATGGAGTCTCTCGTTTCAGGATGCGGGGGAGCGGAATGGATGAGGGTAGGCGAAGCATATCCGTGGCGCATGATTCCGCGGACGCTCGGACCGGATGGAATGACTCACGTCACGGGGTCCGATCCGTTCGCCGATGAGTGGATCGTCGACATCTACGGACATCACCGCAACGGTCGCCGGCCTGCGTGCCCTGCCTGAGGGCGACGTCGAGGCCCTGCCTCGCGAGCGCCCGTACCCTGTCGTCCGAGTTCGCCCGCCGGACGCTTGCCGGCTCCCTCGCGCGGCTGCTGCAATGGCGCGATGAAGCTGCTTCCGCCCAAGGCCCGTTCCGGTGATCGCGTCGCGATCCTGTCCCCGTCCCTGGCGGCCCCCGGCTTCGCCCCGGCGGTTCACGAGCAGGCCATGGTCAGGCTTGAGGCTCTCACCGGCCTGGTCCCCGTGGAGTACCCGACCACGAGGCGGCTCGGCGCCTCGCCCGAGGAGCGCGCCCGCGACCTCAACGCCGCCTTCGCCGACCCGAGCATCCGCGCGATCCTGGCGACCGTGGGCGGCGATGACCAGATCGCGGTCATACCGCACCTCGACGGCGCCGCGGCGCTGTCCGACCCCAAGCCCTTCCTCGGGTACAGCGACAACACGAACCTCCACCAGTGGCTGTGGTCGCTGGGCATCGCCAGCTTCTACGGCGGCTCCACCCAGGTCCACGTCGGCCCGGGCCCGCACGTCGACCCGATCCACCTCGACTCGCTGCGGGCGGCGCTGCTGACCGGGGCGGAGCTGGAGATCACCGAGCCGGGGGAGTCCGAGGACATGGGGCACGACTGGCTCGACCCCCGAGCCCTCACCGAGTTCGGCGAACGCGAGGCCACCGAGCCCTGGACCTGGGCGGGGCCGTCCCGCTCGGTGACGGGCCCCACCTGGGGCGGCTGCCTCGAGGTGCTCCAGTGGGTGCTGACCGCCGGCCGGTTCCCGGCCGACCCCCACGTCCTGGACGGCGCCGTCATGCTCATCGAGACCTCCGAGACGCTCCCGTCGGCCTCCGAGGTGGGGTGGATCCTGCGCGCCATGGGCGAGCGCGGACTGCTGGCCGCCGTCGACGCGGTCCTCGTGGCTCGCCCACCCGCCTCCTCGCTGGAGGACCGCCGGGACGCCCCGGCCAGGGCCCGCTTCCGGGCGGAGCAGCGCGATGCCGTCATCGAGACCGTCGGGCGCTACAACCCCGAGGCGGTCATCTGCGTGGGGGTCCCCTTCGGACACACCCGCCCCCAGTGGATCGTGCCGCACGGCGGAACCATGACCCTTGACGGCGCCTCGCACCGGATCACTGCCGACTACGCCTGAACGGCCCGGGGCGAGCGGCCTTGACCTGAGCGCCCACGCCGGCGCCACCTGCTGCGCCTGAGCGGCCCGGGGCGAGCGCCTCTGACGGTCCGGCCGTCGGACCGGCGCCATCCCGGGATAAAGCGCCGGTCCAGTGGCCGGTCGCACCCGCTGAGATGACGCCGTGACCGCTAACCTGGTCCGGCCGACACCGTCCGCCCCCGAGGAGCCCCCATGCCCGTCTACCGCAGCGCCACGTCCACCTCCGGCCGCAATATGGCCGGCGCCCGGGCCCTGTGGCGCGCCACGGGCGTCAAGGACTCCGACTTCGGCAAGCCGATCATCGCCATCGCCAATTCCTTCACCCAGTTCGTGCCCGGGCACGTGGGCCTGCGCGACGTGGGGCGCCTCGTGGCCGGGCAGATCGAGGCCGCCGGGGGCATCGCCAAGGAGTTCAACACCATCGCCGTCGACGACGGCATCGCCATGGGCCACGACGGCATGCTCTACTCCCTGC